>Ga0210030_1001376_pt1 | contig 17415 bp, 15 predicted proteins | sample CryGeymeta201523_FD_183986 | JGI IMG/M metagenome (GOLD analysis project Ga0210030, IMG submission 183986) | Groundwater microbial communities from Crystal Geyser aquifers in Utah, USA - Crystal Geyser metaG 2015-23 (SPAdes) (version 2) | ecosystem: Environmental > Aquatic > Deep subsurface >...
AACTTTCCTGAGTACTTCTTTCGTGTTCTTCCCATGGCAACCATTCCTTTCATTACCTCGATTCTACAGGTTGCCATTCACTCTTAGCTACTGGTTCAAGCTGGCGGGCTCATATCCAAGAAAGTCAATACTTTCTAAGAAATTGATAACATTTTCTCCCAACGTCGTTATCGGGCCCCGTTTGTTTTCCATTACATAGAAGCGGGTAGTCCTCCGGTTCACTATGGTCAAAGGGGTTCATATCCCACCACACGACATCCTCGAAGTTAGAAGTTGTTAACTATCATTTTATCGATCGCAAGCCTGTGACGTGTAGGGATCGGCCAGCCGCTTGTGGACATTGCCGGCGATTATGTTGCAGGCAAATGAGGCGCAGTCACATGTAGTCATAAATGGTTAATATGAGGAATTTATCTAACAGCGAGAAAATGCTATCCTACTATTAACTAAGCGTATCATGAGTGAGTTATGTAGCTGGACTATAAGGTTGCGAAGAGTGAGCGCAAGTGAGAACTCTGTCCTGCAAAGAATCAAGCAACCTTAAACATATCAACAAGTCGCATGTCGAAAAGTACGACCATGAAAATACTAAAAAAACCATAAGATAGCAAGGCAAGAACTTAGATCAAAAAACGAAAGCAGAATACGACCAAACAATAATAAGACACATAGGGATTGAAGTAGTGCGTATTGATAAGGCTTAACGCAAGGTATTCAAGGCTTGCTATTATCCTCCTGTCTAAGTGTAGGGGAGCCCAATGCGTCCAGAAGGGAGGGGCAAAATGGAGATCATCAACAACACGACTCAAAACGATCAAGTTGGGGGTTGGCCTGCCTGTGCTTTTTTCTGCACGGCTGCTTGCGTTGTTTCACTGGTTTACACCACGGTGGCGTTAGTATCATACGCTTTATAGTCGAAGCGTTGGGCAACCTTAGTTTCTCGCTGATTTAAACATTGTTCGGAGCAATTAAAGAGGAGGTGAGAATGATGCAAATAATCAATAAAGAGGTTGCGGAAGAGCAAGTCGGAGGCGGGCTTACATGCCTTGGTTCGTGTGCATTGACATGCTTCTTCTTTGGTCCGGAAGCTTCTCTGTTTGGAGCGCTATGGTATTTCGTATAGCATGTCCTAACTATAAGCGTAGCTGATTTGGTTCTCTGGGATTTTCCCCTACACTTAGACCTTGGGATATGAGATTAAGAGATAAGCGTTAGTAAGATTGTCAGGTAAGCAAAGTGAACGTTTGACAGGTGTTTTAGCTAACGGGTTTGGGTTTATGCGTTTAGAAAGGCCGCTTTAAATTGAATTAATAGTCCCGCAACGTCCTATCATGCATCTTGCATTAGACATAGCAGTATCTTTTGGGAGAGAAGCGTTCTCTTATGAAGATATAAGCGGTAAACGGAAATCAAAAGAATGGAATCAAAGGAGGCGTAGTAATGCAAGGTGCGCAGCTCAACGCATATAGATTTTCAACCGAGAGCGGTAACCAGTATATTTTCGATAACGTTTCCGGCATGGTCATTCCCTGTCCGGATGACGTATATTACCTTATAACACATTTCAACGACCACGAAAAAAATGACATAATTGGGGAGTTGAAAACAACGTATAACCATAAAGATGCGGGGGGCTCTTATGGTTATATCGAAACTCTGATTAGGAATGGTTTTTTCTACAAAGATCCTTCAAAACGTACAAGCCCAGTAATAAATGAGCATACGGTATTACATACACCTTCCTCAGCATTAATCTTAATAGCTACGGAGAAGTGCAACCTTCGCTGTAAGTATTGCGTTTATTCTGACAGCTATCCTCTTATTAAAAGTTACTCGAATAAGCACATGACGTTTGATGTTGCTAGGAAAGCCATAGATTACTATATGGAGCTGCACAAAGAACGGGTGAAATCCGGATTCAAGAAAGCACCCGCCATAGTGTTCTATGGGGGAGAACCGTTAATGGAGTTAGGCTTAATAAAGCAAGTTGTTGATTATTGCCGCGCCAAAGATCCGAAGACGGTTTTCTATATTACAACAAACGGTACCCTGATCGACGACGAGTTCATTCGCCTCGCGATAGAGAACAGCATAATGGTAACAGTAAGCTTGGACGGTAACGAGTACGAACATGACCGTAAAAGAGTTTTTAAGAACGGCAAAGGTACGTTTAACCAAATTATAAAGAACCTGACTGATTTTCAAACCGAAAAACAAAAACAAGGCCTTGAGCAGATCATTACATTCAATAGCTGTTACGATTCATTCACCGACATATGCCAGGTGGTTGATTTCTTTGAAGAGAAAAGGGATATGTTCTCTCCCTTCAGCGTATTTCTTGGCGAGATTAATCCATTTTATACAAACTACTATGATGATTTAGATGATTTGTACTCAAGGGGTTTGCTGGAAACCGATCGTAATAGCTTGACAAATTCTATGAGCAAGATCAGAGCACGTTTCCTGGACGACATTATCAATGATAAAACTCCTTCTAGTACCATGTACTCCATCTTTCTAGGGCTATTTTTCTTGAAGAATCGGGCGAAAGGTATCCAGCCGATTTTAAACAACTCTTGCATTCCTACTAGCAAGCTTTCCGTTGATCCCGACGGCCGGTTCTATGTGTGTGAAAGGGTCAATCAACAGTTTTCTATAGGTGATATCGATCGTGGGATCGATTTCGACAAAGTCAACCGTTTAGTAAATGAATATGTGTCCTTGCTGCACGAGAACTGCGGCACCTGTGGTTTTAGCAGGCTGTGTGAGGTGTGTTTCATGCATTTCGTAAGAGATAACGAGTTGGTCTTTAACCAGGAATTCTGCGAAAAAAGGCGCACCACAATACCAAAAATACTCGAGATGGTGTACTCAACACTGGAAGCTAATCCAAGGGCGTTTGATAACTTGCTCGATTATTCATTTCATGAAGCTTATGAGGTGCTGATTAAATAGTCAAAGGGGTTGATAGTAGTGAAAAGGCATTTCAGGTTGAATGCTTATTGTTACCTGGTCGATGGCCTTTCAAAAGGCTGCATCTACAATGTCTCTACTGGAGACATGATATCGATTGATGAAGATAAGCTAAATTTATTAAATAAATGCGAGAGCAATATACCGTTAGACAGAATAACGGATACTGAACTTGGTTTCTTGGACACGCTAGTTGGTATGAGCGTAGGAATGTACTACGAAACTCCAATGTATGTGGAGAGGTTTTACGTCGGCCAGCACCCCGCTGTAGAGATGGTAGCGCCTTCGAATTATGCGGTTGGCAATGCCTTTATCGAGCTGGATACAATGTGCAATTTCGACTGCGTGTTCTGCAAAGAAGGGGATAACACACTTTTCAGAAAAACCGGATGTAAAAGATGGGCGCGTAACGAGGGTAGCACGATAAGGGATATCGATCAGTGGAAAGACATTCTCGGCCAGTTAGCCAAATTAAACTGCCAACAAGTGACATTTGTTGGAGGAGAACCTTTTTTGCAGTTCTCGCTGATGGAAAAGCTGCTGGCGCATGCGAAAGCTCAGGGCATATATAGGGTTCTAATATACACGAACGGTTCTTTATTAAACGATGAAATCTTGGAGTGCATTAAGAAGTATAACGCCGAACTTAACGTGCAAGTGTTGGGCAGTAACGATGACACGTATAGAAAAATAACCGGTGTTTCCGAAATGCACAGCAAGGTGCTTGATAATGTTTCCTTGCTCGCCTCAGACAATGTCCGGTATACGCTTACGTTCCTAGTTAATAGGCTCAACGAAAACGAGATTGAGGACGCATACGCTTTATACAGTCCTTTTACCAACCCGAACAGGATTAGATTGGAATTCCTTTATCCCCTGCCGCATAACGACTTCTACTCTACGAAATTCCTTGGGCTTATGTACGACAAAACAAGCAGCTTTGGCAAGGTTGATGTTAACAGCTTCTGCCATCATGCAAAATACCACAACTGTTACGGACACCAACTGGGGATAACCGCAGAAGGCGATATTTTACCATGCATAATGTCGCGCAAGTTAGTGCTTGGTAATGTCAGAAAGAACGACATCGTATCCATATTAAAAGATAGTGATTACGAACAGTACCAGAAGCTGACAAAGGACGAGATAGATAAGTGCAAGCAATGTTCCTACCGTTACGGTTGTTTTGATTGCCGTGCGCTGGAGATGTCTGCTACCGACTATTTGAAAGGACTCGAGTACTGTAATCTGAAATCCGCATTGAGAAGCGACGAGGTTTTGGAAGATCTCGTTTCAATCTAATGCAAGCACTATAAAAACGGAGATGAAGATGAGCACTATTAATGCTTTGCCGATTGAAAAAACTAGGATTGAGATATTTGAGCAAATATGGGATCTGGTCTATAAAAAGTATCCGCTTTTTAAAGAAAGAGATGTTGATTGGTTTGATATCAAGAACAAGTATTCAGGCAGAATCATCGGCATTGATTCTTATGACAGGTTGTATCGGTGTATCGACGACATGCTGCTGGAGCTAAAAGATCCGCACACGCGGATCTTGAGTTCGCCCTGGTTTAAGCCAATGATTTATCCCTTTCTTGTGATGGCCATAAACGATGATTGCTATATCTCGCATATTCTTGCTGAAAGCTCTGAGCTAGCGCCAGGAATGAAAATCTTAAGCGTGAACGGTATTCTAATAGAAGACCTAAAACGCACAATTTGCAATAAGTTTCTTTTTAGTTCTAAGAACATGCAGACTGTCGCCTTTGTTAACGAACTGATGGGCGGAGATTTAGGTGATAGTGTAGAGATAGAAGCGACAGACGGACAAAATGTAGTTGTAGGTAGGCTAGCAAAGCAAGATATCGGTGTAATTACCGGAGTTAACTTGGATAGCGATGATTCTTTAAGTAATGATTATAAGCGTGAAATTCTGAAACCTTGCCTGGTTAAAATCTTCGACCATGGTGTCGGCTATATTAAAATCTTAAGCTTTAGATATGAGGGTGTTGTTAAAACTTTTAAGGCAGCGCTAGAACAATGCAGAAAGGCATCATCATTAATTATTGATGTCAGGGGCAACCATGGTGGTTTAATTGCAGAAACAGTTAGGATAGCCTCGATATTTACGCCGAGAAACAAGATTATTGGATATAGATTGGCTAAGCAAGGCGAAAGAGAGAAAATCTTGGTTGAACCTGAAAGAGACATTGATCATGACTTTAGGAGAATAATGCTGTTGTGTGACGAATCTACGATGAGTTCCAGCGAATTCATCTTCCTAAACGCACTAAAAGGCGTTGATGAAAGGATAAAGCTAGTGGGGCGTCAGACCGCAGGTTTAGCTCATGAAGCAACTATCTATACTCTTTTTGACGGCACCAAGCTACAGATCACAACGTTTAAATACCTAACGCCGGAAGGCAGGGTTATGGAAGAAGCAGGGATATTGCCGGACTTAGAAGTATTGAATTCGGTTGTCCTGATAACCAAGCAAGAGGATGCGCAGTTAGATCGTGCAATTGAATTGTGTCGCAATTGATGCAAGCACACGATGTTTGCGTTCGGATAACCGTATGGCAATACATTGGGGAGGGTTTTCCTTGGGTACCGGTCAATATACGGACAGGACAAAGTTCATCTTAAACCAGGGTTTTCTATACCTGGTACTTATGACTGTTTCATTTATCATTATAAGTGCTGTTGACAAAAAGGACTTCTCTTTTCAATTTATTCTCACGCATGGTTTTATGTATAAGGTATCCGTCTGGGCCGGTGTGTCGTTGATTACCGGATTAGCCAGGGGTGCCTTTGTTTGGAGCAGGAATCAACGCAAGTTACAATAAAGGTGTGCTGTGAGAGCTGGCTTGAGTTTTAATAAGGCCTTTCACTAAATTCTTTCTACTAGTCACGACGTATCATAATAATGTAAGCTGTGCTAATATAATTAAGCTAACGCTTATTCGCAATGCTTGCTATTACTTTAAATGCCCAGGAGCATTATATTAAAGTATAGAATCATTAATATGTTCATCGATTTTTGTTTAAATAGGTTGTTATTTAAAGTAAGTTGCTACCGTACAACACGTATGAGCACGGGAGAGTGATTTGAATCAAGTGATTTCCGTGGTTAATCTTGTTCGCAAATACTCGCTTGGGAAGGAACCCTTAATAGCTCTCGACAATGTTTCTATCTCAATCAGTCAAGGCGAATTCGTCAGCATCATGGGCACTTCGGGATCTGGTAAATCGACGCTTCTCAACCTTATAGGCGGGCTCGACCGGTTTGATTCGGGCGAGATAAGCGTTGATGGGCTGGATATCGCCTCGCTTGACGAGAACCAGCTCGCCAAATACCGCCGCGAGAAGATCGGCTTTATATTTCAATCATACAACCTGGTCCCGACACTCACGGCTTTGCAAAACGTCGAGCTTCCCCTTATTTTTTCCGGAATTCCAAAAAACGATCGTTTAACCAAGGTGCAGGATATGCTAAAAACCGTGGGCTTGCAAGATAGGGTCAACCACCGGCCCACCGAGATGAGCGGCGGCGAGCAGCAAAGGGTTGCGGTGGCGCGGGCGCTGATCAATAACCCGGCCATAATCCTTGGGGATGAACCAACCGGAAACCTCGACAGTAAAACCGGCGAGGAGATCATGGATCTTCTTACCTGGATGAATAAGAACAACGGCCTTACCGTCGTCATGGTAACGCATGATGCCGAAAAGGCCCGTTACGCGGATAGGGTGGTTCATATAAAAGACGGCAGGATTATCAGGGGTGAAGGATAAATGGAAGAAGACCGGATGTTAAATTTGAGGCAAGCTATGGGGGTGCGCAGTGGTTAAAAAGATCGTTGCTTTTGTCATATCTTTATCGGTGTCATTGGTAGTTATTTCGCTGCTTATCGCGGCGCCCGCATTTGCGTCAAGCCCGGTTGTGCTGGTCAGCGCATCTATAGAGCCAAAGGATGTATCCCCGGGGGACAACTTCACCCTGAAACTTAACGTGAAAAACGATGGAAACGCGAAGGCGAAAAACCTGATGGTGACGCTTGGCGTAGACAGCGCAAGCATGTCTGATGCCGATGGAACATCACAAGGCCAGGAAGCAGGGGTGTCGTCTTCCCAATCGCTGCTTTCGGTTCTTGGCGAGAGCAATGTTCGTTACCTGGGGTCTCTTGGCTCCGATCGCCGGCAAGAGGTTGCTTTCAGGATGATCTCCGACGGCTCGGCGCGCTCCGGTACTTACAATCTCAAGGTTAAGCTCAATTATAACGGTGCACGGGCGCAAGATCAGGTGGTCGGCATTAAGATCGTCAGAAAGCCCGATCTTCGCATCAACCCGTCTTCCATGCCTTCATCCGTTGATGTGGGCAAAGAATTTAAGCTTACCGCCGAGATCGTCAATGCGGGCAACCACACCGCTAACGGTGTCTCGGCCGAGCTTTCAGCCGATGGCGCAGGCATAAAATCACCGAACTACTTCGTAGGAACGCTTGAATCCGCCGATTCCGATGTTTACGAGACGGGTGTTACGTTCGATAAACCTGGCGAAAAAACCTTAAGACTCAAAGTCGGCTATGTTGATGATTTCAACCACGCCCGCTTTATAACTAAGGACCTTAAGATAAAGGTGGAAGGGAATAGTAAGCCTAAGGATAAGCCCGAGGACTCTGGCGGTTTCTTCTCGGGCATTGCGAAATTCTTCAAGGCGCTGTTTGGTTTTGGAGAAAAAAGCGAGTAATTCATGAACAATTCAGACCTGGTATTGTTTGTTCTTCTCAATTTAAAACGCATGAAACTCAAGGTGACGCTTACCGTGCTCGGTGTTGTAGTTGGCACGACGGCGATTGTCGCTATGGTCGCTCTTGGAGTGGGCCTTCAAGATAGCCTAACCCGGCAGCTTATGTCCATAGCCGATGTCAATGAACTCACCATCGTCCCCACCAACCCAAATAGGGGGGATGCCTTTGGCGGCAGGGAAAAGGAAATACATCTTACCGAGAAGCTTGTAAAAGAAATATCCAGGATAGACGGCGTAAAATCGGTTGTTCCATCGATCGGTGTAGCTAATACCGATGTAAAAATCCAGAACCATAAAGCGTCGCAGATCAATATCGACGGATTTAGCACAGAGAATCCTATTGCGGTTTCCCAAGGGCGGGCGCCGAGGCGAGATGACGATAAAACCATCATTCTGTCCAGCAAATTTGGAAACTCGTTTGAAGATGACCATAAGGTTATGGCTGGAGAGCTTGTTGGCAAGCAAGCGTTAATCAAGGTCTCGAGAACTGCCGATGATGGGTCGACAGAGGTACGGTGTGTCCGCGCACGAATCGTAGGGATTGCGAAAGACAAGGGGGCGCAAACTGATTACAGTACCATCTATATGCCGATAGGAGCTGCAGAAGACCTCTGGATATGGCAAAAGAACACACCGAATCTGATCAAAAAAGAAGGCTATAACTCGCTAAAAGTCACCGTCGAATCGCCTGATCGTGCGGATTCGGTGCAAAAAGCGCTGGAAGCAAAGGGGCTCTTTGTTTTTTCACTCAAGCAGATCCTGGATGGCTTTAAAACGGTGTTTGGGATTCTCCAGGCGATCCTTGGCGCTATCGGTGCCGTGGCGCTTCTAGTAGCCTCGATAGGCATCGTAAACACGATGATTATGTCGATTTACGAGCGCACCCGCGAAATCGGTATAATGAAGGCGATCGGAGCAGGCAACAAGGATATCATCAAGATATTCTTAGGTGAGGCGGGGGTTATCGGCTTTATGGGAGGCGTCGGCGGCACGTTCTTGGGTTGGCTCATATCAAAAATTCTGGGCGCCATAGCATCGGTTTATTTGAAAAACCAGGGCGGCGGCGAAAGCCCGATCGCATTCATCGTCCCGGCATGGCTGGCAATCTTTGCTATCGTATTTGCAACCGCGGTTGGGCTCGTATCCGGCATCTACCCGGCTTTGCGGGCATCGCGCCTTAACCCACTGGTTGCTCTCAGGCACGAGTGATAGCGATAAATCATGATATTTAAACAGGAGGGGTTTACAAAGTGGAAGCAGTAAAGAATCTGGGTCGTGTGTTGGTCAAGCCCTCTAGCGTATTTGAGTGGGCGAAGGACAATCCGAACTTTGTCATGCCTGTAGTGCTGCTGATAGTAGTATCAATCATTTTTGGAGCAATCAGCGCGCCTCTGGCCGCCGATCTGGCGCAGAAGCAAATGCAGAACGGCACAGCCAAGTTGACTCCTGCCCAGGAAGGCCAGGCAAAGCAGATGATGAAGTTCCTCCCGATTATAGCCGCTGTAATGGGTTTGTTTAGCGTTATCTTCGCTCTATTTATTCAGGCAGCCCTTATACATCTTGGCATGTCTATGTTTGGGGGAAGCGCCAAGTTTACCGTTGGTATAGCTACCGTTGCGTATGCGCAGGTACCGATCGTGCTCCAGCAAATCATGCAATCGATCTATGTGACAGTAAGCGGGAAGGTAATAGCGCCAGGCCTATCGGCGCTGCTGCCGTTTCGACAGCAGATGGGTCCGTTAGGCGCTTTTTTAGGCCGCATCGACATTTTTGCCTTGTGGTCGATTATTCTTCTGGTAATAGGGTTCTCTATAACCTATAAGGTATCGAAAGGGAAGACGATGGCTGTCGTAGTCGGATACTGGCTCCTTGGGACCATCCTGGCCGTTTTACCTGTCTTAATAAGCGGATCTCTTAAAATGACTTTATGAGTAGAGAATTCAAAGGTAGCTCATAGACTTGATTGGGGCGGATATAGTCTCACTTAAGCGTTATCGCAAAACCTCTACGCGACCCTTAATCCTGAAGGGAGCACCACCGGCCCGAGATAAAAGGTACCATTGAGGGCAAGGCAACTTTTACGCCACGGCGCCTCCACACCCAAGCGACGGGTGAGGCATTGAAATTTCCCAAAATGGTCGTCGATGTGCAGGGCTTGTTTGTCTGCATAAAAGGCGTATATATGATTATGTTTCGAAAACATATCTGCATAATCGGCAACCACGACCTGTGCGTGCTTGAAGATATCGATACAAGCGATTTCAGCAGAGAAGCCATTGCTACGTGTGTTTGGAGCAGGGAGCGTTTGGACGAGAACCACCTCGCCTACTTGCAGGAATTGCCGACAAGGGCCGAGCCAATATCCGGCATGGCGTACGTCGAGTTTATTTCACCGGCCGACGGTCAGGTCTTTGAGTTTAATAAAGACGGTGTGAAATATCTGATCAACCCGGGTAGCGTGGGATGTGGTTTTATTGTTAGTAAAGCCCGATTCTGTGCAGGTAGGCATCCCAGGTGCCGGCAGGCTCGGACATGACTGTTACTTTATAGGGCAACCGCTTGTTTAAAAATGCCTCCAATTTGCCGGTGCTAAAGGTTACTTTCTCGCTGATATGTGGGAAGTGGCTGGTACCATAGGTTATACCTGCATATACGCGCTCGATTTTTTCGTTGGTCTTGGTCTTTTCTTTTACTATATCTCTTAATACCTCAAGGACATGCTCTCTCGTTGGGGATTCGCCGGCGTCAAAGGAGATAAAAAGAGAGCCTTTCTTTTTAGAGGCTGGATTATTTTCCGGGTTATTCTTTTCCGCAGCCGCCGCTTTCGCCATGTTGCTAATTGCCTGGCTTGCAAGCATCCCCATTGCGGTCGGATTTTTAGCCGGGATACCATTGCGCGAAAACCGCGCGATTAGTATATCCATTCCCTCCCTTTTCAAGGCTTTTCGTAACTTGTCTATCGGAACGGAGTCCCTGGTAAACCAGTGGCTGGCGCATAATTCATTGTTATAGTAGAGGACCGGCGTAAGGATGATATCCGGCGTGAGCGGCAGGGTTCCGATATGATGCCCACCGTCAAAGATAACGCATCGAAGCACCCCGGCGTCGTTTAACCGCTTAACCTCTCTAAATCCCCAAGGATTTCCCCTGGCGATGTCCGATGCCGTGGCTTCCACAACCACATCGACCTTTCCTTTAGCGGCGAGGTCATCCACAGCGGTTAGTATCCTGCGTCTCTCCGATTCGCGCTTGCCCTCTATATCCACCGGATCGATGGTTGCAATAACAAAGCAATCAGAAAGATGGGCCGGCTCTTTAAAACCCTTGCCGCTGATATCCCGCGCGCTAAGTATTTTAATCTTACCCGACCTAAGCTCGCTCAGCTTTGCGGGTGACAGTTTAGTTATTTTGCTAAGGTTTTGCCCTTCCGGGACGGTCATCACGTTGAAGTGCGAGAGGATAAATCTAGAGAAATTTTCCTCGATGCCCCTGGAAAACGGTGTGTTGGCCCAGAGGGGATTTTGAAGTGCGAGGATAAGGATAAAGGTGGGGACTAGCACGATTGCTATAACGCTGACTAGGATAATCTTCGCCCGTTTACTCATTCTTGACCAAATATACCACAGCGTAATCTTGGCGTTTGAAATTTCCTGAGAATTTGGGATAATGATCTATAGAGAACTCTGATAGAGAGCTGTATCGGATTTTAGAGTTTAAAAAGCAAGGGCGTTTGGCTCAGCGGGAGAGCGCTGCCTTCACACGGCAGAGGTCACTGGTTCAAATCCAGTAACGCCCACAAGGTCAGAGGCCTAGAATCACCAAGTTAGGGGTTCTAGGCTTTTCTCGTAAGTGCAAGGTAAGTGCAAGGTGACGATAATTAAACCGAGATACAAGGATTTATTGGGGATCAAGGTTCAATCATGTGTCATATTTAAAAACGCGCCATTCACGCTATAAGCCCATTTAGTAAAAACAGCGGCAATGAGCTAACACTTCGCATGCAGAGCATGGGAAGAGACGAGCTGCTTGTCATTATGCCACCTGATGAGCGACTCGTTCGTGATCTTCTAATGTATAAACGATATATCCGCGATACTTAAAGATTCGCCGGAGGGGCGTTCGGCAGCGATACCACGACCTTACCCGAAGCCGAACAAGCGGTATTGTAATGGAGTAAGAACTGTGAACAGACTCTGTATCTTTATCAGCAGCGCCCAGAAAGAGTTTGCCGAAGAACGCCGAGAACTGAAGGCGTACCTTCACGGCGATCCATTATTGCGCCGATTTTTCGAAGTCTTTCTGTTCGAGGACATACCCGCATCCGACCGCCGCGCTGATTCCGTATACCTTGATGAGGTGGATAGCTGCGACATCTATGTCGGCTTGTTCGGTCAGGACTATGGGTATGAGGATGCGGAAGGCATCTCACCCACCGAGCGCGAATTTGATAGCGCTACGGCTGCGGGCAAACCGCGCCTAATTTTTATAAAAGGCCAAAACGACGACACCCGCCATCCCAAGATGCGCGAGCTTGTTCGCAAGGCAGGCAAACAACTTATACGCCGCCGTTTTACCGACCTACCGGAGCTGACATCCGCGCTCTATGCCAGCTTGGTCGAGCACCTGGTGCGAATTGCGGTCATTCAAGAAGGACCATTCGACGGCTCCGCGTGCCCGCGCGCGACATTTGAAGATCTCTCCACCGAGAAGCTGGATGAATTCTTGGCGCGCGCCCAGAGCAATCGCGGCTACCCATTGGGCCCCGGAACAGCAATGCGCAAGGCCTTGACCCATCTCGACCTTCTTGCGGGGAAACACCCCAGCCATGCGGCAGTCCTGCTCTTTGGCAAGTTGCCGCAACGATTTCTGGTCACCTCGGAAGTCAAATGCTTGCATTTCCATGGCACAGAAGTACGCAAACCGATTCCGTCGTATCAGATATATAAAGGCAATGTATTCGAGCTGGTAGACCAGGCGTTGGATTTCGTGATGTCTAAAATAGCTCGCTCGGTCGGTACCCGGGAGCAGGGGCCGCAAGCCCCGGTCGAATACGAATTGCCGCGCGAAGCCGTAGGCGAAGCCATCGTCAACGCTATCGCTCATCGCGATTACACCAGCAACGCTAGTGTGCAGGTCATGCTCTTTGCCGACCGGCTCGAAGTATGGAACCCCGGTCAGCTTCCGGCCACCTTAACTTTGGCTTCATTGCGTGTGCCGCATGCTTCCATTCCACACAACCCATTGCTTGCCGGACCGCTGTTTCTTGCCGGATATATCGAGAAGGCAGGCACGGGAACCTTAGACATGATCGCTCGCTGCGCCGAAGCCGAATTGCCCACACCTGATTTTCGTCAAGATGGCGGACAGTTTGTGCAGACGCTGTGGCGCCCGGTTCCGCAACAAGTCGCAGGGGAAGTGATCGAACAAGTCGGCACTAAGTCGGCACTAAGTCGGCACCAAGTCGAAATTCTCGAAAAGTGCCGTGAAGAGACCGCGTTAGTGGATCTGATGGTAATAGCCCAACGATCCGACAGAACCAAGTTCCGGCACCAAGTTCTCAGCCCATTGATTGAGGACGGCCTGATTGAAATGACCATTCCTGACAAACCGCAGAGCAGCAAACAGAAGTATCGACTAACAGAAAAAGGCCGAGCCCTACAGTCGCAATTGGCTTATAAAAAGGAGCAGGTATGAATCAGCAAGAACCTCTAGATTTTGGAGATGGCCAACCGCAAGCAAGCAAAGGGCCGGTGATCTGTCTGGGGCTGCCCTTCGACAACGACGCGGAGCGCCGTACATATTTTACCGAAAAGCTTCGCGAAAAACTGCAGGACTCGGCGTTCCGCAAAATCGAGGGATTCCCAATCGGCTCCGACGAGGACATCCTCGCCTTGAGCGATCCGCCGTATTATACAGCATGCCCGAACCCCTGGATCGCCGATTTCATCCAGGAGTGGGAAGCGCAAAAGCCAGCCAAACCTGAGCTGGCCGGGTTTCTTTGGACAGATAAAAGCAATTCTTAAGTGATAAACCGCTCAGGCTAAACCGCTGCCGGTAATTGCTTCAATGTAGCAAAGTAAACCTCATCCGGCGTTAGATCGTCAAGACCTTGATGCCGACGCCTTTGATTGTACAGTGTAAAGTATTCTTTAAGGTATTCTTTAAGCTCGCTTCTTGCCTCAGAAATCGATCCGTATGCCTTAATATACACCTCCTCGTATTTGACGCTTCTCCATAAGCGCTCGATAAACACGTTATCCGTCCAGCGTCCCTTGCCATCGGCAGTAGAGTTATGTCGGCGCACCAGACGTGGTTGGCCAGGACAATATCAAGCCCTTTAAGAAGATAGGGGTAGCGCTTGTGCGCCGGATTGGGCTTCGACGTTCTCGGCTTGGGATAGAGCGCTTCTATGCCCATCTTCTTCATGAGCGTTACCATATGGCCCCGGCCTGTCTTTTTAAACCCTCTGTCTCTTAGAGACCTGGTTCCCGAATTGTCACCGGTGGTGCGCGTGGCGGCAATGTCTGTCGTCTAGGGGCCGGGTCGAATTATTTTTACCATCCGAACTTCCAGACATCCTCAAGTCGCGGCTCAATCACTTGGCGGTACAGTCTATTATATTAAGCCCCCGGCCTGCGCCGATTAAGCCAAATAGGGCAGTTAACAGCTATTTTATGGTTTAATATTAGGGGAAGTGCTTGTATAATGGGCTTATGCTTTTAACTGAAAACGAAAAAAGAGACATCATAAAATACTTGGAGGCCGATAAGCCGTTACCGGACAAGTATCGTTTTCTTTTATTTGAGGATAAACGAGAGGTTGACCATGATTCGTTTCCTTCATACCAGCGACTGGCAATTGGGTATGACCCGCCGCTTCCTTTCGGAAGAGGCCCAGGCGCGCTATACCCAGACGCGGTTTGATGCCATTCGAACAATGGGCCGCATTGCCAATGAAAAACAATGTCAGTTTATTTTGGTGTGCGGCGATTCCTTCGAGTCAAACCAGGTGGATCGTAAAACCGTAGCACGGGCAATCGAAGCGCTCAGAGAGGTGTCGGTCCCTGTTTATCTCCTTCCCGGTAATCATGACCCTTTGAATGCGGCATCCGTTTACCACTCCAGCACTTTCGTAGAAAAGAAACCGGCTCATGTCCAGATCATCGGGGACACGGCTCCTGTTCAAGTGGGCGAGGGTTTCGAACTGGTAGGCGCCCCTTGGCTGTCTAAACGGCCGAACGGCAACCCAATTGTTGATTTGCTCAATGCGCTTCCTACGGCAGGGAGTATAAAGCGTATCTGTGTGGGGCATGGTATTATTGACATATTTACTCCAGATAAAGAAGCAGAAAATGTGATTGCGGTTTCCAAGCTTGAAGCCGCAATTTCGGAAGGCAAGGTTCATTTTATAGCTTTAGGCGATCGCCATTCCCTCACGAAAGTGGGTTCTGGCGACAGAATCTGGTATTCAGGGACCCCCGAATCCACCGATTTCCGTGAAGACCATTCAGGGTTCTGCCAAATTGTCAATATGGATGGCGACCATGTCTCTACCGAAGAAGTGAAAATTGGACAATGGAGTTTTATAGAAGAACTAATGGACCTGAATACCGCCGACGATGTGGAATCGCTCCAGAAAAAGCTGGAAGACATCCCGAACAGGGAACGGGCAGTTGTCAAACTGGACCTTAAAGGTTCGCTCACACTTTCTTTGCACGGGGTTTTTCAAAATCACATTCTTGCGGCCAAGGATGTTTTGGCGGGTTCCGTTATAAACGAAGACAACCTCCTCGTAATTCCCAATGATACGGACTTCACCAATCTTGGTTTTTCCGGCTTTGCCGATGCAACGGTAAAAAGGCTTCGGGATAAAATAGACCAGGGTGGGCCCGAAGGCTCCGTTGCCCGCGATGCATTCATGCTCCTTCTTCGTCTTTCCAGGGAGGCAGCATGAAACTCCTTCGTCTTAAGGTTACTAATTACCGGGGCATCAATACACGCGAGGTAAAGTTCAGTCCCCTGGGGATTACCCGCATAGAAGGCCCGAACGAGTCGGGGAAGTCCAGTCTCGGCGAGGCCATAAACAAGATTTTTGGCTACCGGGACAACAGCAAAAACCAAGACATTCAAACCATCCAGCCTGTTCATCAAGATGTGGGCCCTGAAATTGAACTGGAAATGGAAACTGGCAAATATGTGTTTACATATTTCAAGCGATTCTTAAAAAAGCCTGAGACTAAGCTTACTATTTCAAAACCGAACCCCGAAAACCTCACGGGCCGCCAGGCGCATGACCGGGCGAATGAAATTCTTAAAGAAACACTCGATGTCGATTTATGGAAGGCCTTGTCTATCATGCAGGGTGAGGCGATTGGCCAACCGGACCTTAAAAACAAACAGGCATTGTCTGCGGCGCTCGACAAGGCGGCAGGGGTTAATCCGGCCGCCCCGCAAGAGCTCAGTTTGTTCAAAAAGGTTTCGCAGGAATATGAACTCTACTATACGATTGGTCGTGGGACCGAGAAGAAGGAACTCCAGGACCTGCGGAACACCCTGGCCGAAAAGCAGACTGAGGTTAGGTCGATTGAACAGGCCATCCGTGAACTCGAAACCGATATCGACCGTGTCCCTGTATTGCAAAGGGAGTTGGCTCAGCTCAAGAAGCAAGAAGAAGAACTATCTCAACAGCTGATAGACCTCACCGCGAAGCTTGAGCAAATTAGCTTGCTCGAAAACACCCAGTCCGCGGCCGCTTTAAAACTGGAGTCCGCTCAAAAAACCCTTCAGGCGGCTCAGCACGCTAAGGAAATCCGTCAGGAGATGATTAGTGCGGCAGAAAATGCTGCCAATGCCCACAAGGAACTTCAAGAAAGCAGTTCAATGGCCCTGCCGGCATTGTCTCAGGCCGAGGAAGCCCGTAATAAAGCCAAAATTGCGGCCGACGAAGCCGAACAAAAAAGAAAGAAAATGGAATCTCTTGCCGCCTTGAAGAGGTCTGATTTCGACTATTATCACGATAAGCTCGATATGGATCAGTTACTCGAACGCAAACAACGGATTGACCAGGCCCGTAAAGACGCCGCCCAGGCAGAGACGGTGTTGGCGAAGAACAAGGTGGATGCCCGCGCCTTAGACAGGATAAAGGAAGCAGAACTCAGTTATAAGACCGCCTATGCCCAGATGGAAATAGGTTCGCCGAGTGTTCTCCTTAGTTCCATCTCTAAATGTCGCTTGTCCATTGACGATACAGATGTTGTTCTCGACACAAATGAAGTCCGTAAAATATCTGTCTTAGATAAGACCACGGTGTCCATTCCGGGAACCCTTGATATCGAAATAACCGCAGGCTCCAGCATAGAAGGGCTTACCCGAAAGGTTGAAGACGCTCGACATGCCCTCGACGCCGCCTGTGTCGCCGCCACTGTGGCAGGCCCGGACGAAGCCAGAAAAGCGTATGACGAACGCCAAGAGGCATTGCGGGATGTTGAAAACAAAGTTCGGGTCGAGAAGGAAAACCTTAGGGATCTTACTTACGAAAGCCTTGAACAAAGGTTGCATAGTCTCCAGCAGAGCGTGCCGAACTACCTTGTCGGGCGTGTTAAAGACCCCGTGATTTGCCCGGATTTCGACACG
>Ga0210030_1001377_pt1 | contig 17397 bp, 15 predicted proteins | sample CryGeymeta201523_FD_183986 | JGI IMG/M metagenome (GOLD analysis project Ga0210030, IMG submission 183986) | Groundwater microbial communities from Crystal Geyser aquifers in Utah, USA - Crystal Geyser metaG 2015-23 (SPAdes) (version 2) | ecosystem: Environmental > Aquatic > Deep subsurface >...
CGGCGACTTCCGCCTCGGGAGCGTACGCGGCGCCAATGGTCTCCAAACGACACGACAGCTTCCACGGCTCTCCAACGGTGCGTTCCGCTTGCAGCAACGTCACAGTCTGTCCACGGTCCTTCGTCGGGCAGAGCAGCACGCCGTCCGTGACGGCAGGCAAGTCCGGCGTGCTGTTCGCAGGCGCGACGAAAATCGCCTGGACCAAACCGGCCGGGCCGAGCCGACCGGCCAGGCGCCGGTTCTCGGCATCACTGAGCCGACTTGCCAACGCCACCACGTCGGTCCGCTTCTTGAGCGTCTCCAGGGCCGAGACGAGTGCCGTCTCCCAAGCGTCTCGGCCGGATGATCCGTGCGGCTCCAGCCGCAGCAGACCGACTCGCCCGCCGCCAAACTCGCCAGTCCAAGTCGTGGCCTTGGGGTCTGCCGGATCGAATGGCGGGATCACGGCAAGCTTTGCTTCTCCGGCATCCTTGCGCACGGAGTCGGCTTCCTCGCTTCCAGTCAGGCAAACCGCATAGCTCATCTTGCTCATGGATTCCAGGATCACCGGCCGCTTGGCCGGATCGCTTCCCAGGTTGCCGCCATCGACGGTGACCGACGGCACACCATCTGCCGTCAGCCGCTTCAGCAGCGTCGCTCGCCGGGCCAGACCGCCCAGCCCGCTGCCGTGTCAGCCGCAGGGCTCCAGGTACCCGAGGGTGTCGGTGGTGAAGAGGAGGCGGAATCCGCTGGATCGGCGCGGCGTGCCGCCTTCAGCCCGCAGGGCAATCATGACCGAGACGATTGTGCAGCAAAGGAGTGCTGGGGAGGTGCACAAGAAGCTCGCGAGCGGGCTCCCCTCACCGAGTTGAGGTCCATGCCGCAAAGGCTTCCGACGACAGCTCCCTGGTCGGCTACAGAAGTCCACTCGGAACCTCCTCGTGTTCTCCGAACGCTGCTTCTTCGATACCATGCCCCACACTACCGCACCTCGTACGCCAGTTGAAAGCGAGGCTCAGGTCTTGTTCCCGTTTCGCTCTCGACGCGATCCCACCTCGTCACTCTGAGGACAAAGGTCGGCACCAGTTCGATCTCTTCATCACCGGAGTACGGGAGCTCCTTAGCGACGTCCAGGCTTCCGTCTCGGACCTTCCCGAGGAGCGACTTAGACGCAGCCGGACCCAACTTGAGACCTCTCCGGTCGAAGTGCAGCCATCGATAGTGAACGGTCCAAATGGCCTGCTGCTGCCCCAACGGGAGGTCCTTCACGAGCAGGCGCTTCCCGCTCCGAGCTGCAAAGAAATCCGCATCGAAGCCCAGGTCCACCCCTACAAAGGGGAGGAGTTGCCGCACGAGATCGTTCCTCTTGGCCTCGAACTCGGGTCCCAGAGCCTTTCCGAGGCGGGTGTCTTCAGGCCCTGACACCGACGCGGGAATCGCCGCCTCCGTCAGGAAAGAAACGCCATCGACGGACCGCCTCTGAAGCCCCGCTGCGGCCGCCAGCAGGTCGAGAAGTTGCTCTGGAGCGTATGTGCCGCGCGAGAGGAACAGTTTCATACCAGCGAAGCGACGGTCGACGTGGAACTCAACGGCGGAGCCTGCCCGAACCAGGGAGACCGCCTCCTCCAAGGTCACAAGGCCTGACCGCGTCACCTCAACAGGAGCGCAGTGAGCTGGGCAGCAAACGACCAATATTGTGACCGCAAAGGTGCCACACAACGCTGAGAGAGCCAACCGGCGCCGAACTACCACAATGGGATACCGGTCCTTTCCCAGTCTATCGCGGGGTGCGTGTACAGGTAGAGCCGGGCCACGAACTCAAGGGAGATAGTAACGCTCACCCCCTGCTGCTCCATGGCTGTCAGAGTCGTCTCGTCCAGTGCGCGGACAGCAGAGAGCATGGCTTGGCGCTCTCGCGCGACGAGGGCGGCAGTCGGGATCGCCTCCCCACGAAGCAGGCGTTCCCGGTTTGGAGGGCGCAGGGCGCTGAGCAGTTGGAACAGCGCCTCGTGGTCCGCCGTTCGCTTCCCTTCCGCAGCGTCGGTCTCCCTCGACTTTCCACCGTGAATCACGATCACTCCCGCTTGCTCGGCCCAGGTCCACTCTTGGCCCGCTTGCCGGACGAGATTATCCAGCACTGCCGGGGCGGCGGCGTCTCTGGCAACAAGGCTGATTTTCGGATCTCCCGCGGGAATGGCGGCGACGACGGGTGCTTTGAGCGCGGTCGCGACTGCCTCCACGGCGGAGGAGAAGGGACTGTCGCGTATCTCCAGGTCGACGCGCCGCTCGGTAAGCGCCAGACCCCCTTGGGGTGGGGGGGCGGCTCTGCACACGCAGGACAGGACTGGCAAGCACAAAAGACACAATCCCGTCGCTCGCGACAGCGGGGGACTTCCGCTGGTCGGCATCTTAGCAGTGCGCGACAAGAACATGGCAGTTCCTTTGGGCGCCCGAAGAGCAGCGAGCAGTTCAAAGCACGTTATGGGCCCAAGGGTCAGCAGCCAGTGATCTGAGCGACTATATAGTGGCTGATCTCACAGGGATCCTCGATGCACCCAATAATGGCGTTGCCGCATCCCAGATCCCCGTGAACGGTGGGATCTGAAATGGAGCCGTAGTGTTGGTACTTCGTCTCCACCGACTTCTTGTTGCCAGGGATGCTGTACGCTGAGACAGATATCGACCCGGTTCTTGAGGAAATGGTCGGACACGGCCCGTTGTCGCAGTCTGCGTCGCCTATGTTGAGTAACTGAACGCCATGGGAGTGTGCAGAAACCGAATGGGCGGTGCCGCAGCCGCAGTTGCTGATTTCGTGCACGGTTCCTATGGACGCCCCTACGTGCTGACACTCGGCTGCTGCGCCAGGCAGAATCACGGCTCCAAACAGGAGCACTGCGCCGCCACACCACCGTGACAGTGAGGCACAAGATCGCATCCTAACCAGTCCTTTCTGCACGACTTTGGAAAGTGACTCGCTGCAAACCGCCCAGAGGCGGCCGGCGCAACTGGCTGACCACGGTCGTCTTGCTGTCGGCGCCGTCCGGCCGTACCCGCCGCGCACGCGTCTGGCCGCATCGCGGCGACGCCAAATAACCGGTCACCTCTGTTCTTCGGACATTGCCAAGCCTGCCTGACAGATTCCGTCATGCGATCAGTCGTCTCTCGATGGACCCTGCGCTTCCGCAGACTTGGCGCCTTCCCGGAACTCCCGCATTCCCTGGCCGAGCGACCTTGCCAACTGGGGCACTTTCGTCGCGCCGAAGAACAGCAGGACGAGCAGCAGGAGGACGATGAGTTCTGTGGGACCGAACATGAGGATTTCAGATTGGGGTCCGCGAAGGTCGCGAAGCGCCGCGAAGGGGATTTCAGTGGATTGGGGGGTCACCGCGCCTTGGCCTTCTTGGCGGGGACACGGACGGCGGGCTTGGGCTTTGCCTTCCCGGCCGGACGCTTGGTCCTCGCCGGGGCCTTGGCTGGTGGAGCGGCGGACTGTTGCTCTTGCATCCGGGCCAGCACCGCCTGGGCGATGGCGTCGATCTTGTCGCGCTCGTCGATCTTCCGCACGACGGCTTCTGCAATGCGGTCGATTAGCTTGTCCAGCACCTCGTCTGCCACTCTACGGAACCTCCGTGCACGTCAGTATAGCCCAGCAAGGCAGACAGTGAATGAGTAATATTACTCATTTTTCGCGGGGATCTTCCCCGCACCCGTCTCCGTCTCCCGCTCGCCCAGGGCCCGGAGCAGGAGGTCGCACCGGTAGCTCAGGGCAACGGCCTCGGTGCGGTTGGCGACTCCCAGCGCGGCGAAGAGGTGAGCGACGTGGTTCTGCACTGTGCGCACGCTGAGGCCCATCTCCTGCGCAATGGCCGCGTCGGACTTCCCCTGCCACAGCCATGCCAAGACCTGGGCCTGCGTCGCGGTCAGGTGAAACGACGGGGCAGGTGCGAGGGGGCCGGCAGCCTTCGGCAGCGGGCCCTTGCGCTCCAGCAACGCGCGGAGCCGGCGCTCGATCTTCGCGAGCTCGAATGGCTTGCACAGGCAATCGTCGGCGCCTTGCTTGACGAGCTCTACCGCGGCCGGCACCGAGGCGTAGGCGCTCATCAGCACGACGCCGACCTCGCCCCCCCAGCGCGCGCGGATCTCGGACAGCAGTTGGGCTCCCGACCCGTCAGGAAGCGCGAGGTCGAGCAGCGCCGCGTCGATCTCGAGTCGCCCCAGCAGTGTGCGCCCTTCCGCCACCGACTTCGCGGCGTGAACCTGGTAGCGCCCGGTCAGCTCAAGCCATTCGGTCAACGAGAACAGCAGGTTGTCGTCATCCTCCACGATCAGGAGAGTCCACATCTCAGCACCTCAGTGCGTTGCCGCCCGAACGTCGCGCCGCTCGAGGCTGGCCCGGCTGCCTCGTGGTCTTTCGGTCCTTCACGGTATCCCGGGTGGCCCCGGAAAAAGCGGTTGCAGTGGTGGAGCAGTCCTACGGTGCGCCGGCCCTGCATCGTCCCAGCACTCCAGCACTCCAGCACTCCACCACTCCACCACTTTCACGACGCCCCCCTACCACTCCGTTCGCAGCGACGGCGCCGCCCGCTGCTTCAGCAACGTCATCACTTCAATGCCGAGGTTGAGGTGCTGCTCGGCGTAGGTGGCGAGCACGCGCTGACCGGACTCCTTCGTCTTGATGCCGCCTTTGCGCAGCGGCAGATCCGACACGAGCATCAACGCGCCGGTGGGCACCGCTTTGGCGTAGCCGACAGCGAAGAGCGTGGCGATCTCCATGTCGATGGCGATCACCCGTTCGTCGCGCAGCGCCGCCTTGAACGCCTCGTCGAACTCCCACATCCGGTAGTCCGTCGTCTTCATGATTCCCGACCGGTGCGGGAGGCTGCTCTTGTCCAGGGCCTGGCAGATGGTTGCGTTGAGCGCGAGGCTGGGCAGGGACGGGACGGTGGGCGGCAGGTAGTGGGCGGAGGTGCCTTCGTCGCGGATGCTCGCGGTCGGCACCACGTACTCGCCGACCTCCAGGTCGTCGTCGATCCCGCCGCACAACCCCAGCCTCCGCACCGCGCTCGGGTCAGTGCAGGACACAACGTCCATCGCCAGCCCGGCCATCGGTGAACCGATCCCGAAGTCGATGAGGCTCAGGTTCTCGGCGGGCGCATGCGCAGCCGCCCAGGTCCCGCCCTGCACTTCCACGCCCGGCGAGGTAGTTGGTGATGTCGACCCGCACGGGGTGCCGCCCCGTCATGATCGCCACCCGCGCCGGAGAGCAGAGCGAACTGGCGGCGTAGGCGTTACTGAACTTCACGCCTTCCGCAGCCATTCGGTCGAGGTTCGGCGTCTCGTAGAAGGTGGACCCAGTGCAGCCGAGGTCGCGCACGCCGAGGTCGTCGATGAGGATTACGAGGAGGTTGGGGCGGTCAATCACGGGAACAGGACATCCTTCCGGAGAGGCTGCCGCGGCCAGCGATTGGGCGGCTGACCTATTCTACGTAGTTCGTGTTGCGGAAGCCTGCTAACGGCGCCGGCGGACACCGCCGCGAAGCACCGTTTCGGCTCCCGACCGCCCTCGCGCCGGTTCCCAGACCCCGTTGCACCCTCCCCGCCGCCGTCCTGCGGGCCCGGGAAACGAGGATTGCAGGATTTGGGTACGTTTCAAAACGCCAAACATCGTACCTTCAGCGAAAAAAGTGCTTGCACCGGTATGCGGGGTGCGGGTCAGCCCGGAGCCGAGCCGTCCTCGGCACTGCCGCCCTGCCCGGAGGCGCCCTCCGTCTCCGCGCCCACGGCTTTTCGGTACTGGAACGGCCGATCCGGCAGCATTGAGCTGAGCGGGCGGAGAATCGCCAGCACTTCTTCCAGCGAGTTGGCGCCGGTCAGTTGGAGGAGTGCAGCCGTGATCCGGCGGCGGAGGCGGGGCTCATCGACTTCCTGCAGGAGCAGGATCAGCGGCACAATGGCGGCGGGGTCGCCGAGGCGGGCAAGCGAGCGGACGGTCTCGCCGAGTACCGTGCTGTCGAGGCGCGTCAGATTGCCGACCAATGCCTCGACGGACCCGGTGCTTGGCAAGTAGCCCAGGGCGCGGGCGGCTCGCGACTGGACGCCGGTGTCGGGGTCCAGCAGGGCCAGTGCGAGCGCCTCCGCAGCGTCGCTCATGCCGATCCGCCCCAAGGCATCCGCCGCAGCGGTTCGGACGCGGTCACTCCGGTCCTGCAGGGCGCGGATCAACTCCTTGATTGCCAACGGGCTTCGGAGCCGTCCCAGTTGCAGGGCAGCGCGGACGCGCGTCTCCTCGTCTGCCGAGTCGTGGAGTTGGGTGACTGCCCGAACTGCCGGGACGGAGGCGGCCCGGTTCAGGTAGGAGAGCACCGTGCGCGTTGGCAGGCTGTGCGGCTCGCGCAAGCGGCGGGCGAGCGGGACCGAGCCGGCCCGCAGAAAGAAGCTGACCAGGAAGATCAGGTGGTAGCCGCTAAAATGGTAGCCGCCGACGTCGAACGCGAAGGCAGTGGTCAGCGGCTCGATGAGTGCCCCGGCAATGAATGGCGCCAGCCCGCCGGCGACACCCAAAGCAAGGAAGTTCGTCGCGCCGATGTACATGGCGCGGTTGCGCCGAGGGGTGTCTTTGAGCATCACTCCCTGGGTGGCAATCTGCCCGCCGGCGTTGACCATGCCGTCGACCAGCGACATCAGCGCCAGGATCGGCACCGCGATCACCGGGATTGGTGGGACGAGGATGTAGCACAGCGGCACCAACGGCTTCGCTGCAGCCACCATTGTCAACGCGGGCCGATGTCCGTAGGTGTCGCACAGCATGCCCCACAAGCGCGACGCCAGCACCACACCCAACGACGAGGTGATGAAGGTGAGCTGCACCGTGAGCGTGCTGAGCTTCATCTCCTTAATAAGGTACACACCGAAGAACGGCGCTGAGACCATGATCGCGAAGTTCCAGTAGGCGCGGAACAGCAGGTAGGGGCGGAAGTCGGCATTCCGGAGCGGCTCGATCAGCACTTCCCGCAGCCGGATGTCTTGCACCCGCTCGTGGGGCGGCTCGGGGACCAGCGCAAACAGGCAGATGTCGCCCACACCGAGGACGGTGCCCGCGATGCCCAGAACGATGAACCCCAGCACGATTTGCCCGCGGGCCTCGAAGTGGTTGAACGCGAACGCGACGGCGAGTTGCGCGGCGATGTTGCAGGCGGAGATGAACCGCTGGCGGACAGCCCAGTGGACGTTGAGCGATTCGTGCGGCACCAGATCGCTCATCCAGGAGAACCACATGGGGTTGCCCAGGTTGGCGAGCGCGCTGTTGGCCGCCAGCACCCCGATGATCCACCAGATCCGGACCCGCTCCCCGGAGAACAGCGCGGGCGCCGCGAGGACCAGCAGGAACAGCAGCCGATGGACGATGTACAGACTCATCCAGACAGGCTTCCGGCGACGAGTCCGATTGGTCCAGAGGCCAGAGAGGATCTGGAACGCCAGCATCACCGCGCTGAGGCTGGAGATCACCCCAAAGTCGAACGCCGTCGCCTTCAGCTCGACCAGGAACTTCGTCCGCGGCGCGCTGGCGGTGCAGGTGAAGTAGATCGTCCCCAGCAGACCGGCGACGGTCACGATGCGCCAATGCCGCTGGAATTCAGGGTGGGTGAGAGGAGATTCAGACACGGGGGCTCACCGAGGGGGGAGGTCGCGCCTTGGGGCAGCGCAACGGGATTGCCCCGCGTCTCATTGACAACTGGCGCCCACCCGCCATACACTCCCTCCCATGCCATTCACGTTGGCACATCCTGCCGCAGTGCTCCCGGTGCGGAAGGCGCTGAGGGGCTGGGCAGTCCTCCCGGCGCTCGTCGTCGGCAGCATGTCGCCCGACTTCGCGTACTTCCTGCCGGTGCCGTTGAACACTACCCCAACGCATTCCCTGGCGGCGCTCCTCTGGTGCTGCCTGCCGACTGGCGTTGTGGCGTTCTTCCTCTTCGACTGGGTGCTGAAGCGGCCGTTGGCGTCCCTTCTCCCGCGAGCCGTCCGGTGCCGCCTCCCGGCAGAGCGGCTGGCGCCCGCTCGCTTCTCCCTCGCCCGGCTACCCAGAGTTGGCCTGTGCGTGATCCTCGGCGCAGTCACGCATCTCCTGTGGGACTCGTTCACCCACGAGGGCGGGTTCTTCGTGGTGCGCGTGGCTACCCTGCAGACCGTGATCGTGGACGCTGCTGGGTACACGATGCGCACCCATCGAGTGCTTCAGCACTGCAGCACCGTGTTTGGGCTTGCGCTTCTCGCTGCCGCCGCTTGGCGGTGGTGTCGGACGACGCCGGCTCGCGCGGACCGCAGGGCTGAGCCACTCCCAAGCTGCCTGCGTCCCTGGACCGTCGCGGCAGTCCTGCTTGCGGGCTGTTGCGGCGCTTGCCTGCCGCGCCCTCCTGCGCAGCAAGTCGGTGGCTGGCTGGGGCGGGCGCAGGCGGCCGCCAACCCCGCGGTGATCGCCAGCGGGCAGGCGATTCTCTGCGCGCTCGCGGTGTATGTGGCTGTGTGGTGGGTTGCCGCGTGGCGGGCGAGGCGTTGACAAGGGCGCGCGCAAGCGCTACACTTCGCCCGTGAACGAACCGCGCGATACGTTGGGCGCCGGCACTTGGCCGGAAGCGGTCCTCGCACCGGACCATGGAGGCGGAAGCCGTGAGCACCCTCACTGTGGAACTCGATCAAGCCAAGGCGACGTTGCTCAGGGAGAAGGCGAGGATGTATGGTCTTGGGGCGGAGGAGTTCGTGACAGCCTCCATCGAGGAGCTGATCGCCCACCCTGAACCGGAGTTCGAGGCGGCTGTCCGTCGCGTTCTTGCGAAGAACCACGAGCTATACAGGCGGCTGGCATAGTGCGCTACCTGTCGCTGCACGAGGTGCTGGAGCTTCATGACAGGCTGATCGGCGCGACTGGAGGCGCACGAGGGATCCGCGATTTGGGCGCGCTCCAGTCCGCTGCAAGCCAGCCAAGACTGACCTTCGGCGGAGTAGACCTGTACCCCGACACTGCCTCCAAAGCCACCGCCCTGCGCCACTCGTTGGTCCTCAATCACCCGTTCATAGATGGGAACAAGCGGGTCGGCCATGCCGCGATGGAGACGTTCCTTGTACTGAACGGGCTCGAGCTCGAGGCGGAGGTACCCGAGCAGGAGCGCCTCCTCCTCGAGCTGGCAGCCGGCCGAGTATCGCGCCAACAGCTTGGGGAGTGGGTGAGGGAGCACGCGACAGCCGTCTGAAGCAGTGCGCGGGGAAGTGCGCCGTCTGCGGGACTGCCTACGTCGCCCCCACGCCCTGCGCCTTCTCCAGCTCCAGAATCGCCCGCACCAGTGAACCCTCCGCCCAGCCGTGGGGCGCTGCCCAGTACGGGTGCTTGGCGCCCAGCAACTCGGGCAGCAACCCGGTCGGGGTGGCGTGGGCGAGGCAGGAGTCGAGGTACTGCTTGCCCCAGGTGAGGTAGCCCGCAGCCGGTTCGTGTTGCGCCAGCCGGAACAGGATGCGGGCTTGCCAGAGCGTGTTTACGGCGCTGGCGGGGCCGCCGACGTAGGCGTCGCCCACGTATCGGCGGACGGTTGGCCCGCGGTCGTCGTTGACTTGCAGGTTCTGCTCGATGAACAGCACCATCCGCTTGAGGATCTCGCGGTCTGCGGCGTCGGCCGGGTCCAGCATGTCGAACGGATCGACCATGCCGAGGACGGAGGAATCCGGCGTCCAGTCTACCTCGCCCCATTCGTTGAGCCCGCGGGCGAAGCGGTCGCCGTCGACCAGGCGTGCCAAGCATGCCGAACGCAGCCGCTGTGCGCGCTCCCGCCAACGCGTCGCCAGGTCGACTTCGCCCCGCGAAGCCGCCAGTTCCACCCCGCCCGTGAACGCGCCGTACAGGGCGGCATTGGAGTAGGCGAACGAGCCGCGAAACGTCTCCCACAGGTCATACGCCGCGACATGCAGGCCGTCGGGCTGCAGGTTCTTCTCGATGAACTGCATCCCCCGCGCCAGCCAGTCCCAGTGCTCGTCAAGGAGCGCTTCGCGACGAGCCGCGGGAGTGGCCTTCCAGGCCACCCAGAGCGAGTGCAGGACCGCCCCGACCTGATCGATCTGAAGCGCTTCGCCGGGGATGGACCACGAGGGCGCGACGGTGCCGTTGAGCCAGTAGCGCTGGTGCCAGAAGCCCTCGGCGGTCTGTGTGCGCCGGCACCATTGCAGAAACCGCTCCGCCCAGTCGGTGCTGCCGGCAAGGCACAGCGCTTCGACGAACTCCGCCGCGTCACGCGGCCAGCAGTAGCCGTACCCCCCGCTTTCCAGGTAGGTTGGGTCGAACTCGGGTGCCGCGAGACAGCTTCCCTCGGTGGGGTCGAACAACAGCGACATCGCCAACAGCCCACGCCGGTACTCGGCGGCGCGGCCCGCTTCAACGGCCGGCGTCCGGAACTGCGCCAGCCACTCGGTAGCCCCGTCGCGGGCCCGGTTGCGCAGCGTCTCGAAACCAGTTCCAGCCAGCTCCGTCAGCAGTTGTCTGCCCTCCGCCTCGCGGGTCGAACACACAATGAGCAGCGTGCGGTCCAGTCGCTCACCTGGCTGCAGGCTGAAACGCCACGACCCGGCGAGGTTGGCGTCGCCCAGGGAAAATGCTTGGCCGCCGAGGTGGCCGTCTTCCATATCGACCTTGGCGTTGGCCGCGTCTTGGTCGGCAGCGCGCCCGGCGAGGATCTCGTCGAACGGCGTGCCGCCGACGCAGCAGCAGTACTCGCGCCAGGAGTGAACGAACACGCCCGCCTCGCGGTCGAACCGCAGGAAGTTCCGGTCGGCCACCTCACCCAGGTTGAAATCCGCGTAGAAGAACAGCGCCCCGGCAACGGGGCGGCGTCCTTCGTTCTCGAGTCGGTAGCCGCGGACCAACGCCGCCGTCTCCGGGACCGCGAAGTCCGTCAGCTCCAGTGACAGGTCGGTGTCGCGCTGGTGCAGCTTGGTCACCACGACGTTGGCGTCCGGCTCGTACGCCTGCTCGCGCGTCCACTCGTCGCCAAAGGTCCAGGTCAGCCCGCGCCGGCGGTCATCGTCCAGCCACAGCGCTGGCATGCACTCGCGCACGTTCTGCGCGTAATCCAGGTGGGGGAAGAACAGCGTCATGAGCTCGCCGCTGTGGCCCAAGGTGGCCAGCAGCTTCGAGCTGCCGACAGCGGCCGTGGGAAGATAGACAGGCATGGTTCGGTGATCCTCGGGAAAGCACCTTCGTAGTGGCGCTCGCAGCGGCAGCGGAGTGCGCGTTCCTGGCGAGCGCTGCGTGATGGAGGGACGAATTATAGCATGGCATCCAACCGGGACGTGGGGCCAGCGCGGTTGAACCACCTCGGTCAGGCGGCTATCATAATCTGCTTTCCTTAGCGCCGCAGGAATCACCCATGTTTGCGCTTCGCTTGAACGCCTTGGCGGCTGGAGACGCTGCCGCCGGACGCCCGAACTTGCTCGGGAGCTGAGCGCGGGCCGTCCGCCGAGAAGTTGGGGCGGCCGAAGAGCCTCTTCTATAGAGCGTGCCGGGGACCGGGAAGCCATGCCTAAGCAAGACCAAGCTGCAGCCACCTTCACCTTGGCCCAAGCCAACAGCCTGCTGCCCCAGGTGATCGTCCTTACCGAAGCGGCCCGGGAGGAGATCGCCGCTTGCCGGTTCCCGTGGCACGCGCTTGGGCTGCGCAAGTTCCGTGTGACCGCGGACCTCCCGGAGGAGGACTACCTGCTGGTCCAGTGGGCGGTGGCGATCGCCCGACTTGGCGCGCGACCCAACGGCGGGTTCACTGTGGACATCCAGAGCACGGACCCGGAGGTCGTCTACTGCTGGCAACACGGCGAAGACCGGATTGCCCACCAGCACAAGGCTTGGGAGGACTTCCGCCAGCGCAGGCCCGTTCCGGAGGAGTCTCCCGAAAGGCAGCGAGAGAGATGAGCAACGCCTGGGCGGGGAAGCTCGAGAAAATCGACAACTACCGGTGGCGGATCCCCAAGGGGTACCGCCCCGAGATGCAGACCGACGGGATCGTCTACGGCTCGGAGCGAATCGTGGACGAAATGCGCCAGGATCAGGCGCTGGAGCAGCTTGCTAACGTCGCCTGCCTGCCGGGGCTTGTGGGCCCGGCGATGGTCATGCCCGACGGGCACTACGGGTACGGCTTCCCGATTGGCGGCGTGGCCGCCTCTGCAACCGCGGGCGGCGTCGTGTCGCCGGGGGGCGTCGGCTACGATATCAACTGCGGCGTCCGGCTCGTGCGGACGGAGTTGACCCGTGAAGACGTGGAACCGCACCTGGAGCAACTGGTCCACCAGTTGTTTCGCGACGTGCCCAGCGGGGTGGGTTCGTCCGGAGCCATTTCGCTTTCCGAGACGGAACTGCGCCAGGTTGCCCAACGCGGTGCGGAGTGGGCGGTGTCCCGCGGCATGGGCTCCGGCGACGACCTCGCTCACTGCGAGGAAGCCGGCGCGTTGGACGGCGCGGACGACTCCGCCGTCAGCCCGCGGGCCAGGAAGCGCGGCAGCGACCAGTTGGGGACTTTGGGCTCGGGGAACCACTTCCTTGAGGTGCAGGTGGTCGAGGAGATCTACGATGCGGAGAAGGCGCAGGCATTCGGCCTCCTCGATCCCGGTCAGGTCACGGTGATGATCCACACCGGCTCCCGCGGCTACGGCTACCAGATCTGCGACGACTCGCTGGTGGTCATGCAGCAGGCGGTCCGCAAGTACGACATTCCGCTTCCCGACCGGCAGTTGGCGTGCGTCCCGTTCGGTAGCCCGGAAGCCGAGCGCTACCTGGCGGCCATGCGCTGCGCCGCCAACTACGCCTGGTGCAACCGGCAGGTCATTACCCACCGCGTCCGCGGCGCGTTTGAGAAGGTGTTCGGCCTCGGTGAGCGCAAACTCGGCATGTGGCTTGTCTACGACGTAGCGCACAACATCGCCAAGGTCGAGACCCACGAGTACGCCGGCCGCAAAGTGGAGGTTTGCGTGCACCGCAAAGGCGCCACGCGCGCCTTCGGCCCCGGCCAGCCGCAAGTCCCGGAAGACTACCGCGCCGTCGGGCAGCCCGTCATCGTGCCCGGCGACATGGGTAGCTGTTCGTACCTACTGGCCGGCACCCAGCGCGGCATGGAGCAGAGCTTCGGCTCGACCTGCCACGGCGCCGGCCGGGTGATGAGCCGGACTCAGGCCATCAAACAAGGCCGTGGCCGCGATTTGGCGGGAGAGCTGAAGAAGCAGGGGATCTTCGTTCGCGCGCAAGGCCGTGACACGTTGGCGGAAGAGGCGCCGTACGCCTACAAGGATGTGTCGGCCGTGGTAGACTCTTGCAGCGGCGCTGGCATCGCTGTCAAAGTGGCCAAGCTTCGCCCCTTGGGCGTGGTGAAGGGTTGAGGATCCCCCCGCCAGTTGCTCGTCCGTCGGCTGGCAGACACGTCCAATGAAGACGGCGCGGCTGCCCAGACACCTGACACCTGACACGTGACACGCGCCAAGTCATACTGAATAGGCAGGCCCCCAGAGACCTCCCGCCTGCAGCACCGAAGGGAGAATCCCGGTTGGCAGAATCCCTACAATACAGCTCCGCCGTCATGGAGCACTTCATGCACCCGCGCAACGTGGGCGTCATTGACGACCCCGATGGCATCGGCACGGTGGGCAACCCCAAGTGCGGCGACATCATGAGCATGACCATCAAGGTCCAAGACAACCGCATCGACGATGTCAAGTTCCAGACGTTCGGTTGCGGCGCCGCCATCGCCACCAGCAGCATCTGCACCGAGATGGCGAAAGGCAAGACTGTCGACGAAGCCGAGAGCATCTCCCGACGAGCCATCGCCGAGGCGCTTGGCGGGCTGCCGTCGGTGAAGATGCACTGCTCCAACCTCGCCTCCGACGCCCTGGTCGCCGCCATCGAGGATTACCGCAAGAAGAGCAACGGTGGCGGCGTTGACGGCGTCCGCGTAGAGCGGGCGTGTCCCTGCGGGGACGACGAGTAACACTGCGCCGGGGCTGACCTCAGCCGTCTCGCGCCGCCGCGATGAAACGCTCCACCGCGGCGGCGTTTTTGCGCCCGGGAGAGGCTTCCACGCCGCTGGAAACGTCCACTGCGTACGGTCGAACCAGCCGAACCGCTTCCGCAACCGTCTCGGGACCAAGCCCTCCTGCCAGCACCACCGACGCGCCTGTCGCCTGCCTCAGCCGAGCGCACGCCTCCCAATCGGGCGACTCCCCAGTTCCGCCGTACTGCTTGCTTCCCCCTGCTCCCTTTGACCGATCCAGCAGCACTCGGTTCACTCCCGCCGAGAGGTACGCCTCAACCTGAGCGACAGCCTCCGCAAACTCCTGCGCGCCGACCTGCCCCGACAGGTGAACCGTCTTCCACACCTCGCTGCCGAGTAGGCGCCGGTGTTCCTGGATCCATCCCGGCGTCTCGTCGCCGCTCAACTGCACAACCGCGCAACGGCTGGTCGACTCGATCCGCTCCAGGTCACCCGCGGGCGGGCTCACCACTACGGCCACCGGCACGGCTGCCCCCACGTCGAACAGCACCCGCGCCTGCCTCGCCGACACGCTACGAGGGGAGCGAGGGCAGTCGATCACGCAGCCGACGTAGTCGGCACCGGCGTCCCGCACGACCAGCGCGTCTTCGAGGTTGGTGATTCCGCAGATCTTGACCTTCACGCTCAGAGGAGCCTCCGGCGCCCCATTATAGCAGCGGCTCTCCAATCTGGATTCTGGGTTCCCGATTAGTGTCCCAACGGATTCAGGGCGGCAACGGATTCCGTTGGTGGGGTCTTGGGTTTCGGACTTGGCATTTCGAGTTTGCCTCAACCGGCCCGATCCGTTGCCGCCCCGAATCCGTTGGGCACCGTTGCCGGAGGAAGGCCCCGGGAACATTCGCCGAACTCTACTCGTCAGACTGGTCACAACGCTTCGAGGTGTCGCGATGAGAATGGTACGAGCACTGACAGCCGCAGTGGTCCTTGGCGGAATGGTGGCGCTGATCGTCCTGCCGCGCCAGGTCAAAGGCGCTCCCGACGCAGCGACAACGAAAGCACTGGAGGAGGCCATGCGCAAGGGACAGCCCAAGACCGCCCTGGAGATTCTGGAGCCGATCCTTGCCCGGGCGCTCAAATACAGGAACTACCCGTGGGCGATCAAGTTGACCGGGCAGAAGATTGCCCTGGAGGGCATCATCCAGGGCAACAAGCCGGAAGAGAAGATCGTCCGCCTGCAAGCCGAAATCGCCAAGGCGCCCAAGGAGATGCAGCCGGTGATGGAGGCGGTCTTAGCCAACTGGTACTGGCACTTCTTCCAGCAGAACCGGTGGCGCTTCATGCAGCGAACGGCGACGGCACAGCCGCCGGGCGACGATATCCTCTCTTGGGATCTGCCGCGCATCCTTGCCGAGATCGACGGGCACTTCACGACGGCGTTGGCCGCCGAGCGACAACTGAAGAAGATCCCCGTTGCTGAGTACGACCCTCTGCTGGAAAAGGGCAACGTGCCCGACACGTACCGCCCCACGCTGTATGACTTCGTGGCGTTCGAAGCGCTCAGCTTCTACGCGGCCGGCGAGCAGGCTGGGTCGAGGGCGGAGGACGCCTTCGACCTCCAGTCCGACAGCCCGGTCTTCGCCACGACCGACGAGTTCGTGAAGTGGCAAGTCCAGACCACCGATAGTGAGTCGGTGACGGTCAAGGCGGTGAAGCTGTACCAGGATCTGATGCAGTTCCACCGGCGCGACCGCGACCAGGCAGCCTTCCTCGACGCGGACCTGGGGCGGTTGAACTTCGGGTACAACAAGGCTGTCGGCGAAGGGAAGGCCGACCGGTACAAAGCAGCGCTGAAGCGCTTCGTCGAGGACAACGGCGACCACGAGATCTCTGCCCGCGCCCGGTGCCAATGGGCCGGCGTGCTTCAAGAGGAAGGCGAGCTGGTCGAGGCGCACAAGCTGGCGACCCAAGGCGAACGGGCATTTCCAAACAGCTTCGGCGGCAAGATGTGCCACAACCTCATTGAGGGGATCGAGGCCAAGAGCGCGCAGGCCTCGACGGAGCGAGTATGGAACGCACCGTGGCCCACTATTCAGGTTCGGTACCGCAACCTCGAGAAGGTCTACTTCCGCGTTGTGCGCGTAGACTGGGCGGCGCGAATGAAGGCGGGCAAAGGCAACCGTGCGGAATGGCTGAACGGTGATGAACGCAAGGAGATTCTGGTCAGGAAGCCTGAGCGCGAGTGGTCGGCCAAGCTCCCGCCCACGGCGGACTACCAGGAACGCGTCGAGGAGTTGCCCCCGCCGACGGACCTCAAGCCGGGGTTTTACTTCCTGCTGGCCAGCTTTGATCCGGCGTTTGGCGAAGCGGACAACCAGGTGCACTACACGGACTTCTGGGTGAGCAACCTCGCGCTGGTCGTTCGCTCCCGGTGGGACGACGCGCAGACCCAGGGCTTCGTGCTGGAGGCCAACTCCGGGGAGCCTCTCGCCGGGGCTGAAGTGCAGCTCTGGCGCCGCGACAACCGGGCGGGCACCTGGGACACCGGGCCCACGGTTCGGACCGACAAGAACGGGCTGTTCTCGATAATCGAGCACGCCAGCCAAAGCTACGCACTGCTGGCAACCCACGAAGGCCAGCAGCTCTCGACAGGCAACGACTACTACGGGCGCGACCGGGCGCGTCGCTCCGATCCGTTCCGTCGCACGATCTTCTTCACCGATCGGTCGCTCTACCGGCCGGGGCAGGCAGTGAGCTACAAAGGCATCTGCGTCCGGGCGGACCAAAATGCCGGCGACTACTCGGTCCTGGCAAACGAGCAGGTGACTGTGGTCTTGGCCGACCCCAACAACAAGGAGGTCGCCCGGCAGCAACACAAGACCAATGAGTACGGCGCGTTCAGTGGCAGCTTCACGGCGCCGCGGGATCGGGTCACTGGCCGGATGACTCTCCGCGTCGAGGGCGAAGCCCAGGGCCAGACCCGCTTCAACGTCGAGGAGTACAAGCGACCTAAGTTCCAGGTGACGCTGGACCCACCGACGACGGCGCCCAAGCTCGGCGAGAAGGTCTCCATACAGGGCCACGCCATGGCCTACACCGGGGCCGCCCTCGACAGCGCCAAGGTCCGCTGGCGAGTCGTGCGCCAGGTGCGGTACCCGGTGTGGTGGTACTGGCGGTGTTGGTGGCAGCCGCAGAACGCCAGCAGCCAGGAGATCGCCCGGGGCACGGCGGTTACGGAAACAGACGGCACGTTCCACGTGGAGTTCGTCGCCAAGCCCGACCTGTCTGTGTCCGAAAGGGACGAGCCGACCTTTGTGTTCAGCGCTTCCGCCGACGTGACCGACATCGCGGGCGAGACTCGCTCAGCCCAGCGGGCAACCAACGTGGGCTACACCGCCCTTGCCGCGTCCCT
>Ga0210030_1001380_pt1 | contig 17358 bp, 7 predicted proteins | sample CryGeymeta201523_FD_183986 | JGI IMG/M metagenome (GOLD analysis project Ga0210030, IMG submission 183986) | Groundwater microbial communities from Crystal Geyser aquifers in Utah, USA - Crystal Geyser metaG 2015-23 (SPAdes) (version 2) | ecosystem: Environmental > Aquatic > Deep subsurface >...
TAGCAATCCCGACCTCCCACTGACGCGCTCCGAAATGGCGCTACCCCTCATCGTCCGCAAGCAGGTCGTCGGCGTGTTGGATATTCAATCCGACCTGTTGCAGGTTTTTTCCGAAGGCGATATTGATATCCTGCAAAGTATGGCCGACCAGCTGGCCCTGGCGATTGAAAACGTCCGCCTGATGGCGGAGACCCAAACCTCGCTGGCGCAACTGGAATCCCTGACAGTCGAACGGACCCGCCGCGCCTGGACGGAAACACTTGACCGACAAGAATTGGCCTACGCCTATACCCCGCTCGGCACATCGCGCTTTAGTGTCCACCCCCTGGTGGAAGAAGGCGCCAGGGAACCTGACTCGCAGGCATTGCAGGCCTCCATCACATTGCACGACCAAAAAATCGGCGTCATCAAAATCAAGCGCAAGGAGCAAAACTGGCATCCCCGCGAACAGGCCATGCTGGAAGAAATCGCGACCCAGGTGGGACTCGCCCTGGAAAACGCCCGCCTGCTCGAAGAGACGCAGGCGCGCGCCCACCGCGACCAAATGGTTGCCGCCGTTTCCACTCGCATGCGCGCAACGCTCGACCTGGAGACCATCCTGCAAACCGCCGCCCGCGAACTTCAACGCGGATTCAACCTCAAAGAAGCGGAAGTCCGCCTGGGCCTGCCCGGACCGGAGAAGGACGCTACAGAAAAATCGGAAGCCAAACTGCCGAAGAGGAGTGAAAAATGATGGCACGCAGATTTGGGCCGCTTAGTCTTCGCGCCAGGCTGATCCTGAGCAGCATATTAATCACTGGCATCGCAATCGCAGGAATGGGATACTACGTGTATTATCGCGCGCAACAAGCAAATGCCTATCTGACAAATCAACTGGATGAAAGTGTCCGCCAGCAGGCAGAGGATAAGTTAATTGCCGCCAGTACTGAACAGGCCGCCGCGCTTGACAACTTCTTTAGCTCCATGCGAAAAGATATCTCGACCATTGGGGCGACCACGGCGAAATTAATTTCCCAAGAGGCATTGCTCAATCACACTGATTATTGGAACGCATCCCAGGCGTTAAGTCGTTTGCCGAACGGAAGCTGGGACAACCCCAATACCGAAACGGCATCCGTGTTTATCCCCGCCAAGGTCGAACTTACGGACAGCCTAATATCGGAACTAAATACAATCAGGCAATTGGATTTTATTGCAGCTACGGTGCTTGAAGCAAACCCGGATACCGTTGCCGTTTATTTTGGCGGCGTCTCCGGAGAGACACTCTACTATCCGAACATAGACCTGGCAGCCATCGTCCCGCCCGACTTCGACGTGACGAAATGGCCATGGTTTGTTAAAGCCGCGCCGGCGCAAAATCCAGGTCACAAAGCCGCCTGGTCAGACCCTTATCTGGACGCCGCGCTGCATGGCCTGGTCGTTACCGCCAGCATCCCCGTATTTGACTCGGCGGGGAACTTTCGCGGCGTGGCTGCCGAGGATATTCAACTTAACAGAATTACGGACATCGTTTCCAATATTCACGTTGGACAGACAGGCTACGCATTCCTGATCGACCAGGGCAAGCGATTGATCGCAATACCCGAGGCCGGCTATAAGAGCCTCGGAGTCGAGCCGGATACACTTCCCCTGGGTGAAGTCCTGGAACAGACAAAGGTTTCCATTCAAGTTCCTCCAGAATTCTGGGCCGCGCTGACCAAAATGGCTGCGGGTCAAAGCGAGCTGGAAACCATGCCGATCAACGGTGTAGAGCATTTTGTTGTTTATCGGCCAGTTCCAGAAACGGGCTATAGCCTGGCGATCATCGTCCCGGCGCAGGAACTGCTTGCGGGGGCCATCAGCGCCAGGGAGCAGGTTGCCCTGGTGACAAAAAACACCATTACAGCAAGCATCTTCCTCGTAGGCGCGATTCTAATCCTTGCCTTACTCGCCGCCGTTGGGATGGGTAACAGCCTCACAAAACCATTGAGCGCGTTGACGAAGATAGCCGAGGAAATTGCAGGCGGCAACCTCAACGCGGAAGCAAAAGTGCGCGGACAGGATGAAATCGGCACGCTGGCCCGCGCATTCAACAGCATGACCGCCCAGTTGCGCGGGCTGGTTGGCAGCCTGGAAGCGCGCGTCGCCGAACGCACCAGCGCCTTGGAGCGCCGCGCCCTCCAAATCCAGGCCGCCGCCGAGATTGGGAACGCGGCCGCCTCCATGCGTAACCTGGATGAATTGCTGGCGCAAGCCGCGCGTCTCATCAGCCAACGCTTTGGTTTCTACCACACCGGCATCTTCATGCTGGATGCGCGCGGCGAATACGCCGTACTGCGCGCCAGCAACAGCCCGGGCGGACAGCGCATGTTGTCACGCGCGCACCGCCTGAAAGTCGGCGAGGTGGGGATCGTGGGATACGTCAGCGGCAAGGGCGAGGCGCGCATCGCCCTGGATGTCGGCCAGGATGCGGTCTTCTTCGACAACCCCGACCTGCCCGGGACACACTCCGAAATGGCCCTGCCCCTGAAGGCCGGAGGAAAAATCCTGGGCGCGCTGGATGTCCAAAGCACCGAGAAGGCGGCCTTTAGCGAGGAGGATGTTTCCACCCTGCAAATCCTGGCCGACCAACTAGCCGTGGCGATTGAAAACGCCGGTTTGTTCGCGGAAAACCAGGCCGCGCTGGAAGCCGCCCGCCGCGCCTATGGCGAGATCGCCGCAGAGGCGTGGAAGCAGCGCCTCCAAACGGGGACCAATCCCGGCTACGTGAGCGCCGAGCGCGAGAATCCCGTCAGCGTGGAAAAGGCCGCCTGGAGTCCAGAATCCCGCCGCGCCCTCCAGGAACGCCGGCCGGTGATGGGTGAGGACGGCGCGGCTTTGAGCATCCCCATCCTGCTGCGCGGACAGGCTATCGGCGCGCTGCGGCTCGTGAAGCCTCATCCAGCGCGCTGGACAGAAGACGAGATCCAGACAGCGCAAACTCTTTCTGACCAGTTGAGCGGCGCGTTGGACAGCGCCCGCTTATACGACGAGTCCCAGCGCCGCGCCGCCAAGGAACGCGCCATCGGCGAGATCACTTCCCGCGTCGGCGACTCCATCAACGTGCGCGACATCATGCAATCCGCCGTGGAAGAACTGGGACGCGCCCTGGCTGGCTCCGAAGTCACCCTGCAACTCCGGGAGAAGGAGTAGCGCGATGCAACATAATGCCGAATCCAACCGCCAAAGGAATCGCTGAAAGGAGTTCTCCATGTACCTCACCGTGTCACTTCATCGTTTTTTCCGCCTGGCCACCCTTGTGCTGCTCGTTTTTAGCGCGCTGGCAGGCTGCGCGCCACAGGATCAGAAGATTAACGAAATCCGCATCGGCGTGATCGCTCCCATCACAGGCAGCATTCCCAACGTGGGCAAATCCACGGTGGAGGCCGCTCAGATGGCCGCGCAAGAGATCAACGATGCCGGAGGCCTCGAAGTTGCGGGCAAGAGATACACGATCACGCTGGTCATCGAGGATAACCAGGACAAAGCTGAAACAGCGGTGGCTGTAGCGGAAAAGTTGATCAACCAGGAATACGTGGTCGCGCTGATCGGACCGCAGGCCAGCCGCAACGCCATCCCCGTCGCCCAGGTTGCGGAAAACGCCCGCATCCCGATGATCAGCCCCTGGTCCACCAACCCCGACACCACCGCCAACCGGCAATACGTTTTCCGTGTGGCATTCATTGACCCGTTCCAGGGACGGGTGATGGCGCGCTTCTCCTTCGAGGAATTGAACGCCACCAAAGCCGCGGTGTTGTATGACGTGGCCAGTTCGTACAACAAGGGCATCGCGGAGATCTACAAGCAGGTTTTCGAAGCCGCAGGCGGCGAGGTGGTAGCCTTTGAAAGCTACACCACCGGCGAGACGGACTTTACGAAACAACTGGCGAAGATCAAAAACAGCGGCGCGCAAGTCCTGTTCCTGCCCAACTACGAAAACGAGGTCCCCCTGCAGGCCGAACAGGCGCGCCAGATCGGGCTGGACATTCCGTTGATCGGCAGCGACTCGTGGGGAACGATCGCGCCCGAAGACCGTACGCAACTGGAAGGCGCCTATTTCAGCACACATTACGCGACCGACATTGCCGACGAACCGGCGCGCACCTTCATCGAAAATTACACAACAAAATACGGCCACACCCCGGACGACGTGGCGGCTCTCACCTACGATGCTTTCGGCCTGCTCTTCGAGGCCATCCAGAGCCAGGGACTCGCCGAACCGGAAGCCATTCGCACCGGGCTGGCAGGCATTGAATCGTTCCTCGGCGTGACCGGCAGCATGAAATACAGCGGAAGCGGCGACCCGATCAAAAGCGCGGTCGTTCTGCGAGTCGTGGACGGCAAGTTCGTCTTCTACAAACTGGCTACGCCCTGACCAGCGGCTAAGTACTCGTGTAGAAATAATTCCTTGTTTTGGATGCAGTTGGACTGCATCCCGCTCGCAGTGCAACTGCTCGCGAACTTTGGAATCGGGAAGTTATTTTTACACAACTCCTAAGCGACTAAGCGACTACCCAAGTGTTTGGAGGTTCCATGCGATTTTGGAATAAGAGCCTGATGGCGCGGCTCGTCACATATTTCCTGGCGCTTTCGGCGATCGGTGTAACGGTCACAACGGTGATCACGCTTGCCATCGTCCGCAACGCGCTGACCCGCTCCATCTATGACCGCTTGGAAGCGGTAGCGACACTTAAAGAGGACGAGCTGAATCGCTGGGTCAACGACCAGCGCGACGAGATCGCGTACCTGGTCGCTGCGCCCGACCTGCGCGCCGACGTCCAGATCTTATCCAGCGCAGAGGAAGACTCCGCCAAATATGTTGCCGCGCACGACAGCATTTTGGAATTACTGGTCGAGGAAATGGAAAGTCACCCACCCTTCAGTGAAATGTTCCTGATGAGCAGCGTAGGCGGCAAGGTGCTGGTCTCCACCGAAAAAGGAAACGAAGGCCAGTATCGCGTCTCCGATTCATATTACACACAGGGACGGCTCGATCTCTACATACAGAACGTGTACACCTCCCCGCAGACCGGCCAGCCCGCCATGACGATCTCCGCGCCGCTGCGCGACGCGGGCGGCAACCTGCTCGGCGTGCTGGCGCTCCACGTCAACCTGGAGCGCCTCGACAGCATCATCCTGCAACGCGCCGGGCTTGGGAACACCGGCGAAACGTATATCGTGGACCGCTTCAACAACTTCATCTCCGCCGCCCGCTCCGGCGAGCGCGAATACCCGCGCGGCGTTCACACGCAGGGTATTGACACTGCCTTGCGCGGCGAGGACGGCCTGGCACAATATACGAACTACGGAGGCGTCCCCGTCATCGGCGTCTATCGCTGGATGGACGACCGCGAGACTGCCCTGCTAGCCGAGATCAGCCAGCAGGAGGCCCTCGCGCCGGTGCAGCGCGTGGCAGCCGCCATCCTCGCCAGCGGACTCGCCATCGCCGTCCTGCTCGCCCTGGGCGTCTTCCTGCTTTCACGCCAGATCGCCCGTCCGCTGCTCGCCATCAACGCCGCCGCCAACCAGATGGCCGCAGGCGATTTGAACGCCCACGCGCCCGAACTGACGCAGGACGAGATCGGCACACTGGCAGTCTCGTTCAACGCCATGACCGGACAGATCCACCAACTTGTGGACAGCCTCGAACAACGCGTGGCCGAACGCACCTCCGACCTGGACTTGGCGCGCCAACAAAGCGAAAAGCGCGCCAACGACCTGCAAACCATCAGCGAAGTGGCACGCGCCGTCTCCACCGAAGTCAACCTCGAAAACCTGCTCACGCTGGTCGCGAATTTGGTCAGCGAACGATTTGGTTTCTATCATGTAGGCATCTTCCTGTCCGACGACCTGAACCAGTATGCCGTCCTGCGCGCCTCCAACAGTCCCGGCGGCAAACACATGATCGCGCGCGGACACAAATTGCCCATCGGGCAGGTCGGCATCGTCGGCCACGTGGCCTCCAGCAGCCAGCCGCGCATTGCCCTGAATGTGGGTGAAGATGCGATGTATTTCAACAACCCGGACCTGCCCGAAACGCGCTCCGAAATGGCATTGCCGATGACCGTCGCCAACAAGATCATCGGGGTTTTGGACGCGCAAAGCACCGAACCGTCCGCGTTTACCCATGAGGATGTGTCCACCCTCTCCATCCTGGCAGACCAGATCGGCATCGCCATCGAAAATGCGCGCTTGCTGGAAGCAACCCGAAGGTCGCTCACAGAAGCCGAGACGGTTTATCGCCAATACATGCAGCGGGAATGGCTGCGATTCTCCGCTGAGCAAAAACTGGTGGGCTTCCGATATGCCAACGGCAGCAGCGACCCATTACAAGTCCCGGTGGAATTGGGAGAGATCGCTCATGTTATGGAAGATGGCAAAATCCACCAGAAGGAAGCCGGTGGAGAGCAAGACCTGGCCCAATTGGCTGTCCCCGTCAAAATGCGCGGCGAGGTGATCGGCCTCCTCAACATCTTGATGCCCGGCAAACAACGCTGGACGGATGACGATATTGACATCATCGAGGCGGTGGCCGAACGCGTGGCCCTGTCTATTGAAAATGCACGCCTGTTCCAGACGACCGCCAATCGCGCCGAACGCGAGCGAGTCATTTCCGATATCGCCTCCAAGATCAGCGGCAACATCCGCATGGAAAATATTTTACAAACCACCGCCCAGGAGCTTAGCCAGGCCTTGAACGGGACGGATGTCCTGATTCAGATTCAAACCGGTCTCCGCGAGGAGAGTCGAAGCTAAACCACCAAAGGAATCACAGAAAGGATTTCACCATGTCACTCCATCGCTTTTTCCGCCTGATCGTCCTTGTACTGCTCGTGTTCAGCGCGCTGGCAGGCTGTGCGCCAGCCAACACGCCAGCCCCAAGACCGCCCCTGCGCATCGAGTGGACACAATGGCCTGGCGATTGGATCACCCTGGTCGCCCAGGAAAAAGGTTTTTTTGAAAAACATGGCGTGCAAGTGGAACCGGTTCTTTACGAAATATTTGACCAAGCCATGCCAGACCTGGCGGCTGAGAAAATTGACGGTGGATTGTTCGTGGCCGGAGATTTGGTCGCAATCGTCAAAAACGACAATCTGAGAGCCGTCTTCATCACGGATGTTTCTGACGGAGCGGATCAAATTGTGGCGTCCGCCGATATTGCCACCATTGCAGATCTGCGCGGCAAACGCATTGGCGCCGCGCTGGGTACCTTTGGCGAACTTTTCGTCCGCGAGATGCTTAAGTCTGGCAATGTCAGCCTGAAAGATGTGACATTGGTAAACTTAAATGCCGAAGCAGTGCCAGATGCTATTCCCGCGCAGATGGACGCCGGCCACACTTGGGAGCCGTACACATCCCAGGCGCTTGCCAACGGACAGCATATTCTCTTTACCAGCGCAGACACGCCCGGCTTGATTGCCGACCTGCTCGTATTTCGCACCAAAATTTTAAAGGAACGCCCCGAGGATGTGCGCGCCTTTATCGCCGCCTGGCTCGAAGCGCTTGAGTTTACCCGCGCGAATCCTGACGAGGCCGCTCAAATTATTGCAAAGCAAGCCGGCCTGAACATCGAAGATGTCTCATTCGAAGGCGACAAGCTCTATAACCTGCAAGATAACCTGGCCGCGTTCTCTCAAAACCCCGGCGCGGATACATCCTCCATTTACTTTACCACCCAGCTTTACATTGATTTCCTGATCAGCACCGGCAACCTGACCAGCGCGCCGGATATTAACCTTATGCTTGACGCAAGCTTTTTGCCTGCCCAATAAACCACCACCACAGGAGTATAAAATGATACAGAAAATGCGCATCGTCCTTGGAACGCTTGGCCTGCTTGCCATCCTGACGGCTTGCAGCAGCGCCTCGCAAACAAACCAAAAATCCATTAACTATTCAAAAGTAGTGGATTTGAGCCACGTCATTGATACGAACATTCCGCTTTGGCCTGGTGACCCGCCCGTCGTGTTTGAGACTGTCGCTGAATTCGCAACCGACGGTTATTACCTGCGCCGTTTCTCCATGGGCGAACACAGCGGCACCCACATGAACGCGGCCAACTCCTTCCACGAAAATGGCACAGGCATCGATGCCTATACACCCGAATCGCTGGTCGTGCCAGCCGTCGTGATCGACATCCGCGCCCAGACCGCCGATAACCCCGATTATGCTCTCACCAAAGACGACGTGCTAGCCTGGGAAAAAGAACATGGCAAAATCCCAGCCGGAAGCGTGGTGTTGCTATACACAGGCTGGCAGGAAAAATGGAACGATCCAAAAGCCTTCTTCAATGAAGATGCCGATGGCGGCCTGCACTTTCCCGGCTTCGATGGCGCAACCACCCGCTTCTTATTAGATGAGCGAAAAATCGCCGGCGTGGGCATAGACACACACGGCGCGGACCCAGGCCAGGACACCTCGTACGCGACCAACACCCAGGTCACAGAAGTGAACGGTATTGTCCTCGAGTGCGTAACCAATCTCGATCAACTTCCTCCCACCGGCACAACGTTGGTATTAGGCATCCTGCGCCTGAAAGATGGTTCAGGAACGCCGCTATCCGTAATGGCGTTTGTCCCGTAATTTAAAACTATCTCCTCCGTACATTGTGTCAAGCCTGCCAGGAACGCAATGTACGGTAGATAAAAAATATATGGCGCGCCAAAGCGCTGGGATGACAGCCTGTTTTGGCGGCAGTCCCACAGGGATGCTTCGCAATTGACCTGCCGCCCCATCGGTTTGGCGCGCTAACAAAAATATCTGTTCAGGCTTCTGCCAGGAAAAGACCCTAAAGGAATCGGCCATGTCCACTCCGCCAACAGACCATCCAGCAACGAATCCACCAGAGACCACGAAGACAGCCATCAATCTTGGGCGTATCGTCTTGTTTGGCGTGGGCCTCGCACTGGTTAGTCTGATTGCCCTGGCCTGGTATAACGGCGCATGGCAGCTATGGGCAACCGGCGGCGTCACATTTGTTACGGCGCTGGCGGCGGTTGCCAGTATTATTTTGATGAGAAGAGGCCGCCCGCACCTGGCGGCATGGATATTGATTGGCTCTTCAGAAGCGGCATTCCTGCTCGGAAATATTTTAATCGCGGGCGTAAGCTGGGTGTTGGCTATATTACTGCCGGCCGTGGCAATCACGGTTTCGTATCTTCTCCTGCCCCCGCAAAACAGAAGGTGGATGAATGCCAGCGCCGTATTCGCGTCCATCCTGTTGCTGGCAACAGACTACCTCCATCTTCCATTTAGATTTAACCTTCCAAACAATCTTCAAATCGCCCTGCAGATCGTCTTTGGGATAACGCTGGTTGTCCTTCTTGTTTACATAACGCAGATCATCCGCGCGGTACGCGCCCGTTTGGTGATTGCCTTTTTAGTCGTTGCGCTTACGCCGCTTGGAATTCTGGCGATCATCAACACGCGCGCTTTGGAATCTCACTTAAAGAAAAACGCCAACGAACAATTACGAGTGATTGCCTCTCAAAGCGCCGCAAATTTGGATGTTTTTATCCAAACCAACCTGGATGTTCTACGCACGGAAGCACAGATATCCGACCTGACCGATATGCTTGTATCCCCTGGCGAACATCCGGGCATACTTCCAAAAGTTGAGGCGATCCTGACAGCGTTCAACCGCAGGGATCAAGTTAACATCCTTTCCTACTCATTATTTAATTTGAGCGGAATTGATGTCGCCGATTCATTCAGTGCCAATGAAGGCAATGACATATCGAATCTGGAATATTTCAAACAAACGCTGCGCGCAGGCCTGCCAACGCTCTCGCCTGTTTTCTACAAGGACAATAGTTTCTATTTTTCAGCGCCTGTGCGCGATTCGGCGCATGAAACAGTCGGCGTTTTACGCATCCAATACAATGCTTCTGTCTTGCAGCAGATTATTGCCCAAAGCACCAACCTGAGCGGCCCAGGCTCCTTTGCCATGCTGTTGGATGAGAACCACATCTTCCTCGCCAACGGCGCGCAACCCGAAATCGTTTTCAAATCCCTTGTGCCGCTTGACACAGCCGCGCTGGCGAAGCTACAAAGCGCCGGTCAACTGCCGAACGGCACAGCCGATCAATTCTCCGCCAACCTACCCGCAATCGAAGACGGCTTGCAATCCGGCCAATCATTCCTGACCATCCAGGAAAGCAGCGCCAGCGAAAACAAAAAAGAACCAACCGCCAATGCGCTTGCCATCGCCAGCATGACAACCCGCCCCTGGGTGGTCATCTATTCCCTGGAGCAAGACATCCTGCTCGCGCCAGTGCAGCGACAGACTCTAACCACAACCCTGCTGGCATTGCTTATTAGCCTGGCCGCGGCAATTTCTGCGCTCGCCCTGGCGCAAACATTAACATCTCCGCTGATCAAATTAGCCGGCATCGCCCAGGAAGTTACACAGGGAAATATCCAGGCTTACGCAACCGCAACCTCCAACGATGAATTCGGCATTCTTGCGAACGCCTTCAACTCAATGACCGCCCGCCTGCGCGACTTAATTTCAGGCCTCGAACAACGCGTGGCGGAACGCACCGCCGACCTGGAACAGGCGACCCTCCAAAGCGGGAAGCGCGCGGAGGAGCTCCAGGTGGTCAGCGAAGTGGCGCGCGCCGTCTCCACCGAAGTCAATCTCGAAAACCTGCTCACACTGGTCACGAATTTGGTCAGCGAACGCTTCGGCTTCTATCACGTGGGCGTATTCCTGCTCGATCCCGTCCGCGACAACGCCGTCTTGCGGGCCTCCAACAGCCCTGGCGGCAAACGCATGATCGCGCGTGGACACAAATTACCCGTGGGCCAGGTCGGCATCGTCGGACATGTGGCCGCCAGTGGTGAGCCGCGCATCGCCCTGGATGTCGGCGAGGACGCGACCTACTTCAACAACCCCGACATGCCCGAAACGCGCTCTGAAATGGCATTGCCCCTCCGCCTGCGCGGACGCATCATCGGCGTACTGGATGCGCAAAGCATCGAGGCCAATGCTTTCACCGAGAAAGATGTGGAAACCATTGGCATTTTGGCCGACCAGGTCGCCATTGCCATCGAAAACGCCCGTCTTATTTCAGAATCCCGGCAGGCGCTGGCAGAATCGCAGTCCTTGTATGGCGACTTCATCAACCGCGCCTGGGAACGCAAAACCGAGCAATCTGCCCTGGGGTATTACCATGCCGCCGGGGCGGGTCATCTTATCAACGAGCCGGTGGAATGGGATGAAGTGCAAAATGCGCTCAAGACCGGGCGAATGGTGGTTGCCACACCGGCCCGAAAATCAGACACACAAGCAACGATATCGGCAGTCGCAGTACCGATCCGCTTGCAAAACCAGGTGATCGGAATCCTGGATATTCGTTCCGCCGATCCCGATCGCGCATGGACCGAGGACGAGATCGCCGTAATCGAGGCCACCGCCGAACGCCTGGCGCTGGCGCTTGAAAACGCGCGCCTGTTCGAGGAGACCTCCGGCCGCGCGGCCCGCGAACATGCCGTCGCCGAGATCACCTCCAGGATCCGGGAAACAAACGACCCGCAGGTCATGATCCGAACCGCCATCGAGGAACTGCAACACGTCCTGAATGTAAGCCGGGTCGAGATCATCCCGCAAGTTGTCTCCGCGCATCTTCCCGGCCGCGAAAACAACGGCCAGGAAGCCGGTTGATTGGAGTCAGGCCTATGACGTACACCATTGCCATTTCAAACGAAAAAGGCGGCGTCGCCAAGACGACCACCACGCTCTCCCTGGGAGGCGCGCTAGCCGAACTGGGTCACCGGGTTTTATTGCTGGACATGGACCCGCAGGCCAACCTGACGCTGGCGCTTGGATTTGAGCCGGGCGAGGCCTCGAAGACCTCCGCCAACGTCCTGATCGAATCCGCGCCGCTCCAGGGCGCGATCCACAAGACCGACTTCGAGCGCCTCGACCTGGTGCCGTGCAACGCCCGCATCGAAAGCGCCGAGCAATTCCTGCCGGTGCGCACCAATTATTTGACCACCCTGCGCGCCGCGCTGGAAGCGATTCCCAGCCTTTCGTACGATTACACCCTGTTGGATTGCCCACCGTCTCTTGGGGCCATCACGCTCAACGCCCTGGCCGCCTCCGACTTGTTGCTGATCCCCACGCAGGCGGAATATTTCTCGGCCTACGCCCTGCGGAACATGATGACGGTCATCCGCCGCATCCGCAAGGAAGCCAACCCAAACCTGGCCTATCGCATCCTGGTCACCCTGCTGGACCGCCGCAACCGCACCCATCGCAGTATTTACGAACAGTTGGTTTCCACGTTCGGCGACGGCATGTTCGAGACCGTGATTGAAATGGATACCAAATTGCGTGAAAGTCCGATTGCCGGGCAACCCATCACGCGCTACATGCCCTCCAGCCGCGGTTCCCTGCAATACCGCGTGCTGGCTGAGGAGTTAATGGAATATGCCAAAGAAACCAACCAGCAAACGGCTTGACGATCTCTTCGAGGGCATGCAGGACGAATCGGCCAAACCATCCACACCTGCCCTCCCGAAAAAGCATCCCGCAAGAGATTCGGGACAACGTCGGGACGATGTGGTACGGCTTAAGCCGCACGGCGCCAGGGAAAAGTCCGCCCGGAAGACGCCCTCCCGGCCCGTCGAAAAAAAGCCCGCAGTCAGTTCCGCCCATCCCGCCGCGACCAGACCCGTGTCACGCGCGCCTGCGCTCACACAGACCGGAACGCTTCCGCCTTTGGAATCGGTATCCATTGCCCGGCGCGGCGGGGCGGACACCCCGTCCAGCATGTCGCTGGCCTTCCAAATGGACAGCCTCAACTGGGCCACGCTCCAGGTGGTGGATGAGACGGCCGGGCGCAGTTGGGACCAGAACGAACAATTGCTCGTCAGGCAGGTGACCGACCAGCTCTCGCAGGCGCTCGAAAACGCGCGCCTCTTCCAGGAAACCCGCTCGCGCGCCGAGGAACTGGCGGCGCTCAACGAAATGGGACGCGAGCTCACCGGCTTGTTGAGCATCGAAGCCATTGCCGGGGCCGTCTACAAGTACGCCAGCCGCTTGATGGATACCACCAACCTGTTTGTCTCATTGTACGACGAAGCGAAACAGGAGATCACCCCGATCTTCGTGATCAACGACCGTGAACGAGTCCAGGTACCGCCGCGCAAACTGGGCAACGGCCTGACCGATACCGTTCTGCGCACGTGCGAACCGCTCTTCATCCCCGATGACATGTCCGGCCACATGAAAAATTTGGGGATTGAAGTCATTACCCTTGGGGACACCCGCATGGCGCAGTGCTGGCTGGGAGCGCCCCTGCTGGTGGGCGAGTCTGTGCTGGGCGTCATTGGCCTTCAAAGCATCGAGACCCCGAACCTGTTTACCGAACACCATCGCGACCTGCTAACGGCCATATCCAGCCAGGCCGCCATTGCCATCCAAAACGCGCGCCTGTTTGAAGAGACCCAGACGCGCACCAGGGAATTGGACGCCCTCAACGAGCTTAACCAAAAACTGTCAGCCCTACTGGATGTGGACCAGGTTTTACCCGAAATCTATCGCGGCGTGGAACGCCTGATTAGCGCAAAGAATTTTTACATCGGCTTGTATTCCCCGGAACGGAACGAAGTGACGTTCCCGTTCAACGTATCCGAATCGGTTGTAGATCTAAACATCGCCACCATTCCGGCGGATAAAGGATTGACAGGCTACGTCCTGCGTACGCGCAAACCAATTTTGATCCCCGAAAATGTAACCGAAGCCATGCAAAAGATGGGGATCGAAGTTGTGGGCGAACCGGCAAGTTGCTGGCTGGGCGTCCCCCTGCTCCTCGGCGAGCAGGTGATCGGAGTCATGGCGGCGCAATCGTACACCGAACCCAACGTTTACGATGAACATGACCGCGACCTGCTGATGGCGGTTGCCGGACAGGCCGCCATTTCCATTCAGAATTCCCGCCTGTATGGGCAGGAACAATACCGCCGCCAGATCGCGGATACGCTGGCAGAGATGGCGCGCATCGCCAGTTCCTCCCTAGATCTGAACGAGGTGGTGCGACAACTGCTCGAACAATTGCCCCGCCTCATTCCGTTCCGCACGGCCTCCGTCCAACTCCTCGAACCAAATGGGCGCCGGTTGCAGATTGGCGGCATCAGCCGGGACCAGGAGCGCACGGTCGCGCTCGAAAGTCCGCCTGACCGCTTCCTGCGGCCGTTGGAAGAAGACAAATTGATGCTGGAGATCGTAAAGTCGCGGGAGGTTGTCATCCTGAACGACACCCAGGACGACCCGCGCTGGGAGGTTCTTCCCGAAACAGCCGCCATCCGCTCCTGGTTGGGCGCGCCCCTCATCGTCGGTCCGGACGTGATCGGCATCCTGATCCTCGACGAGAACAATCCCAACGCTTTCTCCCAGGAGAGCGCCGCGCTTGCGCGCGCTTTCGCTCCGCAGGCGGCGATCGCCATCCAGAATGCCCGCCTGTTCGATTCCACCCAGCGCTCCGAAGCCGAACTGCGCTCGCTCTTTGCGGCCATGACCGATGTCATCATCGTTTACGACCGCGATGGCCGCTATATCCGGATCGCGCCCACCAACCCGTCGCGCCTGTTCCTCCCGCCCACAGACATGCTTGGAAAATTGATTACCGATGTTCTTCCTGCCAACACCGCACAGGTCATCCAGTCTGCCATCGGCCAGGCATTGGAAACGGGCGAGACCGTCAGTGTGGAATATCCGCTGAACATCAACCAAAAAGAATACTGGTTCGACGGCAGTGTCTCGAAACTCAGCCAGGATCAAGTCTTCCTGCTCGCCCGCGATATCACCGCCCGCAAGCGAGCCGAGGAAAACCTGCTCAAGTTCAAACTGGGCATTGACCAATCCACCGACGCGGTCTTCATCACCGACACGAACGGAACGATCACTTACGCCAACCCGGGCTTTGAAAAAGTGTACGGATTTAGCCAGGCAGAATCCGTCGGCCAAAACCCGCGCATCATAAAGTCGGGACTGATGACAAAAGAGAACTACGAACAATTCTGGGGCACGCTCCTGGGCAAACAGACCGTATCGGGCGAAATCGTCAACAAAAACAAGGATGGCAGGCTGGTCTACATTACCGGCACCAACAGCCCCATCCTGGATGAGAACAAAAACATCCTCGGCTTCCTGGCCGTTCATCACGACATCACCGAACGTAAGCGGGTGGAAGAAGTGTTGCGCGCAAGCGAAGATCGTTTTCGATCCATTCTGGAGAATATCGAAGACGGCTACTATGAGGTGGATACGGCGGGTAACTTAACATTTTTGAACCCTGCGCTAACCCGCTTATTCGGACGCTCCGCGAATGAAATGATTGGGATGAACAATCGCCAGTTCATGCCCCCTGAGCAGGCAAAAACTGTCTTCCAGACCTATAACCGGGTCTTCCGAACGGGGATTCCGGAACAAGCCTTCAACTGGGATGTGGCGCGCCAGGATGGAACGCTGCGATCTGTCGAATCTTCCGTGTCTCTGATAAAAACTGCCGATGGAAGCGTCACTGGTTTTCGCGGCACCGTGCGTGACATCACCGACCGCAAAAAAGCTGAAGAGACCCTCCAACGCCGCAACGAATATCTCTTTGCGACGGCCGAGATCGGGCGGCTGGTCACCTCCACATTGGACATGCCCACGCTCTTCTCGCGGACCGTGAACCTGGTGCGCGACCGATTTGGCTTTTACCACGCCGGTATCTTCGTCACCGAAGAAACCGGCTTCCAGGCCATCCTGCAGGCCGCCACGGGCGAGGCCGGCGCGGAAATGTTGCGCCAGAAGCACAGCCTGCAGGTCGGCTCCAAATCCGTCGTTGGCGGAGTGACCGAAAGCGGGCGCGCCGTCGTTGTCAACGACACCGCCGCCAGCGAATCCCACAAATTCAACCCGCTCCTGCCTGAGACCCGCGCGGAGGCCGCCCTGCCCCTGCGAGTAGGTTCCCGCACCATCGGCGCGCTGGACATTCAATCCACCCAGGTCAATGCCTTTAGCGAAGACGATATCGCCGTGCTTCAGAGCCTCGCCGACCAGATCGCCATCGCCATTGACAACGCGCGTTCCTACGAACTCTCGATGCAGGCCGTCAAGGAAATGCGCGAAGCCGACCGCCTCAAGAGTCAGTTCCTGGCCAACATGAGCCACGAACTGCGCACGCCGCTCAATTCCATCATCGGCTTCTCGCGCGTCATCCTGAAAGGCATAGACGGCGCCACCACCGACCTGCAACAGCAGGACCTGCTTGCCATCCACAACTCAGGCCAGCACCTGCTCGGCTTGATCAACGACATCCTCGACCTCTCGCGCATCGAAGCCGGGAAGATGGAGCTGACCTTCGATGAGGTCAACCTGGCGGAACTCACCTCCAGCGTCATGTCCACCATCACCGGGCTGTTCAAGGATAAACCAATCACCCTGCACCGCGACCTGCCCGCCGACCTGCCCACCGTGCGCGCGGACGCCATGCGCATCCGCCAGGTTTTGCTCAACCTGCTTTCCAACGCCGCCAAATTCACCGACGAAGGTTCCATCACCGTGCAGGCCAGCGTCAAGGACAGCCCCACCGGACACCCGGAGGTCACCGTCAGCGTAACGGATACCGGCCCCGGCATCGCGTCCGAAGACCAGAAGAAACTCTTCCAGCCCTTCTCGCAAGTGGACGCATCGCCCACGCGCAAAAGCGGCGGCTCGGGGCTGGGACTGTCCATCTCGAACCACCTGATCCAGATGCACGGCGGGCGCATTGGCGTGGAAAGCGCGCCGGGCCGGGGCAGTACCTTCTTCTTCACCCTGCCTGCCTTCCGCGGAAAAACCGAACTGGGTACCCCGCCGGGCAACCGCATCATCCTCGCCATTGACGACGACCCGCAGGTGGTCAGCCTGTACGAGCGCTATCTCCAGCCGCAGGGCTATCAGGTCGTCCCCCTGGGCGATCCCTCGCGGGCGGTCGAACGCGTCCGGCAGTTGAAACCCTTCGCCATCACACTCGACATCATGATGCCCGGCTACGACGGCTGGCACGTGCTCAACGATCTCAAATCCAACCCGGAAACGCGCGACATCCCCGTCATTGTATGCAGTATCGTCGAAGAGCGGGAAAAAGGATTCAACCTGGGCGCGGCGGATTACCTCGTCAAGCCTATCCTCGAAGATGACATCCTGAATGTGCTCGACCGCTTGAATGTTGACGGCAGTATCCGTGAAGTGCTCATCGTGGATGACGATCCGAACGACTTGCGCCTGATCGGCCGCATGTTATCCGAAAACGGACGCTACCGCCCGATCCTAGCCGAAGGCGGACGCAACGGCTGGGAAGCCGTCCA
>Ga0210030_1001382_pt1 | contig 17343 bp, 20 predicted proteins | sample CryGeymeta201523_FD_183986 | JGI IMG/M metagenome (GOLD analysis project Ga0210030, IMG submission 183986) | Groundwater microbial communities from Crystal Geyser aquifers in Utah, USA - Crystal Geyser metaG 2015-23 (SPAdes) (version 2) | ecosystem: Environmental > Aquatic > Deep subsurface >...
TTAAATCTCTTTTGGCTTCCCGCCTTCTACCTGAATTTTAGTGATTTTTAGCTTTCCGTCAATTATTTTTGCCTCTAATAATTTTGTTCGTTTAAGTCCACCCTTCGACAAGCTCAGGGTAAATGTTCCCGGCTCGGGATTAAGAGCCCGGATTTTTCTTTCAATTTCAATAGCTTTATCTCCGCCTTTTTCTTGCGCTATTTCCAAATCTTTTGGTTCAATATAGGCGTCTTGGGTGGAAAATTTTTTCGTATAAGTGGCTTGGGATTCATCCTGCGCTTGGGGTTTTATTTCGCCATTAATATATTTCGGCAAAGTTTCAATCAGTAAATCCGCTCCCAATTCGGCTAATTTTTGAGATAAAATTGGAAATTGGAAATTGGAAATTGGAAATTCCAATTCTCGCTTTGCGAGAATTGGTCCATGGTCCATTTCTTCGTCAATCAAAAACAAACTGACGCCGGTTTCTTCATCGCCATTTAAAATCGCGGTTTGAATCGGCGTTGGTCCGCGCCAACGGGGGAGCAGGGAAGGATGGACATTGATAAACCCATATTTGGGAATATTTAAAACTTCTTTCGGAAAAATCATCCCAAAAGCCGTCACAACTGCCAAATCCGGCTGAAGTTTTTTTATAATTTCCAAAAGTTCGGTTTTGTCTTTTGGCTGATAAATAGCTAATCCGTGTTTTTGCGCCAATACTTTCACCGGCGGGGGAGTTAAAATCTGCTTCCGGCCAGTTGGTTTGTCAGGAGCGGTAACCACTCCGACTATCTGATATTTTTCTTTTACAAGGGCTTCCAGCGCCGGTAGGGCAAAATCCGGATTGCCCAGAAAAATGATTTTGAGATTATTTTTCATTTTATTTGTATTTGGCCGGACTGAAAGTGACCCAATTTTTTAAAATCTTTTAATATCTGCAACACCTCTCGAACCCCCAACGCCTCCGGCGAAACAATGCCCTTAAATTTAAATTTCTTGAAATTTTTGATAAAAAGATAAGCCGCTAGGCCGGCCGGATAGGAAATATAGGTGACGCCGGGCATCAATTGGTTAATTTTAAATATAGAAGGAGAAATCAGCCAGTTTTTTATCTTTTTTGCGTGGCCGTTCTTTTTGCCGTGAATTTCAACAACAATACCGAACCGCGCTTCCTGAATGCGGCCTTTTTTAAGTATATTTGCCATTTCCTGGGGCGAGGGCGTCGGCGGAATAATTTTTCTTAATAAATCTTTGGGTTTGGTTTTTAATCCTTTTAAAGTCATCGGTTTTTCAAAGAAAAGTCCCAAGTGATAAAACAACTTCATCAATTCAATGTCATTGCCACCGGATTTTACGTCCATATTTTTAATTTTTATAAAATGGGGAACAGTTAATTGCTCGTCTTGGCAGATTAAAGTAGCTGGCATTTTGCCGAAGGGCAGGGGATAATCATAAATTTCTTCATCGGAAAAAGGATTTTTCAAAATAAAACGACCGTTTTTGTAAACCGGCACTTTTTCCGAAAGTTCTTCAATGGCTAATTCTGGCGACCAAGAAGAAATAATGTCCTGAGAAACCATATTTTCCGCCAATCTGATTTTAACATTATTAATTGAATCAAAGTCATCAGCCATTTTCCGAACCAGTAAATTAGAAATCCCCGGCGCAATGCCAGCGCAAATCAAACCTCTCAATCCTTTTCTTTTAAACTCATTATCAAATTCAAACTGTTCAATTGAAGAAGGGGTGCGAAGATGTTGAGAGGCAAGGTCCAAATAATTAACGTTGGCTTTCCAAGCAGCTTCCAAAACTTGTAAATTTATCCGCGAAGAAGCGGCGTTAACCACCAAATCCGCTTTTGAAATTTCCCTGATAAACCGACTTTTTTCCTTTAAAACGTCAATTTCTTTTAAGACGACTTTTTTAAGTCCTTCGGACAGGAAAATTTTGGCTTTCTTGTTATTTCTCGTCAGACAAATAATTTTTCTAATTTGTTTATCTTTCTGACAAAGTCGGACAATCACCGAGCCAACCGCCCCTAATCCTAAAATTGCAATGTTCATAAATTTTTTAAATTTTATCCCGCAACTTCCGCAAATGAAATGAGCGAGAAGTTGGCGAGGATCCCGCCTATATCTCGAAACAAGATGTGTTTTAATTCAAGTCTTGTTTCGCGGAAGTACGGGATCGCGCCCTTTAACCTCATTATATTCGGGATATGGGCGGGGACTTTTTTGCTTCTATTTTTTGGATATTTTTTGCCTTATCAATAAAAAGTATCCCGTTTAAATGGTCGACCTCATGTTGAAAAACCTTGGCCAACAATCCCCAGGCCTTGATTTTTACTTTTTTACCGTATCGGTCCTGACCTACAAGAGTGATTTTTTCCGGTCGCTCAACCTCACCGTAGTAACCGGGAACACTCAAACATCCTTCTTCCAAAAGGGATTTTTCTTTTGATGCTTTTACAATTTCGGGATTGAAGATAGCGTAAAATTTTTGATCTTCAGAAGCGATGGAATTAACGCTACGCAGTTTAGTCGCCCGGATTTGAGCGACAAACAGCCGCAAATTCAGACCCAACTGATTGGCGCTCAACCCAACACCTATCGCCCCAGTCATTATTTTGCGCATTTGTTTTATCAGTTCGGTAATCTCCCCCGCCTTTTTTTTATCTTTTAGAAGGGCGGGGTCAAAATCAGCGGTTTTTTTTCGCAAAAATTTCGCGTCCTGCTTATTTTCAATTGTGATGATTTTTAGAATTTTGTTTTCCATTTTGTTTATAATAAACGATTCGCTCGCTTTTTACTTTCCAAAGAAAAAGTGCCTCCTTGTTTTTCGGTTTTGAATGCCTGATTTCGTTCCAGATTTGATAAATTGCTTCATATCCCTTTGTTTTTATGAAACTCATAATTATGGGGAATTTTATCTTTTTTCCGAAATAAGAGAAAATTCTGTCCGCTAGTTCCTGTTCTTTGGTAAAAATTCTTGTTTTTTTTATTTTAAAATTCGAGGTATCCATTTTATTCAATTATTTTGAATTTATAACCACTACAAATTCTCCTTTTAAATTATTTTTATCGCCGTTCAGTTGGCTGATTATTTCATCAATATCTCCCCGATAAATTGTTTCAAATTTTTTGGTTAATTCACGACAAACCACAATTTTAGTTTTGAGTAATGAGTTTTGAGTTTTGAGAAGATTATTTAGCTGCCCTAAAGTTTTTAAAATCCGATGAACTGATTCGTAGAACACCACCGAATATTCTGATTCCAAAACTTTTTTGAAAAATTTTTCCCGGCCTTTTTTAGCTGGTGAAAAACCCATAAAAATAAATTTGTCAGTCGGGAAACCGGAAACACTTAAAGCCGCAATTAAGGCAGTCGGGCCAGGAATCGGCACAATAGTACAAGAGGCTAGATTAGTGAGGATGATTTCTATCAATTTTCCACCCGGGTCAGAAATTCCTGGGGTACCGGCATCAGTCACCAAGGCCAATTTTCTGCCCTGTTTTAACTGTTCAAGAATATAATTTATTTTGGAAATTTTGCTGTGCTGAAAATAACTGACCAAGGGCTTTGAAATGCCGTAATGATTCAATAATTTTATGGTCTGACGGGTGTCTTCGCAAAGAATTAAATCAACCTCTTTTAAGGTCTCTATTGCCCTAAAAGTTATATCCTTGAGATTGCCGATAGGCGTTGCTACAATATATAAAATACTCATTTAACTTTTTATTATATATGAAGCGGCTTTTTATCGCAATAAATTTACCCCAAAATATTAAGGAGGCGATTGAGGAGATTATAAATAATTTGCCTATTCTGCCTAAAGAAAACTGGCATTTAACCATTTCCTTTTTGGGCTATCAGCCGGATGAAAAAATTCCGAATATTTTAGAATCGGTTAAAATAACGACGCAGAGTTTGGTCTCATTAAAGAGACCAATTCTTGTTGAATTTGAAAAAATAATCTTGGCCCCAGCCAATCGGCCAGCAAGGATGATTTGGTTGGTTGGCTCAAAAGAAACCTCAAAAATTCTGGGAGCAATAAAAACCAAACTAGAAGATGAACTTGTAAAAAACGGCGTGCGATTTCAAAGAGATAATCGGGAATATAATACCCATCTGACTTTGGCGAGGTTCTCGCCAACGCAGATAAACGCGGATATAGTCAGCGTGAATCAGCGTATTCATCAGCGCAAATCAGCGTTGAGCTTTCAAGCTCAATCATTGGATTTAATGGAATCTTATCTTAAACGAACCGGCGCTGAATACGAAATTTTATCAACCTTGACGTTTAACCATAAATAGTGTTATATTACCCCCTAAGTACATTGAAAACTTTATAAGAAATAAATTAAAAGATTTTCAGAAAGGAGGTGGTGGAACATAATAACTTTGTCCAATAATCATTCTTTTGAGTACATGGTTGCCAGTGGCGCTCTCGCCTTTGACGGCGAAGGGTGGCCGTGGGAAAAACCGTTAAAGTTGGTCGGTCTTCTTAACCCCGCCCTTTTTACGGTTGTTATTAAAACCTTGACGCGGCAGCCACGGCAGGGAAATCACCGTTGGTACAATCCTTTCCGGTGCGTAAGGTTGCTTCCGGGAGGAGTGGTCAATGCCGTGGGTTTAACTAACCCCGGCATAGAATGGTGGTGCCGTGAAGTTGGGCCCAAAGTTGATTCCAAAAAAATTCCGCTTGTAGGCTCAATACTTGGCGAACCCTATGAACTGGCAGAGATGGTTAGAATGCTGAACGACTTCGATTTGGTAGGACTTGAGATTAACGCTTCGTGTCCTAATACTAATGATGACCTTTTGACAAATGCTGCAAAAATCGTGGAAGGTTCTCAGGTGGCGAAGTCAGAAAGCCGTTTCCCAATTATCCTGAAGCTTTCTGTGGTGCATGATGTCGAGAAAATCGTTACAGGGGTAAGCGAGATTGTGGAAGCATTCTCTATTAACAGCGTTCCTTGGCGCGTTGTTTTTCCAAATCAACCTAGTCCTCTTGAACATTTTGGAGGAGGAGGTGTTTCTGGCAAACTAGCCCAACCCTACACATAGAATTTAGTTTCCAAGTTGACAAGAATGAGTTCGGTTCCGGTCATTGGCCCCAGTGTTTGGGAATTTGAGGATATTCAAAAACTCCGGTGTCTCGGAGCTAAAGCCATCAGTTTCGGTTCAATTTTCCTGCGTTATCCTTGGCGGCCAACATTATTTGTTCGTCGAGATATGAAAAGAAAGGAGGTAGTAAGAATTTAGCGAAAAAAGTCTTGAAAAAGTGGTTTAAGAAACTAAACGAAACAGAAAACCAATTAGAAGCAAAGGAGGTAAGAAATGGAAACGAAAGACAGAATTATAGTAGCTTTGGATGTTGATTCGCTTGATAAAGCGAAAGCATTGATTAAGCAACTATCGCCCTATGTTGGATGTTTTAAGGTCGGATTGGAGCTTTTAACCTCTGAAGGGGCGCCAAACGTAGTTAACGCTATTCACGAATGGGGTGGGCAGGTTTTCTACGACGGGAAATTCAACGATATTCCTAATACCGTCGCCGGCGTAGCCCGGGTAGTTACCAAGATGGGCGTGAAAATGTTTAATGTCCATTGTTTGGGTGGTTCAGCAATGATGAAGGCGGCAAAGCAAGCCGTAGATGAAATCTGCAAGGACGGCCCGCGACCGCTTATCCTTGGCGTAACGCTTCTTACCAGTCTTGACTACAAAGATTTAGTAGAGTTGGGAATTTACGATGAGCTGAATATAGCCGACCCCGAAGTGCTGGCAAGAGTTAAGCACGAGCGAATTGAGAGATTTGTCGTTCAGCACTTAGCATGGCTTACTCAGGAGTGTGGCTTAGACGGCGTTATTGCTTCGCCTAAAGAAATCGAGGCGATACGTAACTACTGTCAGCCCGAATTTCTGGTTATCACGCCCGGCGTTCGTCCTGAATGGGCGGCTACTGGCGACCAGAAACGAATTATGACTCCGGCGGAAGCAATTAAGGCCGGCGCAACGGCTCTGGTTATTGGTCGCCCAATCACGAAGCCCCCAGCGGAAATCGGCACACCTGTCGACGCAGTGAAAAAGATTACAGAAGAAATCGCAATAGTTCTGTAGAAGGGAGGGAAACCATGAACGAACAGAAAGTATTACAGATTCTTGGCAAAGTCGGTGCGGTAATCACAGGCAGTCATATCGTCTACACCTCCGGTAAGCACGGCACGGCCTATGTCAATAAGGATGCGCTTTATGTGCATCCCATGGAAACTTCTAATTTGTGCCGTGAGATGGCACTTAGGTGGTTAGAAGAAGGTGAAAGTAGTAATCGAAGTGTAGATGTTGTTATTGCTCCAGCTATCGGTGGCGTCATCCTCTCGCAGTGGACGGCATATCATCTTTCGAAAATCATTGATCGCGAAATATTCGGCGTTTATGCCGAGAAGGTGGAGAACGGCGATGCCTTCGTTATCAAACGAGGTTACGATAAAATCGTGGCTGGAAAAAACGTCTTAGTTGTGGAGGATGTGCTCACTACCGGTGGTTCGGCGAAGAAAGTCGTGGAAGCAACTCGCGCTCTAGGCGGCAACATCATTGGCCTAGGCGTTCTCTGTAATCGTGGAGGAATTACACCACAGGATGTGGCAGATCCACCGAAACTTTTTGCTCTCATTAACGTGAAGCTCGACGCCTGGGACGAAGCAGATTGTCCGCTTTGCGCACAAAACGTACCGATCAATACGGACATTGGTAAAGGTAGAGAATTTTTGGCTCGCAAGAAAGCGAGCTGAACAAAAGGGTCTAGGCGGCGCCCGTCATAAAAGACAAAAGCCGCTTTTTTATTTTCTTGTAATTTTTATAATTTTCTTGTAAAATAGTTATTAATGAACAAAATTTTTAAAAGCAGATTTTTTGCGATTGGAGTTTTGGTTGTTGTAATAATTGCCCTCGTTGCCGGAGCTTTTTATTTCGGCTATCAGCAGGGAATGAAAAATCCGCAGACCGTTATTATCCGCGGTGTGGCTAATTTAGAAGAAGGGAAAATTGAGGCCGTTGACTTTGGCCTTTTCTGGGATGCCTGGCGAGTAATCAAAGATAAATATGTGGAATCCGAGAAAATTGATAACCAAGATTTTGTTTACGGCGCTATTTCTGGTTTGTTAGGCAGCCTAAAAGACCCCAATTCTGTTTTTTTTCCGCCCAGCGACGCCAAAAAATTCAATGAAGATATTTCCGGTGAATTCTCCGGTATTGGCGCAGAAATCGGCATCAAAAATGACCAATTAGTGATTATTGCTCCGCTTAAAGACACACCGGCGGAGCGAGCCGGACTCCGGTCCGGAGATAAAATTTTAAAAATTAATGAGACCAACACCGCTGGTTTAGCTGTTGAGGAGGCGGTGAAATTAATCAGAGGAGAAAGAGGGACAACCGTCATTTTAACAATCTTGAGAAACGGTTGGGATAAGCCGGAGGAAATTTCCATTATTAGAGATGTCATTCAAATTCCTACCATTGACTGGAAAATGCTCGAAAATAATATTGCTTACATTCATCTCTATAATTTCTATGAAAAAGCGCCTTTTCTTTTTTACCAGACAGCGGTTGAAATTATTTTTAAAAATCCTAACGGTTTAATTCTGGATTTGCGAGACAATCCCGGCGGTTATCTGGAGGCAGCGGTTAATTTAGCCGGTTGGTTTTTAAAGCCGGGAGAAACTGTTGTCAGTGAAGAATTTCGCTCTGGCGAGAAACAAATTTTTAAATCCCATGGTACCGGACTGTTTAAAGATATACCGATAGTGATTTTAATTAACGAGGGTTCGGCCTCGGCTTCAGAGATTTTAGCCGGCGCCATACGAGATAATCTCAAGGTAAAGTTGATTGGCAAAAAGAGTTTTGGCAAGGGAACAGTGCAAGAACTGGCCAGTCTTAAAGATAACTCGTTAATTAAAATTACCATTGCTCATTGGCGGCTGCCTGCTGGCCAGTTAATTGAAAAAAACGGCCTGAATCCGGACTACGAAGTTAACTTGACTGATGAAGACATCAAAGCCGGAAAAGACCCGCAACTGGATAAAGCAATTGAAGTTTTAGAAGCAGAATTACGCTGATGAAGGTTATTCTTCTCCAAGATATAAAAGGTTTGGCTAGAAAATTTGACGTTAAAGAAATCAAAGACGGTTATGCCCGAAATTTTTTGATTCCTAAAGGTTTAGTAAAAATTGCTACCGAACAGACGGTAAAGGAATTGGAAACCCAAAAATTCGCTTGGTCAAAAGAGGAACAGGAGATAAAAAATAAATTAGAAACGCTGGCCAAGGATTTAGCCGGTCAGGAATTCAAATTCGCTCTTAAAACCGGTAAAAAAGGCGAGGTTTTCGGCTCGGTTAGTAAAGACGATATTAAGACGCGGATTTACGCGGATATAGACGCAGATTTACGCGGATATTTAGAAGATATTGAAGTAAATTTGGAGCGGCCAATAAAAAAACTTGGCGAGCACCAAGTGGAAATTAATTTAGGAAAAGGGGTAAAAGTAAATATTAAGGTATCAGTACTTGAATAACTTTAACCTTGCGGCTATTTCCGTCAAAACGAATTTTTTTCCTGGAAAGAAATTTAACAATACCGGCTTTAAGGGCGTATAAAGTATCATCGCGTGCTCTCCCGACATTTAAGCCCGGCAAATATTTAGTGCCGCGCTGGCGAATTAAAACTTCACCGGCTCTAACCGTTTGTCCATCTTGTCTTTTAACGCCCAATCTTTTGGCTTCCGAATCTCTGCCTAGTTTAGTTGAACCTCCGGCTTTAGTATGTGCCATAATAAGCTAAATCCGAAATTCGAATATCGAAATTCGAAACAAATTCTAATTTTCTAAATCATAAATTCCAAACCGTGTTTGAAAAATTGGAATTTAGAATTTCGTGCTTGTTTCGGATTTCGGATTTCGTGCTTCGAATTTTCTAAATTATAGTATATAATTTAGGTATATGTCAACTTCATTTGCTTCACAAAAACTCATCTTTGATATTGAAACCATCGGCGTTGAGTTTGAGTCCCTGGATAAAATCTCCCAGGAGTATATCGAAAAATACACTGAAAGCGAGGATGAACTTGAAGAAGCCAAAGAGCGTTTAAGTTTTTCGCCTTTAACAGGCGAAATTGTGGCTATCGGCATATTAAATCCGGACACCAATAAAGGAGCTATCTACCTGCGGCAATTTCCAATTTCCCTTTTGCGAAGCAAATCCCCGGAGGGAGATTTCCAATTTCCAAACGAAATAGAAGAAGGAATTAAAATTGAGAGCGGGGATGAAAAGCAGATTATTGAAAAATTCTGGGAAACTATCAAGCCGTATAATTATTTTATATCCTTCAATGGTAGAACTTTTGACGTGCCGTTTTTAATGATTCGTTCGGCAATTTTAGGGGCGAAGCCGACAAAAAACTTAATGAGCAACCGCTACTTGAGTTCGCAAAAATACGACGCCACTCACGTGGATTTATTGGACCAGCTTACGTTTTACGGCGCGGTCCGGAAAAAATTTAATCTCCATTTCTGGACTAAGGCTTTCGGCATCAAAAGCCCGAAAGAGGAGGGGATTACCGGCGAGGATGTCAGCCGCTTATATAAAGAAGGAAAATTATTGGAAATTGCCAAATACAATTTGGGCGATTTGAAAGCAACAAAGGAGCTTTATAACAAATGGAATCAATATCTGAATTTATAAAAAACCACAAACGCGACATCATTCTTTTTCTTCTAATTTTCTTGATTAGTAGTTTAAGTTTCGGGCTCGGTTATTTAGTCAACCGCGAATTCAGTCATGCGCCGATTGTGATTGAAAAGTGCTCTGATTAAACTGCTATTGACAAATAAAGAGAAGTATGCTATATAAAATAGTAATTTCAGGCGAGGTGTCCGTGGTTAATTATTAACCAAAAGAGCGAGCATCTCAAATGAGATGTTTGCTCTTTAAATCAAAAAGAAAGGAGGTGGATGATATGTCTAAAGCAATTCTAAGAGAAGTGGATACTAAAAAAGAAACAACGTTGAAAGAAGGGGATGTTATTGTCTATGATGGGACCGCCAAAAGTATAATCTTATGGCGTCCAAGAGAAGAGTTTTCTGCGGAGCGGTTAGAGATCGATGGGGATAATAAATTTTATTTTCCTTTATTATCACCCCGTAACCTTCTCAATGTAGTAAATTTGATATCAGCTTGTACTGGGTTATCTTTCGAGAGAACAAATACATATCGTCATCAATCCGGTGCTTTCAGACTTACAAACCCACAATAACATATATGTCAATTGTGGGCAGCCCATTCAAGAATAAAAACCTTGGATGGGCTTCTTTATTCTTATTAAAGATAACCAGCTTGTTTTAACCAATATTCGTTTTCCCACTCCCAGAGTCGTTTCGCTCCTAAAAATGCCTTGAAATCCTCCTGCCAATAGGGAAATTCCTTAAGTTCAATATCGCCGCGAAGTTCAGACCACTGGTGGTCGCAATTTTTTGCTTTTTCGCTGTAGCTACCGTTAATCCACGGCAGTTTTATTTTTTCCCTGCCGCCTTTTTCCCGGAGCGTGGCCCCGCATTTCAGACAGGTTTTTAGTTGGTCAATTCTTAAAATCCAACGGGTCTGAAGATTTTTAAAATCATTTTCTACGGCCGCTATATAAGCGCTGGTCTGTAAATTGTAATCCCGGTAAATTGCCTGAGAAGTTTTAATGTCCAAAACTCCGAATTTGCCGTCAATTAAAGCCAGAGCATCAAGAGTACCGGCATAGCGCTCATCAAAATTGATAATCTGCTTTTCCACGAATTCCGGGTCAACTTGAATATTTTTTTCTTCCAAAAGTTTCAAAAAGGCGTCAATGGCCGGTTTTATTGTTGAATCAATTGCCGGTTTTTCGCCAATAAGTATTTTTTCAACTGTTTCATGAATCAAAGTGCCTTCGCTGGCTGACTGTTTTTTGACCGCTTCGCCTTCGTTAAAATTATTCATTTCCGCGTAAAAACGATAAAGCGCCGGCTTGGCTTTAATTTCCACGATTTTAGTCACTCGCGGATACCAGATGCCGTCAATTTCATAACCGGACATTCCTTTAAAATGTTGGAGGTTACTGTAATACATACAATAAAAAATCCGAAATCCTAAATTCTAAATTCTAAACAATATCTAAATTCTAAATTCAAATGTTCCAAACACGTATTTTGGATTTTGGGATTTGGGATTTGTTTAGAATTTCGTGCTTCGGATTTAGGGTTTCTTTTTGTTATTATATAATAACAAAAAGTCTGTATATTTGTAAATATCGCCGGCGCCCATCATTACAATAATAGCGTCTAGGGTTGAGGGTTTAGGGTTAAGAAATTTCTCTTTAATTATCTCGTTAATTACTATCGGAAGTTTTTTGGGGAAGGGGAGATAAACAATAGTTTTTAATTTTAAGTTTTTAGTTTTAAGTTTATTTATACGATATTGGATGGCTTCTGCTAATTTTTTTGAATTAACGTTTTGCGACACCTTATCCCGGCCAGCTACTTTAAAGATATCTAAAAGAATAAGAATATTCGCCTTGTCAAAAGCCCCTACAAACTCTTTAAATAGAGCAGACAGCCTTTGGGCTTGGTGGGGCTGAAAAACGCAAATAAGGCCTGTTTTTGGCCATTTCTGGGCTATTCCGGAGAGGGTGGCCTTGATTTCAGTCGGGTGATGAGCATAATCATCAAAAATTTCCAATTTCCAATTTCCAATTTCCAATTGACCGCGATATTCAAAGCGGCGCCAGGCGCCGCGATAAGCGCTTAAAGCTGCCAAAATGTCTTTTTCTTTAATATTTAGGGCCTTGGCTAAAGTGTAAACTGCTAAAGCATTAGAAACATTATGCTCACCAACAATTTTTAGTGCTTTTTTAATTTTATTACACTTTATCTGCGATCGCTTATTAAGTGTAATACCATACCAGAGGAGTTTAAGGTGATGAGATTTGGCGATTTTTTGGATTTTATTTTTTAAACTGAATAAGTTTTTATCATCTTTATTGACAACTAAAATTCCATCCGGCTGAATATTATTGATAAATTTTAGAAAGGTGTTTTTAATGGCGCCTAAATTTTTATAATAATCAAGGTGTTCCCGGTCAATGTTTGTAATAATTGCAGCAAAAGGGGAGTAATTTAAAAATGAACCGTGATATTCATCGGCTTCCAATACTAAATAATCCCCTTTGCCGTTTTTAAAATTAGAATTGCCGAATTCTTTTAATTTGGTTCCGATAATTACTATTGGGTCAAAGCCGGCTTTAATTAAAACCAAAGACAGTAGGGCAGTGGCAGTGCTTTTGCCGTGAGTACCGGCAACGGTTATGGTTTTATAGTGTTTAGCTAACTCGCCGACCGCCTCGGCGTAAGATTTAACAGGGATGCCTAATTTTGCCGCTTGTCGGCGTTCTGGGTTGTCAATAGGCACAGCCGCGCTGAAAATCGTCAAATTTGCCCCTCTGGGAAGGTTTTTTGCATGATGACCGATAAATACTCTTATGCCTTGTTTCTTTAATTCAGAAGTAATTTCAGAAGCAGAAGCGTCAGAGCCGGATACATTATAGTTATGAGACAAAAACCAGCAGGCTAATGCGCTGGTTCCAATACCGCCGATACCGATAAAATGGACTGTTGGCTTTGTCATTATAATAGTATAATAGTTTATTTATTTGTCGCAAAAGCATCATTTTGTAACACTATAAATATCGTCGCAAAATCTCCTTCCCTACTTCTACAAATGCGAGATAATCCACCTGATAATATCAATAAAAACCTCTAAAACCTTGATAATTAAATCTCCTAAGGCCTTAAGAAAGCCGGCCAGGCCCGAAAGAATATACTGGTCAAACCAGGCACTGGCATAATTCAAGAGGTTAGCTATTTTTTGAATAATATCCGGCATATCAATATAATATCACGGTAATCATTATATCACAAATAATCTGCCGGGTTAATGGTTACGCCAACCGGCACCAGACCGGCGCCGGAAAAACTTTGCATTTTAAGGTTTAACGCCCAATAGACGCCGAAATGAAGGTGGGGGCCAGTAGAGTAGCCGGTATTGCCGGAATATCCTATTACCTGTCCCCTTTTAATCACACTTCCTTTTTGAACGGTTTGCCGCGATAGATGAGCGTAAAGAGTCGCAAGGTTATTGTCATGTTCTATTACAATAAATTTCCCGTATTGAACCCGGCCGTTGTCGCCGACGGCAATTACTTTTCCGTTTTCGGCGGCCAAGATAGGCGTGCCTATGGACGCCTTGAAATCAATGCCGTTATGAAATTTGGTTTTATAAAGCAATTTAGCAGAGTCGGTATAACCGTATTCCTGCGTCACATAGGGGTTGGCGACCGGATAAGCCAAAATGTCGGGACGTTTGGTCGGCAAAACACTTGGGTCAAAACTAAGACGCAAATTTTCTTCCAAGGTGTTAATCTCGTCGGCAATTTCCATCTGCTTTCTCTGTAAATCACTGATTATACTCTGATAAACTTTTTCCTGGTTTTTCGTCTGTTCTAAAATATTTTTCTTTTCTTTTTTAACGTCATCCAATATCACTTTTCTGTTTTTAAGATTGCTATTTTCTATTTCAGTCAATTGTTTTTTATTGGCGGACTGGTCTAATTTGTCGGCCATTTCCTCTTTGACTTTTCTCAAATTCTCAATTTCCGTTCTTAAACCGGCATTGAGGTCGGCTAAATTTTGGATTTCAAAAACGCTGTCCGCCAAACTTTTATTTCTCAAAAAGATAAGCAAGGGTGTTTCGCCGTCAGTTTTTTGAAATTCCTGAAGAATCCTAGTGATGGCTTCTCTCTTTAAGACAATCTCATTTTCGGCGTCAGTGATTTCGTATTGAAGAGAATTAATTTCCAAAGCCAGTTTATCAATAGTAATTTCGCTGGAGCGAATGTTTAAATTAAGCTGATTAATATTATAATCAGTTTGTTTGATTTCTTTTTGGAGGGTCTGTCCTTGCCCCTGAATGGACTCAAGGTTTTTCTGGGTTTCTTTGATTTGATTATTTATTTCCTGCAGTTGCTGGGATTTTTGGTCAATGGCATCTTTAAGCTCTTGCGGAGCAGCGGCGATTACTAAATTAAAAATTAAAAATGTAAATATCAAAATGACAGTGTAAAATGTCAAAATTTTAGATTTTGAATTGTAATTTTGCATTTTGATTTTTGAATTTTAAATTAAAAATTATAAATTAGCTCCAGCTTTCCGAAAGAGATTTTTAATCGTTAAGTTTCTGGATGGCAATGTCAAGCCGCTTTAATGTCTCTTCTTTGCCTAAAACATCCATAATTTCAAACGGGCCCGGTGAGGCTTCTTTGGCCGAAAGAGCGACTCTTAGCGGCCACAATAGCTCTCCCCTGCCCCAGACCTCAGTTAAGGGCATAATTAATTTTTCCAAATTCGTTTTATTGAAGTCCGCTTTAAAGACCTTATCAATTTCTTCGGCTAAAAGTTTTAAATTAGCCAGGGTTTTCTGTTTGTCTGAAGGAAAAGTTATTGGCCGCGGCCAAGCCAAAAGTTTTACATCATAATCCGGCAGCTCAAAAAAGAAGTCAGCCAATTCCCTGAAGTCGGTTAATTTCTTCATTCTTTCTTTTTCCGTATCAACGGCCTTTACCAGTAATTCCTTATTTTCTTCAGTCAACCATTCAGCCGGAATAAAATCTTTCAGTTTCTCGGCTAAACCCTCGGGGCTGATTTTTTTAATATACTGACTGTTCAGCCAGTCTAATTTTTCAACATTAAAAATTGCTCCGGCTTTCTGCACTCGTTTTAAATCAAATTCATTAATCAGTTCTTCGCGGGATAAAATTTCTCTATTATCTTTTGGGTGCCAGCCAAGCAAAGCCAAAAAATTAATCATTGCTTCCGGAAGATAACCCTGATTTTTATAATCAGTCAGAGACGTTTCCAAATAACGTTTTGATAATTTAGAGCGATCCGGAGCCAGAATCAATGGCAAATGGGCATACTTGGGTTCATCAAAGCCGAGAGCTTTTTGAATTAAAATCTGTTTCGGAGTGTTGGAAAGGTGGTCCTCTCCTCGAATTACATAAGTGATTTTCATTTCATAATCGTCAATGGTGGCTGAAAAATTATATAAAGGCGACCTGAGATTTCTGGCAATCACTATGTCGCCGATTAAATCGGCGTTAAATTTCACTTTATCCCGGATTAAATCATTAAATTCCACTTCAATTTCCGGGACCTTAAAGCGAATCACGGCTGGCTCACCCTTGGCAATGCGCTCTTGGCTTTCTTCTTTTGAAAGATGACGGCAGCGGCCGCTGTATTTAGGCGCCAGACCCTGGGCTAACATCGCCTGCCGGTCTGACTCCAGTTGTTCTTTGGTGCAAAAACAATAATAGGCCTTATCTTCATCCAGCAACTGCCGGAGATATTTTTCATAAATATCCAGCCGGGCTGACTGCCTGTAAGGGCCTTCGTCCCAATCCAAGCCCAGCCATTTTATCCCAGCCATAATATCTTTTTCAAATTCTATGTTTGAGCGTTCAATATCGGTGTCTTCAATCCGCAAAATAAATTTACCGTTATTTTGTCTGGTAAAGAGCCAATTAAAAAGCACTGTTCGGGCTGAACCAATGTGGAAAAATCCGGTTGGCGAAGGCGCAAAACGCACCCTCACCGATTCAAAAGGCTTTTTAGGGCTATCAGTCATTAAGCCCTATTTTAGCACAATTTACCCTTATTGACCACTAATATAACCTATCCCCTGCTTACCCCGTAAACTCAACTTAGTTGAGTTACGGGGCTTGCTAATTTCAAAATTTCCTCAGCCAGGATTCTGGCTGCTTCGGGTTTGGAGAATTTTTTGGCTGCCTCGGACATCTGGTTCAATGTTTCCGGCTTGCCCAGTAAACTCAACTTAGTTGAGTTACTGGGTTCTGTGAATAATTTTTTAAGTTGAGATAGAAAAATATTGGGCTCAAGATTCGGCTGTTCAATGACAATGGCGGCCCCGGTCTTGGCATATTCATAGGCATTAGTAATCTGGTGGTCGCCGACCACGTCTGAAGGCAACGGGATTAAAATTGACGGTTTGCCAAAAGCTGCCGCTTCAAAAATTGAACCGCTGGAACCCCGACAAACCACGATATCAGCTGCCAAGTAAGCATCTTTTAAATCTTTTTCAAAATAAGCAAAAATTTTATAGCGGGCTTTTTCTTCATCAGGGTGATTTCTTAAAATAAGATTTAACTCATTTTTGAAATCCTCAAAATTTTTGACGCCGGTTTGATGCAAAACTTGATAATCTTTTATCAAGTCTTCGACTATCTCCAGCATAAAATCATTTATTTTGACTGCGCCTTGAGAACCCTCAATAACCAAAATTACCGGTTTTTCCGGATTAAAACCGAAAATTTTTTTAGCGGTTGCCTGCTCCAAAATCTCAGCGCTGATTAATGACCGCCGAATCGGATTGCCAACCAAAGTAATTTTCCCGGCCAATTTTTCTCTTTTTTTAGGATATTTTTCCAATAAAAAATTAATAGCTGCGTTGAAAGAAACCGCAATTCGGTCAGCAAAACGAACAGCTATTTGATTTGCCAAGCCAATAATTGAATCAGAATCATGAATAATAATGGGAACGCAATAAAACTTACAGGCCAAAACCATTGGCAAAGAACCGGGTCCGCCTTTGGAAAACAAAACATCCGGCATAAACCAAAAAACTTTCCAAAAGGCCTGAACAATGCTTAAAGGAAGTAAAATCGGAATATCAATAAAATTCCTAAAATCAAAATACCGGCGCAATTTGGCGGAAAAAATCTTTGATACTCTGATGCCATTACTCTCCAAAAGATTTTGATAGGGTCCGGGAGCGCCGAAATAACGCAAATCCAGCTGGATTTGGCCGCCAGCAAACTGCAGCTCTTCAGCCACGGCCAAAATCGGATAAATATGACCACCAGTCCCGCCGCCGGTGAATAAAATGCGAAGCATTTTGTAAAAATTCTAAATCCTAATATCTAAATCCTAAACAAATTCCAAATCTCAAATCACAAATTGCAAATAGTTTGGGATTTAAATAATTGGAATTTAGATATTGTTTAGAATTTCGGATTTAGGATTTAGGATTTATTAACTAGTATATCTTGATATATTAACAATTACTCCGCTCATAGTCAAAAAGACCGCCAAAGAAGTGCCGCCGTAACTAATAAACGGCAAAGGCACGCCGGTTAAAGGCAGAATTCCTGAAATAGCGGCAATATTAATGAAAGTTTGAATGGCAATTACTGAAATAAAACCGATGGTTGCCAAT
>Ga0210030_1001385_pt1 | contig 17324 bp, 20 predicted proteins | sample CryGeymeta201523_FD_183986 | JGI IMG/M metagenome (GOLD analysis project Ga0210030, IMG submission 183986) | Groundwater microbial communities from Crystal Geyser aquifers in Utah, USA - Crystal Geyser metaG 2015-23 (SPAdes) (version 2) | ecosystem: Environmental > Aquatic > Deep subsurface >...
TCCCCAGCGGAAGCAACGCAACGGGTGCAAGCGTGATTGGAATGCGCGTCACAATGTCTGGTGACACCTTCACCGAACCCAGCGTCCAACTGCCTCCTTCCCGCTTGGGGATAAGCCTCGGGAAGGACGGCCTTGCTCCCAGCACAAAAGCAGCAAGCCAGTGACTCAACTCATGCGCAACGGTGCCGGGCAACGAAAACAGGCTGAACGCCCACATGCCCATCCGAGGGGCAATGGCGTATTGGGTCACCAGCATGAGGCCGATCAGGAAGTGCGTGGAGGCCGGGAGCGAGGCAAATTGTTCAAGCAAGACGATCACCATGTTCGCTCCAGATTACCTATGTGGGGGTATCCAGCTAATTACAGATAAGTTCTAAGTCAACTTGCTTGAGCCGCTTCCCAAGCTGCACTTACGCGCTGCATCAAACCTGGATGAAGCACGCCGAGCTTTGGTATTTGGCCGTTTGATGCACCGGGCGGCACCTTGAACCATTCGCTGCTGTATGGCAATTCAACTGTGTTATGGAAACTGAATTTTGTCGGGTAGCTTAAACCTGCAAGCCGGTACGCAGCCGTCTCGCAGTCGGTAATAAGAAATTCACCCGATCGGAGTTGGTCAGTTTTCTGACTGGTGCCATATGCAACCAATACAATGAAATGGGGCGCTTGGTCGTCAAATACCTTAACAATCAAAGCAGGCCGAGGCTTCGGCCCCGGCTTGATTCCCTTGCTTTCCGGGAAGTGACACCATACGATTTCGCCTGCTTCTGGAGCCGGCCACCAATGTTTCGCCATGCCTCAGAACAAGCTTGATTTGACCGATTTTGCGTGCCCTTGGGGTATCGCTTTGCGAATTGCGGCCAACTGTGCCGGCTTCAGTTCGCCGTCATCGGCTTCATAGGCCGGCAGCACTTCTTTCGCCAGTTTGCGCAACGCATAGTGAATCACTTGTGTTTCCCCTGTGAAACCGAGGTATTCCGCCAATTTTTCCACGGTTGAACGGCTAATGCCATTCTGCGTGTCGGTTGAGCGAAAACGGAGCAATAGTTGATCTGGTTTTGCTGTGGTCGTCATGATGTTCTCGAAAACGGTAAAAGATATATTTAATATATCTTTCTTGGTTGCCGTTGTCAAAAAAAGCCTCATTTGATGAAATGCAGGCTGCAATGCGTAACAACGGCCAATGTCTGGTTAGCCAACCACCGTGCGGGAATGCTCAAATCAGCGTCCAGCTTTCCCCAGTGCAAACCGAATCCTTGACCAACCAAGCACTTTCACGTCAGCCAGGTCTTTGTTTGATGCGCCTGCCAATCCTTGTGCTTTGTCCACTGGAAAGATGAAGAAGCGGCCATAGCCCAACAATCACTTGACGGCGCGATGGGATGTAACGCGCAGCACTCGCTCTTGTTAAGTTTTCAGGCGCGCCTGGTTGTCTTGCTTTTTTTGTTACTGCAACACCACTTCTCCGCTTGCTGTCGCGTGATGATGCCGCGCATGTACAGTCTCAAGGCGAGTGCTCTTGGGCTGCAATTTAGCTTTGCGGCAGCGTGGCGCAGTTCATTGTCTATGTTGGCGCGCTCAATTCCCAATTAAGAAAATCTCCTGGCTTTATCCCCAAGTATCCGCCGCATCGCCCACCACATCAGCGGGTGCACTCGCCGACTATTTCCAGACTCAAGCGGGGACTCCCACTTCTTCACCGTGTTGATGGTGGTCATCCAGCGTTCTGCAGCTTCTGTTTGTGTCAGGCCATGGCGCTCGCGCAATGCGATCACGTCTTCCGGAAGGGGCTGAGGATTGATGTTTTTTTTAGCGCCCATTTGCTTTGCATTTGACTTTGACCATGACACCGCGCGCAGATATGAGTCCGCCAATGATGGTCGCAGTGCTATCCATGTATCTCTCTTCATGTCCAGCACCCACAAATGTTACCGAATAGCCAAGAACAGCATTGAATCCGCCTTGCTTTGCCGAATTCATAGAGGCAACCCTTAGTTTCTGAATTGGCTCATTCAAGTTTGCCGGCGACTTTCCGTCAATCCACTTTGATAGGTCGAGCTGGGAAATCTCCGTTACCCAGCAGTTCTTGATTGGAAAACTGTCCGTTGTCAGCAGTCCATACCACTTGTCTTCGGCATAGCTTGTTCCAGCCAACATCATGCAGACAATCAAACTTACGAAACGCATATTGACTCCTTTTTTAATCTGTCCATTGCAGGGCTAGGCTCACAATTTGAACCCGACAGCGGCGAAATACAAGCCGGTAAATAGCAGACCAATCACGATGATGCGAACAAATAATTCCATACGGCTCTTCCCTATTACAATGGGTATCCGGATTTTCCGGTGGGTAATAGCTAAATTTGATTTTGGTTTGATGGATTGCTAAAGCTAAACCTGCGTGCTGCCCTAGCAACGTCGTTTCGAGCCTTATCCATGAAATCGGCATCTCCTCGGGACTCCTCTTGGCAAGCCTCCAAATACAATTTAACTTCTCGATGTTCTCAGGTGTTCTGCCACATCGTAATTAGTTGTCGTGTCTCTCATGTTAGTTCCTTGATCAGGTCAGGGTGTTTATCCAGCAGTTTGAACAGATTGATAACCGCCGCCACCGGCTTGGCCTGTCCGCGCTCATAGCGAGAGAAGGCATTCTTACCCCCACCCGCTAGTTTGGCGGCTTGCGCCTGAGTGAGTTTTAAGCGTTTGCGGATGGACTCCAACTCACTCGCTGCCAGTCGATCCACCTGGTCTCGGAACGCCAGCCATGCCGCCTCTTCAGCAACGTCATAGGTCAAGATTGCTTCGTCGCATTTGTCGCAGAACGCACCTCGCACCTGCGCTTGGTAGGGGTGGCCTTTATAGTCTTGCGTCACAGTCTTGCTGCCATCGTGCAGTACACCCGCCGCACAAACTGGGCAAGCTTGCCCATTCCATTTAGTCTTCTTCATTTCATCGCTCCTTGAATGAAATCACAAAATATTCGCCCGCCTGCTGAAACTTGATATACAGCGCAACACCCTGCCATTCAGCGTGATAAACATCCTGCCACACCCGATGATCCATATTGGTCGTCATGCTTTTATAAAAATCCACGGCAGTTAAACTCTGCACCACCTCCAACGCATTTGCTTGTGCCATCCCCATTGAACGAATTCCCGTTCTCGCCGAAAGCGTCAGGTTCATCGCCTCAGGCGTGGTCATTTGCACCTGAATCGCTTTAAGCAAGTAATGCGGCTTGTTCTTTTCCATGACGGAGATTATTCCCCTAATAGGGGAGTTCGTCAATAATGCGTCAGTATGATCTATTGACTACACCCACCGGAAAATCCGGATACCCATTACAATTTAACTGCCTCGTGATCATCACCCAGAAATTCCGCTTGAGCATCGGCCTGTTCAAAATCGAGCGCGATCCAAGCCATCTCCAAAGGGCCGTAAACCGGTTCCTGCGTATCCGGATCAAACTTCGTCATCCTCAAATACAGCCCAGTCGATATTTGCCGCACAACGTGAATCGTATTCATTAAGATTCCTCCAGCGCATCAAGAGTCACTTCACCGGACAGGCAGGACAATGAACCGTTTCCACTATCATGCACGCCAGAACTATAGACCCATTGGGTCTATGTGGCAAGCGCAAATAATGAACCGCAAACGCTCTTCATCATTCCTGCAAACTCCGGCCTATCCTGCCAATTCGTGTTCATTAACCGGTGCTCCGCTCGGGTAACAAAAAAGCAATTCGCGGTATCTCTTGGGTCGAACTGCTGCCATCTCTGATTGACTGGCGACGGGATTGCGCGATAGCGATAGCAATCATTCTTTTCAGCACAGCCTTTGCCGGTGCACATCGTTATGCTTGCCATGGCCACACCTTCTGGCTATTCGCCAACTGAGCCTGGTTCGGATCGATCACCGGCGAATTCGTGCCCTCTACTGCTTTTGCAATCTCGGCCGCGGTTGGCTTTTTCTTTGAATTGAAGCGCAGCGTCGTATATCCCGCCTGACTGGTCATTGCATCCCGTTTCCCGTCCTTTTCTGACGAATGCATGCGGTCATCCAGCTCGATCAGCACCACGATGTTCAGCGCTGCGTCGCACACCACGAAATCAACCATCTTCTGCGAGAACGTCCCACGAATGCGGTAATAGTTGCGCTTGTCCTGTCTGGTCACGGCTGGCTGCAGAATCGCCCCCATCGCTACTTGCGGGAACACATAGAAGTCCGGTAACGCCTCAATGAGCCGCCCAAAGAACTCTTTTTCGTTGTTGGTCAGGATCGGCTTCTTCAAATACTCCGGCGCGCCTTTTGAGCGTTGCGCCATCATGCGCATCATCACCATGAATACGGCGATTATCAGAACCACAAAGACCACAAATAAGACTGTCGACATTAATTTCTCCCTTTCACTTGATAAAAATCCTCATGGCCGTCATGGCCACCCAGCCATACATTAAAAGCGCCAGAATGTACTCTCGAAAGTCGCCTGTGCACAGTTTCAGCGGCGAGACGAACCGTCTTTTGCTTGGCCACAGCAGCGGCACACCAGAGTTGGTCAGCCAGTCACCCAGTAAATGCGACAAATAGCCCGCCGCGATCCCGACCAGCAAAGGAACAGCAAATCCATTGTGCCAATTCGCCTGTCGTAACATCCACCACATAAGCCAGGATATGCCCACGACCGCGATCAAACTGTGGGTGATGCCCCGATGTCCGAAAATCGCCGAAATCGGCAAGGAAAGCGGCAGGACGCGACTTCCAAATGCGCTCTTCGGGTGGTCGATGTCGGGAAGATACGCGCCGACGAGGCCTCCGCCCACGATCAATACCGTCTGTGCCTGCCCTGCGCCAAGATAATCCGCAATCAGCAGCGCCGTGGTACATCCTGCAGCGGCATGGGTGAAGGCCATCATGGTCTCAAATCCGCTTCTGCAGGTTGCTCAACCAGATCCACCCGGCAAATCCGATGGCGATGATGGCGAGCGGGGCAGGCACCGAAGGAATCGGGATGGGCAAGGCCAACCAGAGTATTGCGCAGATGAGCGTCAGATTGGATAGCAAGACGCCAGCCCGATGCTTCATGGCGGACTGGGCGGAAAAGCGGTGCGTGCTGATCTCGCGCACACCCAATCCATCCATGGTGATCGCGATGACAAATGGGCAGAGGGCGAAAAAATACAGCAGGAGCAGGTAGGCGCGGTAGGTTATCAGCGTGCCCCACAGCCACGTGGCAATGGCTCGATCCTGCGCCCATCTCTTCATCATCGTCGGAAGCTCCCGGCTTTCCTTGATGGCTGTGCTGGTTTTCTTGAGAAAGTCAGCGCTGGCAGAAAGAGAGTTGGTGTAAATCCAGCGGTCTGACGCCGTTCCCCCCATATCCATCGCAAAGGCACGTTCAGCTTGCAGGGTTGTCATCAGGTGTTCCGGGGTGATGAACGCCCAGACCGCCATGATGCCAAGAATGGCAAACAACACGATCGTCGCCGTCCAGCTTCCGTTGTCTTCCTTTTTTGCCATGCTTCAGCCCTTGTCGTCCTTGAGTATCTTGATTTTGCCTTTGATGATCCGCCCGCCCGATACCGTGGCAAAAAAATGCAGCGGTGGGAGTTCGCCCAAGGTCGCGGGCGGGATTATCGGGGCTTCCTCTTCTATGACGGACTCCTGATAGGATGACCTGTACTCATCCTGTATGTGCGCGTCTGCGCCGTGACCGTAGCGCAAATTGATAGACTTGTACTTGATGGTTGGAAGGCTGTCCGTGATGTATTTTTGGGTGTCGCCGTCTCGCACCCTGAAAACAATCTGGTTGTTGGCGTTGCCCAACACTTGCCGGGCTTTGTTCTCATCGCCGAGGCGCGCCGGCAGGTCGGCGAAAGTCTGCATTGCCAGGGTGACACGGAAAAGCGCACCACCGCCCTTGTTCATGAGCTGAATGGTGGGCTGGTTGATGACTTCTGCCGCCTCGTCGATGAACAGGTTCACCGGACGGATGGAGTCGATGCCGTAGTTGTAGCGATCGCCGGCCACAGCCGTCAGGTCGGCCAACATGATCGAACCGATGGCGCTACCCACCGTGCCATCCGCCAAGCTGTCCAGTCCGAGGTAGAGCACCTGGTTGTTGTTGATGATCTTGGCCATGTCGGTCGATTGCCGCTTGCCGCCCATTTCGGAGGTGGGCGACAGGAGATCCGTCAGCGGGTCGGAGGTGAGCATGGACAAAATCGGGATGAGCGAGGCGACCATCTTCTGGAAGTGGTCGCGGTTGTGCTCAAATGTTGAGATCAAGCCGTCCAGGTCAGATGACTGGGCTTCGTGGATGACAATCTGCTTGTAGAAGTCGATATAGGCTTCCAGAACCCGGTCTTTGTGCTTTTTGACGAAGCCGCTCGATCGCGTTTCCCAATCGGCCACGTGGTCAATGAAGTGGTGACGCAGGGTGTTGAGCACGAGGTTGTCCGCGCCGCCTTCGATGTAGTGCTTGAGGTGAGCCAGGTTCGGGCTGACGCCGGTGGCCACCAGTCCATTCACGATGTCGTTGAGCACTTTCCAGCCGAATGCGGAGAACGGGTCAGCTCCGGTTTCTGACGGGATCAGGGCGGCAACACGGCTGGCCAACTCTGTGCGGCGGTTCCAGTTACGCATCGGGTCGATGGATACGGACTTCTCTGGGTGCGCCGGGTGGAAATAGACGAAGCGCTCCGGCTGCCCCATTTTTTCGCAGACAAGCCTGATATTCTCCATCAGCGCATGGTCTCCCTTGGGGTCGATGACGATGACGCATTCACCGCGAAGGATGGCCTGGACAATCAGATTCTCCATCGCCCGGGTTTTGCCCACGCGGGTTGTGCCAACCAGAATGGTGTGTCCGACAAGGTTCCCAATATCCATGAAGCGGTCGGCCTCTTCGTCCAGGCCGTGTAGCCAGTACGCGCCGTTCAGTCGGTGCTCGTCAGTGATCTTGCCGATGGTCTTTGCAATGCCCTGCCCAATCATCGCGTGCATCTTCTGGGCCTCAACGTCAGTCCAGTCGAAGCCGGTGCCAAGCCAGACGGATTTCTTTTTCACTGCCAAGTCGGTTTTCTCGGCCAGTTCGGCGATGGTCATGAATTCCATGCCATAGTTGGTGAGTCTGGAACTGCCCACGTAACGCTTGTAGGCGGCGATGCCACGGTATGCGGCCATGCCGGTACAGGCGAGCGCTGCAATCGCGCTGAACTTCATTGGAATGGGCACTGGCATGTATTTGCCGACCATGATGGTTGCCGCTGCCGCCCCGCCCCATATCGTCGCCATCTTGGCTTCGATGTTCGGTCGCCATGGATTCTCCCAATCAAACGACTTCGTTTTTGCCATGTACTTATTTCCTTTCCATGAGTGTGATGACGGTCGCCCCTATGTACAGCCCCGCCAGCGCCTCGATAAACAGGTGGCCTCTACCAACCAAGGCCAGGGCAACCATCACAGGCGTGATGAGCAGAAAGATGGCCGCAATGAGGCGTTTGTTGACCGGCGCGGTGCCGCCATTGGAGGTGGCGAAGTAAATAGAGGCGATCATTATGGGCGGCAGCAATGCTGCGGCCTGCTCCCCATATTCAATCCATGCGGTAATAGTGCTGGCGATGTACAGCGTTGCGCCAAGAAACACGTACAGTCCTGTCGAGTTGGGCATTTCCGTCCATGAACCACGGAAGGTGCTGTAGCGCCATGAGAGCGCCACCAGCGACCGAATGAGTTGGGTGAGTTCGCTCATTTTGATTCCAAGCGATTAAACTGATTCAGGAGCGACAGAGTCTTGGAAGCGATCGCTGCCTTGCGACGGATTTCAGCCAAACCGGCCTCAATCTCTCTAACCATATCCACTTCCCACGGTTGAGAATGGCTTTCCAGTTTTGCAATGGTGTAACTATGGCCAGCCTTGGGCTTGTGGATGAGTTTTTTGTTCATGCGGCGTGTGCCGGCCGCTTTGTTGCCATACCACTTCACTTCGTACCAGTTTGCTGTCAGGCCATATCCCCTGACTCTGGTTACTGGATACAGCGCGCTCCTATTCTCCCATTCCTTGTTTTTGTTCTCTGCCATGACAAAATCAAAGTGCCTCTTGCACAATTGCTCCGCTTCAACTCCAAGCGCCTCAATCTTGGTCATCATGAATTCCAATGCTTCCGTAGTGCTCTCCATTCTTTCCTTCATATCGTTCAAATTCCCATCGTGCGAAAACAGCTTGTTTGGCGCAACTTTACCTCTGCGCGACGAGGCCATTTCCGCGCGGCAAATCGCCGTTGCAATGAAGCCTTGTTTTCAGCCGTAGCGGAAAAATCATCTAGTGTAATTTCAATAGGTTGCGTGCCAAATCGACCCATTCGACCAGAGCGGAAAAATCGTCTTGTCGCGGAATTTTCGTCTACTTTGGCGCGGAATATTTGCCAGACGGAATTTCCGTCTAGTCTGACCGGAAAATTTATCTTATTTATTTTCATTTGGTTAGGGCCGGAAAAATCATCTAGTAAACACCAAATCTTTATTCAGAAAAGGCAAAAGACAATTTTTCCGCCTCCTCAATTTTTTCAGACGAAAATTCCGGCAACGGCTTGGTCACCAGCTCGTCGATGACCGGCAGGAACTTGCGCAGTGGGGAGGTTGAGCCTGTTACAGCGTACAGTTTTGAGTACGGTACCAGCAGTTTCTCTTCGCTACCACAGAGCTGTTTGATGAACAAATAGATCAGTCGGCGAGCGGACGATAGCGTGAAATAGTCCGAATGGACTGTGCCAAAGAACTCGTTATGGGCCAGGCAGTAGATGGTGTGTGGAAGTTTGATTCTGACTGATTTCAAACGCCCACTTTTATCCTTGTCCAGCTGGTAGCTTTCAACGAAACTGAAGGATTGGTTGTCTAGCCCAATAGGTTTTGTGTTGGTCGTAATGTTGCTGCCGGCAAGCCGATCCAGCCCTTGTGTGAAAGTTTCCTCACGATTGCCATTTTGAGGGCGACCTGAAAACCTGTAGAAGTCCTCTACCTCGAACTCGTAGGTTGACCCAACATCGTCATCACGGCCTTCCAGCGCGGCATTTACAATCCAGGTGATGCAGTAGATCAGCACATCGTAATCGCGGATGGTCGGGAGGCCGTTGGGACTTGGCGAGAACTGGATGAATTTGCCTTTGTACTCAAACCTGCGAGGCTTTATATCCCCGGCCGAGATCGCGTAAGGCGAGCAGTGGGGTAAATCTGCCATGAACTCAGCAGCCCTGGCACCCAGCACTTCGTATTCGGCATCGGGAGGAAACAGGTCGACATCCTTGATGAAGGAGAGACCGAATATATCCAGCTCTGCGATGAATTTGAATGTGGCTGGATTTATCTGGATCGGCTGCGGTTTGTTCATGAAAGTCACCTTCTTGTCGATTTAGCGACCCCAAGTTTAACTACCCGTGAAAAAAAATCTCCAAACTACGTTGCAAATTTGCAAGGTATTTCGAGGATTTTGTTGGCGGCGCACCCTGCAACGTGTGCGATGCGCGCACTTTGCATAGTTATCTGGGCAGCAAGCAGGATTATTCAACTTGGATAAAAGGCCGGATCAAAAAATACGGTTTTGTTGAAGACCAGGATTATGTGCTCCACAAATTTATGGAGCGCCAAAATCAAGGACTTATCGCAGGGCAAGTCAAAATCGACTACCACCTCACCCTCGACATGGCCAACGCCCTAAACGGGGTAGAGCAGACCCCAAGGGTTGTGCCCTGGCATAGCCCTTGTTATGTAGTCACATTGGAACTACAATAGAGTCCCTGAAACCTTCAAAGGAAGTCGCCATGAGCACTGCCGATACCTATGTTCGCGCTCGCATCGACACCAACACCAAGGAGCGCGCCGCTGACGCGCTCGACGCAATGGGCCTGTCCATTTCGGACGCTATTCGCTTGCTGATGCTACGCATCGCCGATGAACGCCGGATGCCCTTCGATGTGAAGGCCCCCAACGCGACCACGCGCAAGGCCATTGCCGAGCTTGAAGCAGGCAAGGGCAAGCGGTTCGCCAGCGTTGACGACCTGATGGCAGACCTGCATGCGGACGATTGACCGTGCCTCAGCCTTCAAACGCGACTACAAGCGAGAGGCCAAGGGCCAGCACCGGGCCACGCTCGATAACGAATTGAAGCCCGTTCTCGTGGCGCTGGCGGCCGACCAGCCGCTTGACGCCAAATACCGCGACCATGACCTGAGCGGCGATTGGGCGGGCTACCGGGAATGCCACGTCAAGCCCGATCTACTGCTGCTCTACCGCAAGTCGGATGCCGACACACTCAGACTGGCACGGCTTGGCTCGCACAGCGAGCTTTTCGGTTGAACCTGTCCGGTTAAAGTACGCCTCAATCTGGCGTCGGGTGCACGCTCTGGACGTGCTGCGGACGTTGTAGGCTTCAAGGTGCTCTGTGAGCGTTCTGTGGGACATGTCTGATAGTTGCTCTGTGGGTGCTCTGTGGGACATGTGAGTTAGACGGACATTTTATGCACACGTTCCACAGGCGCTCTGTGGATGCTCTGTGCCCGCTTCATTTCTATCAGACGTTCGGCAGGCGTGCTGTAGATGCTCTGCCGAGCGGGTCAGTCTGGCAGACGATTTATGCGCACGTCCTGCAGGCGCTCTATAGGTGCTTTGAAAAGGCATCCATAAAACCCAGAACACCTATAGTTGCGCTGGAGTTGTATTGAGACTCGGTGCTCAACTAAGAGAAGCATGCCCTGCCTTCTTGGATCGTTGGGACTAAGTAGCTGCCGCACAAGTCAGTAATTCAGTCCCAATAATTCACTGAGTTGTAGCGCACCTATTCAGCGAAACGCATCCAGGCATCCAAAATTTCTTCGCCATCCGATTCTATCTTAGCAACCAAAGCGGCACGCTTTATCGCGTCATGCTCTTTATGTGCTTTCTCCACAAACTCGGACAGTGCCTTATGTTGTGCGTCTGCCTTGTCGTATTCAGGTAATTTCATGTGCTTGAACACATCACCGACCTGGATGGATACGATATGGCTTTCAATCCACTCGCGCACCATTGGCGTGTTTAGCAGGCCACACAGAAAGTATGCCGGTTTCTTCGAATCGAACCCGGCGAAATATACCTTGTGATCGGGAACATAGGGACGCTTCCCCACAACCGGAACCATGGCGCTGCCAGCCACAGCCGCGTAGAAATGGCTCGACATTTCAGGCCATACTACCTTCCACGGTTGGAAGGTGTAATCGCCCACGTTGTACACGGCATAATTTGGAGCGCCCTTCATTTGTCGGCGATAGGTAGAGCGTTCATTCAACAGCTTCTTGAAGCCTGAGAACCATGCTTTTGTCTTAGCGAGTCCCGTGCCATCCATTACTGTTTCACTGGCTGCATAGTCTGTATTGCCAATGCCCCGATTGGGAACGAAGGTGTACAGGATTTCCTCGGAATGTTGCGGATTGTCCAACCGCAGATAACAGGCTTCAAAGTCGCCTGCACCCTTAACCAAGGGATACAACAGATCAGTTTCCACCCACGCGGTCTTGACGGCACCAATAGCCTTCTTGCCTGCTTCCGGGCGACTGCGCACCTGAACCAATTTACCGCTGCTCTGTATTATTGGAACAAAGAACACGCCATTCAAATCAGCGGTGATACCTTTGCGTCCAGCTACCCATTCACACGTACCCGCGAGTGCCTGCAAAATTTTGTAACGGCCTTTGGCAAGTACAGCCCACGGAGAACCAGCGCCATCAACGGGTGCCGCCTCTTTAGTGGTAATGGCAACCCGCTTTATCACATCGGATAGATCCATCGCTACGGGGATTGCCTTAGTGGATCCTGGCGCACTGTCCCAAAGGCGATAGGGCACGGGATAGCTGCCCGGCTTAGTTGTTTTGTTGAACACGGCAACGACTGTATGGTTGGATGCGTCGTCGAACGGTTTCAGTGCCTTCATATCGTCTACGCCGACAGGAGCCAAGTGCAACGTTTTCGGATTGGATGGATTGAGCCTGAAATGCCTGAAGCCTGCTGAAGAAGGGTTCTTGAAAACCGTTCCCGTAATAACAAACGCCAGCCGCCCGTTGACCTTGAGCCACTTGTCTGACGTGGTGTAGGTAATCATGGCCGATATATCCAATTCATTGCCGCCATGGCGCTTGTTCTTCGAGAAGATGCCATAGCGCTCGCAGGTCGGCTTGACCCGTTCGCGGTACGCATCGGGTAACTTCGACCAGCGCACCCAAGGTGGATTGCCTACGATGCAGTCGAAGTGACCAGCGGTGGCCGACCAGAAGAAATTGCGCACGACCCGGAACCAGATGCCGTTCCACTGCTGGCGATGCAGTTCCAGAATCTGGTTGTAGGTGTATTGCAGTGGGTTACGCCATTCAGCGGCCTCAACGGGCGTCAACAATTCAGACGCCAACAAACGCGCTTCGGCATCCTCGTAGTCCAAGTCGCTTTCTACATCCTCGCCCATTTGCGCAAAAACCTGATCCAAGCGCACCCGGTTAAAGGCTAGAGCAGATGGCAGCGCAATATCCAATCCTGCCACTTGGCTACCGATCTGGTAGTTCACCACGTCTTGCCCCTTCTCTGGATCAGGCGCGGGTGAATAAATCGCGTCGGCCAGCAGCACGGGGATTTCTAATGTTTGACCGGGTGATGCCCTCAGTAGGTCGGCTATCTCCATCAAGAAATTGACCCGCGCGGTTTGCACTGCCAGCGGATTCAAATCGAAACCCCAAACCGAAGTGCAGAGGTGTTCGAGGATGTGCGTTGTATTCCATCCGGCCTTGCTGGCTTCTTCGCGGATGAGCCGCAGTACAGCCACCAGAAACGCGCCGGAACCGCAGGTGGGGTCGAGTATCCGCTTGTCCAGCCAATTGCCACGTCGGGCTTTCTCGACAGTGAAATCAACCAACCAATCCGGTGTGTAGAACTCACCCAGGCTTTGCCGCAACTTGCCCGGCACCAAGCCTTGATAGAGATCACGCAGCACATCGCGGGTGTGGGTCAGGCAGTCAGTACGATACAGGGAGAGGGAGGCTAGCACGCTACGCAACGCGGGAACCAGACTGGCGGAGTACGGCTGCTTTCGTGCAACGTCAAGATACCAACTAAAAATCGCCTCTTCCACGAAACCGTGAATGCCCGCCTGCGTGAAAATACCAGCCCGCTCGATGTCTTGCGACAAGGCATCAAGCAAAGCGGTATCGTTCAACATAGCTGCCATGGCTTGTGCTGGTTGCTGTGACGTAGTGAGGCCATGCGCAGAGACGATTTCTGCCGCCAGCAATTTAATCAACAGTGAGTTGTATGAGTGAATAACAAACAAGCGGCCGGACATGGATTGAGCCGCAAGGCCGTTCCACCCGAAGCCGATTTCTTGGTTGATCGCATCGGCTTGAAGTACCGACATATCGGCTACTTGACCGTAGAGAGAGCGCCATTCCTCGAACAGCATCTTGATCTTGGAATTTCCGGCCACGGCCAACTCAGCGGCGAGTGCATCAGACATTGACTGCATTAAACACTGTGCATTGACCGAGCCATGGCCGAAGTCGGCGATTAGATTGTCTAAGGTGATTGCACGTCTGGTATCTGCCTGTATGGCCTGAATAACCAAGCCCACAGCATATTCAGAAAAGGGAACAAGGTGCTGAGTGTGGATTGCACCATCGCGCACTTGGGCGAAACAAATGTGATCGCCGTCAATTGCGATGCCGATGTAGTCGGATGCGGGGATGCCTGATTTCTTAGCTTCGCGCTGGATGTAGGGCAGCAGGCGTTGATCTGTGGCCTCTTTGAACTTCGGGCTGTTCTTTTTTCCCTTAAAGAGTCCCGGCGCTTTGAACTCGATGATGACGTTGTTGTAGCTGCCGTCCTTCTTCGCTCGTTCTGCATCGAAGTGGATATTCAGTGCAGCCTCCAGTGCCGACACCCATGCTACTCGAACTTCTTCTTCACCTTGCCATGGCCGATTCCGTCTTGCGGCTATATGCGCATACGCTGTGCTGTTAGGCATTCTGATGGCTCATTTTGAAAATGGAAGGAAATAAAATAGCGATATTACTCCCAACTCCTTTGAATTCTTCGTAACCATGCGTAGCACTCCGTTTATTTAAATACGAACAGCAGGTGATTGAATTACCCCCATTGGGTTGGGTGGCGGGAAGGGGTATTGATGCGCCGGGATGCTGGCAAGCTTTTCTTTGGTCTCCGGCGAAATTAACTCATAGAGCCCTTGTGCGCCTCCAGAAAACCCATGGATGAACGGGGTGATGAGCTTAAAGCCGCGGTCATCCAGCGCCTCATAACGTCTATAAGTCCAGTACGCAACCATATCTGCAAGCTGTATCAATCTCGAAGCTCTTGAATCGATGAACAGTGGAACTTCCGCAAAGTTGCGCAAATATCCGTTTGTATGCCCGTGGTGTTTGAAAACGTAGGAAAGGCTCTGAATGCTATGTTCGAATGTGGACTTATCAAAGATAACAATACCTCTTTGAGGGTTCTTGCCGTTGGATCTTTGGAAGATTGCGGCAAGGTAACTATCGAAGTTATCGGCCAGCTTCTCAAAGGCGTGAGGAATTATTTGGACAAGTGGCAACTGTGATTTTTCTATAACTGCGGCGAACACCTTTACGTTGCTTTGCGTAGAACTCAAGAGGTTTAGAGTATCAACAACCGCTTGGACGCGATCTTGTGGGCTGAAATGTTGCCAACCGTCCTTTGCCCCTCTCATTGGTGAGGCGTGAAGCTCAATCTCTTCTGGATGCGTCGGATTGAATCGGGCAGCAATTGCGTTGATGTGGGAATCGAGCCAGTGTGTTTGTCTCTCGAAGATACTTATTCCTGCCAACACTAGAAATTTTGAATTGGGATCATTTACAGATCCAGAGTCATCGAGATACAACAAATACATTGTTTCTCCTCTCAGTAAAGGAAACGGGCTGCACAAGGCAGCCCGTAGAATCGGTAAGCTGGGTGAGACAATCGCTCAACGCTCTGCAATCAGGTCAGCGCTCCCAGCTCAGGTGGGGATTATATTGCCTTGGGCGGCAAATATGCAAGCACACTAAAGAAGAGCGCGCAGCAGTGTTGCTGTCCGGGGCACCCATACCCCTCGCAGCAACTCAGGAGACGTGTCAAGGAGACACCAAAAAATACCGCCACCTGATTAGCGCGCGCTCGTTGAGCATTGTAAACGCAGAATTGCGCTCACGAGTCCTACAATCACCACCACCGGGCAGTGCCGCTTCTCCGCAAGGCGCTGACCAGCCTCTCCTCTTCGGCCAAATCTTTGACAACGTCGTCATATATCTTCGCCCAGGTCTCTGGGGTGAAGTTCTTGGCGTTTTCACCCATGCGCCTTGTTGCCCGGCAAGCTCTCGGAGTGAGTGACAAGAAAAACCAAATATAAAATAGTCCCGCAACCAACAAGACCGCAGCTGGGTTGAAACCCACAATCAGAAACAGAATTGGCGTACCAAAATATGCGGCTACTCCCTGCGGTGACCATTTCCCTGAGAAATTAGTCATCACATCATGCACATACTGCTTGAACCAATGATCCATATAGATAATGGTCGAGTAGTCGTGCTTATCGGGCGTAATAACATCCGCAGCTACGGGCAACCCGCCCAACCAAGTGCGCCCCTTGTACTTGTTCGCCTCGGGCAAATCGTCGTAACAGACCAGCTTCCGCTCATGTCCGATGCGGATGTACTTCTTCTTCGGCGACTTCAGCTTGACCAACTGACTGAACACCCAGCGCAACACCGAATAAACGCCGACTGCGCATATCACCAAAATCACAATTCCCATTCCGGTCATTTTCGTTCTCCTTCAACTTTTACGGCCCCATAATAGACCCATTGGGTTTATTGAGCAAGTGCTATTTAGGGCGTTTGTGCAGATTGTTTTGCAATCCAGAGCCGCCCTGCGGCACCACTTTGCCATGATTTGTAGCCGCTTCCAAGCGCCCTGCCTTCCGGCGCAGACTCCTGGTCATGCTTTCCAGTCCGTTGACCGCCTCCAGAATCATTTCGATCATCTCCGCGCTCGTTTCTACCGGCTCCCAATCTTCCGGCTTGATACTGCCATTCTTTACCAATACATCCTCCATCATGCGACTGCGATATTCCTCAAACGAGGCTTGCGCAAGATTCCAGGCGCGCTGGTTGATGCGGTTGATGGTTTCGAGGTCTGGTTGGCTGATAACCGGAAGGGCTGCCGCTTGCTTTGCCTGTTGCTGTCGCACAATCTCGGCTTCCATCTCATTGAAGGCCTTGATGTAAGCCTCCTTCCATTGTGCCACTTCTTTGCCGGTAAAACCCATGGCGAGGAATACGAAGCCGTCTCGAGTCATCGTGCATACCGTGTCATTTCGGACGCCGCCGTTAGGCATTCGCACGGACTGGGATGTCAACTCAAAATTGAGCTTACGAAATTCATTAGAACATTCAAGGGTGCTGATAGCGCGCAATACGTTGGCGTGACGTTTCCCAAAATGATCAGCAATCCTCAAACTTGTGGTGGTGGCATGGCCGTTGATAATCTGAATAGCAGGTTTCAGTGGGGCATTAGGCATGACAAAGCTCCTTGACGGTTAGTTGACCTCCCTCTCACGACGCTAATCATAAGGAGGGCGGCGATGCAGGTTAGCGTACCGGGAAAAGGAACCGGCGAGCCTTGCGGCTCCCCACACCGCCGCCCAAACTGGGTTGCAGTGTTGACGGGCGCAAAAATGGCCGCTTGCTGGCGGCCTGTCCGCCTTTTCTCCGGGACGCTAATCCCGGCTGGCAATGTGTGCCAGCGACATCATTCTGCAAGAGTGAATTGGTAATGCCCTCAACTCGCCTAGAGAACGTCTGCGGCACGTCTGCGGCACACCTATGAGGGTTATCTGCTTGTGGGTGTTTGGCCGCCGCTAGGTGTGATCGTATCCCCTCTTGGCCCCTTTTCGGCTGTCGAAGCGCCCTCACCTCCATTGCCGGCGGCGGCTGAACCCGGCTCGGCAGACGGGTGCTTGATCTGGCTGCTGCTGACTCTTCCTGGAGCAGGCGGCTCGTTCTGGCCGGTTAGATCGTCAACAACCCCCATCACTGCATCGTTGGTCTCCTTGACTATGGGTTTGTTGAGGAACCCATCTTCCCCGGTGGCCTGATTGGCTAAGGCACCACCAATGGCCACGCCAGCGCCTTTACCCAGACCGTCAATCGTTTGAGCGGCCTTCACTTTAGCTTCGGCACCAGCCTTAGCAGCCGTCACGCCTGCATTCGTGGCTGTATGCTCAGCCGCTTTACGCGCGGCCTC
>Ga0210030_1001412_pt1 | contig 17194 bp, 15 predicted proteins | sample CryGeymeta201523_FD_183986 | JGI IMG/M metagenome (GOLD analysis project Ga0210030, IMG submission 183986) | Groundwater microbial communities from Crystal Geyser aquifers in Utah, USA - Crystal Geyser metaG 2015-23 (SPAdes) (version 2) | ecosystem: Environmental > Aquatic > Deep subsurface >...
TGGGCGACGCGCGCCACGACGTGCTCTTTGTGGGCTACCAGGCGGGCGGCACAGCTGGCCAGGCAATTCAAAAATACGGCCCCAAAGGCGGCTACGTGGACCTTGACGGCGAGCGCATCACCATCCGCGCGGCCGTGCACACCCTGGGCGGCTACTCGGCCCACGCCGACCAAAAAGACCTGCTCAATTTTGTCGCCCGCATGCGCCGCAAACCCCGCCAGATCAGATTGGTGCATGGCGACGCCGAAGCCAAAGCCGAACTACGCAGCCTACTGAGCGCCCTGTACCCAGCCACAGAGGTGCTGATCGCGTAAAAATAATTGGGGTCATACACGCTGAATGTTTAACCCACACCACAACGCTTTACTACAATTGTGGAAATTTTTGAGGTTTCAACATGTCCATCAGCACAAGCACTTCCATTCGCATCGATCAGGTACTTTATGAGCAGGCCAAGACCGACGCCACCATTGAGCATCGATCCATAGCGGGCCAGATAGAGTTCTGGGCCAGGGTTGGGCGCGCAGCCCTGGACAACCCTGACCTGCCCGTGACATTCGTGGCTGAATCGTTGGCCTCCATGGCTGAACCGCGCGACCAGGCAAGCCCCTTTGTTCCCCGTGGGCGCCAGGCATGACCTGGTCCGCGCTACAAACGCGTCGTTTTGCCAGGCAATACAAAAAGCTTCACAACAACACGGCCAGCGATGTTGATGCAGCCATTGAACAAGTCACGCTGAACCCACAAATTGGTGACCAGAAAAAGGGTGACCTGGCGGCCTTGCGCGTGCATAAATTTCACAGCGGTGGATTGCTTTACCTGCTGGGTTACACGCTCGATGAAGGTGTCAAGTTGATTTATCTTGAAGCGGTGGGGCCACATGAAAATTTCTACCGCGATTTGAAGCGTTAACTTGAAAGAGCGCCGTCATTGCAACCGCCACTTCGTCATGGCAAGTGGTGCAGTTTATGAGCCGCCACCTCGCTAGATCGCCACAGGTGTCACCTTGAAGCGCTTGGCGCTCTTGGCCAGCACGGCATCCAGCGTCACCATGCCCAGCGCTTTGGCTTCCATGGCACAGGCCAGGTGCAAGGCGACCCCGGCGCGCAAACCCGCGGCCGCGTCCATGGTCAGCATCGCCGCCTTGTGAAACGTCATCGCCTCCACGGGTAGCAGCTGCAGGTCATTGGCACAGATGCGCTCAAAATGAAGCCACGCGGTCTGCGCCTGCGCTCCGGTCAATTGGCCGGTGCGCTGCTTGAGCCCCAGGGCACTGGCAAATTCGGTGACACACCATGCGGCGGATGCCAGCTCGTCGGTGCAGGCGGCGTACCACTTGATCACATCGGCAGTTTTGGCCTCGTTGGTGCACAGCGCCACCAAAACGCTGGTATCGACATACAGCATCAGTAGCGCGCCTCTTGCCGCAACTGCGTCATCACCGCCTCCCCCATAGGCAGCGCCTTGGCATCGCGGGCCAATTCCTGCGCGAAGGCTTTGCGGCTCCACGCCTGCAATGGTCTGAGGTTCAACGAGCCATCAGCGCCCAGGTGCGCCACAAGCTGGTCACCTTCGGCGACACCAATTTGACGCACATAGGCGGCGGGGATGCGCACCGCAAGACTGTTTCCCCATTTGGCAATAAGTAAATTCGTCATGATGGTTTGAGTATCCGTTAATGTAGATACATTTTAGAGCGCATCGTGGCACAGCAGGCACTAAACTCGTCACGCCAGGAATATAATTGGGGTCAGACTCTCATGGCGCCACCTTAAGCCACTCATCCCTGATTTCCTCGCGCTACTTGTTGTGGCACTGTCAAAAAAGGCAATAGTTTGGGGCGACGTTTCTTTGCGCGTCAGAACACGTCCGACACCGTTGTCAACTTTACGTCTGCCGTCGTTGAGCATGACCTCGTCAACACCACGCTGGCTCAACATATTGGGCGCCCACCACGAACTGTGTTGTGCGTCGGACAACAAGATCACCGTGTTTCATATTTAGCTTGCTATTGTTGTGCCTAGAAACCGTTGTTCAACAAGTGCCAGACGTCGCGCCATCTCAGGACTTCCAAAGCCGAGATTGCGGATGATTTCTAGGCGCCGCCTTGCATTCTGGCCAGAATAGAAGGATGAGAAATGAGTGGCCCTTTCTAACTCTTCCAATATTGAGCCGACCACCCAGTTGCCAATAGCTTCTTTGGGGTCCAGGCTGTCAAAGCGCTCGCCACTGGCCAGAAAGGGTTCGCTTAGATCGACTTGCTGGTACTTCACGGCAAGTTGAAAAAGATTGTCGAGCACTGCTACGGCGACACTACGGGCACCGAATTCCCTTGCAACTCGGGCCAGGCTAGCAAGACGGGGAAAGTTAGGCTGCTCTTTGCATACGGCCGTCAGGATTTCAAAGCTGGTTCTGAGGGCAAGAAAGCGCTCAACACTAGGCAATACTTCGTCGTGTGCTATCGCGTGCAACGCGAGTGCATTTTCAACTACACCGCTTTGTCCTTGACTCACAGTTTCCTTCCAATTCTCGGCCAGAATCTGGCCATACGGCAGTTGTACTAATCTGCTCTGCCAGTTGTAAGCCGAACTGGCATCGCGACCATGAAGAAGGTCATCTACACGCTGAGTATGTGCTAACGCCTGTATGTCGTCGGCCAAAATAAGGCGGCCTTCCGAAGCTAGCTTTGTTGCACGATCCGGCTTGCAGCAGAAAAGATTGAGCAGATAGCCATCCACTGCCTCCTGTGGATTGAAAGGCATCAAGGTGTCAAGTCCTGGTACAAGGCGGTAGGACTCATAGCCGATGTCTGTAAAAGACTGTACCAGTTCGAGATGGACGACAGATCCCGCCTTGACTTCATACTGGATGAGCGGCGATTGCGTTTGAAAGAATTTTTGCCCGCCACGGATGATGGCTGACTCCTCGCCTTCGGCATCTATCTTCACAAATTCGATATCGACCCAGCCATGCTCTTGCATGGCATCATCCAACGAAATAAGGGTAACAGTCTCGAACACCCCCTCTGGGGTGCCGTCGCGAACGAGTTCGTTCAATTCAGAGTTATCGTTGAGCGACAGTTGGGCGGTTCCAGCATGTTCAGAAAGGGCACGCTGGTCTAGTACAACGTGCTTAAATCCATTAATGGCTAAGCTTCTGGAAAGAAAAGAAGCCGTGATCGATGCGGGTTCGAAGGCCCAAATGCATCCACCCGGACCGACAATCTTCGCCATCGACAAAGTAAAAAGGCCATAGTTTGCCCCGATGTCGATAGCCTTCTGGTTAGGCTTAAGGAGCAATCGAACGAACTTTATCTCTTCTTCAAACCAGTCCTCTTGCTCGCGAAGCACATAAGGCGTAATAAGGTTTAGCGAGTCAGGAACGACGACGCTGATGTCATCGGCAAATTTTAAAGTGGTGTGAGGGTGCATGTTGACTGAAAACCTTAAAAGTGTCTGACCAGAATCGTGTCGTGCTTTGTCTTTGACTGATTTGAATTATCGCTACAAGAATTCATCAAACGATCATTGTTTAAGCTGCGAAGCAGCCTTTGATTTTTTCGGTTGGGTGTGTTGCACCCTAGAATCATGACAGTAAATTTATCTTGCACTGCCTCATGCGCCTTACACCAGACCAAATCATAGCCATCAAGCAAACTGCCCATGCTGTGCTCGGCGATGATGCACGCGTGACCCTTTTCGGTTCGCGTGTTGATGACACCAAAAAAGGCGGTGACATTGATTTGCTATTTGAAACTGATCACCTGGTTGGCAACCGTGCCACTGCCGTTGGTGCTCTCTATGTAGCGCTGATGCGCAAACTTGGCGACCGCAAAATTGACATCATTCTGAAAGACGTTGCGACCCCGGCAGCGCCGGTGCTGGCGGTTGCAAAACAAACAGGCATTCAGCTATCAGCCTGAGATATTTGCCAGAGCATGCTCGCCCAGCGCTACTTGCACTTGATTGGAATTAATCGGCGTCAGATACCAATTAATTTTCGTCTCGAACCTGATTTAGGATACCGTCGATGACCACACCCACCCGCAACGACCCCTGCCCCTGCGGTAGCGACAAAAAATACAAGCACTGCTGCCAGGCCAAAGACGCAGCACAGGCGGCCAAAGCGCGCGCCAGCAGGGCTTTTATTCCCGGCACGCTACAAATGGCTGTCCAGTACCACCAAAAGGGTCAGTTGTCGCCGGCCCAGGCGCTCTACCGGCAGGTTTTGCAAGCTGATCCCGACCAGCCCGACGCGCTCCAGTTGCTTGGCCTGATCGAGCACCAGCAAGGCCACAGCGCTGTTGCGGTCGATCTCATCAAGCGCGCCATCGAGGCCCGGCCGCAGGCGGCCATGTACCACTTCAACCTGGGCAACACACTCAACGACATGGGCCGACTGGAAGAAGCTGTCAGCAGTTTCCGCACGGCGATTGCGCTACAGCCCAATTTTCCCGACGCCAGCTATAACCTGGGCAACACCCTCAAAGACATGGGCCAGCTTGACGAAGCCATTGCCAGCTACCAGCAGGCGCTGCAGTTCAACCCGGGTTTTGCTGAGTACTACCTGAAGATCGGTAATGCACTGCTGGATCTGGGCCGCACCGACGAAGCCATCGCCAGTTACCGCCAGACGATTGTGTTGCAACCAACTTACGCCGAAGCGCATTACAACCTCGGCAACGCACTGATTGAAAAAGGCCAGGTGGACGAGGCCATTGCCAGCTTTCGCCAGGCGCTTGCGCTCAAGCCTGATGACGTTGCCACGCTGTGCAATTACGCCAGGGCGCGCATGGGCCAGGGCCAGTCTGACGAGGCCATCGCCTGTTATCGCCGGGCGATGGCGCTTAATCCGGACAACGTGCTGCCTTACACCGGCCTGCTGTTTGGCTTGCAAAATCTCGCCACTTGCAGCGCGCAAGAATTGCTCCAGGAACATGTGCGCTTTGCCGAGCGCTTTGAGGCACCGCTCAAGCGCTTCTGGCAGCCGCACCCCAACAACCGTGACCCTGCGCGGCGGCTCAAGGTGGGCTATGTCTCGGGCGACTTTTGCAACCATCCGGTGGCCTATTTCCTTGAGCCAATTCTGGCTCATCATGACAAATCGCAAGTCGAGCTGTTTGGCTACTACAGCCACACCCGGCAAGACAGCCACACCGCGCGCATCGCCGCCCACATGGACCATTGGCTGCCCTGCAACGCCCTGAGCGACGACCAACTCGCCGAGCGCATCCGCGCTGACGGCATCGACATCCTTGTCGATCTGGCTGGCCATACCGCGCACAACCGCCTGCTGGTGTTTGCCCGCAAACCTGCACCGGTGCAAGCCACCTACATCGGCTACCCTGGCACCACGGGGCTAAGTTCTATTGACTACCGCATCAGCGACCCCTGGCAAGACCCGCTGGGCCTCACCGAGCGCTACCACAGTGAAGCGCTGGTGCGCATACCCGGTGGCATGGCCTTCATGCCTTATGACGATGCCCCCGATGTCAACGCGCTGCCGGCCCTGACTTCGGACAGGCTGATGCTGGCCTGCCTGAACAACCTGAGCAAGGTGAATCCGGCAGTGATCAACTTATGGGCGCGTATTCTGCACACCTTGCCGCAGGCTCGGCTGATGCTGGGCAATGTGACCGACAGTGGTATTCGCCAACAATTGACTGATTGGTTCAGCCAGGCCGACATTGGCCCTGAGCGCCTCCTGTTGCAGCCGCGCGTGTCGGTGCTGGAGTACCTGGCGCTGCATCACACCATCGACCTCGCGCTCGACCCCTTCCCCTACAACGGCGGCACCACCACCATGCATTCGCTGTGGATGGGCGTGCCAGTCATCACGCTGGCTGGCGACCACGCGGTGTCGCGCCTGTGCGCCGCGCACCTGTCACGCGTGAGCCTGGACGAATTCATCACACACAGCGAAGACGCGTATTTGCAGTGCGCCATCAACTTCGCCAACAACCTGTCCAAGCTCAACGAGGTGCGCCAATCGCTGCGAAAGCGCATGACCGCGCCAGATTGCCAACCCGCCGCCATCACCCGCCAGCTGGAGTCCGCCTACCGCGACATGTGGCGCACATGGTGCTCCCAATGACCAAACCCGGCCGCAACGACCCCTGCCCCTGCGGCAGTGGCAAAAAATACAAGCACTGCTGCGAGCGCAAAAGCTTGCCATCGCCAAGCCGAACGCCACCAAATGCGGCGTTCATACCCGGCACACTGCAAACCGCCATCGGCCATCACCAAAGCGGGCGCTTGCCGCAGGCCCAGGCGCTCTACCAGCAAATTTTGCAGGCCGACCCCAACCATCCTGATGCGCTCCAGTTGCTCGGTCTCATCGAGCACCAGCAAGGTCACAGCGCCCACGCCATCACGCTGATTCAAAAGGCCATCCTGGCCCGCCCCACTGACGCCTCGTTTTACTTCAACCTGGGCAACATGCACCAGGACCTGGGCCAGCTCGACGAGGCCATTGCCTGTTTTAAGCAAACGCTGCGGCTCCAGCCTGGCTTTGTCGATGCCTGGCTCGGCCTGGGCACGGCGCTCAAGGCACAAAGTCGGCTTGACGAAGCCATTGAAAGTTACCAGCGCGTGGTCGCCATCCAGCCAGATCATCCTGATGCGCACTTCAACCTGGGCAATGCGTTCATGGCACACAACCAGTATGCGCAAGCGCTGGCCAGCTTCCGCTTAGCTGTGCAGCTACAGCCCGACCACTCTGGCGCCAGTGGCAACCTCTTGTTTACCCTGCAACACCTTGTCACCATCTCGCCAGATGAAGTGTTCCGCGAGCACCTGAGCTATGCGCAGCGGTTCGAAACGCCGCTCAAGCGCTACTGGCGGCCGCACCCCAACCCCCGCAAACCCGGGCGGCGCCTCAAGGTGGGCTATGTCTCGGGCGACTTTCGCCAGCATGCAGTGGCCTACTTCATCGAACCCATTCTGGCCAACCACGACAAGGCCGTGGTCGAGCTTTACGGCTACGCCAATCACCCCTTGCACGACGCCTACACCGAGCGCATTGCCGCCCACATGGACCATTGGCTGGTGTGCAACACCCTGAGCGACGACGAATTGGCCGAGCGCATCCGTGCCGACGGCATCGACATCCTGGTCGACCTGTCGGGCCACACCGCGCATCACCGGTTGATGGTGTTTGCCCGCAAGCCCGCGCCGGTGCAAGCCACCTACATTGGCTACCCCGACACCACCGGTCTCGCCAGCATGGACTACCGCATCACCGACCCCTGGCTCGACCCGCCCGGCCTGACCGAGTGCTACCACAGCGAAACACTGGTGCGCATTCCCGGTGGCATGTCCTATCGACCTGACCCCGGTGCGCCAGAGGTGAACGCGTTGCCGGCCTTGACGTCTGGCGAGCTGATACTGGCCTCATTCAACAACCAGCGCAAGGTCAACCCGGCAGTTGTTCAGCTATGGTCACGCATTCTGCACGCCCTGCCCCAGGCCCGGCTGATGTTGGGCAACGTCAACGACGCCCCCATCAAACAGCGCTTGCTGAGCATGTTCAGCCAAAACAACGTGGCACCAGAGCGCCTCATCTTGCTGGCTGAAATGCCCATGCCAGACTACCACTTGACGCACCACCAAATTGACCTGGCGCTCGACCCCTTTCCCTACAACGGCACCACCACCACCATGCAAACGCTTTGGATGGGTGTGCCTGTTATCACGCTGGCTGGTAACAACGCCAAATCCCGCTGTGGTGTTTCACTGATGTCGCGCGTGGACCTGCCCGAGTTCATCTGCCAGACTGAAGACGCGTATGTGCAGTGCGCCGTGAAGTTTGCCAACGACTTACCCACGCTCAACGCAGTGCGTCAATCGCTGCGCGCACGTATGACTGCGCCACAGTGCCAACCCGAAACCATCACCCGCCAACTCGAAGCCGCTTACCGCAACATGTGGCAGACATGGTGCACTTCATAGACTTCGTCACTGCGAACGCAGCGCGGCAATCCTTGCATTTGGACGCTTCAATAGGGTGTGCTGGGCGCGTGATCAACACCGTGGCAGGCCAGCGTGCAGCTATTGGTTGTCGGGTTGAAGGTGATGGAGCTGGTGGGGTTGGCCACCGACTTCGACACCACCGGGGTGCCCAAGGCGTCCAGCGTCACAAAGTTGATCAGGTTGGACTGCGTTGAGCCGTGCGCGTCGTGGCAGGTGGCGCACGACGTTGGGCTACTCGCCGCGGTGCTCGGCGGGCTGGTGCTGCTGTTGCTCAGGTGCAAGGCATGGGGAAATTTGCCTGTCACCGTTGTGGTCAACAAATTGACCCGGTCGTGGCACTTGTAGCACAACGCAAATTCGGCGGCTGACTCTGTCACCACGCTGGCGGTGTTGTAGTTCAACTCCAGCAGCGGCTTGTAGCTGGAGCCGTGCGGCCCGGAGGGTTTGGTGCCACCAGCGGTCCATTCGTTGTTGTTGTGGCAACTTCCGCAACGAATCCGGCTGTCTTTCGTCAGGCCCGAGCCGCTGACAAAACTGAGGTCAGGGATGGTCGTGTTGCGCCCTACGGCTGCTATGGGGTGAAACGAAAGGTTGGCCGGATTGAACTGCTCGCGCGCGTTGAGCATTTCCTGGCGTTGTTTAACGCCCGTGACGGGGACCGGTGTCAAGCCGTGGCACTTGTAACACACCTCTTGCTCATAAGTGGCCACTTTCACCGGCGTGCCGCCCTGGTCAACGCCGCGCACCCCTTTGAGCGGCCCGGTGACATTGGGCACCGGGGCGGTGCTGGCATCGGCCACGTGCGGGTTATGGCAGTCGGCGCAGGCCACATGGCGCGTCATGGGCGGCGCGGAGCTGGTGGGGTCCTCGTTGGGGGTGTGGGTCCAGGGGACTTCTTCGATCGGATGGTGCGAGATTTTGCCAAATTCGGTGCTGAGGTTAAAGCTGGCCCTGGCCACTGTGCCGCTGTGGCAAATGGTGCAATTGGCAGTTTCGTCAGTCTGGGCCAGCAAACCCTTACCGTGACCAGCAGCATGAGGGCGATGGCAGCTCAGGCAGGCATTCTTTTTTACCGTGTCGTAACCGTCGGCAGGCCAGGGGCTGGTCGCGTCGGGTTGCAATGTGGCCACCGAGGTGGCGTGACTTGTGGCGGACCAGTTAGTGAGCTTGTGGCAGGTGGTGCACAAAGCGCCCTCGATCGGGTCCATGCGCATGAAATTATTACGGTCAACGTGCGCGTCGTGGCAACTGGTGCACTGCAACTGCCCGTCGGCGTCCAGATGCATGGCTTTGAGCGCGGCTTGGGGGTCCTCTAGTTCACCGCGATCGGTGGCCAACTGGCTGTTGTAGGTAAACGAAATGGGGTGGTCGTTGGACAGGTCGGTACCGATCAGGCCCGAGCCGGTGATTTTGTCGAGCGTGGGCTGCACGCCCCCCGGTGGGCGCAGCAGCGTGCCCATGGCCATCGTGCCGTCGTGGCACGACAGGCACAGACGCGAACTGCCCGTGGGCTGCGTTGGCACGGCCTTGAGCGTGGAACTGCTGTACAGCGTGTAGGTGGCAGCCGAAAAAGCCCGGTTCCACAGCGCGCGCGACGAATTAGCGTTATGCGGCGTGTGGCAAAAGGTGCACAGACCGATTTTTTCGGGCGCCTTGAAGGTGCCAGTGCCAGACGGCGTGAGGTTATGTTTGGTGGCGGCAAGGTCAGCCCGGGCGGCCGTGGGCCAGGCAAACAGGCCGGCCAGCAGCAGCGCCAGCAACATGGCCGTAACGTGGGCTCGACTGAATTTAGCGTTCACTTTGTTGACTCCTTTGCCGTCGCAAGAGCACCCTGAAACACCTGTATGCGATGGTTGTAGGCATCGGCCACATAGACCTTGTCCTGATCCGAAATAAAAATACCGCGCGGCATCATCATCTGGCCCGGCCGCTCGCCGCGCTCGCCAAAGACCAGCAACAACTGGCCACTCTGGTCAAAAATCTGCACCAGGTCAAACAGCGCATCCACCACATAGTAGTGCCCGCCGGCGTCAGCGGCAATGCCCTTGGGCGCGGCAAAGTCACCACTGCCGTTGCCCTGCTGGCCAAACTGCCACAAAAAGTCGCCGCTCTGGCTGAGCGCCTGAATGCGAAAGTTCAGCGCATCCGTCACCAGCAGCGCGCCGCTGGCACTGAGCGCCATGTGCGTGGGGTAATTGAGCTGGCCCGGTCCGCGGCCACTCTCGCCCAGGTGGCGCAGCACGGCACCGTTGCCGTCAAACACCGTGATGCGGTGGCGCTTGCTGTCGAGCACATAAAGCCGCCGCGAGGCCTCGCTCCAGGCCAGCGCCGCCGGGCGCTCCAGCCCCTGCGTGGCAAAGGTGCGCAACAGCGCGCCAGCGCGGTCAAGCAAAAACACCTTGTTGAGCCCGGTGTCGGCCACAAACACTGCGCCGTCGGCGCGCAGCGTCAGCGCCACTGGCGACACCAGCGCCTCGCTGCCAATTTTTTGCAGTTGGGTCGCACGCTTGTTCTCGCGGTCCAGAATCCACAGCGACTGCGTGCCGGGGTCGGCCACATACAGCACGCCAGCGGCCTCAGCCACGGCCGACGGCCGCACAAACTGCTGCGCGCTCTTGCCAGTCAGGGCATCGCCCAGGCGCTGCAGCCAGGTGCGCTCAATGCCCCAGTCCTGCGCACCGGCCACACTTTGCAGGTATTTGATGCGCTGCGGCTCGGGGGGCCGGGGCCAGACCAGCGCAGCCAGCTCGGCGGCGTCCATGGCCGACACAGGTGCGGGCGTGCTACAGCCGTTCGCCAGCAACAGCGTGGCAACAGCCAGCCAGATTTTTAAACAATGAGCGATCACAGAGATCTCCTGATGTTGATGCTGATGGTTTGGCTGTTGGCGCGCGCGTTACCGCTCTGCGAGTAACCGGCCGACGCGCCCGCGCTCAGCAACAGCTTGCCCACCCGCACCTCGGTGCGGGCACCAAGCTGCATCAGCATTGAACGCGGCGAATTGTCATTTTGCTCGGTGCGCACTTCGGCAAAAGCTTCATGACGCCAGCCATAGGCTGTGCGCCAGTTCAGTGACGACCGTGCCGACAATAGGCTGAACTGTTGCTCGATGGGCAACAGGTATTGTGTGTTGTTCGCAGAAATGCTTAAGCGCATGTTCCAATTGGGTTCGGGTTTCCAGAACAGCGCTGCCACCAGCAAGCGCCGGTCGTAGGCCTGCCGACTTCCGCGGTATCGATTCAGTGTGGCTGCACCATCGGCATCCGCGCCAAACACACTGCCTTTGGCCTTGAAGTCCAGGCGGCTGGTACTGTATTGCTCTTTGTAATCCTGGCTGGTGGTTCGGTTGATGCCATGGTTGGCGATGGCCGACGTTGCCAGACCCAGCCAGTTGCCGCTCACCGCCATATAAACATTGACACTGTCATCGCTGCTGCTCTGGAATGCGCGTGTGTTTTGGTAAGACAGTGCGTTGTTGAATAAAAACCGCTCCTCGCTGCTCAGCTGGGCGCTTTTGGTCTGCTGGTGGCTGTAAGCGGCCCCAACCCAGCCGTAATTCAGCGCCAAGTTGTATCTGTCAACCGTTTCATCGCTCGCGTTGTTGATCAAAAAACGGGTGCCGCCGCTGTGCAACTTGTTTTTGTTCTTGGTGTGGCTGTAGCTGCCAGAAATCCAGCCGTAACTTACCGACACGCCATAACCTGCGCCGTAGGTTTCAAGATCAAGGTCAGGGTCAAGCTCGTAGTCGTAGCTAACCTTGAGCTGATCCCCTGGCCGAAGCAGATCATCGATGGGTAGCGCGTTTCGGTAAATGAAGGTGAGGTAAATGAAATTGTCAATCTCGTCCACCGTGTAGTCATAACCAAGCTCCAAGGGCTTGTCAGGCTCGCCGTCCACAAGTTTGGAAACCTTGATTTTGTTTCTGTATTCAGTCACAAACGGCTTGCTCAGTTTTTGTCTTGGATCAGCCGGGTCAGGTGCAACGAAACGATCTTTGGTCTCAAGAATGCCAACGTTCAGCGCATTGCTGTTGCGCTGGTAGCTGCCGTTCCAGCTCAGCCCCAAACCGCCGCCGCCGGGCAAGCTGTGGTTGTAGCTCTGGCTGAGGCTGCCACCATAAGAGGTCACGTTGCCAGCCGCAAAATCGGCCCGGTTAGCATTCAGGCCCAGGCTGCTGCTCAGGTTGGTGTACAAGGTGTGCGACGCCGAAAAACTGGCGTTGTGACGCATGGCCACCGCGCCTTCGGCTTCATCGCGATTGAAGTCATAAGCGTAATCAGTGGCCAGGTTGCGAAAATGGTCAATATGCACCCGCTCGTTAAGCGCCAGCGTGTTGCTGGGCAACTCTGTATTGAGCGTGTCGTAGGTCAGCGTGGAATCAAGAGTGCGATTGAGCTTGGGGCCAAAGTCAAGGTTGTAGTTCAGGTAAACCGATTGCGACCGGTTACCAAATTGTGTTTGTGTTTGCGCCTGGTTTGCGCTGACTTGGTCTGCCGCGCGGTAACGAAACCACAGGTCGGCCGTGGTAAAGCCTTTTTGCACGGATGCTTCCACCGAGCGCCGGGTCTGGTCAAAGTAGTTGATGCGGTTTAAAAAGGTGGTGGTCTCCTGGCGCTGCTCCTGGCGGGCGCTCAAATCGGCTTTGAACCACTGACCCAGCCACTTCTTGAGCCCATTGTCTTCTCTGAGCGCCACCTTGAAACCCAGGCTGTTAGAGCTGCCAGTGCTGCGCCCGCCATAGTCCGAGCTGGCATTGATATCGTTGCGACTGGCGTAAAGCTGGATGGGGTAGGGCTTTAACTCCAGAATGCGGGCGCTCAAGTTGTAGCCTAGCAACCTGACACTGCTGCCGGAGGCGTCGTCCGCGCCGTTGCTGGAGTGGTACTGGTTAAAACCAAGATTCAAGCCCACGCTGGCGTTGACCAGGCGCGGCGTGAGGACATACAGGTCGCTGCCGCTCACACGCAGAGATTCGTCCAGACTGTAAGACGAATTGCTCAAACTGCTGAGGTCACTCTGGCTGGCGTTGCGGCTCATGCTGCCACCCAGCCCCAGCTCTTTGGTCCATTGGCCACGCCCTACCTCCCAGTCAAGGGCCCAGCTGCTGACGCATGGCGTGCCCGAAAGCAGCACCATCAGCAAGCGAATGGACGCGCGGGGCAAACACCTCATTTACGGTGGCATCTCGAGCACGTATCAAAATTGACTGGAAACGCGGGCAGGCCCTTGTGGCAGGCGCCGCAATACTTTTGCTGATCGATCAGCGCCATGGTAATCTGAGCGGTACCAGCTTTCATCTCGAAGCCCACCGTTTTGTTGTGACACACATAGCACTTGAACTTAACACGGTGATTCCAGTGCGAAAAAATGGCCGGCGGAAACTCTTCGTCGCCCTTGGTCTTGCGCTCGAAGGTAATGTCGCCCAGCACCGCCTCTGCCAGCGCGTTGGAAGCCAGCCCGAAAAGCATCAAGGCGGCCATGAGGCTCAGCAACAGCGTCTTCATCGCGATCATCGTGTTCAACATCTTCATAATTTCTTGATCGGCTTGTGGCAGCCCTTGCAGCCTGAGGGCTTGGCCAGCGCCACCTTGTCGTGGCACACGCCACAGTACTTGCCCTCGTCAATGGCGTCCATGGTAATTTTGGCGCTGCCGGCCTCGCGCTTGAATATCTTGTTGTGGCAATTGTTGCAATTGAGCCACTGGGTGTGCACCTTGTGCGAAAAGATCACCATGCGCTTGGGCTTGCCCGAGGTGGACAGCTCGATGTCGTCCTCTGAGGTTTTGCCGACGTCTTTGTCCAGGGTGTTGATGACACCGCTGGGCGTGATGAGTTTGCTGTCAAGTGCGGCCGTCCAGTCAATGTTCTGTTCATCGTCCTTGGGCAGCGACTTGAACACCTCAGGCCAATTGGGTGGCGCGCCCACCCTGTTCCGCTCGGCCAGCGCATCAAGATGGCCCTTTGACAGCACAATCACCGGCAGGCCGGTGGACGGCGGTGGCCGACGCATTTTGCGCGCGGGTAGCTCATTGGCTTGCGCCTTGCCGGGCGGCGGCATATCGAACAACATCGCCATCATGGGCGTGGAACTGCTGCACGCCGCCAGCAGCGCCAGCAGCAGCGCCAGATGCAGCCAGCACAACCACCGAAAGGGAAGTTTCACAGCCATCGCTATAGATTCAAAAAAAGACACGACTCATATCAATAATCTTACCAGTTTGTTTAAGAGAACCACGCGCGCAAATGGTTCCGCAACCTCATAAAAAAGGGCGCTGACTCGAAAGTCAGCGCCCTTTGGCAAACCAGGCAAGCTGGCTTGTTTGGCTTATTTAATGTGGCATTGCAGGCAGATGTAACCACCAGCTTGCGTGGCGCCCTGGTTTTGGCCGCGCAGCAACCAGTCATCAACCGTTTGCTTGTTGTGCGGGTCGTGGCAGGTGGAGCATTCCATGCCAGACTTGCCTGTTGCTGCACCGCCCGTGATGCTGCTGCCGTCGCCGTTGGTATCAGTATAAAGCTTGACCAAAGAAGCCTGATTACCGCCACCGGCGGCCACAGGTGATCCAGTGCTAGGAGCCAGACCGCCGCCAAGGCTGTTAGCCGAGACTTGGTGCGCCGTTGCGAGCGGCTGGAATTCGCCCAACACAACGTTGAGACCAGTGACCACACCGTTGTAAACGGCACCAGCCACATCCGGGTAAGGCATGCCAACCGGGTGCGTGCCGTTCATGATGCCACCGCCGCCGATGACATACTGCGGACGGGCATCACCAGTGCCAAAAGTCTTGGTGATGGTGGCGGAGTTGATGTTGGCTGGCTGTTGACCGACTGAGAACGTGTTGTAGGTTACGCCGGCTTTGGCCTTGTACATGCTCACGTCACCAACGGCCACCGAGCCGTCATGGCAAGCCAGGCACTTGGCGGTAGGGCCTTTGTAGGTTGCACCTGCCATGGTAGAGAATTCGGTACCACCTGAGGTGGATTGTGCGTCAGTCCAGCTGAAGCTGGCTTGCGATGGGGTTTTGTTCCACAGCAGTAGAGTAGATTGGGCACTGTGAGGTGTGTGGCAAAAAGCGCACTGACCCACTTGGTTTCTTGTCCCTGCAAGCTGGCCGCCTGATGTGGTTTGTGTACCCAGGAAGTTGTCGCGGGTAGCGAAGTCGTGGCGCGTATTGTAGATACCACCACCGCCAGCGGATGCCATTGCGGCCCCACAGGTTGCCAGCGCCAGGCTGACTGCTAAGACACTCTTTGAAACTTTCATGACTAAATGCTCCTATGTATGAAATGAAGGTCGCGGACCGATGACCGGACTGGTTGTTATAAGCATAAGGCGGGCCAACTTGCACCAGCACCCCGAAAACCTCGCTTTTGACCCATTTTTAGCTTGTTTCGGGCTGTTTCGGCCTGTTTTGGCAGAACGGCGGCTGAATTTGGCTGGCCATGGTTTCGTTCTTGTAACCTGCTTTGACCACAAGCTCATGAAATGTCACGTTTTGGTAACGCCATGAAAAAAAGGCGCTGACTGCAATAGCCAGCGCCCCGATGGCGTGAACGGGCTGTTATTTTTTGGCCGGCTCGGTTTTAGCGGCCTCAGCAGGCGCTTTGGGGGCGGCTGCCGCCTTGGCAGCCGCTGCGGCCGTCGCTGCGGCGGCCTTGACTTCAGCGGCGGCTGCTGCTGCGACGGCCCCCTTGATGGCAACGTCTTCAGGGTTGGTATTGATCAACTGATACACGCTAACACGGTGGTTGAGGTTGTCGCCCACGTAGAGGCGATTGTTCTTGTCGATGGTCAGCACCGAGGGGTTTTGCAACAAACCCGGTGCCGTGCCGCGGCCGCCAAAGAACATCAGCACGTCGCCCTTGGCATTGAATAGCTGCACATTGCTCCAGCCTGAATCAACCACGTACAGGGTGCCAAAACTGTCAACCGCCACACCCTTGGGTTTGTCGAACTGGCCAAAAGCCGTGCCGCGCTTGCCGAACTCTCGGAGAAATTTACCATCAGAGTTGAACTTTTGCACCCGTGAGTTGAGCGTGTCGGCCACGTACAGGTTGCCCTCGGAGTCCACCGTGAGGTAGGTTGGGAACAAAAACGAGCCCGGTATGTCACCAATTTGCTTGCCAATTTTGCCAAGCAGCTTGCCCTGCAGGTCAAAGATCTTGATGCTGTGCTCGGCCGACCCGGTGCGGCCGCTGTCGGCTATGTAGAACCTGTTGCGCGGCAGGTCCATGGCCAGGCCAACCGGCCGCTCCACCGACTTGTCGGTAATGAAACGCAGAGGATTTCCAGCCGGGTCAAACACCTGCACGCCGCCGCGCCCCGAGTCGGCCACATAAATATTGGCAGCGGCGTCAATCCCCACACCCATGGGCGCGGCCAGTTTGCCCTGGCCGATGGTTTGCGACGTTTTTTTCGCGAAGTCATAAACAAACACCTTGCCCTGTGCAAAGTCGGAGATGTAGAGCCGGTTGCCGTCAGGCGAGGTGGTCAGCCCCATCGGCTCGACGATGCGGTTAATGGCCGCGGTGTCGCCCGACAGGAACTTCATCACTCCCTGGTTGGCGGTGCTGTCCTTGTTAAGGTCCCCGTCGTCCACCAGGGTCCGGATGAATTCGATGCGCGCCGTTTCGGGCGGCTCGGGCCAGACCGGGCGGGGTTCCTCCTTGACCGGCGCGTCGCTGGCGCAGCCCACCATCAGCGCCACCAGCGTGGCAGCAGCAGCGCCAGCCACGGCGCGCGCCAGCCGCCGCGCCCCAGATGGGCGACGCGCCTGCGCCGCGCTGGGCTGACATGGCGCCGGTGCAGTTTCAATGGCAATGGTTTGAGACAGAATGGTCATGTGTTTGCTTCCAAAAAAAAACGATGGGGCTATTTTGCCAGTTTCTACAAACAAGCCGCTTGCCCGCCAAACCGATTACCCGGCGCCAGCCATGAGGGTGGCAAGCACATGCTGCAGCGCCGCTGGGCCAAGCTGCGGGTACATCGGCAGACTCAGCACCTCGCGGTGCAGTTGCTCGGCGATGGGGAAGTCGCCACTCTGGTAACCGGCATCAGCATAGGCCGGCTGCAAGTGCGGCGGGATGGGGTAGTGCACCAGCGTGCCAACGCCAGCTTGCGCCAAGTGCTGCTGTAGCGCGTCGCGCTGGCTGGTGCGCACCACAAACAGATGCCACACCGGGCTGGCCCAGCCGGGCACCTCAGGCAGTACCAAGCCACTGCC
>Ga0210030_1001430_pt1 | contig 17032 bp, 14 predicted proteins | sample CryGeymeta201523_FD_183986 | JGI IMG/M metagenome (GOLD analysis project Ga0210030, IMG submission 183986) | Groundwater microbial communities from Crystal Geyser aquifers in Utah, USA - Crystal Geyser metaG 2015-23 (SPAdes) (version 2) | ecosystem: Environmental > Aquatic > Deep subsurface >...
GCCAGCCTTACATGATCGGCGCCCATTACCGCATCAGCGGCACCCTGACCAACACCGACAATGTGATGAACAACACCTTCTGGATTGGCGTGCAGCCTGCGCTGACGCGGGAGATGCTGGAGTTTGCTGCACGCCGGATTGAATTGTTTTTAGGTGTTAATTTTTAATTTATTCAGAGGTCGTCATGAGCTTGGTTTCACAAAAAGATAGAGAGATGTTCGAGAACCTGTTTGTACTCGAACTGGCAAACAATCACTGGGGCAAGCTTGATCGTGGCCTCAAAATCATTCGCGATCACGCTGCCATTGTTCGCTTTAATAATGTCAAGGCTGCCATCAAGCTTCAGTTCAGGGATGTCGACGAATTTATTCACCCTGACTTCAAGGGCAGCACCGATCATCGCTACATCAAGAAAACCGAAGACACCAAACTAAGCAAATCAGACTTTGCCCGGATGGTCGAAGAAATCAGGTATTTGAGTTGCATCCCCATGGCGACACCGTTTGATGAAGCCTCAGTCGATCTCTGTGTCGAGTTTGATATGCCCATTATCAAAATTGCAAGTTCCGACATGAATGACTGGGTGCTCATTGAAAAGATTGCCTCCACCCGCCGCCCCACCATTGTCTCAACCGGCGGCGCATCAGAAAAGGACGTTGACGACCTGGTCAGGTTTTATGAAAAACGTGACATTCCGCTGGCCATCAACCACTGTGTCTCACTCTACCCATCCGAAGACGGCGAACTCGAACTTGATCAAATCCACTACCTCAAGTCACGTTACCCTGACCATGTGATTGGCCTGTCCTCTCATGAATACCACGACTGGTTTTCATCGATGCTGATCTCTTACGGCAAAGGTGCCCGGTCCTGGGAGCGCCACATTGACATTGACCACGAGTCAGTTGCCGTCGCACCCTATTGCTCCTTGCCGCACCAATGCGACACCTGGTTCAAGGCATTCCATAAAGCAGCCCAGATGTGCGGCGGGCGCAGTCATACCAAACGCGTCATTTCCAGAAAAGAAGTCGAGTACCTTGATGCCCTGGTGCGCGGTGCCTACGCCAAAAAAGACCTGCAGCCGGGTTATGTTTTCAGCAAGGAAGCCTTCGAGAGAGACTTTTATCTGGCCATCCCCTTGCAAAAGGGGCAGTTGTCTTGCCGTGAAGTCATGAACGGGGTGAGTTTGACCGCAGAAATCAAGGCCAACGAACCGCTGACGATCAACCATATTGACGGCCCCTACAGCGAAAACCAGGGTTTGATGAATCTCATTTTGAACCGCGGTATATAAATGAAACGCGTTTCAGAGCAAATAGCCGACTGGCTGGTACGCCAGGGCATCGAGCAAGTGTTTACCGTCACGGGTGGCGGCGCCATGTTTCTCAACCAGGCCCTGGGCTCCCAAGCGGGGCTGCACTGCACATTCATGCACCATGAACAAGCCTGCGCCATGGCTGCCGAGGGTTACGCGCGCATTGCAGGCAAGCCGGCAGTGGTCATGCTCACCACGGGCCCTGGTGCCATCAACGCGCTGAACGGCGTGTACGGTGCTTTTACCGATTCGATCCCCATGATCGTCATCTCAGGCCAGGTCAAGCGTGAAACGTGTCTCTCGTTTCGTGATCTGCCGGGGTTGCGGCAACTGGGGGACCAAGAGGGGCCAACCATCGCCATGGCCGCGCCTGTCTGCAAATATGCCCAGATTATTCGCAACCCGTCTGATCTGATTCAAGCCCTGCCCACTGCATTCCACCAGGCTGTCTGCGGCCGCCCTGGCCCGGTGTGGCTCGATATACCGCTGGACATTCAATCTGCCACCGAGCCGCTTGACATCCCCGATGCGCCACCTGCGGTCAAGCCCCAAAGCGATCTTTCAGCGCCGTGCAACGACCTTGTCACCCGGCTAAAAGCCGCCAACCGTCCGGTCATCCTGGGTGGCACGGGTGTCAGGCTCGCGGGCGCGACTGCCCGCCTGCTTGCGCTTGTGGAGCGCACCGGCATCCCCCTGGCCACCGCCTGGACGCATGACCTCATCGCCTCCGACCACCCCTTGTATGCCGGCAGGCCCGGCACCATCGGCACACGCGCCGGCAATTTCTGCCTGCAAAACGCAGACCTGGTGCTGGTCTTGGGTTCGCGCCTGAATATCCGGCAAACCAGCTACAACTGGGATTCGTTTGCCCGGCACGCCTGGATTGCGCAAGTGGATGTGGACCCGGCTGAATTGACCAAGCCCATGGTCAAGCTAGACCAAGCCATTGAAGCCGACATCAACCAGTTTCTTGACGCGCTTGAGCAAGCCCTGGCAACAGAACGCCTGCCAGATTACACCGGGTGGGCGCACTGGTGCCATGCGATTGGCAGCACCTACGCCGTGGCCAAAGAGCATCAGCAAACCCCCAACGCCCCCTTGAATCCCTACCTGGTGGTTGACCGCATATTTCAGCACATGCGCTCTGACGACATCGTTGCCTGTGGCAACGCCTCCGCCTGCATCCTGCCGTTCCAAATTGGCAGCCTGAAAGCCGGGCAACGCCTGTTCAGCAACTCCGGTTCTGCCTCCATGGGCTTCGATCTGCCCGCCGCCTTGGGCGCGGCAGCGGCCACCATGCACAGCAGCAGGCGCCGCGTCATCTGCTTTGCCGGTGACGGCAGTCTGCAAATGAACATTCAGGAACTGCAAACCCTCAAAACAACCGCGCTCAATGTGATCATCGTGGTGCTTAACAACGGCGGTTACCTGTCGATCCGGCAAACCCATGAAAACTTCTTCGGCAAGGTGATTGGTGCCACGCCCGCATCTGGTGTCGAGTTCCCCGACTTCACTGCCGTGGCGCGAGCCTATGGCGTGCAAGCGGCAACCATCCAGGATGCAAGCGACCTGCAGGAACTAGACCGGCTCATGCTGCAAGATGGCCCGCTTCTGCTCAACGTCATGGTTGATCCGCAACAGGAGTTTGCGCCCCGCATCAAATCGCGTGTCGATGAAAACGGCAAGTTTGTCACCCCCGCACTTGACGACATGCACCCGTTTCTTGATCCGGAAGTGATCAGCGCCATCAGAACATCAGCGCAAGCCATCAAGGCAATACCGTTGCCAAATTGAGAGAAATGTATGCGTCAACCCGGTGTACTGGATTTCGAAAGTTTTAGCTTGCTAAGTCGCGACTGTCCAATTTGCCAAGAATCAAATCCTGCACCCATTTATATCAACAAAATGGCACCCATTGGCGGCTTTGATATGAGCTATCAAATCGGTCGCTGTACAAAATGTGGTTTTCATTTTGCACATGTATTGGCGGATGAGCCTACATTCAAAAAATACTATCAGTCGGTATCCAAATATGACGTTGCCGGATATATCTCAAAGATTGATCAATTGCGAATTGATGCGGCAGTCAGAATTTGTCAAGGCAAGATTCCCTACAGTGCCATGGTGGTTGATCTTGGCTGTGGTTATGGTGCTTTGCTGTCGTGTTTGCAGAGCGCTGGCTGGACCAATCTGCATGGTATTGACCCAGCGCCCAATTCAGCTGCCCGCGCGAATGAATTGTTTGGCTTGAAAAACATTTACTGCAGCACCATGGCGGAGGCTCACAAAGCAGTGCCACTCGACAAGGCCGATCTGGTATGCATCATGGCCGTCCTGGAGCACCTGCCGAACTTGCGTGCTGACCTGGCAGATTTACTAAAAAAACTGCGACCTGGTTGCCGAATACTGGTAGAAGTGCCGGCTCTTGGATGCTTCACCGGGGCCAACAGTGAGCCCTTTGGTGAATTTTCATTGGAGCATATCCAGTTTTTTTCTGCGCTATCCCTCACTAATTTTTTTGGCTCCTTGGGTGCCAAAACCTTGGCCATTGAAACCGTTGATTTGCAACTGGTCACGTCGGGCGGACTTTTTGGCCTGTTTGAGTTAACCAGTGACGCACCCACCAGTTTTGAACCGATCCCTGAAAATCCAGAAGAGATGGCAACCTACATCGAACAGTCTAAAAGCAAGCTGGATGCAGCATTGGAACGTGTTCCCAATGCACCCTTGATTATTTATGGCGCGGGCTCGCACACCGCGCGATTGTTGCCGCGTCTTGCCGGCATGGCAGGCAAGCGTGTTGTTGCGGTGGTTGACAACAACCCCAACCTCTTGGGCAAACGCATCAGTGAATGGGTTATTCAATCCCCGTCCGTCATCGAAACGCTGCCCGATACGCACATTTTGATTTCGTCATTCAGATCGCAGGAAGAAATTGCGTCCACTCTACGCGGCAGGTATCCGAATCCGCTGGTATTGCTTTACCAATAAGCCATAAGACCATGAGCGCCGCAACGCACCTACTGCTTACGGGCGGAACCGGCTTTTTTGGCCGAGCACTGCTCAGGTTCTGGCTTGCGCAGTCTGATGCGGGCAAGCAGACGCCACCTGTAACCATCATCACCCGCTCACCCAGTGCTTTTATCAGCCTGTACCCAGAATTTGCTGAGTTGCCCTGGCTGCGCCTGCACTGCGGCAACATCAGTGAGCCGAAAACCTTGCCACACGGTGAAAGCTTTACGCATATTCTGCACGCCGCCGCAGACTCCACTCTTGGCCCGCAACTCACGCCGCTGCAGCGCTACGACCAGATCGTCAATGGCACCCGCAATTTGCTTGATCTTGCAGTCGCCTGCGGCGCGCGGCGCTTCCTGCTGACAAGTTCCGGGGCAGTCTATGGCACGCAACCTGCCCAGCTGGCGCAGCTTCCGGAAGATTGGCACGGCGGCCCCGACCCGCTTAATCCTGCCAACGCCTACGGTGTTGCCAAGCGCGCCGCAGAGCATCTGTGCGCCCTATATGGCCAAAGCTGCGGCCTGCAAATCGTCATAGCTCGCTGTTTTGCCTTTGTAGGCCCCGACCTGCCACTCGATGTCCATTTCGCCATTGGCAACTTCATCCGCGATGCCCTCTGGCGCGACCAGATCACAGTGGCCAGCACGGGCACCGCTGTGCGCTCGTACCTTGATCAACAGGATCTTGCGCACTGGCTGTTGACCATCCTGGAACGGGGCCAAGCGGGACAGGCCTACAACGTCGGCTCTGATCAGGCCGTCAGTATTGCCGAGCTCGCGTACATGGTGCGCGACATCATTGCACCCGGCAAGCAGGTTTGCATCAGCAATGCGACGAGCGCCAACAGTGGTCGCAATACTTATGTGCCCAGCATTCAAAAAGCCAAAGAAAAACTGGGACTGAAAGTTGGCGTCGGTTTAAAAGATGCCATTCAATCAACCGCCAGCACAGTCAAGCAGCGCACACCATCGTTTCAAACATGAAGCTTGAAAGCATTATTTTTGATTTGGATGGCACACTGATCGACAGCTCCGCGAGCATTCTGTCAGCGTTGAATGCAAGCTTTGAACGTGTTGGCTGCAAGCCTGCACAGGCGCTTACCAAAGACATCATTGGGCCACCCCTACAAGAAACCCTGGCCCTTGTTTCAGGCTCCAATGACCAGGCACTTCTTACAGATTTGGCAGCGGCCTTCAAAACCTTTTACGACACGGTAGGGTACCGCCAAACGACCGTGTTCCCCGGCGTTGATGCGGTCTTAAGGCAACTAGCAGCAAAAGGTCTGGCGCTTTACATTGCCACCAACAAACGCATCAAACCAACCCAGTTGATTGTTAAGCATTTGGACTGGTGCCAATTATTTAAAGGCATTTATGCACTCGATTACCTGACGCCACCAGCCACAGATAAAACCGAATTGATCGCAGTCATCACTTCAACCCACAGGCTAGACCCGACACATACACTTTATGTTGGAGATCAGCATAGTGATGCGGTTGCAGCATTGGTAAATAATATCCAGTATGCTCACGCCACTTGGGGATATGGCACTAAAAGCCTGCCTTTGACCGAGATGACGAAACTCGCGCATCCATCAATGCTGCTCAATATGGTTAATTTTTATTAATTACTGATATTTAAAATGACTGACACACACCTTGAGAATAAACTCATAAGCATAGTTACCCCATGTTTTAATGAGGTAGAAAATGTTGACGAGCTATATCGGCGTATTACCGCAGTCATGGCAACGCTACCTTATAATTATGAACATATCTTCATTGACAATGCATCAACCGATGCCACCGTCAGTAAAATCAAAAATATTGCGCTTCAAGATAAACGAGTGAAACTGATTGTCAATGCACGCAATTTTGGACATATCAGATCGCCTTATTATGGTCTTCTGCAATCAAGTGGCGACGCATGCATAGTCATTGCCTCTGATCTTCAGGATCCACCGGAAATGATTGTTGATTTTATTGCAAAGTGGGAAGAAGGTTATAAAACAGTACTTGCTGTAAAACCTGAAAGTGAAGAATCAATCGTCATGTCAATGGTAAGAAAATCATATTATAAATTCATTACCAGAATATCCGAAGTGCCACTTGTTCAAAATGCTACTGGTGCAGGTTTGTTTGACCGGATTGTTATCAATATAATAAAAGAAATAAATGACCCATACCCCTATTTTCGAGGTCTTCTATGTGAAATTGGTTTTCCGATTGCCACGGTTCCTTTCAAGCAACCAAGAAGACAGCGTGGCATCACCAAGAATAATTTTTATACGCTTTACGATCTGGCCATGCTTGGCATTACCAATCATTCAAAAATCCCGCTGCGCTTGATGGCAATGGGTGGTTTTTTACTTTCTTTGATAAGTTTGATCCTTGCCTTTGGATTTTTGGTAGCCAAAATTGTACTTTGGGATTCATTTCAATTAGGCACAGCTCCCATGCTGATTGGTATTTTTTTCTTCGGTGCCATTCAAACTTTTTTTATTGGCGTGCTTGGTGAATACGTTGCCACCATTCATACGCATATTCGAAAATTGCCACTCGTCGTTGAAATTGAACGTGTAAATTTTTAATTTCCACACGCCGCCCCGACGCATGACCAAAACCCTTGTCCATTTGCCGAACTCGCGCGGTGCGTTTGACCTTGCTGGCGCACGTGTGCTCATAGACCGGGCTGACGTTGTGTCCTTCGATATTTTCGACACCCTGCTGTTGAGAAAACAATATGTTCCGAGCGATGTTTTTACCGAAGCTGGTGGCAAAAAGGGCTCTTTATTCAGATATCGCCGGATTCTGGCCGAGCTAACGGCGCGTGCCATACACCGGGCGCAGCAAGACATCACGCTTTCGCAGATATATTCGCTGCTGTTGGCCACACCCGCTCGTGAACTGGACGCTGAAAGGAGAACCCTTTTTGCCAACCCAGCAGTTGTTCCCCTATATGAATATGCAGTCTCTGCGGGCAAGTTGATTGTCGCAATTTCCGACATGTATCTTCCGCAGTCATTTTTGCAAGAGGTGTTGGCCAGTAGCGGCTATAGCGAAATCCAACGGGTTTTCGTTTCATCTGAAGTCGGCCTGACCAAGGCCGGCGGGCAGCTTTATGATTTTGCAGCCGCCGAATTGAAAGTGACTCCTGAACGAATGCTTCATATTGGCGACAATATTATTTCCGATATTGATCGTGCCCAAGCAAGGGGGCTTGTTGCATTACACGTGCCATCCCCCCAGGCTGTTTTTGATGCTGAACATGGCGCCTTTGTGGACTTCCTGCGTCAGGATCGCAGCCTGCAGCGCAGCCTGTTACTTGGGCTGTTGCGCGAGACACCCGGCGTCTCTGGAGAAACTGACTACTGGCATGACCTGGGATTTCGTATTGTCGGACCGGTAATCAATGCATTTGCAAGTTGGGTTCGAACGAAGTATTTGCAGGGTGGGCATGACAGAGCTTATTTCTTTTCGGGCGGCGGTTGCTTGCCGCTACAGATATTCACCTTGCGATATCCGAGCCTTCCTGCTCACTATACTTTTGCCTCCGGGCATTTGTTTTTGATGCCCGCGCTGAAGAATTACCTTGAATCCATTGGCATGATTTCTGGGGGAAGCAAGCCCTTGATTGTTGACACTGGCTGGTATGCCAGTTCACAACAATCAATGGAGCTGGCGTTTCCCGAGCTGGCAGGCACTGCCGGCGCCTATTTTGGCCTCGCAGAAGATGCCTATCAAAACGGATCGGTGAACGGGTTCTTCTTTTCCGGTAATGCGCCAAAACGCATGTTGCACCTTGCAAAGCATGGCGTAAAAATAATTGAGCTGATGTTTTCTGCGCCGCATCCTCCTGTTCGCGCCATCCAGAATTCATCACTCGGCGGCTTTAGCCCGGTTTATGAAACAGTTAGCGCACAAGAGCAGCTCAGAATCGATATCGTCACAAAGGTTCATGCAGGTGCAATCGCATTTACCCGCAAACTGATGGAACGGGAGGCCAGCGGTTATTCGATTGATCTTGGGCCTGATGATGCTGCCGATATCCTTGAAACCCTGATACTGCGTCCGAACGAGCGAGATATTGCCCACATCGGAAAGCCGTGTGCCCGGGCTGCTGCGGCGCAGCTGCCGCCTTTGACAGCAGGCGCCGACACATCGGCGTTTCTTCTGGGCCATAAAACGTTGGGGCCGGTTTTCGTCGCCTTCGTCAGTCAAGTGCTGCTACAAGCCCGCCAGGAAAACATCCAAACGCTTTACTTTGTTGCCCGCGACGGCGAACTGCTGCTGCGTATTGCCAGAATACTGGCGCGAGACATTGATTGCTTTGGCGCCCCAAGACTGGAGTACATCTATCTTTCGCGCCGCGTGACTGCGCTGCCCGCCACGCCCGTGATCGACGAGGCAGCATTGCGCCGAGCCTTGCGCATCAGCGCGGGCAGCGGATCTGCCTTGGCGAGGTTTTGCCATTACTACAGCCTGCCCTTGTCGCGCATACAGCAACTTATTCCGGATTCGGATTCGGATGCTGATCTGGCCAAATCGCTGTCCCGGCCTGAGGTTCGCTCGCTCATTGACGAGGAGCGTAGCCGGCAAAGAGAGCTGCTCGGAGCCTATCTTGAGCAGTCAGGTCTATTTGCGTCTTCGGATGCAGCGCTGGTTGATGTGGGATGGCAGGGCTCCATTCAAACCAGCATTTGCAAGACGTTTGATTCAATTCACTCGATGTCCCGAATCAAGGGCTTCTATATTGGACTCTGGTCAGACGATCCGGCCCATCCGGTTTCCGTTTCTCTCATGTATCGCGGGATCATTTCCGACATTCGTCGCCAACGGCGGCTGGTCGAGGGCGCAGCCTGGCACGCCGCCCCTATTCTCGAAGCCTTGGCAAGGGCTGAACACGGTACCGTTGAAGGCTTTGAGAGAGATGAAAGCGACCGCGTCGTACCGATTCTGGCGGGCGACTCGCCTGGCAGGCAAGCCGAAATCGAAAGCGAGAATCGAAGACGCCATATCTGCGATGGCATCATCCGGTATGCACAGGAGTCTGTCGCGACCGCTCCCTTTTCATCACCTCACCATAGCGAGAAACGTGCACGTTACACGCTGTTGCGGCTGTGCTTTCTACCCACCCGGAAAGAAATAGAGTTGTTGTCCAAACTCGTCATCACCGAAGGTAACGCGCCAGACTGGAGCACGACCCTGCTCACGGAAGAACGCCGGTCCCCGATACTTGCGCCAAAGGCATGGCTGAAAGGCCTCCACGCCCCCTGGCGGGGCGGTTATGTCGCTGCAAGTGCCGGCAAGTTTGGTGCCCTGTTGTTCATGTCGCTGGAAGCGGCGTTGCTGCATATTTCGCCCAAAGCCCGCGAACGCATACGACTGTACTTGCACCGCTGGACGACATGAGTCGATACTGTGCCCTTTTTACAATTGCTTTGTCCATGTTTATGAACACAATAGTCCCATGAAAATCGCAATAGCCGGCACCGGCTACGTCGGCCTGTCCAACGCCATGCTCTTGGCCCAGCACAATGACGTGGTGGCCATCGACATCGTGCCAGAAAAAGTGGCCATGAGCATGGATACAACGTCACTGTGAGTGTGGAGTAACGCAAGTGAAAACTAAATCCGCCAAAGGGCAGCTACTCGTGCAAAACACGGTTATTTCGTTTACGAGAATTCAGCAGGGCGACTTCATATCCTTGACTGACATTGCCAAGGTCAAAAACCCTGACGAGCCAAAAGACGTGGTCAAAAACTGGCTGCGGTCCCGCTCAACCATCGATTTTCTGGGTCTATGGGAACAAATTAACAACCCAAACTTTAAAGGGGTCGAATTCGACTCCTTTAAAAGCCAGGCAGGTACCAACAGCTTTACCTTGTCCCCCAGCAAATGGATCGAGGCAACGGGTGCTATTGGCATCCGCAGCACTGCAGGGCGCACTGGTGGCACCTACGCTCACCAAGATATCGCATTTGAATTTGCATCGTGGGTGTCAGCGGAATTCAAGCTCTACCTCATCAAAGAGTTCCAGCGACTCAAAGACGACGAAATTCAAGCCAAGTCGCTTGAGTGGAACCTGACACGGTCATTGAGCAAAATCAACTACCGCATTCACACGGATGCCATAGCCGAAAAAATCATCCCTCAAGCACTCACCAAACAACAAGCCGGGCTGGTTTACGCCTCTGAGGCCGATGTTCTGAACGTTGCCCTGTTTGGCATGACCGCCAAACAATGGCGGGACCAAAACAACACCAAGCAAGGCAATATGCGAGACCATGCCAGTGTGGAGCAACTCATCATCCTGTCAAATTTGGAAAGCATCAACGCCGAACTGATTCGCCAAAGTATTCCGCAAAGTGAACGCCTGCTCGCCCTGAACAACACTGCCATCCATCAAATGCGCTCGCTTTTGGGCAACGCAGCAGTTCTGAAAATCAAATAACCCATGAAAATCGCAATCGCCGGCACCGGCTACGTAGGCCTTAGCAACGCCATGCTGCTGGCCCAGCACAACGAAGTGGTCGCCATCGACATCGTCCCAGAAAAAGTGGCCATGCTCAACGCCAAGCAAAGCCCCATCGAAGACGCAGAAATACAAGAGTTCTTAACCAACAAGCAGCTCAACTTCAAAGCCACGCTGGACAAGCAAGAGGCCTACAGCGGCGCCAGCTTTGTCATCATCGCCACCCCCACAGACTACGACCCCGCCACCCATTACTTCAACACCAAGTCCATCGAATCGGTCGTGCAAGACGTGCTGGCCATCAACCCACATGCGGTCATGGTCATCAAAAGCACGGTGCCTGTGGGCTACACCGCCAAACTCAATCAACCAAACATCATCTTCAGCCCCGAATTCCTGCGCGAAGGCAAAGCCCTCCACGACAACCTCTACCCCAGCCGAATCGTCGTCGGCGAAATCAGTGATCGTGCAAAACAATTTGCCGCCCTGCTGCAACAAGGCGCCATCAAGAACAACATCGACGTGCTGTTTACCCACAGCACCGAAGCCGAAGCCATCAAGCTCTTTGCCAACACCTACCTGGCCATGCGCGTGGCCTACTTCAACGAGCTAGACACCTACGCCGCCACCCACGGCCTGGACACCCGGCAGATCATCAACGGCGTCTGCCTGGACCCGCGCATAGGCGGCCACTACAACAACCCCAGCTTTGGCTACGGCGGCTACTGCCTGCCCAAAGACACCAAGCAACTGCTGGCCAACTACAGCGCCGTACCACAAAACATCATGCAAGCCATTGTGGACAGCAACACCACCCGCAAGGACTTCATTGCCGCTGCCGTCATTGCGAGGTGCGAAGCGACGCGGCAATCCAAGCCCCCGGTTATCGGCATCCACCGTCTGGTCATGAAAGCTGGCTCCGATAACTTTCGCGCCAGCAGCATCCAGGGCATCATGAAACGCATCAAGGCCAAAGGCTTGGAAGTGATCGTCTATGAGCCCGCACTCAAAGAAGACAAGTTCTTTAACAGCCGCGTGGTCAACAACCTGGCGCAGTTCAAGGCAGAGGCTGATGTGATTGTGGCGAACCGCTTGACGGCTGACATGAGCGACGTGGCAGACAAGGTGTATAGCCGGGATCTGTTTGGCAACGACTGAGCGCAAACAAATAAAGAAACGATGACATGACCAAACCCATCTACGTCACCCAACCCTACCTTCCCCCCCTGGAAGAATTTATCCCGTACCTGGAAAAAATATGGGACAACAAAATCCTCACCAATGGTGGCCCTTACCACCAGCAACTTGAAAAAGAGCTGTGCGACTACCTGGGTGTCAAGCACATCAGCCTGTTCACCAACGGCACCATTGCGCTGGTGACTGCGCTGCAAGCCTTGCGCATCACGGGTGAGGTAATCACCACGCCCTACTCTTTTGTGGCCACCGCCCACTCGCTGCTGTGGAACGGCATCAAGCCAGTGTTTGTGGACGTGGACCCCAACACCCTCAATATGGACCCCGCAAGAATAGAGGCCGCTATTACCCCGCACACCACGGCCATCATGCCCGTGCACTGCTATGGTCACCCGTGTGATGTGGATGCCATCCAGAAGATTGCCGACAACTACAACCTAAAGGTGATTTACGATGCCGCTCACGCCTTTGGCGTGCAGTGCCACTGCGGCAGCGTTCTTAACCATGGCGACCTGTCAGTGCTGAGCTTTCACGCAACCAAAGTATTCAACACCTTTGAGGGCGGTGCCATCATCAGCCCCGACGCCAAAACCAAGCAGCGCATTGACCATCTGAAAAACTTTGGCTTTGTGGACGAAACCACCGTGGTTGCTCCAGGCATCAACGGCAAGATGAGCGAAATAAACGCTGCGTTCGGCCTGCTGCAGCTTCAATATATTGACGAAGCGCTCGCCAAGCGCAAAGATATTGATAGCACTTACCGCAAGCAGACAAATGGCTTGAAGGGTATTACGTGCTTGAACGATGCGGGAGAGATCAAAGCCAATTACTCTTACTTTCCGGTTCTGGTGCAGCCGGATTACCCGCTCAGCCGCGATGCCCTGTACCAAAAGCTCAAAGACCAGAGCATCTATGCCCGCCGGTATTTTTACCCCCTGATCTCAGACTTTCCGATGTACCGCAGCATGCCATCGGCACAGCGGAGTAACCTGCCCGTGGCGGCAGATGCGGCGAGCAAAGTGCTTTGCCTGCCAATCTACCCGGCACTGACACCGCAAGACCAACAGCGCGTCATCGACATACTGCAAGAGGTTTAAGCCATGACCATGCTAAGCCGCGAAGCTATTGACGCGCTGGGGTTTGCAGCTGTGGGTGACAACGCCCAAATTTCAGACAAGGCCTCTTTCTATGGATTGAGCCGGATCACGCTGGGCGACAACGTGCGTATTGACGACTTTTGTGTGCTGGCCGCAGGCGTGGGCGGCATCCTATTGGGTAACTATGTGCACATTGCCGTTGGTTCGTCACTGATAGGTGCGGGCAAGATCACCATGTCGGACTTCAGCGGACTCTCCTCACGCGTGTCCATCTACTCCAGCAGCGACGACTACTCTGGTGCATTCTTGACCAACCCGACCGTGCCCAGCGAATATACCGGCGTAACACATGCAGATGTATGCCTGGGCAAACACGTCATTGTGGGCAGTGGCAGCGTCATCCTGCCCGGTGTGACACTGGAAGACGGTGTGGCGGTAGGCGCACTCAGCCTGGTACACAAGAATTGCGAAGCCTTCGGAATTTACGCTGGTAATCCAGTCCGACGCATCAGGGAACGCAAACGCGACTTACTTGAAATCGAAAAACAGTTCTTATTATTAAGACGGTAAAATGAGTCCTGCGTATATTGTTCACGTTACCATCGATGATAAATTCATCGATATGGCTTTGCGTGAATTTGAAGCTGTTGAACCAGGTATTCACAAACCTATTATTTTAGGTTTGCAGCGCAGTTTGCATTACGTGAAGTCTAAAACGATTCGCTTTTATAGCCTTGAATCAGCCAGAGATTTGATAAATTCATCAACTTGCAAAGCAGTTATCTTTCATTCAATGCCCGATTTGACGCTCCTAAGCAACATATCTGCTGACAAGAAAGTAATTTGGCTGGGTTGGGGATATGATTATTATGATAGATTGCTTTCTGGTGCTTTTCCTGAAGGTTTGTACCTTGCGCAGACGCGACAGTTAGCGAATAACAGACCCAAGTCATATCTGATTCAACAGGTTGTCGGAAAGTTAGAAACTGTACTTAAAATAATACTACGCAGGTCAGTACGACAAAAATTGAGCTTATTAGCGCGGGTCGACATATTTTCACCTGTCATAGATATCGAACACCAAATGGCTCGTGAGCTTAATCCATGGTTCAAACCAAATTATGTGACGTGGAACTACGGTACCCTCGAAGACGACCTAATGATAGATGATAAGGCCTGTGCTATGCCACTTGGCCCGCATATCTTGGTGGGCAACAGCGCCACCTTTGAAAATAATCACCTTGAGATTTTTGATTATCTGGCTCGTTATATTGATCTAACCGGTTTGAAGATATACGCTCCACTCAGTTATGGTGATGATTGGTACAAAGAAAAAATCATTTCGGCAGGCCATAGGAAGTTTGGCGATCAATTTGTTCCACTCACCGACTTCATGGACAAGGACACCTATATCAACTTATTGCAAAGCTGCGGCCATGTCTTTATGAACCATTTGCGCCAACAGGCACTGGGCAATATCTGCATCATGATGCTCAAAGGTGCAAAACTCTACCTAAACCCGGTGAGCCCGCTGTACCGTTGGTTGCTTGACAAGGGTGCCGTGGTGCAGCCCATATCAGAACCAACAGGTTTGAATCACTTTATAACCAGGATGACGTTGATACCGCTCACACAGTCTGAACAAGCCAAAAACCTCAGCATGATTCAAGCACACTGGGGCAGAGATCAGCAACGCCACAAAACCCGCCAACTGATCAACCTGGCCATGGGCTCAGTTTGAGCGCGATCCACATGATTAGCCAAAACCACACTAACCGCCGCGCCTACAACTGGCTGGCTTACCAAACCGGCGATCACTTTTTGGAGAAATTTGCCCCCCTCTACCAAGGCACTCTCTACGACCTGGGCGCTGGTGAATCCCCGTATAAAGACTTCTTTCTACAGCACGCCAAGCAATACATTGCCGTGGACTGGGCGGGCAGCTTGCACAACACCAAAGCCGACATTGCCGCCGACCTCAATAAACCCCTGTCCATAGCCTCCGAGGTGGCAGACACGGTGGTGTCGCTGTCGGTGATGGAGCATCTGTGTGAGCCGCAGACCATGCTCAACGAGGCGTTTCGAATTTTGAAACCGGGGGGCGCGATGGTGCTACAGGTGCCGTGGCAGTGGTGGATACACGAGGCGCCGTATGACTTTTTTCGCTACACGCCCTACGGCCTCAAGTACATGCTGGGCAAAGCTGGTTTTGTGGACGTGGTGGTCGAGCCGCAGTCTGGCTTTTTTACCATGTGGCTGCTCAAGTTCAACTATTTCAGTCTGCGCCTGATTTGTGGACCCCGACCGCTCCGATGGGCGCTGAGGGTAGTTTTTGGGTTGATCTGGTACCTGAACCAAAAGGCTGCGCCCTACCTGGACAAGCTCGACAAAGATTGGGCCGCCGAGGCATCTGGGTATTTTGTGACTGCGCGCAAACCGTGACCCTCAAACACAAGACCTTTTCAGCCGTGCGCTGGACCACCGCCGCCAGTGGGGCGCGTGCGGTATTGCAACTGGCCCAGATAGCCGTGCTGGCACGATTGTTGGCACCTGAAGACTATGGGCTGATGGCAATGGTGGGCGTGGTACTTGGTTTTGCCGGGCTGTTTGCCGACATGGGCATGAACAGCGCCTTTGTGCAGCGACAAAACGTGTCAGCGCAAGAACGCTCCAGCCTGTTCTGGCTCAATGTGGGCATGAGCGCAGCGCTCACGCTGGTGGTGGTTGCGCTTAGCCCGCTACTGGCCAGGTGGTTTGGCGATGTGCGGTTAACGCCCTTGTTGATGCTGGCTGCCAGCACGTTTGTGATTGGCGCGCTGGGCCAGCAAGTGCGTATGAGTGCTGAAAAAGCGCTTAATTTTCGCCCGGTGGTGTTGCTGGAAATGGCTGCTGCGCTGCTTGGTTTTGCCGCTGCGGTAGGCGCGGCCCTTGCAGGCTGGGGTGTGTATGCCCTGATTGTGGGGGGCATGGTGGGCGCACTCACTGCCACCGTGTTGGCGTGGATGTTTTTGGCGGATAGCTGGCGCCCCATGTGGCGCTTTCGGCTGGAAGATGTGCGCAGTTATTTGGGGTTTGGCGGCGCGCTGGTGGCCAATAACCTGGTCAACGAAGTCAACCGCAACATCGACCTGCTGCTGGGTGGGCGCCTGCTGGGCGCCACGGCGCTGGGGCTTTTCAGCATGCCGCGCAATATCGTGTTTCAAATTCAAAATATGGTGAATCCCATCATCACCCGCGTTGGGTTCCCTTTGATAGCGCAGGTGCAGGCAGACATTCCCCGGGTGCGCGCCATCTACCTGAAAACCCTGAACATGACCGCTGCTACCAATGCGCCAATTTTCATGGGCATCGCTTTTTTTGCACCCGAGGTGGTGCGAGTGGTGCTTGGCCCAAAATGGCAAGATGCCGCCGACCTGCTGCGCCTACTGGCAGTGTGGGGCCTTTTGCGCTCCACTGGCAACCCGGTGGGTAGCCTGTTACTGGGCATGGGCCGGGCAGATTTGTCACTCAAATGGAACCTGGGTCTGCTTTTTGTGGTGCCACCCGCACTTTGGGCCGGTTCGCAATATGGCACTATGGGGCTGGCTTGGGCGCTGCTGGGGGTTGCCGCAGTCTTATTTGTGCCAATGTGGATTTTTCTAGTGCGCCCGCTGTGCCAAGCGAAGCTGCTGGAATACACCGTGGCTGCGCTGCGACCAATGCTGTTAGCCGTGGCGGCTATTGCGCCGGGCTACTTTTTAGCGCAAATGGCGAACGATATCGCGGCCCGGCTGCTGATTGGTGCCGTGGTGGCAGTGCCCCTATACCTGTGGCTAAGCTACCTACTCAACCGCGAATGGATTTCTGCGATGCTTCAATTGGCAGGGCGTGGGCGAACTGCGGCAGCGTAGTGCGCGAATCATCATGACGTTTAAACTTCAACATGCTTAACTGGCT
>Ga0210030_1001439_pt1 | contig 16995 bp, 18 predicted proteins | sample CryGeymeta201523_FD_183986 | JGI IMG/M metagenome (GOLD analysis project Ga0210030, IMG submission 183986) | Groundwater microbial communities from Crystal Geyser aquifers in Utah, USA - Crystal Geyser metaG 2015-23 (SPAdes) (version 2) | ecosystem: Environmental > Aquatic > Deep subsurface >...
GCAAGGGCCCTCGTTTGGCGCCATAGACCACGGTGCTGCCCAAGCCGCTCATGCCCATCCTGGAAGTGGTGGTCCGGCAGTTGCGTCAGCAGGGCTTTGGCCGGCTCACCTTTGCTGTTGGCTACCTGGCCGAGCTACTCATGGCCTACTTCGGCGACGGGCACAAGTTCGGTGCCAAGATCGACTACTCGCGCGAAGAGCAACCTCTGGGGACCGCGGGCCCCTTGGAGGTCATCCCCGGCCTCCACGAGACGTTCATGTTGATGAACGGTGACCTGCTGACCGACATTGACTATGCGGCCTTGGTCGAGGCGCATCGGCAGAGCGGGGCAAAGGGGACGACAGGACGACGGGAGGGCAGGACAACGGGGACGCACCACAGAGTCAGGGAGACCCGGGAGCTTGTCGCGCAAGGCCCAGGGAATTCCCCGTGGACTCCGTGTCTCAGTGGTGGACGAAGCGGAGCAGCAGTTTGGCGTGGCGAATTCACGCTCTGTTTCCCGGACTACGCTGACAGACCCGTTGTGCCTGTGTTCTCGTCGCTCTACGTCCCCGAGGACGTGCTCGCCGATCTGACGGGACACGGCGTCTATGTGACCGCCATGGGCGACGAAACGATGGAAGTGCTGAACCTGGCGGAAGGGCGCGGAGAAGGGACTTCCGATTCCCGATTTCAGAGGTCGGATTGCGGATTGGGGAGGGCAAGGGCTGGAACCGCGGAGCGCGCGAAGGGCGCGGAGAAGGGCGCGAGATCTGGGACAGCTTCCGCGGCAGGTGGCCCCGGTGACGGCCGCCGCCAAGCGGGGAGTCTGCCGGTGCCTCTGGGTGGACGACACGCGATGGGTTATACTACACAGCTTCGTTGCGGCGGTTGACGACGCGACGAGACAATCGCATGTTTCCGGGAACACGGTCCACCGGCACATCACGCGGATCGGTCGCAGGGCTCAATGTGACCGAGGGGGCGGCGCATTGCCTGCAAGGGCGAATTGCTGGCTGAGACCGCGGTGGGATCGTCGGGCACCCGAACACCTCGCCGACCGCCCATTCCCCGCAAGCATTGGCGCATAGCGCCGGGCGCCCGTTGATCTGACCATTCCGTAACGTTCGCAGCGAACCATGCCAGCTTGGGCAGTTCTCATCGCCGGGATCATCGTCCTCCTCACATTGAAGGACACCCGCTGCGGCATCGTAGCCGTGCTCGCGTCCACAATGTTCTCGCCGGAGTTCGAGGCCGGCAGCGTGCCCAAGATTCGATTCGACGACATTGCCATTCTGGTGATGGTGCTGACTTGGCTGGCGAGGAAGAGCGTGGGCGGTGTCACGGCGCGGCGCACCCCACTCCATGGCACCAGGGTGGCGCTGCTGCTGTGGTCGCTGCTCCCCACGCTGCTGGCCGTGTCTGGCCGGGTCCACTGGGGGGGGGAGCAGCGGCGACGAAACGCCGCTGTATGCGATCTTCTCGTGGCTGAAGCTGGCGGAGTACTTCCTGCTGTACATGGTTGTCACAGACAGTGTGCGGGCGCCGCGCGACCTGCGCCTGGTTACGTGGACACTTGTCGCAGTGGGCGTCGGCGCCAGCGTGTACCCTCACACGCCCACCGGCAGGGCGCAGGCTGCGGCCATGATGACGTTCAAGGCCGTGACGCCCTACGACGCCGAGCCCAACACCTTGGGCACGTTCCTGGTGCTGACGGTGGGCGTTGCGGCCGCGCTCTACGACGGCGCCGACAAGCAGAGGACGGCACAGGGGTTGCTGTGCGTGATGGGTCTGTTTCTCTACACGACCGCCACGACGTACTCCCGAGGAGCCTACGGCACCGTCGGGGTCGCTCTGCTCGTGGTGGCCCTGTTTGGCGGGCGACGGGTGCGCCGGTTCACCTTCCTGATGGTGCCGGTCGCACTGTACGTCATGCTGCCGTCTCTGCCCGAGTTCATGAAGGAGCATGCCGTTGGTGGACTGGCGGCGCTGCCAAAGTCGAAGGTGTATGACAGGAGCTGGGCTGGTCGGCAGAAGCAGTGGGCTGAACGGATGGCGGAATGGCGTCAGCATCCGGTGGAAGGAGTGGGCATGGGAGTCAAGCTGATGCGCAGCATCGACAATGACTTCGTGCGCGCGCTCTATGAGACGGGGATTGTCGGCCTGGGGCTGCTTCTGTGGCTGCATTGGCGAGTGATGAAGATGCTGTTACACGCGCACCGGTCGCTTGCAGCCTGGGAGCAGCAGGTGTCGCTCGGCGTGTTGGCGGGCTATCTGGGGGTTGTGGTGCACGGCGTCTCGGGCTGTCCCTTCATGATCATCCGCGTGGCCGAACCGCTGTGGGCCAGGGTGGGGGCGGTTGCCGGGATGGTTGCCCTGCGGCAGGAAGAAGCCCGCGCAGTGCTCGCGGGAGAAGCGCCCGCGCTCCAGGTGTCCGAGCCGGCCGATTCCCGTGTTGGGCCTCGCACCCACGGCGCGGATCTACTGCCCCGCCCAGCGTGCAACACTTGACACCGAAGATCAGGCTGGCCGTGCGGCGCGTTGCCCAGGTGTTGTGCATTTCCTGGGCCGGCTACGTAACCGTCTGGTTCTACGCCTGCTACTTCAAGGACGTGTGGGCGGGAGAACGATCCGATCTGGTCGAGATCCTGCACCTGCTGCAGGCGCTGGTTCGTTGAGCCGCCGCCGTTGGCGACCTAGGCAAGGTCGAGGGCTTCAACGCAGAGATCGCAGAGACCGCGGAGAAGGGCAACAGCCCAAGAACTCAGGTTCATGCGAACAACGCGCACGTGACATCAGCCGTTCAACCTGCAGTTTGACATCTGAGATCTGCAATCTGAAATGGTTCCTCCCGCCGTTAGCTCAGTAGTTGCCCTGTTGTTTGCCCTCGGTTCCTATGGACTGGGTGCCCTCGTTCAGCCTCTGGTCTGCGCGATCCCGCGCGGCAGCGCCCGCCACGCCATTCGGTTCTGCTTAGGGGCTGGGGCGTGGGCGTATCTGTTGCTGCTCGGGTCTGCTCTTCAGCCCGTATCGGCTGCATGGAGCTGGCAGTTTCTGGCAGGTGGCTTTGCCACCGCTGCCGTCCAGTTGCCGTGGCGCGTCAGCGGGATGAAACGGTACGTACAGCGGCGAATGCAGATGAAGCTGCCGTCGTGGGTGGTCTGGTCGGCGGCGCCATTCGCGCTGCTCTGGCTGCTGCACGGGTTCATGTGCTTCGGCCCGCTCTCCGACGTTGATTCACTGCGCGCGCACCTTGCCATCCCGAAGTACTACCTGCTCACGGGCAGCACGTCCGCCGCTTTTGACGGGTACGAACAGCAGCCTGGCCTGGCGTGGCTGCTCTACGCCATGGTTCTGGGCAGCGGCGGCGAGACGGCGGCCCTGCTCTCGTCACTAGCGTGGGGGCTGGCTATCGGCTTGCTTGTGTATGCGTTGGGCTCTCGCCTGGGGGGGCGGCGAGTCGGCTTCATGGCGTTGGCGGTGTTCTACGGCATGCACTTCGCCACCTACAAGCTGCACCGGACGGGCACTGACCTGCAGGTGACGGCATTCGTGGTCGGCGCCTTCTACCTGCTCCTGCAGTGGCTGGAGGAACGCGACCCCCGGTCGCTTGTGGGCATAGGGCTGCTGCTTGGGTTTGGGTGCGCCACCAAGCACAACGCGCTGTGCGCGTTGCCCATCGTCGGGGCGATCGTCGCCTGGGGGGCATTCGCTGCTCGCGCAACCCAACTCCGGCCGGCTCGGCTCTGGCCCGTTGCGGCCGTTGCGTGGTTGGCGCTCGCCGGGGTTTGGTACGTGAAGTGCTGGCGGGCGACGGGGGCGCCGCTTTTCCCGTTCGCTACCGGGTCCTTCAAACTGAAGGATCCTTACAACTCCATGGTGGCGCCCCCCGGGGAAGCGGCCGAGGGCCAGGACACGGCGAAGTCCAGCGCCTCCGCCAAGTGTTCCGCCCTTCTGGGGCACCTGACTGCCGCTTGGCGCATCGTGTTCTTCCCGGTGGACATCACGATTGGTCACATCGCGGGGGGCGGTGAGTGGGCGCGCGGCTGGCACCAGAGCCTGACTCCCGTCTGGTTGGCTCTTGCCCCCTGCTGGCTCCTTGCCGGGCGCGACGCAAGACGAGCGTTGGTGGTGCTCGGGATTGGGTGTGCGTTCGTGATCCTGTGCCGCGTCTGGGGTACCTTCCTGGTGCGGTACGCCAGTCCCGCATTCCCACTGATGAGCGCGGCGACCGCGTGGCTCCTGGTATGGCTGCGGGATCATGCCCCTCGAACCCGCTTCGCGCTGGGAGTCGTCGTGGGTCTCCCTTTGGCCGTGAACTTCGGTGCTTCCGCCGCCGAAGCGCTGTCGAAGGCTCCGGTCATCTTCGGCAAGGAGACCCGCGAGCAGTTCCTGGAGAAGCGCTATCCCGAGGCAGCAGCCTTCGCGTACCTCGATGCCCACAGAAGCCAGGTGAGCCGCGTCCTCTACTTCGGGGTAAGAAGCTACTTCTGCAACTTCCCCTATGAGCGCGCTGCGGACCTGAACCTCAGGCTGATGCCGCATATCTGCAAGCGGTTCGATGCACCCGCAAAGCTCGCCGCTTACCTGCGAGCGGAAGGGATCAGTCACGTCGTCACAGACGAGGATCTGCTCGCTTGCCCAGCGGATAGCGCACAGCAGCAACTCGTCGGAGAGGTGCGTTCCGCCCTTGATAGCCTCCGCCGCAAGGGGATCCTGTTCGTGCCTTTCACGACGGCGCACTGCACGGTGTATGAAGTCGTGAGCGCGAAGCTGCCCTGACTACCGGAAGGACCATGAAGCACTCAAGCCAAGTCGATAGTGGTCCTCAGTTGGGCCGGTGCGTCGCCCGCTCCTTTCGACGCTTTCCCCGATCTCTGTGGCTGAGGCCCTTCCCTGATCCCTATGTCTGACGGAGTCTTCAAAGTCGAGAACCTCGTCGAACCCACTGGGTTCGTACTCAAGTACTCAAGCTCGACCGCTACGGCCAGAGCGGCTTCAGCCGCGCCAGCCTCCGTGAAGCCCTCACCGACGCGGCCCGGTCCACGGTCCACGGTCCACGGTCCACGGTGCACGGTCTACGGTGCACGGTCCACGGTGCACGGTCCACGGTTCACGGTGCACGGTCCACGGTGCACGGTCCACGGTCCACGGTTCACGGTCCACGGTCCACGGTTCACGGTGCACGGTCCACGGTCCACGGTCCACGGTCCACGGTGCACGGTGCACGGTCCACGGTTCACGGTCTACGGTCCACGATCCACGGTTCACGGTTCACGACCGCAAGTCCTGGGAATCCAGCGGATTCCACGAAATCGTCGCCTTCGCCGAGACCGAGAAGTTCATCGACACGCCGGTTGTAGGGACGGGGCTCCGTACCTGCCCTATTCCAGCGGGATGTATGTGCGGTTGGCGTTTGGGGTGGCGGCGCACCTGGCCCCGGAGATTCTGCTGGTGGTTGCCCGCCGCAGGCAGGCGTGAGGTGCTGTCGGTGGGCGATGCGGGGTCCCAGAAGAAGTGCGTGGGGAAGATGGGGGGAGGTGGCCCGGTCAGACCGGCCACGCAGGCTGTGCGCCGCCTCACCCAAGGGACCAGGAGACGGGATCACCGGAATGCGGTAGTGGGGGTATGCAGTTGACTCTCGCTACGGCATCGCTCAGTCCCAACGGGACGATTGAGAATAGCCCAATGGCTTCAGCCTTGGGACCACTCGGTACCAATCAACGTAGAGTCCTGAAAGGACGGCTGATACTGCAGGCGAACGGCGTCAGTCGTCCTTTCAGGACTGCGGCTCCTGTTGTCGCCGAGCTGTCCCAAGGCTGAAGCCATTGGGCTATTCTCGTTCTGCCCCTTCGGGGCGGCCGTCGAGCGCACACACGAAGCGCACGAGAGTCAACTGCATACCCCAATTTGGCGAATGACTCGTAGGAGTACGTATACGGTCGCCACAGGACGGGACACAGCCCGGCGTCCTCCAGTGCTCTCAGTGTCTCGTGGTACGTCAGATAGCCGCCGATGTTCTGCTCCCGCACGTGAAGGAGCGGGTTGAGCACGCTCTTGCTGTGATCGGGAAGGACGGCGTCGCTGAGGAGAAGCAGACCGCCCGGCTTCAGCACTCGGCGCACCTCGCGGAGCGATTCAGCCTTCTGCTCGAAGTGATGGAACACGTACCTGCAGATCACCACGTCGAACTCGTCGCTTCCAAACGGCAGTGCAGTGTTGGATCCTTGCGACCGTTTCTCGATCTTCGGGTGTTTTGGCAGTTCTCGCATGTACTTCAGCGCTTTGTCGTAAGCAACCACCGAACCCACGCAATCCTGGGCGGCGAGCCAGAGACTGACGTGGCCGGACCCCGCTCCGAGGTCCAGGATTGCCAGGTCGGCTCCAGCGCTCATGTCCCTGATGCATCGGTCATAGAACGCGAGCACACGCCCGTGGATGCCTTTGCGAGCCAGTTCCTCCATTCGCTTCTCGCCATGGGTACGGTCGGGCATGTTCTGTAGCTCCTTCGTCCGACCCAGTTGCCGGACGGTGACGCGTCTGGTGGCGCAGGCCGAGAGTGTACCCCCGTCCGGTGACATTGGGAATAGGCACTGGCTGAATACGATGGAAACGGGGGCCAAGATGGCCCGACCAATGCCCTCAAGACCGTTGTGACATCCAGAATCGACGGGCGGTCCGTATCCTATCGAGTGGTGTGCGGTGACATCAGGAACCGGATTCCGCGCGGTACGCTACTCTATGGCTTCATCTCCACAAGCACTGTAATGCATGGACCGGTACGAATCGCCAATCTCGTGGTGGGGTCTGGCCCTACGGCTGACCGCTGCACGCCATTGGGCGCCCTCACCATTGCCGCCGCTGTGCGTGAGACTGGCGCAGAAGTCCTCTTCGACGACTACCAGTTCATTGACACCGACGATCGGTGGCAGCCGGAGGCCATCGCCCGGTTCCTGAGCGCCGAAGAGGTTGCAGTGCTGGGCATCAGCGCCTATGAGCACGTGCTGCCGCACCTGGTACTTGCCTGCGACCTGATGAAGTCCAACGGATTCCAGGGCGCCCTCGTACTCGGTGGTCCTGGCCCTTCGTCCGTAGCGCAGGAGCTGGTGAGCCGCTTCCCGAGCATCGACGCCGTCGTTGTCGGCGATGGTGAAGAGCCAATCCAGCGGCTACTGACGACGCCGAGGTCGGAGTGGAGCCAAGTAGCAGGAGTCTTCACTGCCGCCGGCGGCACGACAAGGAAGTGCGAGCCGAAAGAACGGGAGACGGTGTCCCCGGCATACGACTTGGTTAGTGGTCTCGACTATGACCGCTTCTATCTTTCAACCTCGCGCGGTTGCCCGTACTCGTGTCCGTACTGCACCGTCCCGTCTCAGTGGGGCGGCAGGTTCGCTGAACGCCCAAGTCAGAAGGTTCTGAGCGAGGTTCGGTACCTCACGGAGTGCCTGAACGTGCGGCGAATTCACATCGCTGACGATGGCTTCACGGCTTTGCCTCGCCGAGCCGTTGAGACGGCGAGGGCGATGCAGGAAATCTGTGCCGATGTCGAATGGTCTTCATACGTCAACCTGAGTCGAGTCGACGAGGAACTGCTCCATGAGCTGGCGGACTTGGGCTGCTTCAGCGTCTTCGCCGGTTTCGAGAGCGGCAGCGAGGCGTTGCTCAAACGCTTGGGCCGCCCACAGGCGTTGCGGACCATGGCTCGAACGGTCGCTGCGCTTCGAGATCGGCTGTGGATCGACTGCTCGCTCATGTGGGGATACCCCGACGAGTCCGTCGAGGACTTCTACGAGACCCTCATGACGGGGGTGTGGCTGAGCGAGCTTGGCGAGAGCGTGTGGGTGCGGCTCTTCCAGTTGGCGCCTTTGGCCGCGGCTGCGCTCACGAAAGACGGTGCCGGCCAGCTTCGGTTTGTGCAAGGCGAGACCTCCGGTCTCATCCAGACAACTCCGGAGCAACTCTCGGACCCGATAGTGCGGCTCATCGCTGCCCACCCGGACGTCTTCTCGGCGTACTGCCGATTCGACACGCCTCAGGGGCAGCGGAAACGAGAGCTATTGCGTGAGATGGACATTTTCGGACCCTGTTGAGGAAGTGAACAGAAATGCTTACTGAGCTATTCAAGAACAAACGCAGCTTCATCGGCCTGCTCTGCGCTCTGGCGGTGTCGGCGGTCGTCCTTTGCGGATGTCCGCCCAAGGAGCAGAGCGGCGGAACGGGCGACACACCGGCCAAGCCCGAAGTCGTCAAGATCGGTTACGTGCTGCCCTTGAGCGGCAGGGGTGCAGACTATGGCGCTGTCCAGCAAAAGGCGATCGAGATTGCGCTGGCGGAAGTGAACAAGGAAGCCAAGCGTGTCGAAGTGGTGTATGAGGACTCCCAACTCGACCCAACGAAGGCGCTGACCGCGGCCGAGAGACTCGTGTCGGTGAACAAAGTGAACGTGCTCTTCGGTTTCTCCAGCGGCGAGACGCTGGCGGTGGCGGGGGTCGCCAAGCGGTCAAAGCTACTCCTGGTGGCACCCATGGCGTCCAGCCTTGAGCTCGATGAAGCCAAAGACGCAATGATCCGGTTGGCTCCGTCCGACGCCGCCCAGGCAGAGGAGGTCGCCAAAGTCGTGCGGCGCCTGGGCCACGCGAACGCAGCTATCCTCCACGTGAACGACGTTTGGGGCAAAGGACTCGCGAAGGCATTCGAGACGGCGTTCCAGGCGGAAGGCGGCAAAGTAGCCACCAATGAAACGTGCGAGCCGGGCGCGACGGACTTCAGAGCCCAACTCACCAAGGTGAAGTCCCTGAATCCTGCCGTGTTCTTCATTCCTGTGCACCCCGACGAAGCCCTGCCGCTGCTCCGACAGGCAAAAGACCTCGGCGTGAAGTCGAAGGTGTTCGGCGGAGATACGTTCAGCAACGAAGCCGTCTACGCAGACAAGTCCAAGCTTGCCGAGGGCGTCGTGTTCGCGCTTCCTGCCGACAGCGACACGGAGGCGTGGAAGGAGTTCTCGCGCGCCTACAAGGAGAAGAATGGCAACCAGCCCGACATCAACGGCGCCGCCGCCTACGATGCTGTGAAGATCATTGCCGAAGTCGCGCAGAAGGCAGCCAGCTTGACTGCCGTGGACCTTCGCAAGGCAGTGATTGACGGCATCCAGAGCTACGTGGGCGCCACCGGCGAGTTCTCGATCTCCGCCGAAGGGATTGCCACCGGCAAGCGCTACGGCGTGTTTGTCGTCAAGGGTGGCGCTTACAAGCCCATGGATCTGCCGGGCGCGAAAGGTGGGAAGGCCCAGTGACCTCTAACGGCTGCGGGACCTTCTCGAGTCTCGCCCTCGACACGGCGTCGGTGTGCAACTTGGCGTGTCAGTTCTGCTTCACCGGAGTGAATCGTCGAAACGGCGGCGACTCCCTGTCGCTGGAGGAGAGCAAGCAGGCTATCGGCTTCGCCCACGAGCATGGCGTCCGCGAGTTGGTGATTGCGGGCGCCGGCGAACCGCTGATGGATGAGTGTTTCTGGCCGGCGGTGGACTACGCGAACGCGCAGAACATGCAGGTCGTTCTCTACACGAACGGGACCCTCATCGACGACGCCCTGGCTCAGAAGATTGCCGCGCAGATTCACCGGGTGCTGGTGAAGCGCAACTGCATGGACCACGGCGCCCAAGATTCTGTGACCGGCGTGCCCGGCAGCAGCCTGAGGATGCTCGCCGGCCTGCAGGCGCTGATGTCCGCCGGTCTTCGGGCACCCCGCTTGTGTGCAGAGTCGTACATATTGCGCTCGCTCACGAAGAGCCTGGAAGAGGTGTTGCGGTACTGTCGCAGAAATGGTCTTGCGCCCTACTTTGAGTCGCTGTACACACCAAACGGTGACGCGCCGGAGTCTCTCGAAGACGAAGCCCTGAGCAACCACGAGCTAACGCAGTTCTTCCTCCGTCTGGCCACCATCGACCGGTGCGAATTCGGGATTGATACGCCCCTCTACGTGGGCGCAAGAACCTACGGCGAGAAGCCATGTCCTCGGCTACGGACGACCTTCTCGGTCGGCTGCGACGGGGAAGTAAGGCTCTGTGTCGACCCCACGAAGCGCCTCGGCAATATCCGGCAGGAGGCGCTTTCAGACATACTGTCGCAGGAGAGAGTCGAGACAGTGAGGGGGCAGAACGGCTTTTGCTGTTCCTTCCCGACCGCCTGGTGCGAGCCCGGGACCTTGCCGCAACGCCCCGACAATAGGCAGATGATCACCCGTGGCTGACCTGAGCGCCTCATGGCGATGCAAAGTCTTCTGTGACGGGGGCATCGCGATGCACGTCGATAGAGCCCTGTTCGTCAAGCTGAACCGGTCGGCCGCGTGGGTGGTTGATCGACTCGTGCGGGGCGCGTCAAGCGACGGAACCGTTCAGGAGTACGCCAAGTCTTTCGGCGTGAGCACGGACCAAGCGGCCCAAGAGGTAGCGGCCGTAGGCGCTCAGTTGCTGGCGGCGGAGAGTGCAGTTCAGACACAATAGTACTGGGGTGGAGATGAATATGGAAACCCGCAAAATGCATGAGAGCCCCCGGCTCACGATCATCAACCTCAAACGGGCCGCACGGAAGATCAACCCGTGCGGACTCCCCTGCCCGGATCCGCAGGACGGCCGGTCTGCAGTTCTGCGGAGCAGGCTGTCCGAACGATAGCGGCGGTGAGACACCCATGGCAACCCGAGAAACACATGAGAGCCCCCGGCTGACAATCATTGACCTCAAACGGGCCGCGCAGAAGATCGACCCAGCGGGACGCCCTTGCGCCGATCCGCAGGACGGCAAGTCAGCGGCACAGGGCACTTTGAGCGCCCCCGGGCTATCGACTGGAGCTGCCGCCGGGGCGAGGTGAGACGCAATCGTTGAGCAGGTACTCGTCAACACCCTCGGTAACGCGAGCCTCTATGCGCTGGTGGGCATGGGATTCGCCCTCGTGTACGGCGTGGGAAGGTTCTTCCATGCGGCACATGCCACCACGATAGCCGTCGGGCTTTACACGGCTCACGTGCTGTGCAACCAGTTCGGCCTCAGTCCCTGCACCTGGATTCCCGGTGCCATTCTCGGTGCGGTTGTCACCGGGATTCTCGTTGAGTTCCTGGGCTATCGCCCGCTGCGGCGCGCCAACGCCGGCGGGCTGATTCTCCTGGTAGCCTCACTGTCGATCGTTGTCATCGGCGATAGCATACTGGCGGCGTGGTTCGGTCGGGTACCGCGGACACTGGACGCGCCGTGGATACGGCACAGCTTCACGGTGGGGGAGGCCACCGTCACGGCGGTACAACTGTCAGCACTCATTGGCTTATTGCTCGCCACCGGCGCGCTCTGGATCGTGATGCACCGAACCCGGGTTGGTCTCTACTTGCGTGCCACAGCCAGCCGCTCGGATCTGGCATCTCTCCACGGGATCAACCCCGAGGCGGTATCCTGCCTGGCCATCGTTGCCGGCTCCGTTCTGGCGGGATTCGCCGCTGTTCTCGTCGGGCTCGACACGGGGTTCTCTCCCTCAACGGGCTTCGACTTGCTCTTGGTGGGCGTCGTTGCCTGCCTCGTCGCCGGTGCCCGGGTATGGTACGGATCTCTCGCCGGCGGACTTGTCCTCGCTGCCTTGAATCAACTCGGTGTGCTGTACATCGGCAGTGAGTGGCAGTCGACCATCACCTTCGGAGTCCTGTTGCTGATCCTGCTGATTCGGCCGCAGGGTCTCTTGGAGTGGCAGGCGCCCTCGACCGGTTGACCGCCAACCCGTGCCCGCTGTGGAATCAATGACCCCGTCATGGACTATGCCCTACATCTCTGCATTCTGTTGGCGCTCTACGTGGGTGTCGCCCAGTCGCTGAACCTGTGCGTCGGCGACGCGGGGCTGATGTCCTTCGCCCACGCCACGCTCTTCGGTGTGGGAGCATACGTCTCCGCTCTCCTGACCAAGGGGGACCACGTGTCCATGTTGCCGGCGCTGGGTGCAGCGTGCGGTGCCGGCGCTCTGTGCGGGTTGCTGCTGATAGCGACGCTTTCACGGCTGCAGGGCGACTACTTCGCAATCGCGACGTTCGCCGTCCAACTCGTCGCCGTGGCCGCGTGCAAGAACGCCGACGCCGTGACGGGAGGTTCGGCGGGCATCTATGGCATCTCCCCGCTGTCCGTGCCCGGTCATGGACTCAGCTCAAAGGCAGCCGTGCTCCCGCTTGTGGTCGCGCTGGCAGTCGTCGCAAGTTGGGTGTGCCATTGGGTGCGAAACAGCAGCTTCGGGCTGTCACTTCACGTCTCCCGCGAAGACCAAGTGCTCGCTTCGGCGTTCGGGCAGCGAGTTGGGTGGCAGCGGTGCGCTGCTCTGGCACTGAGCGGCGGACTGGCGGCGCTGTTTGGCGCGTTGTATGCACACTACGCCGGGTACATCAACCCGGACGGCTTCGGGTTCGGTCTCTCGCTCTTCCTGTTGTCCGCTGTGGTGGTTGGAGGGCCGGGGACGGCCTGGGGCCCGGTGCTGGGCGTGATCCTGCTCCTGCTGCTTCCGGAAGCGTGCCGGCTGATCCCGGCGCTGCAAGCCTATGTCGCCGAGCTTCGCAACGGGCTCAGTGCCGCCCTGCTGTTCGGCTTCCTGCTCTACCGCCCCGCTGGAATACTCAGAGGATTCAGCTTCGTGACTCACGCGCGGGAGTGAGCCGCGCAGGACCGCCCATGGTTAACACCGCCGACAACGCGATCGCGGACTTCGAGGAACACCTCCACGACTGGCCGCCGCCCGTAGGGCGAGTCGAGGCGCTGGAACTCCGCAAGCACTACGGGGGGACAACCGCTTTGGACGGGGTGTCGCTCACGTTCCGCGGCGGCGAGCTCTGTGCGCTGATCGGGTCCAACGGCGCCGGCAAGAGCACCTTTGTGGATGCCCTGTTTGCTACTGCGCGCGCCGACGGCGGCAGCGTCGGCGTGGACGGTTTAGATATCACCCGCTGGTCGTCAGCCCGCCGCGCGTGCCGAGGGCTCGTCCGCTCTTTCCAGCGTGTGCGGCTTGCCGGTCAGCTCACGGTCTGGGAGAATGTCGCCCTTGGGCTCCTGGCCGGAGATGCCGCACTACCTGGCTGGGGTGGACCACTCGCTCAGGTGAAAGGGCTGCATGAGCCGGCTGTCCGCGCGCTCGCCTGGGTTGGGGTTGCCGAGCTCGCCGACGCGCGCGTTGCCGAGCTGTCGTTCGGGCAACGGAAGCGCGTCTCTCTGGCACAGTGCCTGGCCGCACGGCCGCGGTTCCTGGCGCTCGACGAACCCGTGGCCGACCTGGACCCCGGCGCTACCCGGGTCGTTGCCAAGCTGTTGGCGGCTCTGGCGGCGAAGGGTATCGGCGTGCTCATCGTGGAGCACAACCTCTCGTTCGCCTTCGACACCTGCGACCGGGTGGTGGTGATGGTCTCGGGTCAAATCACGTTAGACGGGCCTGCCGCAGAGGTGCGGGCCGATCCCCGCGCGGTGGAGGCGCAGCTCCGATGACGGAACCGCTGGCGCTTCAGCTTCAGGACCTTGCCTACGAGCTTCCCGACAGCAGGGTCCGTATCGGCGACATCCGACTGAGACAGAAGCCGGACGAGCTTACCTACACAGAACCCCGTTGTCATGGGGTATGGAGCTTGGGTATCCACTCCGAACCGACAAACTGGGGCAACGGGTACGGCACCAGCGCGATGGTAGCCATGCTCGATGTGGCGTTCCGCCTCGAGAATGCACAGCGCGTGGAGGGTCACATCGCCCTCGGTAATGCCGCCGCACTGCGGTGTGCCCAGAAGGCGGGTCGGCGCTGGGAAGGCGTCTCTCGCCAGCGATGGTGGCGAAACGGTGAATGGCTCGACGTGATGACTGTAGGCACGGTACACACGGAGTACGAGCGGCTGTGGGGTGATTCAGAACCCCACTGGAACTTCGACGAACTCCGGCAGACGTTGACGAGCAGGTGCGAGTAGCCCTTGTGACATCCAGAATCGAACAGCCCGAAGTACAGTGGCGAAATAGATGCCGCCGACTCAACTCGGAGAAAAGCGAGGTAGTGCAGCAATGAACGGAACATGCATCGGAACTCGTACACATCGTTGCCGGACTGTGCCCTGGGCTGCTTTGGCCACTCTCGGCGTCCTGGCCGTGTGCCTGGCGGGGTGCCGTAAACACTCCGGCCCTACACCCAACGGCGGGACGGAAGAGAAGACCTTCACTATCGGCGTCAACCAGTTCATGCAGCACCCGCTGCTCGACGATGTGGCCAAGGGACTGAAAGACGAGTTGGAGGCGGCGGGAATCTCTGAGTCCCACGGCGACAAAGTCATGGTGAAGAACGCCAACGGCGAGGATTCGGTGGCTGTTCAGATCAACAAGCAGTTCGTGAGCCAGAAGGTGGACGCTATCGTGGCTCTTGGGACGCCTTCCGCGCAGTCGGCCTGCAAGACCACGACGACCATCCCCGTCATCTTCGGCGCCATCACGGACCCTGTGGCGGCTGGCATCGCGGACTCGATTGAGAAGCCGGGCGGGAACAAGACCGGCACTTCGGACCGTTGGCCCTTCGAGCAGCAGGTGGAGCTGATCAAGCAGATTGTGCCCACGGCGAAGAAGGTCGGAATTGTGCTGAATCCCGCCGAAAGTAACACCGAGGCCAGCATGAAGTACATCCGCCCGGCGCTCAAGCAGGCTGGACTCGACTCGGTTGAAGTGGCTGTTGCCAGCACGGGCGAGGTGTTCGGCGCGGCGAAGAGCTTGGTTGGGCGATGCGATGTGTTCCTGATTCCAGGCGACAACACGGTAATCGCGGCCATCGACACCCTCATCAAAGTGGCGCGGGAGAAGAAGATTCCGGTGATCGGCGGCAGTGAAGACCTGGTGAAGAAGGGGTCCATCGCGACCTACGCCAGCGACTACTACCAGATCGGTCGTACCACCGGCATGATTGTCGTCGAGGTCCTGAAGGAGAAGAAGGACCCGGGCACCATCCCGGTTGCAGTTGCAGAGGAGTGCGCCTTGGTCGTGAATCAGAAGGCAGCGACCGAGCAGGGCGCCAACGTGCCGGAAGCACTGCTGGCCAAAGCCAAGAAAGGCTGAGTGCAGCCCGCTCTGAACTCGCGCAGCGCTCTCCGAGGAGTTGGGAGCTGCCTGCGCGCTTGTCTTTGCCATCACAAGGAATTGCAGCTCATGACTGCCGTCTGGGACGTTCTATCGACAAGCGCGCAACTGGCCTGCGTCTACGGGCTGGTTGTGCTTGCGGCCGTGCTGGCGTTCCGTATTGCCAACTTCGCGGACCTGACCATGGACGGCGCCTTCACTTTGGGCGGTGCCGTGGGGGCCGTGGCGCTGCTGCACAACAAGTCGCCGGTGGTCGCATTGCTCCTGGGGGCGCTGGCCGGCGGGGTTGCAGGTCTGTGCACGGCGCTCTTGCACACGCGGATTGGGGTCAACCGGCTGTTGGCCGGCATTATCACCATGACGCTGCTCTACTCTGTGAACTTGCGCGTCATGGGGCGGTCCAACGTGTCGCTGCTCGACGCCCCCTCGGTGTTCGGCTTCTTGCCCGTGGGCGTCATGCAGTTGGTCGGTGTTGCCGTGGTGGCGTTTGCCATTGCCAACCTGCTGTGGATGTTCCTCCGGACCGAACTGGGCCATTTCATGCGCGCCGCCGGAGAGAACCCGCGGGTGGTCGTGCGGCTGGGCTTCAGCGAGGAGAAGTTCCTGCTTCTGGCGTTGTTTCTCTGCAACGCCCTCGCGGCGTTTGCCGGCGGGCTTGCCGCTCAGCAGAACGGTTTTGCCGACATCGGCATGGGGACCGGCCTGGTGATTGCCGCGCTGACGGCGCTGCTCCTGGGCGAGGCCGTCTTACCGCCGCGCAGCGTCCCACGTCTCATTGCGGCCGCGCTGCTCGGCGCACTGGGCTACCAGCTCTTGGTTGCCCTCGGTCTTCGGGCGGGCATCAACCCGTGGGACCTGAAGCTTGCCACGGGTCTGCTGCTGATTGCTGCCTTGTGCCTCAAGCGCTACCTGCCGCTGCAGCGGAGCGCCGAGAACATCGGGTGCGACCCGCTATGATCGAGTTCTCCAACATCACCAAGGTGTTCAACGCTGGCGGCGATGGGCAGGTCACGGCTGTCTCGACCGTCAGCCTGACCATTCAGCAGGGCGAGTGGTGCAATCTGTTGGGACCGAATGGCTCCGGGAAGTCCACGCTCTTGCGGCTGCTTGCCGGCGAGATGGAGCCCACGTCCGGCGATATTCGCGTGGAAGGCAAGTCCATTCTGCGTGACGATGCGGCCCGGCGAGCACGCACTTTCTTCTTCGTCGAGCAGGACACTCGGGCAAACCTCGTGCCTTCGATGACCATTGAAGAGAACTTGGTTCTGGCGCTGTGCCTATCACGGTTCCCCGGCTTCCGCCGAGTTCGGAACAAGGATAGACGCGCGAAAGCGCGCGACGCCCTGGCGCGCTTCGGCATGGAACTTGAGAACCGGCTCGACGAGCAGGTCCGGACGCTTTCCGGCGGCGAGCGACAGGCAGTCGTTCTGGCGAAGGCGTTGGTGATCTCTGCACCGGTGCTACTCCTCGATGAGTTCCTCGGCGCGATGGACCCCCGAACCGGTCCCAAGCTCCTGAGCGTGGCGCATGAACTGGCGGAAGCGGAGAACCTGACCGTCTTGTCGGTCAGTCACAACCTGGATCATGTCATGATGAACGGCGGCCGAAACGACCGCGTGGTGCTGCTCAGAGAGGGACGGTTGGTGCAGGACCTCAGTGTGAGTGAAATCCCGTCCTCGCAATGGTTGCTGCAGCAGTACGAAGGCATCCTCCAATCAATACAGGAAAGAAACTGAACTGACATGTCCTCTGAAGCGGCTCGACAAACAGTCCAGGCAGGTCTGGGCACCACCCCCGACCGCGGCATCATTCAGAGCCTGTGGGTCGAAATTCCGGGCAACTGCGATTTGCAGTGCCCGTATTGCTTCTGCGCGACGACGAAGAACAAGCCGGATCTCGACCTCGACA
>Ga0210030_1001445_pt1 | contig 16985 bp, 14 predicted proteins | sample CryGeymeta201523_FD_183986 | JGI IMG/M metagenome (GOLD analysis project Ga0210030, IMG submission 183986) | Groundwater microbial communities from Crystal Geyser aquifers in Utah, USA - Crystal Geyser metaG 2015-23 (SPAdes) (version 2) | ecosystem: Environmental > Aquatic > Deep subsurface >...
AGGACTGGCATTTGAAAAATGTAAATTCCAAAACTGATCTCACCAAGAAAAACCAGTGGCTTCAAGGACATCACCCGCGAGAACAGGCCATTATCAGAACAGATAAGAAGAATCATGGGGATAAAAATAATCACCAGCAAACCATTGTGCAAAGACAACCCAATCCACCGAAGTTAAGCCATGTCACCCCTTGTAGGCCATGCTCGGATGCGGCTTTACCGGGTTTTTCGGACGTGGCTGTTTGCGATCAGGCACTTGCCGATGGGAATTGGCGCCCAGCAGTTCGAACGCTTTCCCCAAAAGGGTCACCAGACAGCCCAGTCCCAAGACCATACGCGGCAGCAGGCGTTGCAAACAGGGTGCAGCATAAGCACGGTTGCAAGTGCGCTGCTTTTCTTCTAAACCCGCTGCCTCAGACGCGCCAATGCACACCAAAGAAGCCAAATTGTCAGCCACCACCTTGGCGTGCACATCCACCATCAGCGCATGCTGCGTCAGCCCAGAGACGCTCTCCAGTTTGCAGCGATGCTTGAGGCGCTTGAACGCCTCCTCAATACGCCAACGCTCATGGTAAAGCTCCCCAAAAACGGCTGTCGGGAATTGGCTGATTGGCAAATTGGTCGCCATCACGCGAATCAGTCCATCGGGTGTCACGCATTTGACCAACAGCAGCCAAACAGACATCATGCGTGCGTTGCTCTAGCGTCAGATATTCAATAGCCCTCCCATCCTGCTGCACAGCGGCCAAGCAAACCTCGGGCGTGCGCAAATGGCTCGGTAAGTCCTTGATATTGCACCATGAGTTTCTAACCTGAGCCAACAATTGGTTAGGCGTGATTTCTTTAGTCATTTCAGTAGTGTCCCAAACGATGTCACATCGGAGTGTCATAAGTCATTAATTTGCTTGATGATTTTTATGATTCGGTCTGGTCTCGATTTGTACGCCGAAAGTCAGATTAGGGAGATGTTGATAGCATTCCATGCTGTACCTCACGCCGATGCACGCGGCGACTACAAATACCACATTAGTCGATATTAAAATCATTAATATCACCTAAAAGTGCCGTTTGATTATGTAAATTGCAAATCATATAGAAATAAGTATTCTTAGGATAATCAGAGATATCCAAAGAACCAAGCGGTATTGCAATTTTATAGTTTGAATTTGGAGAGAAGAAGATTTCTATTTGTTTCAAATAGTCTCTCACTATATCTTCGTTTTCAATTTCAGGCTCTTGGATTAGGTGATCCTCGCGAATGCTCTTGATTGTGTATAAATAAAGCTCGAAGTCGTGAAGATCATCGTCTGCAAGTGTCACCTCGTAGTAGCTACTGGTAATCTGGTGAATTGTATAATTGATATTATTTTGCTTGAACAGAAGCTCAAATATTGGCGCTACAGAATTCCCGACCTTAAGTGAATTACGATGGTTTTTATCGAGCACCCTATTTAATACCCAATAATCAGAGACAAGCGCACGAATGAGAGTTTGTTGAAAGTTCATAGATTTATCTCACAAATTGAAGAGCTGGTAGAAATCATATGGCTGCATAGATATCTCTGAAATAACCTTGACTTGACCATCTTCCTGGATTGCCCTTTGGATCCCAACAACTGGTCCTAACTCTGGTGCCCACCAACGTTTTTGCCTTTTGCGTGATTACGCCGTCAGGATCGAATGTTGATGTTTTCATGTGACGCTGACTGCCGTCACCCATTACAAGGACTGTGCATGATGAGCTACGCACCGTCTGCATTTCTCTTACCAAAACCAAAGTATCAGGTGCAGACAGTAAGGCTGTGCTTTTTTCGGCATCGGCTCTCACGGATTCAATCGCAAATTCGGCTTCATCCACCTTGTCTTTCAACCAATAGACGTTACCTTCAATGTTTGAGAGATTTGAAGGTGGCTGACCGCTGGCCTGAGCATTGTCGGACATGTTGATTTCTTCGTGTGGTGGTTGATAGCGCCACTCTACGCCTCTGAAACTCACGTTACGCCATGATGCTGGGTGCATCCGCCGGACACTCGTGACCAACGGCAACGTATCCCTTATTGATGCTTCCACCAAGGATCGCAGCGGATCATTTGTTTCAAAGTCATTTCCCTTGGTGCAGCAATTCATGAGAATGTCACCGGGCCGCACTACAGACTGAAGTCGTGAACAGAAGTCCTCTCGTCCGCCCCCCGCCCACATTGCTCTAAAAATCAGATCACGGTAAAGGGATGTGTCCGTTCCAAGTGAGCATTGATGCTGTATTGCATTTATCAAAATTAGCCCGAGACCATCAAGATTCCATCCATGCAATGCCTCTGGCAGGTGGTTGCGAATCATGTCTCCGGTGAACCCTTTTGCCGGACCTGGCGTGCCTATGAACTCGTCAACGTGTGGTGACTCCAAAACCATCACGACGCACGGTTGCGCGGCTCTCTCAGACGCAGCGAGTCGCTGTGGAAAGCTTGTACGCCCAATGATTTCGTTCAATGTCCCCAAATACTGATCCGAGCAAGATCGGTTTTCCAATGTGTTGCCGTCCCACCGTATGGTTCTTTTGACAATTTGCTCAAAGTTCAAGTCTTGCATGTGCATCTCCAAAAGGTTGTGCCTTAGATAAAGCCAATTCCATGCCATAGAAAATTTGAACTTAGTTCCTTGCAAATCAAGAACTTAGAGATACCAAAGAAAACAAAAAAGTAAATATTTTTGAATAAATGTAAATACTATTACATTTTTCATGTGTATTCATTGTTCATCTGCCCGCACTAATTGATAGGCAAATCACCGGACATGCCCAGTCGTTTCATCCAATTCCCAAGTGTTTGATGATTGGAAAAGCCTAACAAGTTCGCCGCGACGGTTTTTCGCTGACCAGATTGGCGCAAGGCCTGCTCGATGAAGCCTCGTGCCAACTCGTCAAGTCGTGCTTGCAGGGCGAAATTCGAGCCAATCACATCTGGTTGACCTGGGGATTGGGTTCGCGTCACTGGAAGCATTGCAGCTCTGATGTCCTGCTCTGTAATCTCAGTCATCGTTGACCATATGGCTGCTCGCAAGAGTGTGTGATAAAGCTCGCGGACATTGCCAGGCCAAGGGTGAGTCAACAGGAAATGCTTGGCACTTTGCCCAATACTTTTGTACTGTGCTTCCGGCTTGCCAGCACTGTCTGCGTTGATGCTCTCCAAAAAATGCTGTGCAAGCAATTCCACATCACCAGTGCGTTCTCGTAGAGGCGGCAACTGAAGTATTCCAACAGCTAGGCGGTGAAACAGATCTTCTCTAAACCGCCCACATGCTACGTCCGCAGCTAAATCTCTGTGTGTAGCCGCCACGATTCTGGTATTGATTTGGACTGGCTTTGACTGCCCCAGTGGGGTTATCTCATGGGCCTGCAATGCGCGAAGCAGTCTGACTTGTGTATCCAATGGAAGATCACCGACTTCGTCCAAGAAAAGCGTGCCGCCGGATGCCTCTAAAAAATGGCCTTTCCGGTCTGCCGTCGCGCCTGTGAAAGCTCCTTTTTTATGGCCGAATAATTCTGAACTCGCCAATTCAGCAGTAAAGGCACCACAGTTGACCGCTATGAATGGCTGAGCCACACGGGAACTTGCGGCATGAATAGCTTCTGCAAACAACTCTTTGCCCGTGCCAGTTTCTCCCAAAATCAGAACAGGAACGTCGTATGCCGCAATACGCCGTGCAAGACTGACTTGATCTGCGACCACCTGGCTTTGATGAATGATCTTGCCAAACTCAGGGCTTGCTGGTTGTACAGCATCAACCAAACGCTTAACCCGTTCGCCGCTGCGGTGCAAATATTCAGGGAGAAAGTCACCTGCTAGGTCAAAAAAGAAATCTACTGATTCGAGTCCCTTTTCTCTGGAGGTTTGAATCAGCTTTGCCGGAAAGCGAGTCTTCGACAGAATAATCCATATCGCCGCCATGGCAGGTGTACCGGGGCTGACGTGAAAAGTGAGATCTACGTCATTGCGCGGCAGACCTGCCTGCTGAAGGTTGGAACTGACTTGGGTGTAAATGTCAGCGTAGTCAATGGGACTGATGAGGTCAACGCTGTACAAATCGACTACAGACTGATCGTAGCCTGAGGTTGTCTCCAACCATGTGCAATACCTTTTGCTTCGGTCAAAGTCATAGTTCGTGAGGAGGTAGATGCGGTCATAACGCTTTTTACCAAGAAGGGCGGTCGCAATCGGGCCAAGGTCTGATCCTCGCTTGGACTCAGAACATTCATGGTCGGTTGCACCGATCCACGCAACAAGCCATGATTGCATTTGCATCGACAAGAATTAATCGACTACATAAATATTCTTGAACCAATTCTCCCATTTGTAATTAGTGCCAGGTTTATTCCAAACATCGGTTCTAACTTTCTTTCCTGAAGTGCACAATTCTTCAGCTAATTCTAGTCGGGTATTGTACCCTCGTTCCCAGTTATTTGCTCTATTGGTCCCGTCGCTCATGTGTAATATGATTGCCCGTTGATTGCTTCGTCCAATGTTTCCCTGCGAAACCCGCTTAATTGTTGCAACATTAGATTCTGTAACGATATCATCATACCTTGGGGTCATCAATGAATCACGCAGCAACTGCGCGATTTTTTCATCCTTAAGTCTATTTTCCGCCTGTGCCTCTTCTTTTTGTTTTTTTTCAATATTGGCACGTGCAGACTCAGCTTCTGCTCTTTCTGACGTAGATCTCACGAGCGATTGCATTTCCTTCTCTCTGACCATTGATTCGTCCAACAATTGCCCGATTCGCAAAGCACCATCTCGAAGAGATTGATTTTCTTGATCATAAAGAATCTTCATCAATGTGGCAGGGGAAACGCCAGCGTTTTCTCGAAATTTTTCATGCATCACAGTCGCGACAAGATTTATGTCGAATGCTGTTCCATCCATCGCAGTATCAACCAGAGGATCGGTGTAACTGTGCTTTGCATCTGGATGCTGTGATACAGGCCAAAAAGTAACAAGATTCGGTCTATCTGAATTACTCTTATACGAAATTAATATAACATCATCAAAGGGATATCCATTGATAAATAATGTCCCTCTATATGCATCATTCCTCTCGTGTGCTTGAACCTCGTTTGTTGGTACACCATCAAACTCAATATCAATATATCCATTTATATTCCTAGGAATAACACCTAAACGCAAAGCCGCTGTATACATTATCTTATGAAATCTTCGATTCTGCTGATCGCTATTTCTTTGTGTCTGATGAATTCTGAAAATCTGTGACATTTTTTCCATCCTTTCAAGGTATTCACCATAACTTCTGCCAGCTTTTGGTGAATAAAAAATTTCTAATCATAATGACTTATTTGATATTGTCTGGTACGTAAGCGCGAACACTTTTCCACCATTCTTTTGGTGAATTTTTAAGCTCGTTTGCAGTTTCAGTTGTTACCAGTTTCCCAACCAATTTTTCTGCATGTGCTTGGTATTCAGCAGAATACGCGAAAGAAAGAAAACGCTTGGGCCTGAATAAAATATTATTTTTTTCATCGGTCAGTATTAAGACTAGACTATCGTCTGTAACTTCCACGCTCTTCAGCAGAAATGGGCCAAAAGTCATTTTTACCCCCGGATGTCAAAAGTTAAGGATTCACTCCATCGAGTGGTCAGCTTCAGTAATTATCACCGCTGTTCCGGTCAACGTCATTGTCTAATGCCTCCAAAAGCAACGTCGCTTCATGAAATATGTCAGTTGAGTTTGGCGCTTAGCATGTAGTGTAGGAAGCAGGGTTCAGTGCCTAGACCAACAACAGGTTTGGAGAAGGCAAATCGGAAAGTCGTCTGACCGCGGACAGCCTTCTGGAGTCAGCTGCGGTCTTAAATCCTATGACTGGTAACGCTGCGTACCTGACGATGCCAAGTCCCCTGAATCTCGTCCGCCTCATTCGAGTTCAGACAACTCACGCCCGGTGGGACAATAGCGGCGCAGCATCACGAACCACACCAGTTCATGAATTTGGGACGTGAGCATTTTCAGCCGTTAGCCCCTGCAAATAAATCACAAATAGATAGCCATCATTTTGTCCATCGAGTCCATTCTTCAAGAGGTTTTTGGCTACCCGAGTTTTCGCGGGCCGCAGCACGACATCATCCGCCATGTGGTGGCCGGTGGCGACGCGCTGGTGCTGATGCCCACCGGCGGCGGCAAAAGCCTGTGTTACCAGATTCCGGCGATTGCGCGTCAACGCGCCGGGCAGGGCATTACCGTGGTGGTGTCGCCGCTGATTGCGCTGATGCACGACCAGGTCGGCGCGCTGCACGAGGCCGGTGTGAGCGCGGCGTTTTTGAATTCCACGCTGAACAGCGAAGAGGCTTATCAAACCGAGCAGCGCCTGCTGCGCGGCGAAATCACGCTGCTGTATGCCGCGCCTGAGCGCGTCACCACGGCGCGTTTTCTGGCGCAGCTCGACGCGCTGCATGAACGCGGCCAACTTAGCCTGTTCGCGATTGATGAAGCGCATTGCGTGAGCCAGTGGGGGCACGACTTTCGGCCCGAATACCGGGCGCTGACGGTGCTGCACGAGCGCTATGCCGGCGTGCCACGCATGGCGCTCACCGCCACCGCCGACGCGCTCACGCGCGCCGACATCGTGGAGCGGCTGCAGCTGGAAGCGGCGGGGCAGTTTGTCAGCAGTTTCGACCGGCCCAACATCCGCTACACCATCGTCGAGAAAAAGGATGCCAGCACCCAGCTCTTGCGCTTTATCGAGCGCGAGCATGCGGGCGAGGCCGGCGTGGTGTATTGCCAGTCGCGCAAACGGGTGGAAGAAATTGCCGACATGCTGGCGCAGGCCGGCATCCATGCCTTGCCCTACCACGCCGGGCTCGATTTCAAGGTGCGCCAGGCCAATCAAAACGAGTTTCTGCGCGGCGAGGGCGTGGTGATGGTGGCCACCATCGCCTTTGGCATGGGCATCGACAAGCCCGACGTGCGCTTTGTCGCGCATCTGGACATGCCGAAAAATATCGAGGGCTACTACCAGGAAACCGGCCGCGCCGGGCGCGACGGCATGGCCGCTGACGCCTGGATGTGCTATGGCCTACAGGATGTGGTCAACCAGCGCCGCATGATTGACGAGAGCCCGGCCGAAGAAGATTTCAAGCAGGTCATGCGCGGCAAGCTCGACGCGCTGCTGGGCCTGGCCGAGGCCACCGATTGCCGCCGCGTGCGCCTGCTGCGCTACTTTGGCGAGGAAAGCACTGATTGCCATAACTGTGACAACTGCCTGCAGCCGCCCGACGTGTGGGACGCCACCGACGCGGCGCGCAAGCTGCTGTCCACCGTTTACCGTCTCCACCAAACCAGCGGTGTCTCGTTCGGGGCCGGCCACACCATGGACATCGTGCGTGGCAAGCTGACCGACAAGGTCACGCAGCGCGGGCACCAAAGCGTGAGCACGTTTGGCCTGGGCGCCGACTACACCGAGGCCCAGTTGCGCGCAGTCATGCGCCAACTCATTGCCATTGGCGCCCTACATGTGCACAACAACGAGGGCTTTAGCACCTTGCACCTGACCGCAGACTCGCGCCCGGTGCTGCGTGGCGAGGTGCCGGTGCGCCTTCGCCAATCCTCCAGCCAGCGCCCCGACAAGCGCAGCCGCAACCGCACGGCACTTGCCCCGGCTGCCGCCAGCCTGGGTCAAGACGCCATGGTGCGTTTCATCAACCTCAAGTCGTGGCGCGCCGAAGTGGCCAAAGCGCACAACCTGCCCGCCTATGTGATTTTTCACGATGCCACGCTGGCCGCCATTGCCGAGCGCTCACCGCAATCGCTGGCTGACTTGCAGCACATCAGCGGCTTGGGAACGCGCAAGCTCGAGGCTTATGGCGAAGCGGTGCTGGCAGTGATCATGGGCGAGAGCCACACGGTGAGCGCCGAATAGCTCGGGTTACCAGCACTGGTTAATTGCCACATCTTTGCTACACTGTTTGCATGTTCATGCATCAAATTCAAATCACAGGTTGCGGCAACCGGGGAGCCTGGCCCTGGCATGCCTGCTCTGCTTGTCTAGCCTTGCCCGTTCTGGCCTGACCCTGCGCAACGTCTTGTCTGCCGGGGTGTCGAACAGGTCTTTGACGGTTCAGCCCCCTCAATAGAAAGATGTCACTGTGATTTCCGAATCTGAATTCAATGCCCTCAGCGCCCAGGGCTTTAACCGCATTCCCATCGTAGCGCAGGCCTTTGCAGACCTGGAAACACCGCTCTCGCTCTACCTCAAGCTGGCTAACAGCGCGCCTTTTAGCTTTTTGCTCGAGTCAGTGGTGGGCGGCGAGCGGTTTGGCCGCTACAGCTTCATTGGCTTGCCCGCGCGCACACTCCTTAGAGCCAGCGGTTTTGGTGATGCAGCCCGCACCGAGGTGGTGACCGACGGTGTGGTGGTAGAAACATCGCAAGCCAACCCGCTCGACTTTATTGCCGACTACCAACAGCGCTTCAAGGTGGCTTTGCAGCTCGGCATGCCGCGCTTTTGCGGTGGCCTGGCGGGCTACTTTGGTTACGACGCGGTGCGCTACATCGAGAAAAAATTGCAGCATTCGTGCCCGCCAGACACGCTCGGCTGCCCTGATATTTTGCTGCTGCAATGCGAGGAGCTGGCCGTCATCGACAACCTGTCGGGCAAGCTGTACTTGATGGTCTATGCCGATCCAAACCAACCCCAGGCCTATGCGCGCGCCACCGAACGGCTGGCGCAGTTGAAGAATCTGCTCGACCAACCGGTGCACGCGCCGCAGGTGCTTGCCAGCGCGGGCCAACCTGCCGTGCGCGACTTTGCCAAGGCCGATTACATCGTGGCGGTAGAACGCGCCAAACAGTTGATCGCCAGTGGCGACTTCATGCAGGTGCAGGTGGGCCAGCGCATCAAAAAGCCCTACACGCAAAGCCCCTTGAGCCTGTACCGCGCGCTGCGCTCGCTCAACCCGAGCCCCTACATGTATTACTACAACTTCAGCGGTGCCACGGCGGACGGCGCCGATTTTCATGTGGTGGGCGCCAGCCCTGAGATTTTGGTGCGCCAGGAGCAGGTGCTGCAAGACGGCGCGCCGGTGCAAAAAATCACCATCCGCCCGCTGGCCGGCACGCGCCCGCGCGGCGCCACGCCAGAGCTTGACAAAGCCGCCGAGGTGGAACTTATCAATGACCCCAAGGAACGCGCCGAGCACGTCATGCTGATCGACCTGGCGCGCAACGACATTGGCCGTATTGCCGAAATTGGCAGCGTCAAGGTGACCGACGCCTTTTGTGTAGAACGCTACAGCCATGTGATGCACATCGTCAGCAACGTCGAGGGCACGCTGTTGCCCGGCATGACCAGCATGGACGTGCTCAAGGCGACCTTTCCCGCTGGCACGCTCACCGGTGCGCCCAAGGTGCACGCCATGGAACTTATCGATCAACTGGAGCCGACCAAGCGCGGCCTGTATGGCGGCGCCTGCGGCTACCTGAGCTACGCCGGCGACATGGACGTGGCCATTGCCATCCGCACCGGCATCATCAAGGACCAAATGCTTTACGTGCAGGCGGCAGCCGGGGTGGTGGCCGACAGCGTGCCCGAGATGGAGTGGCGTGAGACCGAAGCCAAGGCGCGTGCCCTGCTGCGCGCCGCCGAGCTGGTGGAAGAAGGCTTGGTGTGAAGCGTTTAACGCAGCACGCGCAGGTATGGCTGCTGCTGGCGTTTGCGCTGGCAGCGGTGGGGGCGTTGATGGGGCTCGGCCTGGCCGACGAACACCAGCGCATTCAGACCCACGAGCTGGAGCGCCTGAGCACCCAGGCCAAGGCGATCGAGGCCAACCTCACGCGTCAGCTCAGCGCCATTCAACGCAGCCTAATGTCCATTCAAAACGCGTTGCCGCGCTGGCAGAGCAGCACGGCGGGCTGGCAAGAGGGGCAGCAAACCCTGCGCAACATGGAAATTGCCATGCCCTCGGTGCGCACGTTTGCAGTGCTCGATGCGCAGGGCAACGTCACCTTCTCCAACCGCGACGAGCTGCTGGGGCGCAATTTTTACCAGCGCGATTATGTTCAGGTGCCGCTCAAGACCCTTGACCCAAAGCTACTGTATGTCAGCCCGCCTTACCAGTCCGTGCTCAACACTTACCTGATCAGCCTGACGCGCCTGCTACTTGATGATGCGGGGCAGTTTGCTGGTGTTGTGGTGGCCAGCATGGACCCGATCGACCTTGATATTTTGCTCGATTCAGTGCGCTACAGCGACGACATGCAGGCCATTCTGGTGCACGGCGACGGAATGATTTTCCGCAGTGCGCCTGCGCTTGATGCCGCTGCCGAGCAGGCCTTGTTGGCGCCAAATACCTTGCTGGGGCAGCACTTGCGCCAGCACCCGGCGGCAAGTCATATGAACGATGAGCAGGTATTCAACACCGACCAGCGCCTGAGCGTGATGCGCACCATTCTTCCTGCCGCGCTGGTCATGAACAAACCGCTTGAAGTGATCCTGACCCGTGCGCCAGAGCCAATCTTTGCAACCTGGTATGGTGATGTACTGATGCGAGTTGGCGCCTACTTGGCGCTGGTGTTCATCAGCCTGTTTGGCATGTCGCTGTACCAGAGGCAGCGCACCCAAAAAGCTGTTGCGGCCAAACGGCTCAAGCTGGCCACCGAGACCAGCGGCGTGGGCATCTGGGAGTTTGATCTAATCAATAAAAACTACCAGTGGGACCAAACCATGTTCACGCTGTTTGGTGTTGACCCCAAAACAGCCAGCGCCCGTAACGATGACTGGATCAAGTTGCTGACCCCGCCGGAGCTCCAGCGTATGCGCGAAGCGACACGCGCCACCATCCGGGACAACAAGCCTTTCAGCTTGACGTTTCAGCTCACGCGGCCCGACGGCCAGGTGCGCTCCATGCACAACCGGGCGGCGCTGCACACCGATGACCGTGGTGTGCCGCGGCGTCTGATAGGAGCCAGTGAAGACGTGACCCAGCGCATGGCGCAAGAAGCAGAACTGCGCGTGGCGGCCGCAGCGTTTGAGTCGCATGAAAGCACGCTGATCACCAATGCCCAAGTGGAAATTTTGCGGGTCAACACGGCCTTTACCGCGCTCTTTGGCTACACCGCCGAGGAAGCCGTGGGGCGCAACCCGCGGCTAGTCAAGTCAGGCCGCCACGACGCTGATTTTTATGTGGCCATGTGGGCCAAACTGGTATCGCACCACAGTTGGCAGGGCGAGGTGTGGAATGTGCGCAAGGACGGCGAGGAGTTTCCGTGCTGGTTATGCATCACGGCGGTGCGCGATGACGCTGGCCTGGTGACCCACTACGTGGCCACCCACACCGACATCACGCTGCGCAAGGCCACCGAGGACGAGATCAAGCGGCTGGCCTTTTTTGACCCGTTGACCACGCTGCCGAACCGACGTTTACTGACCGACCGACTGCATCAGGCGGTGACCAAGGTCAAGCGCGAGCAAGGCCATTTGGCCCTGATCTTTGTTGACCTTGACAAATTCAAGCCGGTCAACGACCGCCATGGTCACGCCGCCGGCGACCAGTTGCTGCAAGCGGTGGCGCACCGGCTGAGCACCTGTGTGCGCGAATCAGACACCGTGGCGCGTGTCGGGGGCGATGAGTTTGTGGTGCTGTTGACCAGCATCAACCAGCCGCAGGATGCCATGCAGGTAGCTCAAAAAATACACGCCTCGTTGCGTGTGCCCTTTCACTTGCCTATCGGCCAGAGCGTACAAATATCAAGCAGCGCCGGGGTCGCGTTGTACCCCGAACATGGTCTGAACGAAGCCTCGCTGTCGCGCCATGCCGATGTGGCCATGTATGCCGCCAAAGCCGCTGGACGGGATCAATACATGGTCTACCAGCCCACGCTCGACCACGCTGAACCGATGACCATGCCAGAAACCCCCACTGCACAGGCACCTCAACCCAGGCCGCGCCTTGAATGACTTTGCGGAGAAAGCCCCATGAAACTTTTGATGATTGATAACTACGACAGCTTTACCTACAACATCGTCCAATACTTGGGCGAGCTGGGGGCCGAGGTGAGCGTGGCGCGCAACGACGAAATCACGCTAGCCGAAATCGACGCGCGGCTGGCGGCCGGTGAGCTCGACCGACTGGTCATTTCCCCCGGCCCCTGCTCACCGGCTGAAGCGGGAATTTCGGTGGTGGCCATAGCGCACTTTGCCGGCAAAGTGCCGATTCTGGGGGTATGCCTGGGCCATCAGGCAATTGGTGCCGCGTTCGGCGGCAAGATCATCCGGGCGCAGCAGCTAATGCATGGCAAGACCAGCGTCATCACCACCACGCAAGAAGGCGTGTTTGCCGGTTTGCCCGCGCAGTTCACGGTCAACCGCTACCACTCGCTCTCGATTGAGCGCGCTACTTGCCCGGCTTGCCTGAAAGTGACCGCCTGGACTGATGACGGCGAGATCATGGGCATCAAACACACCAGCTTTGACATCGAGGGCGTGCAGTTTCACCCAGAGAGCATCCTCACCGAACATGGCCACGCCATGCTGGCGAACTTTTTAAAACCAAGAAGCGTTTAAACATGTCTGATCACCAACCACGCAGGATTGACCTGCGCAGCGACACCGTCACGCAGCCGACACCGGCTATGCGCTCGGCCATGATGGCCGCACCCGTGGGTGACGACGTGTTTGGCGACGACCCCAGCGTCAACGCCTTGCAGGCGCGCATTGCCGACATCACAGGCAAACAGGCCGCGCTCTTCATGCCCACGGGCACGCAAAGCAACCTGTGCGCGCTGATGGCCCATTGCCAGCGCGGCGACGAATACATCGTCGGCCAACTCGCCCACACCTACCGCTATGAAGGCGGCGGCGCCGCGGTGCTGGGCAGCATCCAGCCGCAGCCGCTGGCGCAGGGTGCTGACGGACAGATGCAGTTGGCCGACATCGCTGGCGCCATCAAGCCCGAGGACATCCACTTTGCCCGAACCCGCTTGCTGTGTCTGGAAAACACCTGGAACGGTCACCCGATGCCGTTGAGTTATCTGGCGCAGGCGACTGATTTGGCCCGTAAGCGCGGCCTGGCCACGCACCTGGACGGCGCGCGTTTTTTTAACGCAGCGGTCGCCACGCCGGAAGCGGGCGCGGATGCTTACGCGGCGGCGCGCCACATTGCCAGCTATTTCGACAGCGTTTCGGTGTGCTTTAGCAAAGGGCTGGGTGCGCCGGTGGGTTCGGCCCTGTGCGGCTCGCGCGATCTGATCAAGCGCGCGCTGCGCTGGCGAAAGATGCTCGGCGGCGGCATGCGCCAGTCGGGCGTGCTGGCGGCGGCGGCCAGTCACGCGCTGGCGCACCATGTTGAGCGGCTGACGCTAGACCATGCGCTGGCGCAGCGGCTGGCTCTGGGGTTGGCGGGTATCAACGGCTTGAGCGTGCGCTCGGCGCAGACCAACATCGTGTTTGTCGATGTGGCCGATGGCCGTGGCCCGGCCTTGCTGGCGCACCTAGAACAGCACGGTGTGCTGGCCACCGGCCTGATCGGCTTGCGCTTTGTCACTCATTTGGACGTGGACGAGGCTGGCATCGACCATGCGCTGGCCTGCATCCGGCAGTTTTTCCGTGAGCAGAATGGTGTGGCGGCGGGTGTGCAGGCCGCCGGGTCGGCCGTGTACTAAGCCATGCCCGACAATCCCGTTCATTGACTATTTTCGGAGACATCCATGCCCCATACGATCAAAATGACCCCGCAAGAAGCGCTGCTGCGCACCATCGAGCACCGCGAGATTTTTCACGACGAAATGTTGCACATCATGCGTCAGATCATGGCCGGCGAGTGGTCGCCCGTGATGCTGGCGGCGTTCATCACCGGCCTGCGCGTCAAGAAGGAAACCATCGGCGAGATCACAGCGGCGGCGCAGGTGATGCGCGAGGTCTCCACCAAGGTTCATGTGGCCGACAAAACCCATCTGGTGGACATTGTCGGCACCGGCGGCGATGGTTCACACACCTTCAATATTTCCACTTGCGCCATGTTTGTGGCCGCCGCCGCCGGCGCCAAGGTCAGCAAGCACGGCGGACGCAGTGTGAGCAGCAAGAGCGGCAGCGCCGACGTGATGGAGTCGCTCGGCGTCAACATCAACCTGTCGCCCGAGGCCATTGCCCAATGCATCGAGCTGGTGGGCGTGGGTTTCATGTTCGCGCCCAATCACCACCCGGCCATGAAGAATGTGGCGCCGGTGCGCCGTGAAATGGGCGTCAAGACCATCTTCAACCTGCTCGGGCCGCTGACCAACCCGGCCGGTGCGCCCAATATCCTGATGGGCGTTTTCCACCCCGATCTGGTCGGCATTCAGGTGCGTGCGCTGGAGCGCCTGGGCACCGACCACGCCGTGGTGGTGTACGGCAAGGATGGCATGGACGAGGTGAGCCTGGGCGCGGCCACGCTGGTTGGCGAGCTGAAAAACGGCGTCGTCACCGAGTACGAGATCCACCCCGAAGACTTCGGTCTGGCCATGGCGAGCAACCGCGCATTCAAGGTCGAGACGCCCGAGCAGTCGCGCACCATGCTGTTGGGCGTGCTCGACAATGTGGACGGCCCAGCCAAGGAAATTGTGGTGCTCAACGCTGGTGTCGCCTTGTATGCGGCCAATGTGGTCGATTCGATGCAAGCCGGCATCGACAAGGCGCGCACGGCTATTGAGTCGGGTGCCGCCAAGGCCAAGCTCGACGCGCTGGTCACCACCGCCCATGCCCTGAGCGTGGCCTGATATGAGTTTGCTAAACACCGACGGGGCCTGGATCGCCATCGGCGTCTCGGTTCTTTTCATCGTCGCGGGGCTGGTGCTGCACCGCGTGTTTATCCATATTCTCAAAAAAGGCTCGCAGGAGCCCACGCAACATGACTGATATTTTGACCAAAATTGTGGCGGTCAAGCGCGAAGAAATCGCCGCTGCGATGGCGCGCAAGTCGCTTGCCGCGATGCGCTTCGATGCCGAAAGCCGGGTGCTAACGCGCGACTTTGTCGGCGCACTTCGCGCCAAAATTGCCGTCGGCCAGCCCGCGGTGATTGCCGAAATCAAAAAAGCCAGCCCGTCCAAAGGCGTGCTGCGCGCCGACTTCATACCCGCCGACATCGCCCAAAGCTACGCCGAATACGGCGCGGCCTGCCTGTCGGTGCTCACCGACCAGCAGTTTTTTCAGGGCTGCATCGATTACCTCAAGCAAGCACGGGCGTCGTGCCAATTGCCGGTGCTGCGCAAGGATTTCATGGTCGATGCCTACCAAATCTACGAGTCGCGGGCCATGGGCGCAGACGCCATTTTGCTGATCGCCGCCTGCCTCGATGATGCGCAAATGAAGGACTTCGAGCAAATCGCACAGAGTCTCGACATGGCGGTGCTGGTGGAAGTGCACGACGCGGCCGAGTTGGCGCGCGCGCTCAAACTCAAAACGCCGTTGATCGGCGTCAACAACCGCAACCTCAAGACCTTCGAGGTCTCGCTCGACACCACGCTCACGCTCATGAAAGATATCCCGCCCGAGCGCTTGCTGGTGTGCGAGAGTGGCATCCACAGCCGTGACGACGTGTTGCGCATGGGCGCCGCGGGCGTCAACGCTTTTCTGGTGGGCGAGGCGTTCATGCGCGCCAAAGAACCCGGCGAGGCGCTGGCAGCGCTGTTTGGTTGAAGGGACAGCGTGATGAGCAAGACGCATGATTTAGTGCCTGACAGGTCAGCCGCGCCAGCAGATCAGTTGCAAAGTGCCGACCCCTCGGACTGGCCGGTTGCAGTCGGCTGGATGGATTTGGTTGATTATTTCTTTGAGGCGCCGCCTGGCCTACGGTTGTTGGCATTTTTGCGACAGCGACTGGAGGCTGGTGCCGTGATTTTTCCACCGCAACCGCTGCGCGCGCTCGAACTGACACCACCTACAGAGGTGCGTTTGGTGATTCTGGGGCAAGACCCGTACCACGGACGCGGCCAAGCTGAGGGGCTGGCGTTTTCAGTGGCGCCCGGGGTGACGCTGCCGCCGTCGCTGCGCAACATTTTCAAGGAGTTGCAGCGCGATTTGGGCACACCGCCGCCAGCTTTCCCTGTACCCGGTGGTAGTCTGGTCAGCTGGGCGCGCCAGGGGGTTTTACTGCTCAACACCTGTCTGACGGTCGAGCAAGGTCAGCCCTCCAGCCATGCTGGCAAAGGCTGGGAGAGGCTGACCGACGCCGTCATCAAGACCGTGTCGGAGCATTCGGAACATGTGGTTTTTATGCTCTGGGGCAGTCATGCCCAAAGCAAACGCGCGCTGATCGATGGCTCACGCCACTTGGTGCTGTGCGCCAACCACCCGTCGCCGCTTTCTGCCATGCGGCCACCGCAGCCCTTCATTGGCTGCGGCCATTTTTCGCAGGCCAGAGTCTGGCGCGATCAACACGCCACATAGCCTGGCCAATGAAAAATTCGCAGCAGGCCTCGCTTTAAGTTCAACTTGATGGCATAATCTGTGGCTCACTGTGGAGAGGTGGCCGAGTGGTTAATGGCAGCAGACTGTAAATCTGCCCTCTTACGAGTACGATGGTTCGAATCCATCCCTCTCCACCAGATTTTTTGAAATTGAATGTGGCACTGAAGCGAAGGCGCTGACAGGTTGACGGGTTCAGCTTCGAGGCGGGAGTAGTTCAATGGTAGAACCCTAGCCTTCCAAGCTAATGACGCGGGTCCGATTCCCGTCTCCCGCTCCAGTGCCCCAGTTGCAATTACACAGCCCATTTGGCTCAGTGGCAGAGCACTCCCTTGGTAAGGGAGAGGTCCCGGGTCCGATTCCCGGAATGGGCACCATTGATTTGATGATCTAACTGTTTTATTTTCGGAGTCTCAAAATGGGAAAAGAAAAATTCGCGCGTACCAAGCCTCACGTCAACGTGGGCACCATCGGTCACGTTGACCACGGCAAAACAACGCTGACAGCGGCCATCACCTCGGTGATGGCGGCCAAATTTGGCGG
>Ga0210030_1001448_pt1 | contig 16959 bp, 16 predicted proteins | sample CryGeymeta201523_FD_183986 | JGI IMG/M metagenome (GOLD analysis project Ga0210030, IMG submission 183986) | Groundwater microbial communities from Crystal Geyser aquifers in Utah, USA - Crystal Geyser metaG 2015-23 (SPAdes) (version 2) | ecosystem: Environmental > Aquatic > Deep subsurface >...
TGAATTTACTTTTCCATATAATAAGGACTGGGATCAAATTGTTCATGTGTTTCTCGCTCAGAATTGGGAAGGAGAGCCGGCGGAATCTGAAGAAATGGTTCCGAAATGGTTTAAAATCCACGAAATCCCTTATGATAAGATGTGGGATGATGACAGAATTTGGCTCCCCGAGGTTTTAGAGGGTAAAAAATTAAAAGCAGATTTTATTTTCCAAAAAGGCGAAATCCTTTTAAACCAAAATATTGAGATTATAGAAAAATTTGAATAATCAAAATTTAGCCCGAAGCTGTGAGTAAGAAAATGGGGTCAACTCTATTTTTAGTCAATTTTGGCCAGAACAAAAAGTCGAACCCCGCACCAGAGTAAACTCGGTACGGGGTAAACTCCGCGAGCCCCGTTAGAAAGTTACTTTTCAAACTGTTCAGATAATATTTTGTTTTGAAATGATTACGATGCGAGCTTTCTAACGGGGCGAGAGACCGATGCTGACCGACAAATAAAAAAAGCCCTGAATCGGGTTTACTTGATTCGGGGCTTTTGTTTTTTAGACCGCAGCAATTTTAATATAATATTCGGAAATAAAGTTGAGCGGTTTTTTGGCTAAATTAAAATTCTGGGAAAACGAGGAAAGAACTTCGGTCAAATTAGTTTCTTTGGCTGTTTCCTGTCTTGCAGCTAATCTGTAAAATTCCCGTCCCAATACTTCATAATCTCCCTCATTTCTTCTTAATTCACCGATAATGGGCGGCTTTTTCCCAAAAAAGAGATCATGATAGAGATAATCATAATCCTGCATTACATATTCGGGGAAGATTCCCAAAACAAACAAACAGATATCAGCAATTCTTTTGTAAATATCAAAACGATAATCTTCTGTCGTCTCTTTCCCCAGTTTAATCAGATTGTCAATATCAACATCACTTACGGTTTCTTTTTTGACGGCGACAAAAGAATCAAGAAGATGAACCAGGTAATAGAAAACTTCTTCATCTTCCAAAAATTCAAGCGTTTCTTTTATGTCAAAAACCGGAATCCTTTGCGAAATTGTTCTTTCAACGGTATGGGTTATTTTTCTCATTTCTTCAATTGTTCGCCTCAATAGAACCTCAAAGAAAAGCAGAGGAGAAATTTTCAGAATTTTCGGGGAGCTTTTAACCACTTGCTTAAATAATTTTTCATCGCTAATCAAACCCTTTCTAAAAACCGGATCTTCTCTAATGAATTGTTTTAAACGCTCCTTGTTTTTGGAATCCTGGGCTACCATTTTAACTACAAAACTCAAATCGTCATCAGCTAGTCTAAGATTGAGAACAGTTTTTTCCATCATTTTGATTTTCCTCCAATGAAATATAAAATTTTTAAACTGCAATTGATTACAATATTTTAAGATAAAATAATGTTTTTTGTCAAATCCAAAATAGCTTCGCTGCTGTAGAGCTTGATTTTTTATCTAATTCTGTTAAAAAACAAGTAAAGTACTTTAACAAAGGAGGGAAGTGATGCCTAAAGTTCGAATTATTGATGTGACTAACCGAGATGGCGCTCAGTCAGCCAGGATTAATCTTTCTAAATTGCAAAAGACGATGATTAACCGGTATCTGAATCAGATGGGTATCTATCAATCAGAATTTGGCTTTCCTACCACCTGGCACGAGGTCAATTACCTAAAAGCCAATTTGGAATTAGCCAGAATGAAAGTTCTCCACCCTATCATTCTCAGTGGTTGGATAAGAGCTGTTCCGGAAGATGTAGAGGTAGCTTTTTCCCGAGTTCCGGAAATCGAACATCTCAATATTTCTATTTCCACTTCCGAACAGATGATTCAAGGGAAATGGCAAGGAAAAAAACAGTTTAGAGGTGTTTTGAAGGATATGACTGAAGCCTTAGATTTAGCCCGCAAAAAGGGCATAAAAACCATTGGCGTCAACGCTGAGGATGCTTCCCGGACTGAATTGGTTCGTTTGGTTGAATTCGCCACCGCAGCCAAAGAGCACGGGGCTGATAGGTTTAGGTATTGCGACACTGTTGGCTGCGATAATCCCACAAGAATTGCGGAAAAGATAAAAGTGATAGCTCACATGGTTCAGATTCCGATCGAACTCCATTGCCATAATGATCTGGGGATGGCAGTAGCCAATACGGTGGCAGGTACGATAGCCGCAATAGAAGCCAAAGTTGATGCCTATCCCAATACTACAATTTTAGGAATTGGTGAGCGGGCGGGAAATTGTGATTTGTTTTCTCTTCTTCTAAGTTTCAAATATTCGAGCGATTTATGGTCTTTGATAAATGAAAAAATAGATCTTTCTTTAGCTTGGAAGTTGGGAAATTATGTTGCCCGGGCTACCGGAACTGAAATACCTTCCCATCAACCAGGGATAGGTCAGAAGGCTTTTGAGCATGCTTCTGGCATCCATGCCGATGCCATAATCAAGGAGATGCAAGATCCAAGGTGGAAAACCTATGAGCTATACGGTTTTGAAGAATTGGGTAGAGGAGAGCCTGAGTTTGTAGAAACCGGCCGAGAAATTTTAATGGGTGATTTTATGGGGACAAAAGGCTTTCGACATATTTGTGAAAAATATGGTATCGAGTTGCCAAAGGACGATAAGGAAGTGGCAAAAGTTTGGGAGTTAGCCAGATTTGCTAATGTTCACAATCATGCAATTCTGACTGCCGATGAGCTAAGATTTATCGTTGCCTATCCCGATATTGTCTGGGAGATAATCAACGTAACTCGACCTCCAGAACTTTAAGCTATTTACAAGGGCGACTCAAAAATCTTATTGGGTCGCCTTCTTTATTTAAATTATGTTAAAATTAAAGAATGACGCAGGAAAAATTTGAAAAATTAGTTAATGAAGGAATAAAGGCAATTCCTAAAAGATTTTTGGAAAAGTTAGATAATGTTGATATTTGTATTGAAGAGGAGCCTACGCCTTATCAATTGAGAAAATTAAGGGTCCGAGGAAGTTTAATTATTTTTGGATTATATGAAGGAGTTCCCCAAACTAAAAGGGGGAATTATGGTCAGGTTTTGCCGGATAAAATCACCATTTTCCAAAAGCCTATTGAAGAATTTGCCCATTCTGAAGAGGAAATTAAGGAAATCGTCAAAAATACTGTCTGGCACGAAATCGCCCATCATTTTGGAATGGATGAAAAAAGGGTGAGAGCGGCAGAAAAAGCCCGTAGATTAAAATAGAAACTTATGAAATAATAACCAAGTGCATATAGTGGAAAATATATGAAATCTATGTTAAAATGATATTAGTTCATTTATTTCAATAAGGGGGTAGAAAAGTTGAGAAGAAAGTCTATAAAAAATCTAAAGCTCAAAAATAGGAGCGAATTAAAGAGAATTGATTACACTATCTATCAAATAGCATTAGAAAGAGGGGAGTCCAGTGCCAAAAAAGTCTTTCAGGTTCTGGAAATCTGGAAAAATTGGCAATGGATCTTGAGCTACGGCGAAAATCCTAAATGGGGATACGATGATTATATTCTGCACCGAGATGGTTGGTTTATGACCTTAGATGGAGAGATGGTTGATTTTCAAATAAAAAGTTCTCTTCGAGCTGCCCGAAAACATTTGAAAGAATATCCTGTCAGGGTAATAGTTGTTGGGTCAGAGATAATCATAAATGAGTTAGATAAAAAAATGCGGCAAATTTTCAAAGATAAACTTCCAGAGGAGGTAAAATGAATCTGATTCCGTCTGCCTCGGCTTTGATAATCCATAATAGAAAAGTTTTGTTTATTCAAAGAGCCCAAGAATTAGGTAAGGGTAAATGGGCTTTCCCAGGGGGAAGCGTTAAAGGGGACGATAAAACCCTCGCACAAACTGCGAAGAGAGAAATAAAAGAAGAGGTCGGGCTGGATATAGAAATTAAAAGATTATTAGGGGTTTATTTGACTCGGGAATATGAGCCAAATTATGAGATAAGTTGTTTTGTCTCAGAAAGCAAAGAAGATAAAGTAACTCCAAGTTCTGAAGTCATGGATTGGAAATGGTTAGATCCAATCGAGGGATTGAAATTAGATTTAACTTCAACTGCCCGCCAGGCCTTGGAGGATTTTACAAGGGTGACCCACTAATTCGGTGTCACCTTTTTTCTTGACATTATTATTTAATGTGGTATGATGTAAAAATCCTACCGAAAAAAAGTAGGAAATTTAAAAGAAAGAGGCGTACTTTAAAAAAATAAATTTATCTGATAGGATCGAACGAAAAATAAAACAGAAGGAGGTGACTAAATGACTGCAGTCTGGATAATCTTGTTGATATTAGGTTTAGTTGGCATAGGAATAACTATTCACTATGGAAAGAAATTTCGCGATGAAAGGAAAAAGGGTGTAGCATTAGCATTTCTACTCTCTCTTATAATCACTATCGGAGTCTGGGCAGGATTTCTCTGGATTTTCAGGCCGGCTTTTCACTGGCTGTGGTTCAATGTCTTTTATATGAATCCAACATTCTGGATTTTTACCGGTGTGATAGCTGGAGTTACAGCATTAATTTACTGGCTGAGGAGAAATATCCGCAAACCAAGAAGAGTAAAAACTTACTGGAAAGAATACACCACTACCGAGAGAATGACCGGTAGATACCTAAAAGTCGGTATTGGAACATGGGTTGGTTGGATAATAGCATTTTCGGTTCTGATGGGACCATTTACTGCCACTGGACCAATTAACCTGGTTAAAATTTATAATGAGATAAAACCAGCAACAACTATTATCGAAACTCTTCCCGAAACAAGCGAGATTAGATATTTACCCATGGAAGTAGCCGAGGCTATAAGCAGGATGCAAATTGGCACATCTACTCGAACCGTTGGTGATTTTGATCCGGTCCTGGATAAAGAAGGAAGGATGGTTTGGAGTACGCCATTAGTTCCTTCGGGAGGAATAAGAAAGCTTACCAGACAAATGGAAGGAATGGCTCTGCTGAAAAGTGATGGAACAATTGAGTCTTCCGATGCGTTTTTCAAATATGGCGAGGGAATGGCCATTTTGGATAACGTAATTTGGAAACTAAGAGAACACAAATATTTTGTAGATTACTGCGAGACCTTTTGTTGGTTTGATGGGAATACTCCAATCATTGTGGCTCCTTATCTGGAATACGAATATAAGTTTCCCGTAAGAGTTCCTCGTTGGGGTGGTGTGTGCATAGTCTACCCAAATGGAACTATCAAGGATTTTACTCCCAAAGAAGCTAGGGATTTACCTTTTCTTCAGGGGCAAAGACTTTTACCAGAGAAGTTAGCTAAATTATTTGTAGAGTCCTGGGCTTATCAATATGGCATTGTGAATAAGTGGTGGCTTCATGAGGACCAAATCATGATTCCAAAAGTTGCCGATTCAAAAAACCAAATGCCTTATCTTATGCCAATTGGTAGGGAAAATGAACCTAAGTGGGTAACCACCACTGAGCCTTTTGGCGAGGCATTTGGACTATCAAAGATATTCTTTGTTGACGCCCGAGAAGAAAAAATGGAAATCTACGAACCAGTAAAATATGATAGAGAAAAACAAAAATATGAAATCAGGCAAACTTTAATTGGGCCTAATAAAGCTTGGGAGTATGGAAAAGGAGCTCCAGGGATTGCCGAGTATAAATGGATTGAGACAGTGACTGAAAAAGAGGGGGTAAAGGAGAGCGCCGGCACTTGGAGATTATTAGAGCCACGTCCTACTTTTTTAGAAGGAAGGATGAATTGGATGTTAACGGTGGCTTCTTCCGAATGTACTGTTATTCAGCATACTGTATTAGTTGATGCCGAGGCAGCCAGAGCCAAAGAGAACAGGTTTGTTTTTAATACCGAAGCGGAGTTAAGAAAATATCTAAAAACAGGAATATTAGAGACTGCTCCAAAAGAAATCACTCCGCTAAAAGGAATTTCCCCGGAGGCAATTTCCCAGTTAGAAAAGCTAAATCAGATGTATCAAGAGTTCCAGCAAAAATGGCAGGGAGAGTGGCAAAAATTAATTAAGTTGCTTGAAGAAGAGAAATAAAAATTTTAGCTCTTAATTAGACAAATTAAGAGGCTGCTTATCCGCGGCCTCTTTTTATTTTTTTTAATTTAAAAGTATTTCAGCCTGCCCTCCGTACATATTCACCGGTTTCGGTGTTTACTTCGATTATATCTCCCTCTTTAACAAACAGGGGAACATTTATTTTAGCTCCGGTTTCTAAGATTACAGTTTTTGTTCCTCCCTGGGCTCGATCTCCCTTAACTCCGGGTGGAGAGTCTTGAACTTTTAACTGAACCTTAATGGGAAAAGAAACATTAATGGTTTTGCCTTTAAAAACTATTCTTTCTACTTCTTGATTTGGTTTGAGGAATTTTGAACTTTCGCCAATTTGAGTTTCTGGTAGCTCAAAACGTCTTGCTGGGTTTTCCAGTTCGCAGAAAATAAACCTGTCGCGGTGGTTATAAAGAAATTTTATTTTTTTCTTTTCAATTTCCGCTTCTTCGAAAATGTCTCCCTGGTGAAAATTTTTCTCCAAAACTTTTCCGGTAATCAAGTTTTTAATTTTAGTTTGGGCAACAACAACATCCTGGGCCTTGCCCATTTGCTTGAATTCAAGGACTTCGTAAGGTTGTCCTTCCAAGATAAATTTTGTTCCCTTGCGAAGATCAAAATAAGATAACATAAACTTAGAAAATAAAAAATTGATGTTATTTTAGTATTGTTCCGATAAAGTCCGGATGACCCCTTAGAAATTCTTCCGAATTCATTGGTTTTTTTCCATCCAGCTGTAATTTCTTAATGACTAAAAAATCTTTTCCGCATTGAATTCCCGGCTCATTTTGAGGGACAACTAAAACTTTTCCGATTGGATAAACTTTTTCATCGTGCGACTTAAAAACATCTGCCTTTAAAATTTTAACTCTTAATAAATTCTCCCTGATTATTTGCCAAAAAGTCCAGCTTCCCGGCCATGGGGAATAAGCCCTTATCTGTTTTTCGATTTCATCTGCCGATTTTCTCCAATCTACTTTTCCATCTTTTTTGGTTAAAATTTTGGTATAACTTGCCGCTGATTCATCCTGCGCCTTTGGCTTAATTGCTCCTTTAATCCATTTCGGAATCGTCTCCAAAAGGAGATTAGCTCCTATTTTGGCCAATTCTTTTTGAAGTTCGGGATAGGTTATTTCTTTATTAGAAATTAGAAATTTGGAATTAGAAATTATTTTACCGTGGTCCATCTTCTTATCCATTAAAATTATGGTCACCCCAGTTTCTTTATCTTTATTTAAGATGGCATATTGAATAGGCGAAGCCCCACGGTACTTGGGAAGCAGGGAAGGATGGACATTTAAACAGCCGTATTTGGGGATTTCCAAAATCTCTTTTGGCAAAATCTGACCATACGCTGCTACTATGATTAAATCAGGTTTGGAATTTGTAATTTGGGATTTGGAATTTACCAAAATTTCAGGTTGCGAAACAGGAATGTTGTATTTTTGGGCCACAATTTTTACCGGCGGGGGAGTAATGATTTTTTTTCTCCCAACCGGTTTATCGGGAGCCGTTACTACCAAAACCGGCCTAAACGGCTCGTTGGGCCATCGGCCCGAATAGGGCTTAAAATTCGCTTCGCAAAGTTTCTCCAAAATAATTGCTCCGAATTCCGGAGTTCCTATAAAGACTATTTTAGGAGATGAAGGATGGAGGTTGGGGCTTGTTTTTTTCATAATTATTTTACAATTCTCCATTCAATTTCTTCTTTTTTTCCGGCAAATTCCAGCCATCTTCCCTCGGGGTCAATTACATACCATTTTCTTTTGGTTCGAGACCAAACCATTGGATTCCCCTGAAAATAGGGTTTTTTAACGATTTCTTTAGGTTTTAATCTATCTAATTCCAGCCATTTTTTAAATACAGTCTCTATTGCATAATCTAAATTTCTGGAGTTTGCCCATTCAGCCACCCGACCAATGGCTTCCTTGGCTTTCTCAACCGGACCGGCTAGTTCTAAAAGTTGCTTTGCCGGTTTTGTAAATCTTGAGTAAATTATTTTTCTTTTTTTTGCGCTTTTTTTTAGCTCCTGTAGGTTTAACCCTTTGGTTTTAAAATAATGGGTAATAATTTGGCGAATAGCTGTTTCCTCTTTTAATTTTTGGTGATATTCAATCTTCCCCCTCTTTAAATATTCTTCAATTTTTTTAGCAATGCTTTCTCCTACACTTGGAATTTCTTTGAGCCCCAAAAGCCCCGCTTTTTTATAAATAGAAGAAACATCTATTTCAAGACCTTCCAAGGCTTTGGCTGCTTTGCGATAAGCCGCGGGCTTGAAAGCCACCCCTTTTATCTCTAAAAGTTCTGCTATTTCATAAAATATTTTAGCAATCTTTTGGTTGTTCTTTTGGTTGTTCATTTTTTTATCAATTGATAATAAAACGAGAACGGCTCTCTTTCTATCAGTTCAAGAACATTTCTCGAACTATTCATATTTCTCTACTGTAAATTTGTAAATAACAATCTTCTCAGCGATTGGATTAATTCCTCCCTTCTGGCAGGCAATTGAAATTTGTTGTTCAACAGTATCAACGCCTTCTAAATCCGGCAGCAAAAGCCCAGATTTGTGGGGCATATGACCATTAAAAACAACATCGGTGCCACGGGGAGAGACAATTGGTATCGTTTTTACAATTATACCATATTTTTTTGGATCTAACTCTTTGATGCTTTTAATTAATTCGGGTTCATTTAAAATATAAACGGTGTAAGAAAGTTGAGGAAGCTCTTCTTTCCGGATCGGTCCAAATCTATAATCTTCAGTAGCAGCGGCAATGGCATTATGGATAACCTCTTTGGCAATATTTTCTTTTGTCGGTAAATAAGTACCAATACAACCCCGAAGTTGGCCATTCTTTTCAATAGTAACAAAAGTTCCGGATTTCCTATCTAAAAATTCTCCCCTTAATTCCGAGAGGAGAGGAATAATTTTTTCCTCAACTACATAGGTTTCTACCGCTTTTTTAGCTAAATTTACTAAATTCATAATTCAAGATTATATGTTTATACATTAAGCGAATCAAGCCCCGAACCAGAGTCGCCTTCGGCGACACGGTTCGGGATTAGTCCCGCACCGTGCTTTGCTCTGGTGCGGGAGTTCTGCCGGAGCTGAGCGAGGCAGGTTCTTAATTCAAGATTATATGTCTATACCTTAGCGAATCAAGAATCTGCGAGCGAAGCGAGCAGATTCTTATATAAAAACGGTTGAAATTATAATTTAAAATTTGCGACTAAATAGCCAACGCCAAATGGGCCCTCGTAAGATAAAATTTCTGGTTGCCAGTCGATTCCCGAGGCTTCTAATATCCCTAAAAGGAAACAAAAAGAGCGCAGGCCGCACTCGCCAGCCTCGGGAAACATTTCATCTAACTTCAAAATATTTTCAACATCTTTTTTCTTTAAGAGTTTTATCAACTCTTTATCAAATTTTGGACCATCGGGATGAAAACCGTAGGGTCCTTCTTCTTTTAAACAATGAGATAGGTCGCCAGAGGCAATTAAAGCATATTTCTTATCTTTATCCAACTTTTGGTAAATCTTTTTTCCTTCTTCAAAATAAAATTTAGGTGTTTCCAATTCCATTAAATACGTCTTAATCTCTTTCTTGAAATCTTTAGCCAAAAAAAATAAAGGAACATTAAAACCCCAATCAGGATGAGGCGAGGAAATTATTATTGAATCCGGATTGGCTTCTTTTAAAATCTTGCCTAAATTTTCTAGAGCTTCGATAGTATTTTTAACCCGAGTTCTATCCTCTTTAGAACCCACCGAGGGTAAAATTATAGGTGGGTGAGGAGAGATTGAGGCAAAAATTAAGCTTGGGCATGTTGACATATTAATGGTTAATTCTATAATTAATAAAGATAAATAGCAACTTAAAAATTGGTTTTGGAGGAAGAAATGATTCGCTTAACTAATAAAAATATTATTGATGGGCTAAAGATGACTTTGATTCTTAGAGAGTGTCCTCAAATTTCGGTTTGTCTTTGGGAAGAAATCGATGAAGAATTAGAAAGATTATTGGAAGAAATTAATACCGGTTGTTCAATCCAGATGGTTTTCAAAAATTTAGGAAGAAAAGAGGAGTATCGGGGAGAATGTCCTATTTTTAAATTGAGAAGAGAAATACAAGAAATTTCTCCTGCTTTTCTGAAGACCTGGCGAGATTTTACTCAACGCAGTTCAAGATTCCCGATGCAAGATAGTTTTTTGTGGCTTTCTTTGGAAGGAATAACTACCATTTATTCTGCCAATAAGAATCGGGTTCCATTCATTTCAGAGGGTTTAATTAAAGATGTAATCCGAGAGGCAAAAAGAAATCCCAAAGTTTTTTATCCTGATTTGGGAAAAGAGCTAATCGAACTTCATCCTCGTTGGTTTAAAGAATTCTCTAATAGGGCAAGAGCATATAGAATTGCCGGATACGCTTGGGGACATGTTCTTCTAATTTTAAAAATATTTTTAGAAGGGATGAAACCAGTTGAACCAGCCAATGAAGAACTTTTAAACCAAATTGATGCCTATCTTAGATCTCAAAGAAAAAAGGCGCGGTAAATCCACGTCTTTTTAATTTACCCAGTAGAGCAACTTCGACTCGCTTCGCGAATAAGATTTTCTGAAAGAAAATTCTGGCGAAGTTGTCATACTGGGTTTAAAATTAAATTCAAATCCTCTCCGCATCTTGAGCATTTGCCGGTCTTATCGTGGCGATGGATAATGTAATTTGTTCGGTCAATAGATAAAGCCCCGCATTTTGGACAGAAAGTATCCTCAGATGGTAAACCGGGGATGTTACCAGTGTAGACATATTTCAGGCCAATTTCTTTTCCAATTTTATAGCCCACCTCTAAAGTTTCCACTGGAGTATCGGGGATATGTTGCAACTTCCAAGAAATTGCACCGGAAAATTGGGAAATATGCCAAGGGGTCTCGGATCCGAGCTCTTCATAAATAAATTTGGCAATACCCCTAAACATTTTTTCTGAATCGCTTCGGCCGGGAATAGCCAAAGTTGTTATTTCAACCCAGACCCCAGATTTTTTCATTAATTTCGCAGTTTTTAAAACTGGTTGAAGTTGAGCTCCGCAATTTTCCCCATAAAATTCTTCAGTAAATCCCTTGATGTCAATGTTATTGGCGTCAAGATGGGGGATTACTAATTTCGCTGATTCCGGGCTCATAAAACCATTAGAAACAAAGTTATTTTTCAGTCCTGCTTTTTTAGCTAATTTCATAGTATCTATGGCGTATTCTAAAAAAATCGTGGGTTCCGTGTAAGTATAAGAAATACTTGGTAAATTATTTTTAATTGCTAAATCAACAATTTTTTTTGGTGGCAAATCTTCTCCTGGAATTTCCTTTGCCCATTTGAAACCTTGTGAAATATCACTATTTTGGCAATTCAAGCATCTAAAATTACAGCCAACTGTGGCAATTGACAGAGAATGGCTTCCTGGCAAAAAATGGAAAAATGGCTTTTTCTCAATCGGGTCAATATTTACAGCAACAGCCTTCCCGTAATTTAAGGCATATAATTTTCCATTAATGTTTTCCCTTACACCGCAAATTCCGCGTTTTCCCGGCGAAATAACACAATAATGGGCGCAATTTCGACACCGTACTCCCTTCCCTTTTAATTTTTTATAAAGATAAGCTTCCTTCATATTTATTTTATTTTAAGATAATTTTCTCTAAAATAAAAGGTGCTGAAATAAACCAGCACCGTTTCCTTTAAACTTTAGTAAATTATACACCCATTAGCCAATTTTCCGCACCCCTCGGAAGACCGTAATGTTTAACAGGAATGAATTTCCCGGTTTTTGGATCCGTTACTTCAATAGTCATATCTCTAAAAAATATCAAATCTTTTGGAAGTATAAAGCCTTTTTCTTTTTTCGCATCTTCTGCCAGAGCCTGCTGGAACATTTCCATACCTTTCTTTAATCGTTCTTTTTGTTCTTCATTAAGTTCTACTGGTTTCCATTCCATCTTTTCTGGTAAATCTTTCATTATTTCCATTTTTCACCTCCTTATGAAATTGTTTAATAGCTAATTTTAATTTATATTACTTTAAAATTTTTGTAAAGCCTTAAAAATTATGTTAAAATATTTTTAATGCAACACCGAATTTTCATTGCCATAAATTTGCCCGAAGATATAAAAAAGACACTCGTAGATTATCAATTGAAGTGGCCGGAGTTGCCGGTGAGGTGGACAAAAAAAGATAATCTCCACATTACTTTAGTTTTTATTGGTTATGCCTCAGATGAAGATATTGGGAGGGTTTGTAAAGCCGCAGAAGAAACCGTCTCTCGACATCAACCTTTTTTAATAAATTTGAATAGAATTTGTTACGGACCGCCAAAAAAGATACCCTATTCAGAAACGAAGTCTCTGACGGGCCGTCGTGATGAAATCGCGAATAGGCCTCCTCGAATGGTTTGGGTCAAAGGAGAAACGCCAAAGGAGCTTAGCTCCTTAAGGGAAGATTTGGAGAAATCTTTAAGTGATTCTGGAATTCGTTTTGAATCAGAAGACAGAGGCTTTACTTCTCATATTACTTTGGGCAGAGTCAGAACCTGGGAATGGAGGCAGATTGAACCCGAGGAAAGACCGGAGGTTGAAGAGGAAATTTCTTTAAGCTTTCCGGTAAACTCCATCGAAGTTATGGAGAGCCAATTAAAGAGAGGCGGAGCGGAGTACACAATACTAGAAAGCATAAAGTTAGAGAAATAATACGCTCGGCAAGCTAATTTTGGGGATACGCTCACTTTTATTCGTAATTCGTAGGGTTATGAAAGTGCATTTTATTGGTATTGGCGGTATTGGTGTTTCGGCTTTAGCTCAATATTATTTGGAAAAGGGCCATCAAGTCAGCGGCTCTGATTTAAACTCTTCAGAAATCACCGAATTTTTAAGAGTCAAGGGTGCCAGAATTTATATCGGCCCCCAATTAGCGAGAACTGTTCTCGCTAATATTGATTTGGTGATTTATAGTCCGGCAGTTCAAAAAAATAATCCGGAATTGATGGCGGCAAAGAAATTAGGGATTAAATGCCAGAGTTATCCGGAGGCTCTCGGAGAGTTAACTAAAAAATATTTTACAATTGCGGTTTCGGGCACTCACGGAAAAAGCACCACTACAGCAATGATTGCTTTGATATTAATTAGAGCCGGGCTAGACCCAACCGTAATTGTTGGCACAAAACTTAAAGAATTCAAAAACTCAAACTGTAGGGTTGGGAAAAGCAACTATCTAGTTATCGAGGCAGATGAACATTTTGCTTCTTTTTTAAATTATTGGCCAAAAATTATTGTTTTAACAAATATTGAAGCTGACCATCTTGATTATTACAAAAACTTGCAAAATCTTTTAAAAACTTTTAAAGAATACATTTCTCATTCATCCAAAGATGGGGTACTAATATTTAATAAAAATGATAAAAATATCCTAGAAATAACCAAAAATTACATAGGTGACACCTATGGATTTTCTGGAAAGCAGAACGAGGCAAAAAAAATTAAAAACATATTAAAGATTCCTGGAGAGCACAATGTTTATAATGCTTTGGCGGCTCTGACTTTAGCTCGAGTTTTGAAAATTCCGGACAAAGTTACTTATAAGACTTTGTCAGAATACAAAGGAGCTTGGCGAAGGTTTGAAATAAAAAATGTAAAACTCTACGAGAACACTTCTTGTAGTATTACGGTTGTGAGTGATTACGGACATCACCCCACCCAAATTAGAGCGACATTAAAAGCGGCACGGGAGAAATGGCCGAAGAGAAAAATTTGGCTTGTTTTTCAACCCCATCAACATCAGAGGACATTTTATTTGTTTAAAGATTTTGTAATGGTTTTTAAAAAAGCTTTGTTAAAGCACTGGGTTAATAAATGTATTATTACCGATATTTATGGCGTAGCCGGGAGAGAAAAAAAGGAGATAAGAAAAAAAGTAAATTCAGAAAAATTGGTAAAGGCCATCAATAAAAAGGATGCAATTTACTTGCCAAAACAAAAAATTTTAAATTATCTAAAGAAAAACTTAGGAGGTGGGGAAGTGGTAATAATTATGGGCGCCGGCGATATTTACAAACTGACTTTATAGAAATTAAATGGCAAAATTTGAAATTTAGGCTCGCTCAAGTTTTCCACAGAGCGGGGATTGACAATAACTTGCAATGAAGAGAAAATAAAATAATAGCAGGAAAATTTTTTATTATAGGGCAAGGTCGAAAAATAATTATTTTTTTAGAATTTTAAATATGACAGCATTTTACGTAGTAGTGGGAATAATAATAGTAGGCTTGGTGGTTTATTGTTTAATAAGTCGAAAGAAAGGACCAAAAGAACCCACTGTTCCACCCGAGACCCCAACGTCACCAACTGAGTAAAATTAATTGCGAAAAACTTTTGTTTAGCCGACTAATTTCAAAATTGGTATAATATAATATTTTGTTTTTAATGTCCAAAAAAACAATAAAATAAACAATAAAAACTCGAACTTCTAATCAAGGAGGGTTTTTATTTTTTAACATATGCCACATAAAAAATCCATAAAAAACTTAGCTAAAAAAGCAATAATATATTTTGTTGCCATATCTACAATTTTATCAATGACCGGAGGTTCCGCCCTGGCTTCCATACCTCAGGTCACGTCGGTAACCGTCAGTGAAACTTCGGCAAAAATTGTTTTTGACCAAAATGTTAAAAATGCCAGCACCACCTCACCTTATAATTATGAATATCCAATGAGGTGGAACTTCGAGTTGTGGAGTCCAATTGGAACCCCTTATCCTTTAACCGGAGAGCAATGGACAGGTTATTATGTCAGTCCTCCCGTTAATGGAGTTTCGCGAATTTTTGGACTGGATTTAAATGAAGGCGATACCTGGAGAATGAGAATTAGCAGCATCCGGGCAGTCACTCCGCCTACGGACGCCTTCCAACAATTGTTCGCTACCTCTACTGCTCCTGGCTATACTAATGTTGTTGCCTCAACCGATCCTTTGATTACTAATTTAAGTATTGGGGCAGCTTTACAAACAACGACTCTAACCATTGATGGGGTAAGATTCGGCGTACTCCCGGGCGCACTCCCGGTGGTTTCTAATGCCAAAATCGATTTTGCCCCGAATGTACCCGGTGCCTGGCATCAGTTTATAACTTCAACCTCAACCGACATAATTAGTTGGAGCGATAATCAAATTAAGTTCCGCGTTCCGAGTCAAGATGCTAGCGGTACCTCAATAGCTACCGGGCGTTATAACTTTAATATCAGAGATAATGATTATGATGAAAGTCAGTATGTCTCTTTCACCATTGCTACCGATACTGCCAGTTATATTACCGGTCGAGTTACTTCTGGAAGCGGGGCTCTGAATGGCGTATCAAATGTTAATGTCTTTACTTATATTCCCGGTCAACCAACCAATATTCCCGGAACCCAATCCACGGTTAACGGTTGGTATACTTTAGGCCCAATTTCAGCTACCGGTACCTATTATGTTAGGGCCCAAGCTTCGGGATATATGAGCGATGAAGCAACTACTTCGATTGGCGCTATGGGTGAAATTGATACTGTTAATTTGACCCTCAGTTCTCTGCCAGCCAAGATAACCGGAAATATTTCCGGTCCGGGAGGAGCATTTGCCACTACCAGCGTCAACATTCAGGCTTTTGATGTCAACGCAAAGGGTCAGCCACCTTACGGTGCCCATGCCAGCTCAACCGGAGCTTATTCAATTGATATTCCCTACGGCACCTACTATGTTCAACCAATTTATGAAGGTGGCGGCTATGCCTCTGTACCAAATTCAAGAACAGCTACTGTTTCAAGCAGCGCCACTACTTCGACAGCCAACAATTTTACAATGACCCAGCTTACAAAGGCAATTAAAGGTCAGGTAACAAACCAAACCGGTCAGACTCTCGACTGGACAACTATTCGGGTTGACGCTTTCATCCCGGGGAGTCAGACACCGCCTTATTGGGCTAATCTATCTGGGAATTGTGGCTCAGCTACTACTTGTTCTTACACTCTTTATGTTCCGGCAGGTACCTACGATGTCAGTATCTGGCTTGAGACTTATGGTGTAGACCCGGCAAAGACGGCGGCAACGGTTACTTCTGAAGCCGATGCCTTGGGTGTTAATTTTGCCATCAAAAATTATACCGCCACCCTTTCTGGCAAAGTAAAAGATGTGGTGGGTCAGGGAATTGCTAATGCCGGAGTTTTTGCCCAAAAGGTTGGTGAAGAATACGGCGGAGTAGGAAGAATGACCGATTCTAGCGGAAACTACCTTTTAGGATTAACGGCTTTAGGTACCTACAATATCTTTATTGATCCACCCTTCGGTTCTTCTTATTTAAGACCGGAGCCAACCGAGATGAATATTACTCAATCAACTACCAGTGATTTCGTTTTAAACCAGGCAGTAAAGCAGATTCGGGTCACAGTAAAGCTTGGTGACGCTACTCAAACCGATGCCGTTGTTATGGCATTTAAAGAAGGAGCTCCGGGTTGGGCAGAAACCTGGCAGCAGACAGGCGGCATTTATACCTTAAATGTCGGCAGCGGAAGCTGGAAAGTAATGACCAGACCTCAAAATCCTGATGCCGATTGGGCTTATCTTGCTGAACCCTATCCGGTAACCTTTACGCTTTCCGACAGTGCTGCCGAAACCCAATCTATTACTCTAACCGTTAGTACTGCCGATGCTACAGTCCAGGGTAAAATTTTGAAACCCGATAGCAGTCCGGTAACACGGGGCGGCGTAGATATTAGACAACCCGGAGGTTCCGGTACTCATTCACCCTTGGGAAATGATGGAGGTTTCCTGGTTAAGGTTCCAGCCGGCACCTACCAGCTTAATGTCTTTGCCGAAGACCAGCGATTGACCCTGCCAGCTACTGCTACCGCACCCT
>Ga0210030_1001459_pt1 | contig 16891 bp, 10 predicted proteins | sample CryGeymeta201523_FD_183986 | JGI IMG/M metagenome (GOLD analysis project Ga0210030, IMG submission 183986) | Groundwater microbial communities from Crystal Geyser aquifers in Utah, USA - Crystal Geyser metaG 2015-23 (SPAdes) (version 2) | ecosystem: Environmental > Aquatic > Deep subsurface >...
TTAGCCCGCCCCGCTTCGCGGAGCGAGGCCGGGGCTTGCTCCGCACCGGACGATGCAGGGGCTTGGGCGCCAACAATTTCATCGACAGTCGGAACTTTTTTTCCTTGTTTCATTTAGGGGAAAACAGAATTAGAATTTAGAATTAAGAATAATTAAAACAAGAATAATGAAAGTTGTCAAGCCCCCAATCAGCTTACATGATTGGGGCGACACTCCTTCTACTTCCAAGAGGAAGGTGGTACGGCACGTAAAGAATCGCCGTCTGCCCTAAAGAGGAAGGTAGTGCGCCTGCCCTACACACTACCCTCCACCTCAAGGTAGAGAAATACCCTGCGATTCTAACGTGCTAAACCTGCCCTATTTACCCCGTTAATCCGAGCCTAGCGAGGATTTTACGGGGCATACCACCCTCCACATCGAGGCAGAAAGAGTCGCCCTTTACGGGGCCCTACATATTACCATCTCTTGACATCGTCTTTTTTCTATGTTATTTTCAAATCGGTTTGTTAAGTCACCTGTCCTGACTTGACAACCATTCGCGAAGAGCATTGCTACTCGTGGTCTATCCCGAGCTTGTCGAGGGACAAACCAGCGATAGTAATGCTCTTTGTTTTTTACCACAATTGTCAATGTTTGTCAATCCTATAGCGAAAATCTATTGGAAAACTGCTAGCCCTATAGAAATCAGTAGGGTTTAAATTAGCTTCAATTTTAACACTTTTTAAACGTTTGTCAACTATTGTGGAAAACTGCGGATAACTTGGTTAATTGAGGAAAACTTCTCTGGAGAAATAATTGTCGTAAAACCCAATCGTCTAGCTTCCTTATTTCTTGTTACTGATTGAGAAACTTCTCTTATCTCCCCTAACAATCCAAGCTCCCCAAAAATAATTGTTTTGGAGGCAACGGCAATATTTTTGAATGAGCAATATATTGCCAAGGCGACACCTAAATCAGCGGCCGGCTCTTCAATTCGTAAACCGCCAACAACGTTAACATAAACATCAAAAGAGGCTAACGGCAAATTAAGTCTTTTGGTTAAAACAGCGGTAATTAATTGCAACCGATTATAATCAATCCCTTGGCCAATCCGTCGAGGTATTACCAATTGAGTTGGCACAACCAAAGCTTGAATTTCCACCAAAACTGGTCTGGTTCCCTCCATTGTTGCCACCACCACCGAGCCAGGAACCTTAACGACACGGTTGGCTAGAAACAATTTCGAGGGGTTGTCAACCGCCACCATTCCTTTATCACCCATTTCAAAAACCCCAACCTCATCAGTCGCTCCAAAGCGATTTTTGGTGGCGCGTAATAATCTGGCGGCGCCAAATCTTTCCCCTTCAATATTTAAAACGGTGTCAACCATGTGTTCTAAAACTTTTGGTCCGGCAATCACTCCTGCCTTGGTTACATGACCAATTAAAAAAACAGGAATGCCCCGATTTTTAGCAATTCTTAAAATTCGCCCAGAACATTCTTTAACCTGACCGACTGAACCAGTGGTCCCAGTAAGTTCTGAAGTATAAAAAGCTTGAATAGAATCAATAATTATCAATTTCCATCCGCCAGCTGGCGGATCAATTTTCAATTGCTCAATAATGGCATCGACATTGGTTTCCGCCAAAAATAGCAAGTCTTTGTTTTTGACCCTTAATCTTTCGGCTCTTATTTTAATCTGTTGAAGTGATTCTTCACCGGTTACATAAAGACCGCCAATTTTTGCCGCCAATTGAAGCAACAAAGTGCTTTTGCCAATTCCCGGTTCGCCGGCAACCAAGACCACCGACCCTGGAACAATCCCTCCACCTAAAACCCGGTCAAACTCCCCAATACCGGTTTTGAGCCGATCTTGCTTGATGGATTTAATTTCTGACAATTTTTGTGGTTTCGCCTGTTTGGAAATTGGAAATTGGAAATTGGAAATTTTGGTCGAAACCACCGTTTCGACCATCGTGTTCCATTCTCCACATTCAGGACATCTTCCCAACCAACCAGAAGACTCATAACCGCACTGTTGGCAAATAAATTTGGTAATTGTCTTAGCCATAAGAAAATTTTATTTATACCCGACCGGTTTTTCTTTCAATACCAACCCCAAACTCATCCTTCTTGCTTCCCTATCAACTGACTCAACAAAGCAGTCAACTTTATCACCAACTTTTAAAACTTTTTCCGCTGGGATTTTGGAAATATGAATTAAACCTTCAATTCCTGGTTTAAGGTTAACAAAAGCGCCAAATGGGGCTAAACGGACTATTTCTCCTTTAACCCTGGTATCAGACGGATATTTCTTTTCGATTTCCTCCCAAGGATCAAGCTGAAGTTGTTTAATTGACAAATTAAGTTTACCGGTCTTTTGGTCAGCCGCCAAAACTTTGACTTTAATTTTATCTCCTTGGTTAAAAAATTTACTCGGATCGTCCACTTTTTCCCAAGAAATCTCGGAAATATGAACTAGTCCTTCCAAGTCAACTGGAGTTTTTACTCTAACAAATAAACCAAATGGCATGATTCCTGTTACTTCGCCCTCTAAAACATCACCAACCTTAATTTTTTTCAAAGCCAGGCTTTGTTCTTTAATTAATCCCGCCTGAGAAACTTCTTTTTCGGAAAAAATCAGCCGGTTTTGTTGACGGTCAACCTCAATTGTTTTAACTTCAATCTCTTGATTGATAAGTTGATTAATTTTTCCCAACCATTTTGAATTAAATTGAGAAGTGGGAATAAAACCAGCCAGACTTTTTGCCAAAACTATTAAACCGCCCTTATTGACTTCTTGACCAAAAACCTTAATCGACTCGCCAGTTTTTAATTTTTCCGTAAATTCCTGCCAAATCGCGTCTTGGGCGGCTTTTTTTAAGGAAAGTAAAGTTTGACCACTCTCATTTTCTGGCTGGGTAACAATGGCGGTAACCTTGTCGCCAACTTTAAGTTCTTTAATGAAATCTGCCGCCGCCTTCATTTCCCGGTCAATAACCATCCCCTCGGTCTTACCGCCAATATCCAAATATAAAACTTGTTTGGTTTTTTCCACCAAAACCCCCTCAATCTCATCTCCCCTCTTCCAACCACGCAATTTGTAGCCAGTCTGGGCCAAAAGTTCATCCATTGTTTGAATCGAAGCTTTTACTGAAGACTTTTTACTCTCTCGCTCTTTTACTCTCTCGCTCTGTTTCTTCACTCATTAATACCGCCTTTCTTTGAAAAATTCTTTTACTTTCTTTGAAAGATTCTTTTATTATATTATATCTTTGTCGCTTTAACAACCATCAAAAATCCCGGCCTTGAGGTATTTTCGGGACGTAAAGTCGCCTCTGGCGACCACGTCCCAGTCCCGTGGAAATTTGCAAAGCAAATTTCTTTACGGGACGCAAGCCCTTGCGGCAAAACTATTAAATTTTGCCATTAATAAAAATGCTGGCACTGACCTATTTTCTCACTCCCTTGCGAGAGTAATATCGTCGGCGCTGATACGTTTCACTGCTCTATTCGGAATGGCCCGCTTCGACTCGAAATCGAATCGAGGCGAGAAAGAGGTGGTACCGTATCGCTCTAAGCACCAGCAGTCATAATTATATCACAAATTGCGGCAAAATTTTACGGGCGAATCAAGTCGTTCCACCGCGCTCCTTGACCCAGCCATTCGCTTGCCACTCGCCTTTTCAGTATTATTCATACACAGCTTGTGGCGCGCTTCGGCGGGTTGCGCCCTGAACCCAATCTGGTTCAGGGCTGAAAAGTGAACAGAAAACTATTTAATTTTGATCGATTAGTACTGGTTGACTAAAGGCATTACTGCCCTTACATCTCCAGCCTATTAACCCCGTGATCTTCGGGGGATCTTAATAATACCTAATCTTGGGAAGGGCTTCCCACTTAGATGCTTTCAGCGGTTATCCACCCGCCTAATCTTAGCACTCGGCTTTTCAGTATTATTCATACACGCCTCGTGCTGCGATTTATGGCGGGTTAAACTAGGAATGTGGCTACCCAGCGCTGTTCTTGATAGAACAACTGGCACACCAGGGATTCCCCCAACCAGGTCCTCTCGTACTGTGGTCAGACTCCCTCAGGTATTCAACGCTTACTGCGGATAGAGGCCGACATAAATGTTACTAATGGTTTAGCATTTCTGCTAAACTCTCCGATTCGCATCGGAGTTCGGACTATATCTTCCCCGTTCATGTAAACTGAATGGGGTCTGGCGTATAGTCTCTGAGGTTTCAAAAGGAAATTAATTCTTCTTTAGAATATCTTTTATGAGTGGTTCTCGGTAGATCAAAAACTAGTTTAACGATTTGAGAAAAACCATTTTGATTTAAATGTATCTTTTTCTCAATCATTTCTAACACTTTGGCAAAAACTAAAAATTCTTGCCATTTTTGAGAATACAACGGATGCTTTTTAAAGAAAGGAATAATCTTCTCTTTTAAATCCGTCCTATCTCTGACTACCAAAACCCATGATTTGTCATGAGGATTTTTAGGATGATTGGGTTTCAAAATGCCACAATTTAAGCGTTTTTGAAATGTTTCCAGGATATTTTTCCCTCCTGGATTTTGGCTTAGGCGAAATTCGGTAATAACTTGCCATTTAAGTGGCAGGTCTTGCCGTTTGCTAAAGCCAATGTAAAAACACCCTTCTCCTTCGACAAATCCGGCCAGATATTCATCGGAAATCCTTTTGCTTACCTGCTGATTGGCCACACTTCGAACATTGTCACTTGAACTCGAGACTGACATAGAGATATTTTAACTCTATCTGCCTCTTCGGTCAAGTAGTTGAAGATACTTGGCGTTTCCAGCATATAGCCAGATTTAAAGACAGCAAGGCCATATCCTATAGTTTTACTGTCTTACGACGTTCTGAACCCAGCTCACGTAACGCTTTAATGGGCGAACAGACCAACCCTTGGGACCTTTTTCAGCCCCAGGATGCGTTGAGCCGACATCGAGGTCGCGAACTCCGCCGTCGATATGGACTCTTGGGCGGCACCACGCTGTTATCCCCGGGGTAGCTTTTATCCGTTAAGCCCCGACCATCCCACGATGAGTCGGGGGATCACTAAGACCTGCTTTCGCACCTGCTCGACCTGTCAGTCTCGCAGTCAAGCCGGCTTACGCCTTTGTACGTCCAGCCCGATTTCCATCCGGGCTAAGCCGACCTTTGTACGCTCCGGTTACTCTTTCCGGAGCGACCTCCCCAGTCAAACTACCCACCAGGCACTGTTCCCAAACTCGTTTCCAGAGTCTTTAGGTTAGAATTGAATGATAGAAAGAGAGGTGTTTCATTGTTCCCCCACACCAAAATTTGGTGTGGGGGTCCCTCCTACACTCAACAATCCCATCAGTCAACCCAATGCCAAGCTATAGTAAAGCTCCACGGGGTCTTTTTGTCCTGCAGTAAGTAGGCCGCATCTTCACGGCCATTTCAATTTCGCCGGGTGAAGGTTTAAGACAGTTGCTTGCTCGTTAAGCCTTTCATGCGGGTCGGAACTTGCCCGACAAGGAACTTCGCTACCATCGAACAGTTCACGTTGTTACGAGGACGATTGGTTACGTCTCCTTAATTTGCATTAAGGGTCGGACTATATCATGTCCCGCCTTAGACGGGACGTCGGCGTATAGTCTCTGGGGATATTTTAACCGGAAAAACATCGCGATACTCATATTTCCTCTTGCGTGCTTTACCTTCGTTCAGTAATTCTCTCAGCTTAACAATTTTCTTCAAGCCACGCTTTGTTTTATGCTCCCCTTGGGCCATCAGACTTGCAATCTGACAAAAAATTTCAAAATTTTTCGTTTTTGCCTCGGAAAGCAGATAAAATTTTTGAAAATACGGTATCACCTTAAAGATGACTTCCTCTGGATTGGTTATATCGAGGGAGTGAAGCCCGTCAAATTTCCTTACTTTGATAATGCCACAGCCAAGCTCTTCCTTCAAAAGCTCTAAGATTTCTCTTTCTTTCTGAGAAACATTAAAGCTCAAGACAACTTGCCAGCCTAGCTTATAGTCACTCTTTTTTCGTAAGGATACATTAAAGCTTCCTTCACCCTCGACAAATCCAGCCAGAAACCACCCTAGTTTTTCTCGGTCAAAATCTTTCCTGCTGATTGTCCGGCACGTCGAACGTGCCAGCCGCGTTTGACGCGGCGCACTGATCGACATCCGCCGTTGGATTTTCACTTAATCCATTATACAAAAGATTAAGTACCAACGGATACAACCGGATTTTCCAGCATATAGCCGACTTTTACAACTACGACTTATTCATAGTTACTGCTGCCGTTCACCGGGGCTTCGGTCTCAACCTCATCCTTGCGGAATCAATCAAGACGGTTAACCTTCCGGCACTGGGCAGGCCTCAGCCCGTATACTTCAGCTTTCGCTTTTGCACAGACTTGTGTTTTAGATAAACAGTCGACAAGCAATCTTTTGTTGCACCCTCGCGCTCCGCGCGAGAACCCGAATGGCTCGAATTATTAACAATTCTCTAATTGCTCGAATGATTTATTCGAGTCATTCGAGAAAATCTCTCATTCGAATCAATTCGAGTCCTTGTGCGAAGCACGAGGAAGGACATCTTCCTAAGTTACGTCCAGCTAATTTGCCGAGTTCCTTAAACCTCCTTCTCCCGCTCGCCTTAGGCTACTCGCCCAGTCCACCTGTGTCGGTTTGCGGTACGGTCTTAATTGTTTCCTGCCTGCGTCAGGCAGGCTCCTCGCGACATTTTTCTTGGAAACTGAAATCACCCAAGTTGCCCTCCCTTGCGGTCGGACTCCCCATCACCACTCAGAGTCATCCTGACGGATTTTCCTGCCAAGACTTCTTTGCGGCTTAAATGCCCAATCATAAAGACACTCAGGTTATCCAATTTCGTCATGCCCCAAGTCAAACGAAACAATCAAGGTGGAGGAATATAAACCTCCTATCCATCCACTACTCCGCCAACTGGCGGACTCGTGTTAGGACCGACTAACCCCACGTTGACGAACGTTGCGTGGGAAACCTTGGACTTTCGGCGGTCCGAATTCTCATCGGACTTTCGCTACTCATACCGGCATTCTCACTCCCGCCAACTCCACCCTGACCTTGCGGAAGGGCTTCGCTGTCGGCGGGACGCTCCCCTACTAACTCGCGCGCAGCGCGAGAATTTCCAATTTCTAATTTCTAATTTCCAATAAATTAGTTAATTTACAAATTTATCAATTAACTGGAAAATCGAAAATCGAAACTCAAAATTCTTGTGCTACGCACAAGTTCTCCATCTTCGGTATCTGTCTTAGCCTCGATAAATTTTAGGTGCAAGAACACTCGTCCAGTGAGCTGTTACGCTTTCTTTAAAGGGTGGCTGCTTCTAAGCCAACCTCCTGGGTGTTTTAGCATCCCCACTTCCTTTAACACTTAGACAGAATTTAGAGACCTTAAATGAGAGTCTGGGCTGTTTCCCTCTTGTCCCACCAGCTTAGCCCGGCGGGACTGACTCCCCCGTTAAATTTTGCCGTATTCGGAGTTTCGTTGAATGCGATTCCTTACGGAACCGCACCCATCGAGTGCTCTACCCCAGCAAAAATTTTTACGGAGGGCTATACCAATATATATTTCGGGGAGAACCAGCTATCTCCGGGCTCGTTAGGCATATTACCTCTAACCACAGCTCATCCCATGCTCTTGTACCAGCAACGGGTGCGGACTTCCTCTCGCCGATTAAGGCGGATTCATCCTGGCCATGGTTAGCTCGCCCGGTTTCGGGTCTTCCGCTTGGTGCTAAACGCCATTTTAAGACTTGGTTTCCCTGCGCCTACCCCAGCTAAGCTGGGTTAGACTAGCACCTCAACGAAAACTCGCCGGTTCATTCTTCAATAGGCACGACATTACTCGCGCGCAGCGCGAGAATTTCCAATTTCCAATTGCGAAGCAACAAGCTCCGCTTATCTCCAATTTCCAATTAATTTATAAATTTCAAATTTATCAACTCGAAAATAAATGGAAACTGGAAAATCGTAACTGGAAACTCTTGTGCTACGCACAAGCTCTGTCTGTTTGTTAGCAGACAATTTCAGGTTCTATTTCACTCCCTTTCATGGGGACTTTTCACCTTTCCCTCGCGGTACTAGTTCACTATCGGTCTGTTTGGATATTTAGCCTTACCAAGTGGTCTTGGTAGATTCCCACAAGATTATACGTGTCATATGGTACTTAGGAACAGCCTAGGGTTACTTCAGATTTCGTTTACAAGACTTTCACTTTCTTTGGTCGGCAATTCCATGCCATTCAACTATCATCCGTAATCCCACATTGGCGTCCTACAACCCCTCGCCCGCAGGGCGAGAATTTCCAATTAACAAATTTCCAATTTCCAATCAATTTATAAATTTCAAATTTATCGACTCGAAAATAAATGGAAACTGGAAAATCGTAACTGGAAACTCTTGTCCTACGGACAAGGTTTAGGCTCTTCCCTTTTCGCTCACCGCTACTGGGGGAATGACGACCCGCTTAGACTCGCATCTAAGCGAGGCTAGTTGTTTTCTTTTCCTCACCTTACTGAGATGTTTCAGTTCAGATGGTTCCCTCCTCGCGCTATGCGCGAAGTACTCAAAAGAGTGGGTTACCCCATTCGGACACCGTCGGATCAAGGGTTGCTTGCCACCTCCCCGACGATTTCGCTGGCGGCGACGTCCTTCATCGGTCCAAACAGCCAAGGCATCCATTGTCTGCTTTATTTAAAAATAGTTTCTATTCACTTTTCAAAGAGCCACATTCATGTAAACTGAATGTTGTGGACCGAAGCGGGTTCGAACCGCTGACCTCCTGTATGCAAAACAGGCGTTCTTCCAACTGAACTATCGGCCCCCGCAAGACTCGCTCCGCGGTTCGACTGAGCTCACCGTCGAAGTCTCGCTGCGGGGCAAGCCAAAAACCAAAAAAGCTGGCGGAGCCAGCCTTTTTAAGGTACTTGAAAAGTCAAACTACGTCCCACGCAAAAACTGCCTGGTTAAAGTTAAACTTAAAATCTGACTTCTCATAATTTCTTCGGCTGAATCTCCGATTACAAAAAGATTATAACAGTCTTATAAATATATGTCAAGCCCTTGAACCAGAACGAAGTTCGGTTCAGGGCGTAGACCCGCCAAAAATCGCAGCACGAGGTGTGTATGAATAATACTGAAAAGCCGAGTGCTAAGATTAGGTGGGTCAAGTGGGCCGTCTAGGATTCGAACCTAGGACCTCCCCGTACAATTTTGGGCTTTCTGTGGGCAGCCGTGGAATCGAACCACGCACCTCTTACTTATAACAGATACAATTTGTTGGTGGGCACACATGGACTCGAACCATGGACCTCGTCTTTATCAGAGACGCGCTCTTCCAACTGAGCTATGTGCCCGTCTGTATCCAAATTGCATCTGATATATCGAACATAAATGTTCGCTATCAGGTAAGCGTTCTAACCGGTGAACTACGTGCGCTTCTTGATTTGTCCGCTATCAGAGACGCGCTCTAACCAACTGAGCTACGAGCCCAAGTAATTTTTTAAAACTTTCTTTAAATATGTTCTCCCCCAGCCCGTCTTAAAGAATTTTTCTCTTGTCGTTGCGTCCTGTTGATTTAAATATCCTTCCACATAGATTAACTTAAATGGTCTCCTATTCTTTGTTATCGAAACCCTTCCTTTATTGTGTTCTTCAATTCTTCTTTTTACATTATCGGTATATCCAACGTATAACTTTTTATCTCTTAAACTCTGTAAGATGTAGACAAAATACATTGCTCTCACCCATCTTGCTCCCACAAAGAATTTAAATAAAGTAAGCGCTCTTCACCCGTCAAACTTTTGCCCAATAATTAAGGAGGCCTCCTTAAAATAATAAGTTTTATTTACTTGAATCAGGCCATTTTAAATTAAAGCGCGAAAGTTAGTCGGGTAAACCAGCTGAGCTAACGGCCCTCTTCGTCGTTTCTCTCCTCAGAGTAAACTACTAAACTCATTTTATCATAAACAAAAGAAGGTTTCTATGCTATAATGAGCACAGCGAATTACAAGCTTTGCTTATTACGAAGTAACAAGCTCTGCTTATAATTTAATTCAAATGCCCGACCAAAAAGTTTTTTTGGAAATTAAAATTCCCCGAGAAAACGAGTATACTCCGGAATCAGCGGCGGTTTTATTTTCTGGCTTTACCAAAATCCTTTCTCCTCAATCAATCCTTGACCGAATACTGGGTCGCCAATCCCAGTCTTTAATTTTAGAAATCGCTTGTTTTCAACAGCAAATCCGTTTTTATGCGGTTTTGAGCGAATCTTTTTTGCCTTATTTTGAAAGTCAAATTTTGGCTGCTTATCCCTTGGCAATTTTAAACAGGTTACCTGATTATTTGGAAAGTTGGCAGGCTACCAGACTTCACTTTGGCCAAATGGTTCAAGGAAGTTCCTTCTATTATCCTTTAAAAACCTACAAAGACTTTACTGATATTGATCCTTTAAACTCAATTTTGGCAATAATGTCAAAAGCCACCGAGGATGATAAACTTTTAATCCAGTTTATTTTCCAAAAAACTCCCGGTGGCTGGCAGAGAGGGGTTCAAAAAGCAATCACCAAGGGAATTAAAATCAGTGAAACCGAACGCCAGCCATTGCCCGGAGAAAATCTCATCAAACAAAAAATTGAAGAAGAAGGTTTGAAAGTCGGAATTAGGGTTACTGCCTCATCCGAATCCCTTCTTAAAGCCCTAATCGGCGGGCTTGCCGCCTTTACCCGAGGTGATGGCCAGGCTTTAGTTTTCCAGAAACCAAACTTGTTTGCCAAAGGCAAACTAAAACAAGCAATTTTAACTCATCAACCTGGTTTTACTCCCCGCTTCCAAATTTTTAGTGTTTCTGAATTGGCGACTTTATTTCATCTGCCAGGAGTTACTACCAAAATCCCCAATATCGCCTGGGGTAGGTCGGTTTTAAGTGAAGCTCCGGAAAATCTGCCAGTGGCGACTAATTTAACTGAAGAACAAAAGGGAGAAATTAATTTCTTTGGACGCACAGAATTCAGAAACCGATTAACGACCTTCGGGATAAAACAACCGGATCGTCGGCGTCATATTTATTTAATCGGAAAAACAGGGACGGGTAAATCGACTTTGATTGCCAACATGGCTATTGATGATTTGAAAAAACGTCATGGACTAGCAATTATTGACCCCCATGGCGATTTGTCAGAAATTCTTTTAGATTATATTCCCTCCTATCGGATTAATGATGTTTGCTATTTAAATCCGGCTGATAAAGAGCATCCCTTCTCAATCAATATTTTGGAGGTAACCAACCCGGCTCAAGCAGAGTTAGTTGCTTCAGGTATTGTTTCAATTTTTTATAAACTTTATTCTTATTCTTGGGGTCCACGTCTGGAGTATATTTTGCGCAACACTCTTTTGACCCTGACCCAAGTGCCAAATGCTACTTTAGTTGATGTCGTCAGAATTTTAACTCATAAGAATTATCGGATGGGGGTGGTGGAGAAATTAACCGACCAGGTTTTGCAAGACTTCTGGACCAAGGAATTTGAAAAGATGCCGGATAGACTCCGAGAGGAAGCGATTAACCCAATTTTGAATAAAGTCGGTCAATTTGTTTCTTCACCTTTAATCAGGGGAATTATTGGTCAACCTCACTCCACCATTGATTTGGAACAAATTATGAATGAAGGAAAAATTTTAATTGTCAATCTTTCCCAGGGAAGGTTAGGAGAAGACAACTCCGCCCTTTTGGGAGCAATGATTATTACCAAACTCCAACTGGCAGCCATGAATCGGGTCAATGTTCCTGAAGAACAAAGAAGGGATTTTTACTTATATGTTGACGAGTTTCAAAATTTTGCCACTGATTCTTTTATAAAAATTCTTTCTGAAGCGCGAAAATATCGACTGAATTTATGCTTAGCCAATCAATATATGGCCCAAATCGCCGAACCGGTGCAAAAAGCCATTTTGGGTAATGCCGGAACTTTAATTGCCTTTTTGCTTGGAGCTGAAGATGCTTTTATTTTGGAAAAAGAATTCGGGGAAATTTTTACCCAAAAAAATTTGGTTGGTCTTTCCAATTTTCAGGTCATTATTAAATTGGCAATTGATAATCTTACTTCCCGTCCCTTTTTTGCCTACACCCTCCCTTTACCTAAATCAGTTAACCAAAACCGGGAAAAAGTAATCAAGGTTTCTCAAGAACGGTATTCACACAGAATAAATATCCTATAATTTGACAAGCCTTGATAAATCATATATAATTTCGTTGCTAAAAACTAAATTTGGTAGTTTGCCTACCAAAAGTTTGGTTCTAGCACTTTAACAAGCGAGAGAATGGTGTTAAGCGCCAAGACTTGCTCCAGGTGGGTCGCCTTAGGCAACAGCAAGGCTTTGGCGATTGAATATATGTTGGCTGATTGGGCAATTATGCCATCTTACTCCAAAAGGAGGAGAAAAAGTGAAGTGGCGTGTAATTTCCCTTGTGTTGGTATTGGCTATGGCTTTCACCCTCGTAGGGCCGGCCTTCGCTGATGGAGGTGATTGCATCGGTGGCAAGTGTGATGCCGACGCCGTGGCAGTAGCCAACGTCGATATTACGATCGACGGCCCGGGAAAGGTCTACGTTGGTGACGTCGCTAACTTCACCGTCACCATCGACTTCAATTCCTTCGCCTGGGCAGAAGCCTATGCCAAAGGGCTAATCGGCTACACCGAAGCCTATGCTGGCGCATACGCTGACGGCTTGGCCTATGGTGCAGTTTATGACCCCTCCGGCAACATCATCGCCTCCCAGTTCTCCCTTGAGGGAGACTACGATTGGGACTACGACTGGGACTGGGGTTGGTTACCCTATGCTGAGGCTAATGCCTATGCTGAGTTCCCAGAGACAGTCGTCTTTAACTTCGGGGTGATGGTAACCGAGGAAGGTGAATGGGCGATCTACGCCTACGCCGACAGTATCGCCGCCGCCTTTTCCTACGGCGATTACTGGACCTGGTGGTTCTACAAGTACTGCGAGGCCTATGGTTTCGACTTTGACTGGGACGAAGCTTGGCTCTACTTCTTGGCCGTCTACAGGAACTTTCCCCACATGCGGCTGGACGTCATGCTCGACCCAGGTTGTAGAGTGAAAGCCACCGCCTATGGTGACTGGGCCAATGGCCGACTTGGTGGATATTCGACCGAAAGCGCCGCCTATCTCCAGGAAGACCCATACATCCCTGGAGGATGGAAGTACGTCCCTGCCACTCTTGAACTGAATGGTGGAGTCGTCTACGAGATTAAAGCCTGGTGTCCGGATGGAAGAGACATAATCGGTAAGGCCGACTTCCATATCGGCCGTGTCTATGACGGCTACCAGAAGATCTGGGCTCCGTTCCATAATCAGGCACCCGGCGTCTTCAACGGCCTCTATGTCACCGGCGGGTTGGACTAGGTCTAGACCAACCAACTTGGTAGACTAGCGGTCTGCGGATTGGGAGTGGGAGATAAGATACCCCTGGTCTTGTCCACTTTATTTACATCATTTACATTTTTCTTTCCCACTCCCTCCCATCATTACTCTCGCAACACGCCAGTGTGCGAAATTCCCAAAACAACGGGAAAATCAAAACACTGGCTTTCATCAAAAAAACCGCGTAAAATCGCGGTTTTTTTGTCCTTGACCTTCAAAGTGTGGTAGGAACTATCAATTTTAATCACCCCGTTTTACGGGGTAAACGAGCAAAATTGACAAAATCTCGGGTGTGTTTCATCAGCGCTAATCCGCATTTGGCGAATCAGCGTGAATCCGTATCTTCTCCAGAAAGGAGGTGATCTATCCGCTCCTTCCAGAACGGATACCTTGTTACGACTTGATGCTCATCGCCGACCTTGGCTTGATCCCGCAAAATGCGGGGCTTCGGCCATTGCCGACTTTGCTCATCTGACGGGCGGTGTTCGTAGATACTCAATGATGTCACCATCAATGGTTCTTCTGTCACCGGGCGCGCGGTTTTCCCGCACCCTGGCGAACCTACCTAACCTCCAAATGGTCGTCTTTCATTCATAAACTCTCTAATTTTTCCTAATTCCTCAATTCCCTCCTTCGTTAAATGTCTCTTTTCCTTAATCAGCTCCGCTGCTTTGCAAAAATCTTCAAAATCTTTTCTCTTTTTCCCTTGAAGGGGATATTTTTTGAAAAAGGGAATAACTATTCGAAAGATATCTCGATGGCTTTTAACCGCATATTTGATATGTGGTTTCCAACCATAACGAGGATATTTCAGATTAAAAAGCAAACCACAACCCCAAGTATATTTTAATCTTTCCAGAATCTGGCGATCATCACCTCTAAGTTCTATTTCAAAAATTAAGCGTCCATCTTTTCTCAAACGTTTTGTTTTATGTCTCGAGATTGTGATCGCAAAGCAACCTTCCCCCTCTACAAAACCAACAATATACCAAGGCTTTAGTTTTTCGACCATTTTTCGGTAGGCTTTGTGCCTTCTCCTCGACCTAAAGTCGGGATACTACGCACTCTGCAGACTTCCAAATTACCATCAAATAACAGTCACCCATTATTTTACTCATCTTTTCAGTGTTAGTCAACACCTAAAAAATGAGGGTAGTTAGGATCTCCCTTCGTAGCTCAAATTTCCATTTGCTTTCATCTTGAACCCACATACCACGTAAAGTTTAATTTTTGGTAAATGGTTTCCCCTTCTGTACGCAGGGTCGCCACTTATACGTGACCGTTTAAGTTTCAAGCTGAAAACTGCTACTTTGGCCCTTCTCTCTCCTTGGTTACCCTTGGAGGATGCCATTTCGCTTTAGGTAATTTACCTTTACCTAGTCCCGAGGTTACGTCGGGACTGGAAATCTGAACCGGAAGGCGCAATTTAAATTGTACAAGACCTGAGAACGTATTCACCGCGGTCTGCTGACCCACGATTACTACCAATTCCAACTTCATGCCGGCAGGTTTCAGCCGACAATCCGAACTGAGGCGAAATTTCAGGGATTAGCTCACCGTTGCCGGGTTGCAACCCGTTGTTTTTCGCCATTGTAGGATGTGTGTAGCCCTGGACATAAGCACCGTGCTGACTTGACGTCATCCCCTCCTTCCTCCCCGCCAAAGGCGGGGCAGTTTCCTATGAATATTTAACATAGAATGGGGGTTGCGCTCGTTATCCCACTTAAGGGAACACCTCACGGCACGAGCTGACGACAGCCATGCAGCAGCTGTCCCGATCTCCTTGCGGATTTTCCGCCTTTCGGCGAAATAGAACTTCGGGATGTCAAGCCCAGGTAAGGTTCTACGCTTCGTGTCGAATTAAACCACATGCTCCACTGGTTGTGCAGGTCCCCGTCAATTCCTTTGAGTTTCAACCTTGCGGCCGTACTCCCCAGGCGATCCGCTTAACGCGTTAGCTTGCGCCGCGCTCATGTAAACTGAACGTGGCTAGCGGACATTATTTACGGCTAGGACTACAGGGGTCTCTAATCCCTTTCGCTCCCCTAGCTTTCGTTCATCAGCGTCGGTAAACGCCTAGATGCCTGCCTTCGCCCTTGGTGTTCTTCTGCATATCAATGGATTTCACTCCTACATGCAGAATTCCAGCATCCCCGACGTCACTCAATCCCACCAGTTTTTTTGGCATGTCTCCCGTTGAGCGGGAGGATTTTACCAAAAACTTAACAGGACGCTTACGAAACTCTTTACGCCCAATAAATCCGGATAACGCTCGCACCCTACGCCTTACCGATGCTTCTGGCACGTAGTTTGCAGGTGCTTAATCCTTCCTCGCGATTGCTCGAAATTAAGCGGTTTACGATCCGAAGACCTTCATCCCGCACGCGGCGTCGCAGCGTCAGGCTTTCGCCCATTGCGCATGATTCCCAGTTGCTGCCACCCGTAGGTGTATAGCCCGTGTCTCAGTGCTATTGTGGGGGTCCAGCCTCTCAGCGCCCCTACCCGTCATAGCCTTGGTAGGCCATTACCCTACCAACTAGCTGATAGGACGCAGGCTCATCCTTCGGCGCGAAGTTACTCGCTTTCTTCTCGCGAACTTATCAAGGATTACCCCCGCTTTCGCGGAGCTATCCTCAACCAAAGGGTAGATTCCTACGTGTTACTCACCCGTCCACGACTAACTCGCGCTCCGCGCGAGAATTTCCAATTTCTAATTGCCAATTTCCAATAAATTAATCAATTAATTAATTTAAAAATTAACTGGAAAATGGAAAATCGAAAATCGAAACTCTTGTGCGAAGCACAAGTCCGTTCCATTTGCATGCTTAAGGCACGCCGCCAGCGTTCATCCTGAGCCAGGATCAAACTCTCAAATTGACGAAGTCAATTTTTTAGACCGACTTCGTCGGTTTCCTACCACACTCTGATTGTCAAGGAGCCCCGCACTTTCTCAAGTGCAGAATGTCCCCCGCTAAAAGTGCGGGGCGACGCAGACCTCGCCGAATCCGCCAGTTGGCGGAGAAGGCGGGTCAAGGTGCTAAGACCATCCGCCTAATCTTAGCACTCGGCTTCAGATACTATTCGTATACGCCTCGTGCTGCGATTTTCGGCGGATTGATGCGTTATTTATAAATTTTCAAATGTGCATCAAAAAGCCCCGCCAAGCGGGGCTAAAATTTCCCCTGCCTCGCCTGACGGCTAGTCAAGGCGGGCACTAATCTTGGCGAAACTTCTTAAGTCATAGCTAGAAACATAATAACAAAACTTTTAGTTCTTGTCAATAGCAATTATTCCTCCTCCAAGAACCTCATAATCGTCAATTTTTAATTTTAAATTTTTAATTTTACATTTCTTATAAAACACCGCTGCCTGACCAGAGGCAATCCCTCTTTCCGGCTCATCTAAAACCACCTTTGTCATT
>Ga0210030_1001462_pt1 | contig 16879 bp, 9 predicted proteins | sample CryGeymeta201523_FD_183986 | JGI IMG/M metagenome (GOLD analysis project Ga0210030, IMG submission 183986) | Groundwater microbial communities from Crystal Geyser aquifers in Utah, USA - Crystal Geyser metaG 2015-23 (SPAdes) (version 2) | ecosystem: Environmental > Aquatic > Deep subsurface >...
AAATAACGAAACAGTAAATCGATTTATTACAGGTGGTTCAGCCGATATCAGTATCTATAGAAATGATCATTCTGACTTAAAAGCAATCGTAAAAACTGGATTAGACTATTACACTTTAGCAACAAGAGCTATTTTCCCTAAAGATTTGCAATTTGAATCGGTTGATGGTGGCGATAATGGCGTTTCAGTTCAAGGAACAACTGAAAACAAAAACACTAGTTATTCAGCATTTTTAGTTCATAATTACCGAACCGATAACAATGTAAATTATAGAACCCAAGCTGGGTTAACAAAAGAAACTTTTTCTAGAAATTCAATTTTATCAACAGCTAAAGATTTAATTGGATCTGAAACAAATCTTGATCAAGCCGGGTCTTTACAAGTTGAACAAACTAGACTTGATCAAAAAGACGCGGGCTTTTTTGCTCAGGAAGAAGTCAATTTTAAAGACCAGTTTATAGCAACTTTAGGTATTAGAGGTGACAAATCAACTAATAATGGCGATGCTAACGAGGTGTTTTATTATCCTAAAACTTCGCTTGCTTTAAACTTGCACAATTTCGACTTTTGGAAATTTGATAAAATTAGCCAATTTAAAGTGCGCGCAGCCTATGGTGAATCAGGAAACTTTGCACCAAATGGCGCTTTATATACCTCTTTTGGAAGTACAACCATTGGTGGAGCTGGTTTAGGTATTACCTTAAACGGTGTTTTAGGCGACTTAAATATTAAACCTGAACAACAAAAAGAATTCGAAACGGGTTTTGATTTAGGACTTATGTCTAATAAAGTGAATTTGTCTTTTACTTGGTATAAAAAACAAGTTGATGATTTAATCCTTAATGCTAGTACAGAACCTTCATCAGGCTTTACTTCTAAATTTGTAAATGCCGGTAAATTGCAAAATACAGGTGTTGAAATCGGGTTAAACATTGAAGCTTTTGATACAAAAGATTTTAAATGGAATTCTTCGGTTAATTTCTGGACTAACGATTCTAAAATAACCAGACTAGATATCCCTGCCTTTAACTTAGGTGCATTTGGGGCTACATTAGGTACATTTAGAATTGAACAAGGCAAAAGTGCTACCCAAATTGTTGGCATTAGCGAAACCGGTCTAAAAGTTCATGGAGATGCAGAAGCCGATTTTCAAATGTCATTTAACAACAACCTCGTTTATAAAGATTTTGAATTATCTTTCTTGTGGCATTGGAAACAAGGTGGCGATAACGTGAACTTATCAACCTTATTATTCGACTTAAATGGAACCACGCACGACTTTGATGCTAAAGGACTTGACCCTTCTGGAACCCTCACCAATGGACCATACAGAACAAGCAGACTTGGCGTTTCGGCCGATGTATTTGTGCAAGATGCTTCTTATTTAAGATTGCGTGAAGTTGGTTTATCTTATAACATTCCAAAAGTTAAATTAGAACGTTGGTTTGGAAAATCAATCTCAGGTGCAAAACTTGGTTTTTCGGGACACAATCTTATCAATATATTTAAATATAATAGCTACGATCCCGAAGTTTCTAATTTTGGTTCAAACGGAATTTCAACAGGTGTTGAAGTATTACCTTTTCCATCTTCTAAGAGGTTCATGTTTCATCTAACAGCTAATTTTTAACAACTTAAATACCTAAAAAATGAAAATAATAAATAACATTAAATTTATATCAATTGCCGTTTTCGGGTTGCTGTTGTATTCATGTGATTTTGATAATGGCACAGATTTAAACGGTCCTAGTGTTGATGCGATTGCCAATAATCCTTCACGTGGTGATATCGCCAGCTTAGCCGCCGGTGTTCAGTCTGATATGAGAGTTAGACTCGGTACTTATCTAGATGATTGTGGTGTAGTTGGTAGGGAATACTGGCGTTTTGCTAGCTCTGATCCACGTTTTACTGCCGATTTATTAGGTAGTGGGTCATCCGTTTTAGACAATAACACCTTTTATACTACCGCTCCTTGGGGTGCAAGATATCGAACAGTTAAAAGTACAAATATCTTAATCGCCGCTGCTGCTAATGCCACTACCGCTGGTTTTTCACCAGCCGAATTGAGCAGCATTAATGGGTTTGCTAAAACCATTCAAGCCTATGAACTCTTGATGAATTTGAATTTACAATTTCAAAATGGAATTCGTGTAGATGTTAGTGATATCAATAATTTAGGTGCATTTTTGGGCTATCCTGAATCGCTGACAGCCATTAAAGCTTTATTAGATGGTGGGGCAGCCGATTTAACCAATGGCGGTTCTAAATTTCCTTTTAAATTATCTGATGGATTTAACGGTTTTGATACACCGGCAAATTTTAAGAAATTTAACAGAGCACTTGCCGCTAGAGTAGCCTTATATCAAGGTGATAAAACCAATGCGCTATCGGCACTTTCCGAATCTTTTTTTGATTTAAATGGTTCAATGACTGGTGGTGTTTATTATGTATTTGCAAACAGTGGTAATGACATTGCCAACCCCGTTTTCAATGCTTTGAACTCATCAACCGCAGGTGCAAGAATTGTTCAACCTAGTTTTATAACCGATGCCGAACTTGGCGATCTTAGATTAAATAAGGTTGTTCAAAGAGATGCGCCTTTAACTTTAGATGGTTTAACTGGCAATTATGACGCTTGGGTTTTCACTTCAAACGATGCTCCAATTCCTATCATCCGTAACGAAGAGTTGATTTTGATTTATGCCGAAGCAAACATTGGTACTAATCTCGTTCAAAGTCTTGCCGCTATCAATAAAGTTAGGAATATTGCAGGTTTAACCCCTTATGCAGGGGCTACCGATAATGCCTCTTTATTAAACGAAGTGCTTCATGAAAGACGCTATTCGCTTTATGCCGAAGGTCATCGATGGATTGATATGAGAAGAACCGGTAAATTGGCGCAATTGCCTTTAGATAGACCGGGAGATGATGTTTGGGAACAATTTCCAAGACCGCTTACCGAAAACTAAATCAAACTTTTTTTTAAATTTAAACCCCGAGCCAAATGGTTCGGGGTTTTTTTATTTTTTGATATTATAACACTTTAATATTGCTCCTTTTTATTGGGGAAATCAACTGATTTTACATCGGTAATGTATTGTTTAAACGCCGTGCTCATTTCATCGTAAATATTGGCGTAGCGTCTTAAAAAGCGCGGTTGAAATTCTACTGTCATTCCCAACATATCATGCGTTACCAAAACTTGTCCGTCAACACCGCTACCTGCACCGATGCCAATAATCGGAATTTTTAAACTCTTTGCAACCTCCTCAGCCAATTTAGCGGGAACCTTTTCTAATACAATGGCAAAACAACCCAATTGTTCAAGCAATAAGGCATCTTCTTTTAATTTTTTGGCTTCATCATCCTTTTTAGCACGAACGGTATAAGTACCAAATTTATATATAGATTGTGGTGTTAAGCCCAAATGTCCCATAACGGGAATTCCGGCTGATAAAATTCTTGAAACAGACTCTCCCACTTGGCTTCCGCCTTCTAGTTTAACGGCATGAGCGCCCGCCTCTTTCATAATTCTGATTGAAGATTCAAGCGCCAATCTTGAATTGCCTTGATAGGTTCCAAAAGGTAAATCTACCACCACCAAACAATGTTCAATTGCCCGCACCACCGACGAGGCGTGATAAATCATCTGGTCAAGCGTAATGGGCAAAGTGGTTTCGTGTCCTGCCATCACATTGGAGGCTGAATCGCCTACCAAAATAATGTCAATTCCTGATTGGTCAACAATTTTTGCCATTGTATAATCATAAGAGGTTAACATAGCAATTTTTTCATTATTAGCTTTCATTTCTAATAACGATTTGATGGTAATGCGTTTGTATTCTTTTTTGGCTGCGGACATAGTCATTATTTTTAAATTGAGTCTTTATTATCTGTTTTACTTATAAAGGATGGAAATAAATAAGGGGCAAATGCTTCTACGGGTTTATATAAAACGGACTTGTTAAGGGTTTCTGGTTTAACAAAAGGAATGTGATTGATGAGTCTGTTAAAAAATAGGATAACAAAGCTGAGTATGAGCGCTACTTTTAAAGCGCCAAACATAGCCCCAAAAATTTTATTTGCCAATCCTAAAGCCATGGTATCGGCTATTTTATCTAAAAGTTTGCCAATTATAATCACAGCAGTAAGGATGGCAATAAAAGTGATAGAAAAGGCAATAATATGAATGTATTTGGCATCCAAGCTTAAATGTTTTGAAATGAAATTGGTAGCGTAATCAGAAAAATGAATGGCTCCATATAATCCTCCCGCTAAGGCTAATAGCGTGGCAATTTCAATAAAAAAACCTTTCATAAAACCTCTTACCAGTCCAAATAATAGAAGAAGTCCTATAACAACATCAATCGTATTCATATTTTTTTTAGCAAAGATAACAATTAAGTAAACGGTTTAATTTACAAACAAAATATTTAAAGGTTCTTGCAAATAAACCAAAATTTTTGCAGCAATTTTAAAATTCAAACTCGCCATTGCCTCGGCATATTGATTGATTTGTATTTGATGTGACTCCTTTGGTTTGCCGGTTTTATAATCAATTATAATAGCTTGATTATCATTTATTATTAAACGGTCGAGCCGATAAATTTGTTTTTCATTTGTTACAATTTCACACTCATTATAAACGGTATTGTTGTTTGAAAAACAGCTTTTTAATAGCGGATGGTTTACCAAACCGCTTAACAAATCCTTAAAATTTAAAGCCACTTCTTGACTTATTTTTCCTGTTTTTTGGTATTGATTAACCGCAATATTAACATCGTCTGCGGTTTTTATTTCGGCTAAAATATCGTGTAACAAGGTACCATAATCGGCGGCATCTTGCTGTGCCTCACTCCAATACTTTGATGCATTTGTCACGATTTTAATGTTATGACTATCCCAATCGGTTGAAATAGAAGTTAATACTAAGGTTTGATTGATGTCTATTTTTTCATTTTCATTTTGCTGTAAACGCTTGCAATTGCCAAAACAATAAGTGCGTTGACTAGCTTGCCAAAGCCGATTTGTTTTTAAATAATCCTCAAATATTTTGCCATAAGTAATGCTTATAGTCGTTGCCGATGGCGGCTCCGTAATGATGTATAATTGCTCTACAGCCCTTGTCAAACCTACATAAAGTAAGTTCATATTATCTAATTCTAAGGCTATTTTTCGTTGGGCATAAAGTGCCTGTCCAATACGGTCAGTTTTTTCAAGTTTTTGTCCACCTTCTAATAAAATACTTTCAAAATTGTTAAAATCAGCTGGGTTTTCAGGATGATACCATTCTGTTGCATTTTTATCACTATAAATATTTTCGTTATTCGGAAAAATAACAATTGGAAATTCTAAACCTTTGGCTTTGTGGATGGTTAAAATTTGGATGGCCTTAGTGTTTTTTGAGGAGACGATGCTTAAATCAGCTTTTTTCTCTTCAAAGAATTCTAAAAACTGCTGCAAGCCTCCTTTTTGTTGTTGTTCAAATTTCAAAACTTCTTCTAAAAAGAATTGAATGTAAGCATCGGATGTTTTTACCAATTTAAAAGCCCTAACCAAATAAGTAATAGCTTGATAAATTGCCAGTTGGTTAAATTTTGATTCCTTAAAATCAATGCCAAAAGTTGCCAAACTTCGTTGTAATTCGGCCTTTGATTGCTTGGTTAAGTCGGCCAATAAATCGGCTAAATCTATTGGTATTGCAAAATGCTGATGTAAAAAACCAAGAGCTTTAGCCAAAGATTTTTTGTCGATTTCTTGCACCAAATACCTTAAAAAGTTAAGACAAAAGTCAACGGATTTTGACTGGTAGAGCAAGAGTGAATCGGAACTTACAATTTCATAGCCGGCTATAGATAGGTTTTTGGCAATTTCAACACCCGTTTTCTTACTGCGCACTAGCACACAAACCTCACCAAAATGATACTTTGGATCAAGGTTTTTTAAAATTTCTAAAATTTTATCAGAATAGGTCTCTTTTTCGGACTTTTCTTTTGGGGATTTTTCTAAAAAATCAATCTGAACATAGCCTCCTTTTTTAGAATTTTCATTTTGGTTCGTTCCAAATTCATATAAATTTTTGTGACTTTCGTCTGATAAATATTTAGCCGAATTTTTAAAAAACCCATTGTTAAATTTGACAATTTCGCTATAACTTCTAAAATTTGTATCTAATGCTTTAACTTCCTTATCAATAAAAAAAGGATTTTCGACTAAAGGCGCTTCATCACCTTTTGTTTTGCTCAAGCTTATAAATTGCTGGGCTTTGCCACCGCGCCAACGGTAAATAGCTTGTTTGGCATCGCCAACCAAAAACAAACTACTATCACCTTGATGCAAAGCATTGCCAATTAATGGAATGAGATTTTCCCACTGAAAAACCGAGGTGTCTTGCATTTCGTCAATAAAAAAATGACTGTATTTTTCTCCTATTTTTTCGTAGATAAAAGAGGCCGGTTCATTTTTAAGATGATTTCGAATGAGCTGGTTAAACTCAGAATTTAGCCTAATATTATGGTCAATTTTATAAGTTTCGACGCATTTATTCAACTCCGATAAAACCGAAAGGGGGATGAGTTTTGTGATAATTAATTTGGCTAAAACATAGTTAGCATATTGTTTTGAAAATAGGTTTTCTACCTCTGTAAAAATATTAAGTAAGTGGTTTGAATGCGCATCAATGGCTGCTTTATCGGCTAAAGCGGTGTCATTTTTATACCATTTACTACCGGCAATATTTTTAGCTAAACGGCCTTCAAAGTTTATAGTTTCAAAATCACTGTTAATGAGCTTTTTTAAAAAATTAGGAAAATCTGATTGTAAAAATGCATTTGAACTGATGCCATTAACAGTTATAATATCAAGCCCTTTTTCGCCCAAAGTAGCGGCCTCTTTTTCAAAAGTTTGGATGCGTTTGTGCAAAATTTTATGAAGGGTGCTAAAATCGGTTAAGGTTTTGTTGTTTAAGGTTTCAACTTCTAAAATGGCATCTTCATCGGCTAACAAATTAGCGATGTTATTTAGGGCAAACGTTACATCCCACGTTTCATCTTGTTGCCATTTAAACAGAGCAAAAAGCAATAGAACATTGGTAATATTTTGATCTTTGCCAATCTTTGAAATTAATAAGTCAACGGCATTTGTCAAAACGTTTTTGGTATTTAACTCCACTTCAAAATTCAAGCTCAAGCCCAAATCGAAGGCAAAATTCTTGATTAATTTATAGGTAAAGCTATCAATGGTAGTAATTGAAAACGCCGAATAATTATTTAGTATTTCATTGAGCACTAAGCTTGCGCGTTGTTGTAATTGATTTTTACTTATTGACGTTTCCTCACAAAGTTGCAGTGCCAAGTCGTTAAAAGCACCATCAGAAATGGCTTTCAAATTTGATAAAACGCGCGCTTTCATTTCTTGAGCTGCTTTATTGGTAAAGGTAATCGCTAAAATTTGTTTAAACCGATAGGTATTTGGGGTGCTTAAAATAATTTTAAGATACGATTTTACCAGTGTAAATGTTTTGCCACTTCCGGCAGAGGCATTGTAAACTTGAAATGAAGCGAGGTCTTTCAAAATAAAAAATTTAGGGCAAAGTAAACATTTTGAGACTATTTTTAAGGATTTTGTTTTTTATTCTAAAGGCGCTCTAACAATTAACAAAGGAATGTTAATTTTATGTCTAACGGCGCTAATAGTCGTTCCAAAAATGAAGTCTTTAAACCATTTATGACCGTGGGAACCCAATACCAATATATCGCTATCAAAACTTTTTACCAATTTAGGAATGGCAACTTTAGGGCTTCCATAGCCTAAGTTTGTTGTAACATCATAACCCAATTGGCGAATAGATTCGGCATAATTATCGAGCACTTTTTGATCGCTAATCGCTTCATAATCTACACTATCATCACCATAAACAATAGCTACTACACTTTCAACAATATGAATAAATTGATAACGTGTATCTTTATCACCTAAAGCTAAAGCGTGCTGCAACACGTTATTATCAATATCGCTAAAGTCGAGTGCCAAAGTAATTTTAGAGTATTTTGGTTTAATTATATTTTGAGGCGCTTCACTATTGGAGTGAAATCGCCGTGTTTTTTTATCGGCATTCTTTTTTATTAAGGGCACAAAACTGATGTATAATAAAATACCAAAAACCAATAGCAAAATAGGAAGCATAAAACCAAAAAGCACTAAAGGATGTTCGCTTGTGGTTAACCATGTTTTGAGTTCTTCGAAAACTAATTTTGCATTTAATGAGATAATAATTAGGGCGATAAACCAAGAAATTAGCTTGGTTATCGGTTTAATGGCGAAGTCTAACATCAGTTTTTTATCGCTAACAAAATGAATCAATGGAATCACTGCAAAACCTAACTGCAAACTCAAAATTACCTGACTTAAAATCAGCAATTTTCCGGTATAAGATTCTCCAAAATAGAGCAGTACAAATATAGCAGGAATGATGGCAAGCAAGCGCGTAATCATGCGCCTAGCCCAAGGCTGAATTCTAAAATTTATAAAACCTTCCATAATAATTTGACCAGCCAAAGTTCCTGTTAAAGTAGAGCTCTGCCCGGCAGCTATTAAGGCGATTGCAAATAAAATTGGTGCAAAATCACTTCCTAAAAGCGGTGCTAACAAACGATGTGCATCTTGAATTTCTGAAACCTGATACATACCAATTTTGTAAAAAGTAGCGGCTGCCAAAATCAAAATGGCGGCATTGACAAATAATGCCAAATTTAAGGCTATAGCCGAATCAATTAAATTAAACTTTAGCGCTTCCTTAATTTTAATCTTTGTTTTTGTGAACTTACGGCTTTGAACCAAAGAGGAATGCAAATATAAATTATGTGGCATCACCGTTGCACCAATGATGCCGATAGCAATATATAGCGCCGCTTCGTTTTGTAAAGAAGGTATAAACCCTTGCATAAGCTCAGAAACTTGAGGCTTTGCCAGAATCATTTCAATAAAAAATGCCGAGCCTATTACGGCAACTAAAGCTAAAATAAAAGCTTCCATTTTACGCATCCCTTTATTGATGAGAAATAATAGCAAAAAGGTATCTAAAAATGTAAGGCCTACGCCCCACAATAAAGGAATGTTAAACAATAATTGTAAACCGATGGCCATACCTAAAACTTCGGCCAAATCGCAAGCAATTATGGCTATTTCGGCCATTATATAAAGGCTAATATTTACAAAAGGTGGGTAGCTTTCTTTGCAGGCTTGAGCTAAATCTCTTTGACGCACAATTCCTAAACGCGCACTTAAACTTTGTAACACAATTGCCATAATATTCGACATAAGCAATACCCAAAGTAAGGTGTAACCAAACTGGCTGCCTCCTGCAATATCGGTTGCCCAATTACCCGGATCCATATAGCCAACACTTATTAAATAGGCAGGACCCATAAAGGCAAATAATTTTTTAAAAAAGCCTTTTTTATCGGTGGTATCAACAGTTTGATGAACTTCTTCTAATGAGTTTTTTAAATTTGGATTCATTGTTTATTGACAATTATATTGAGAACTAAAGTTTGTGAAATTAGAATATTTTGTTTGTTTTTCAACGAATGCATTTAATTTTATTCGTGTATTCGTAGCTAATTTTAGTGCAAAATACAAATTAATTTTGGGTGTATCATCTTAAAAATAACTATAAAATGCCATAATTATTTACCTTTGAAATAAAAAACCACCGATGCAAAACCAAGCTCATTTATTCTCATTACCTGCCGATTGCACCTATCTTAATGGCGCTTATATGTCGCCTTTATTGAATAGTGTTGCAAAAATTGGACAAGAAAATCTTTTAAAAAAGCAAAATCCCACTCAAATTAGTGGTTCCGATTTTTTTATCCACACAAAAACGTTAAAGCAAAAATTTGCCCAATTAATTGAGTTAGATGATTATGAGCAAATAGCTGTAATTCCCTCAGTTTCTTATGGTATGGCTACGGTAGCAAATAACATTGTGCTAAAATCTGGTGATGAAATTGTACTATTGCAAGAACAATTTCCTAGTAATGTGTATGTTTGGCAGAAGTTAGCCGATAAATACGGCGCAAAAATTGTTTTTGTAGCTGCCCCAAAAATTGAAAAAAATCGCGCGCAACTTTGGAATAAAGCCGTTTTAAAAGCCATTAATTCAAAAACTGCTGTTGTTGCTTTGCCTCAAAACCATTGGGCTGACGGCACATTGTTTGATTTAATCGCCATCCGTAAAAAAAGCAGCGCCCACCATGCTTTATTGATTATTGACGGCACACAAAGTGTTGGTGCTTTGCCATTTTCGGTTGCCAAAATTCAACCCGATGCCTTGATTTGTGCAGGATATAAATGGTTATTGGGCGCTTATGGTCTCGGTTTAGCTTATTACAGTAAAAACTTTAACCAAGGAAATCCGATAGAAGAAAATTGGATTAACCGCTATAATAGTGAGGATTTTACGGGTTTGGTAAATTATGAATCGCGCTACCAACCAAAAGCCGGGCGCTATAATATGGGAGAATTCAGCAATTTTGTTTACACCCCAATGTTGACGGCCGCTATTGAACAAATTTTGGAGTGGAAAACCCAAAATATTCAAGATTATTGTCAACAAATCGCTGCTAAAGCGGTAAATGAACTTCAAAGTTTAGGCTGTTTTATTGAAGATGAAGCCTTTCGCGCTAAGCATCTATTTGGTATTTATTTACCTGATACTATTGATATTGAAAATTTAAAAGCCAGTTTTAACAAACATAAAATTTTTGTTTCCTTTAGAGGAAAAGCCATTCGGGTTTCGCCAAATATTTATAACACCAAAGCCGACTTTGACAACCTGTTAACTTGCTTTAAAGAAGTCATTTCGTAAAATATTTTAAATTACCTGTCCTTAATTACATTTTTTAAATAAGCAAGACTGGCTTATCTTTGCCAAAATTTAAGCCGATTTGAGTCTCAATAAACTGGTAGCTGCACTCGAAAAAAACGAACGAGTTGATGCCTTATCTCAATCCATTCTGTTGCCTAATAACCAAATTAATATTTCTAATTTGGCAGGCTCAGCCTTGTCTTTTGCCATTTCTGGAGCTTTTAAAAAAAGTGAATTACCTTTTTTAGTCATCTTAACTGACAAGGAAGAGGCTGCTTATTACCTCAATGATTTAGAACAACTTATAGGTGATAAAAATGTGCTATTTTATCCAGATTCTTACCGCCGACCTTATCAAATTGAAGAAACTAATAATGCCAATATATTATTGCGCGCCGAGGTTTTAAATCACATCAATTCCCGAAAAAAGCCCGCTTTAATTTTGAGCTATCCCGAAGCTTTATTCGAAAAAGTGGTTACCAAAGCCGAACTCAATAGAAACACCCTCAAAATTGAAGTCGGCGACGAATTATCGCTCGACTTTATCAATGAGCTGCTTTTTGAAATGCATTTTGAACGCGTTGACTTTGTTTCTGAACCGGGACAATTTGCCGTTAGAGGTGGTATCATTGACGTTTTTTCCTTTTCTAATGAAGAACCTTATCGGATTTCGTTTTTTGGCGACCAAGTAGATAGCATCCGCACTTTTGACGTTGAAACACAATTATCTATTGCTAAAATCAACAAATTGAGCATTATGCCCAATGTTGAAAATAAAACTTTAGAGGAAAAACGCGATTCCTTTTTAAATTACATCTCTAATAAATCGGTAGTTTTTGTAAAAGACCAACCATTTTTAGCGAATAAATTAGATGATTTGTTTTTAAAGGCTCAAGAAACTTTCAAAAGTTTAGACGGTTTGCTCACACCTTTGCAACCCGAAGAATTGTTTTGTAACGGATTGACCATTAATTCGCAATTAAAAGGGTTCACTTTAGTCAATATCAGCTATTCTGAATCAAATTCCGGGGCACAATCAAACGCCAATAAGCACCAAAAAACCATTGCTTGGCACACCAAACCGCAAGCTGTTTTTAATAAGCAATTCGATTTGCTTTTAAACGATTTAAATGCGCACACCAGCAACGGATTTACTAATTATTTGTGTTGTACAAATGAAAAGCAAGCCGAGCGATTTCACGATATTTTTAAAGAGTTAGACACGACCATTCAATATAAAACACTCGTTTATCCACTTTATCAAGGCTTTACAGACCAAGATACTAAAATTGTTTGCTATACCGACCATCAAATATTTGAACGCTATTACAAATTCCGACTCAAAAACGGATTTGCTAAAAAGCAAGCCATCACTTTAAAGGAGTTGACTAACCTCGAAATTGGCGATTATGTAACGCATATTGATCACGGCATTGGCAAATTTGGCGGCCTTCAAAAAATTGAGGTTGAAGGCAAAACACAAGAAGCCATTAAATTAATTTATGGAGACAGAGATGTGCTTTATATCAGCATTCACGCGCTTTATAAAATTGCCAAATACAATGGCAAAGACGGCATTGCACCCAAACTATTTAAGTTAGGCTCAGGTGCTTGGCAAAAATTAAAACAAAAAACCAAAACGCGTGTTAAGCAAATTGCTTACGATTTAATTAAGCTTTACGCAAAACGCAAAATGCAAAAGGGATTTGCTTTTAATCAGGATACGTATTTGCAAGACGAATTAGAAGCGAGCTTTTTATTTGAAGATACACCCGATCAATACAAAGCCACACAAGATGTTAAAGCCGATATGGAGCATGAGCAACCTATGGATCGGTTGGTTTGTGGCGACGTGGGCTTTGGCAAAACCGAAGTTGCCATTCGCGCGGCTTTTAAGGCGGTTGATAACGGCAAGCAAGTAGCCATTTTAGTGCCTACTACCATTTTGGCATTTCAACATTTTAAAACCTTTGCCGAAAGACTTAAAGATTTTCCGATAACGGTTGATTATTTAAATCGCTTTAGAACTTCTAAGGAGCGTGCTCAAGTTTTAGAATCATTGCAAAACGGAAAAATTGATATCGTAATCGGCACACACCAGTTGGTAAACAAGGCTATCAACTTTAAAGATTTGGGGTTGCTCATTGTTGACGAAGAGCAAAAATTTGGTGTAGCTGTAAAAGACAAACTCAAAACCATAAAAGAAAATGTTGATACCTTAACTTTAACGGCAACACCAATACCAAGAACGCTTCAGTTTTCACTGATGGCGGCGCGCGATTTATCGGTAATAAATACGCCGCCACCTAATAGACATCCCATTGAAACACAGGTTATCCGCTTTAGCGAAGAACTCATTCGCGATGCTTTGCAATATGAAATTTCGAGAGGCGGGCAGATATTTTTTATCCACAATCGGATAGAAACCATAAAAGAAGTGGCAGGCATGTTGCAACGCTTGTTGCCCGATGCCAAAATTGGCATTGGTCACGGTCAAATGGACGGCAAAAAATTAGAGCAATTGATGCTCAGCTTTATGGACAATCAGTTTGATATCTTGGTTTCGACAACCATTGTTGAAAGTGGTTTAGATATTAGCAATGCTAATACCATTTTTATAAATAACGCCCATAATTTTGGACTTTCAGATTTGCATCAAATGCGCGGCAGGGTTGGACGCTCAAACAAAAAGGCATTCTGCTATTTAATAACACCTCCATTTCACGCAATGACCGATGAGGCGCGCAAACGCATTCAGGCACTTGAGCTATTTTCCGATTTGGGAAGTGGTTTTCAAATTGCGATGAAAGACTTAGAAATTCGCGGAGCAGGTGATTTATTAGGAGGCGAACAAAGTGGATTTATCAATGATATCGGATTTGAAACCTATCAAAAAATATTGAATGAAGCTATTGATGAACTTAAAGAAAATGAGTTCAAAACCCTTTATAATGAACAAGATAACGAAGATAAATTGTTTGTAAAAGACGTTCAGATTGATGCTGATTTTGAAATTCTGTTTCCCGATAATTACATCAATGTGATAACCGAACGCTTAAATTTATACCGTGAACTCAACGACTTAAAAGATGAACAAGCTTTGCTTGCTTTCGAAAATAATTTGATAGATCGGTTTGGGGCTTTGCCAAAACCAGTTATAAATTTGATGGATAGTGTGCGGTTAAAATGGCTGGCTAAACAACTTGGAATTGAACGCATTATTTTAAAAAAGCACCGCTTATTAGGTTATTTTATTGCCGACCACAAAAGTGGCTTTTACCAATCTCAAACCTTTAAAAAAGTTATAGATTATATCAAAAATCATCCACAAAGTGGCGTTTTAAAAGAGAAAGAAACCAAAGAGGGATTGCGCTTGCTGATGACCTTGATTCAAATCGATTCTGTTCAAAAAGCGTTACTGGTGCTTCGTGAATTTTTAAAGTAAGAACTATAAAAGGATTTATTTTAAAGTAATGAAATCTAAATAATTATCAAGATGTATGGTTTTAAACTCGGCATCAGGGTAGAATTTTTTCCAAGATGAGGGTGCTCCTTTTATTTTTTTGGCATTCCATTTAAATTCATAAGCAAATATTTTGCCATCGCGTTCTTCAACCCAATCAATTTCTTGCTGACTATAAGTTCTCCAAAAATAATTATTGACCAACATTCCTTTATAAGATTGTAACTTTAGTCGCTCTGAAACTAGATAGTTTTCCCAAAGTTCACCTTGATCGGTACGCAAAGCTAAATGGTTAACATTTGCAATTAAAGCATTTCTAATGCCATTGTCATAAAAATACCATCTTGAAGATTTTGAAATTTCTTTTCTTTGATTTTTACTATAAGCTTGTAATTTATAAACTACAAATACTTTAGTGAGCAAATCCAAATAACGTTCTACTGTGTTTTTATCAAGGCCAATTTGTTGACCCAATTCTGGCAAAGACACCTCTTTGCCAATTTGAAAAGCAATGAGCCTCAATAAATTAATAATTTTATTGTGCTTTTTCAACTTTTCAAAAGTTAAAATATCTTTTAATAGATATGAATTTACTAGACTTGAAAGATAAGTAGATTTTTCATCCCAGCTGTTATATTGTAATAATTCGGGATAACTACCCAGTATTAATCGTTCCTCAAGTCTCGATTTAGTTTCTATTAAACCTTCCTGTTGTGAGAATTCTAGTTGTGAAAAAGGGAAAAGCTTAATTGTAATATTTCTTCCGGTAAGTGGCTCACCTAAAGCGTTATTTAAATCAAATAATGATGAGCCTGTTGCAATAATTTTAAGCCCTAGAATTTCGTCAACCATTAATTTTAAAATCCTTCCAATATCAGGAATGGTTTGAGCTTCATCAATAACCAATAATTTTTTATCACCTAATAAACGTTTATAATTTTCGATTGTTCGGTTGCTTAACAACAAGGCCGTTGTGTTATCATCTCCGTTTAAAAATAGATAAGGTTCTATAATATTTGAAAGTTGTGCCTTTATTAATTCAGTTTTACCAACTCTTCTAGCGCCCAGTATTATTAAAACTTTATTTGGCAATACTAATTTGTCAAAATTTTGCTCAATGGTTCTTTCAAGATATTTCATAAACAATAACTTTACAATTCACTTATTTAATACAAATATAGAGAATTGATTCACTTATTTAATACAAATTAAGTGAAAATATATAATTGTTATTTTAAAAGAGCGCAAAACCAAAGACGGATTGCGCTTGTTGATGACCTTGATTCAAATCGATTCTGTTTAAAAAGCGTTACTGGTGCTTCGTGAATTTTTAAAGTAAAACCACAATTAAAAAAGCCCGCAAATAATTTCTTATGTAGCGGGCTTTTATCTAAAAACCAATAAAATCTAAGTTCTAATCGTTTACCTTAAGATGATTTTGAGCATTAATAGCAATTGCTATCATTAAATTTAATATCGGTAATTAAAGAATCGTTTGTGGGTATCCAAAATATATAATAGGTGTTGTAGGTTGTTTCGGTACCATAACATCCGTCTTGAACTTTAACCGTTTTGGTGTGATATCCCCAAAATGACCGGTCTATAACTTGGGTGCTGAGATAATAAACCGAAACAGAAAACACTATAAAAATGTTTAGGGAAAGCAATTTATAGTTACGGTTTGGCTTTTTCATAGCGATTATTCTTTGTGATTAATATCGCAAATTTATCGTAAGGATGCTTATCCACCCATAGTAAAATCTAGTAATTTCAAAATTCAACCCTTTTACCGATTTTTTAAAACAGACCTTATAGGTTGTATTTAAAACTCGCTAAAATATATCTTGGAGCTATAAAATATTGTGAGCTATTGGTAATGTATTCTGAAAAGCTATCCTGATTTAAGGAACTTGTATTTAATAGATTGGTTGCAGAAATTTTAAATTCCCATTTACTTTTTTCTTTTTGATATAACAAATCTGCATCTAAAAAGGTGTAGTTATTTTTAACGGTATTTGCTTTATCGCGATAATTGTAATAACTGTATTTTGCTAATAGGTTAAATGATTTTAAAAAGGGTAATTCTAATTCGGCAAATGGCCTGTCGGTTGTATATGTTGAATTGATGGTTGTGGCTTCGTATTTATTAATCGTTGTTTGATAACCTAAAGTAATGTTTGGCCAAACTTTAAAGTTGGTAGCAAGGCTGGCTTGATAGTTTTGAGTAATTGATTGTGAATGTGATACTTCGTTATTTATAATATTATTTGTATTAGAAAGAAAGAAATTAGAAGAAGCATCGGTTTTAAATTTTCTAAATCGTTTGCTATAACGAATATTTGCACTAAAACTATCTTCTGGCAAAGAGGCGTTTATCGTAGTGCTTATGCGGTCAATTCCAATTAAGTTTGTATTGCTTTTTATGCTTCTATATTTTTTTGAATAATTTAAGGTCGCAAACATATTTGTAAATGAAAACATGTTAAAATTAAAATACTTTAGCGTATAATTTTGATACAAGGTGTTTGTCAGATTTTTATTTTCTA
>Ga0210030_1001463_pt1 | contig 16875 bp, 19 predicted proteins | sample CryGeymeta201523_FD_183986 | JGI IMG/M metagenome (GOLD analysis project Ga0210030, IMG submission 183986) | Groundwater microbial communities from Crystal Geyser aquifers in Utah, USA - Crystal Geyser metaG 2015-23 (SPAdes) (version 2) | ecosystem: Environmental > Aquatic > Deep subsurface >...
TCGGCCCATCATCCCTCGGGGACAGATCGCTTAGCCGAGGTTGCCGCGCTGCTTGATGCGGAACTGGTGGTCAATGTGCAAGGTGACGAACCCTTGATCGCACCCCAGATGATTGATGAGGCGGTAAGGCCGCTGCTAGCGGATCCGGACTTGCAAATGGGAACCCTGTGCAATCGAATAGAAGATCTGGAAGATTACCTGAACCCGAATGTCGTCAAGCTGGTGCGTGACCAGCAGGGGCGGGCCCTTTATTTTTCGCGCGCGCCTATTCCCGTCGCTCGCGACATGTCAAACCCTGAGCTGAGGCGGCAGTTACCAAACATCGGAGCTCTGCGGCATATCGGCCTCTACGTTTACCGCCGCGATTTTTTGTTGCGCTATGCCCGACTTCCCCAGACGCCATTGGAAACCCTTGAATCTCTGGAACAGCTGCGCGCTCTTGAGCATGGCATCCCTATTTACGCAGCCGTGACCGACTGTGTCTGCCAGGGCGTTGATACGCGGGAAGATTTGTTGCGGGTCGAAAAAATAATGCAGCAAATGGCTGAATTATAAGCAGTGTTTACTTTTTAAAGATCTGATGCAGGAATGCCTTTTATCTCCGGCGTTTTTTGTGTAACATCGCCTCTTTCGACCGGGCGTGATTTTTTTGTGAAGTCTTATCCGGAATTATTGATTCGGGAGTAACTGTCAGTTATGAAAACAAAGTTTCTTTTTGTCACCGGTGGTGTGGTCTCGTCCCTCGGCAAGGGGTTGGCCGCCGCTTCGATTGGGGCATTGATGGAAGCCCGTGGGCTCAAAATATCGATGCAGAAGATGGATCCTTACATTAATGTTGACCCTGGAACCATGAGCCCATTTCAGCATGGAGAAGTTTTTGTCACTGATGATGGGGCCGAAACCGATCTCGATCTGGGCCACTATGAGCGCTTCACCTCGGCGCGCTTGTCGAAAAAGTCTAATTTTACTACCGGCCAGATTTACGATTCTGTCATTCGCAAGGAACGTCGCGGTGATTATCTGGGCGGTACGGTGCAAGTGATCCCCCATATTACCAATGAAATTAAGCAGAAGATTCTCGATAATGCCAAGGGCGTTGACATCGCGATTGTTGAAGTTGGTGGAACCGTTGGTGACATTGAATCCCTGCCTTTTTTGGAAGCGATTCGTCAATTTCGGTCAGATCGTGGCCGCGAAAATGTGCTGTATATTCACTTAACTCTGGTGCCTTATATTCCAACGGCGGGCGAGTTGAAAACGAAACCGACGCAGCACAGTGTCAAGGAATTGCGCGAAATCGGGATTCAACCCGACCTGCTGCTGTGTCGTTGTGACCGTGAGATTCCCCACGACATGAAAAGCAAAATCGCTCTGTTTTGCAATGTTTCCGAGGAAGCGGTTATTACCGCCCGCGATGTGTCCTCAATTTACGATGTGCCGCTGGTTTATCATGAACAGGGGCTGGACGAACGTATTGTTGAATATTTAAATATCTGGACGAAATCGCCCGATTTATCATCGTGGAAACGGATTTCCCAACGTGCCAACGCTCCCGAAAAAACCACGCGAATTGCCATAGTCGGCAAATATGTTGATTTAACCGAAAGCTACAAGTCTCTTTCCGAGGCCTTGACCCACGGTGGCATTGCGAATAACTGTCGGGTTGAATTCGTATATGTTGATTCCGAAGCGATTGAACGCCACGGGGTCGATGGGGTCTTTGATCAGGTTGATGGGATTTTGGTACCGGGCGGATTTGGTGAACGTGGTAGCGAAGGCAAAATTGCTGCAATTCAGTATGCTCGCGAACATAAAATCCCGTTCTTTGGTATCTGCCTGGGGATGCAGATGGCGGTGGTCGAATTTTCCCGCCACGTTTGTGGTATTGATGCTTTCTCACGAGAATTTAAGGAAGACACGGAACATCCGGTGATCGATCTGATGGAAAGCCAGAAGAAGGTCGATAAAAAAGGTGGCACCATGCGTCTGGGTTCTTATCCCTGTGAACTCCAGGAAGGCTCCCTGGCCCGCCGTATTTACGGCCAGGTCAGTGTCAACGAACGTCACCGTCATCGCTATGAATTTAACAATCGCTACCGCAAACCATTGACCGAGGCCGGGCTGATTTTTTCAGGACTTTTCCCGGCGGCCGATCTGGTTGAAATGGTCGAACTCAGCGAACATCCCTGGTTTTTGGCCTGTCAGTTTCACCCGGAATTCCGTAGCCGCCCCCTGGAGCCTCATCCTTTGTTTGAGTCATTTGTCGGCGCCTGTATCCGGCAAGGGGAGAGCTTATGAGTCTGGTGGAATTAGGCAGTGTGCGCTTTGGGGACAATCTGCCCCTGGTGCTGATCGCCGGGCCCTGCGTGATTGAAAGTGAAGCTTCATGTTTGCGCATTGCTGAACACTTAAAAAAACTCGCCGAAGAGCTGATGCTGCCGGTGGTTTTTAAGGCCAGTTACGACAAGGCCAATCGCACTTCGGTCACGGCATTTCGTGGCCCAGGGATGGAAGAAGGCTTGCGGATTTTACAGCGGGTTCGGCAGGATTTTGATCTGCCGGTGGTCTCGGATGTTCATGATGTTTCCCAGGTAGCCGCGGCGGCCGAAGTTCTGGATATTTTGCAGATACCGGCGTTTCTCTGTCGTCAGACAGACCTGCTGGTTGCGGCGGGAAAAACCGGCAAGGTTATCAATCTGAAGAAGGGCCAATTTTTGGCGCCCGGCGATATTCAACACGGGATCGGCAAAATCCTCTCGACACACAACCCGAAAATTTTATTAACCGAGCGCGGGACAACCTTCGGTTATAATAATTTGGTGGTCGACATGCGTTCGCTGGTGATTATGCGTGAGTTGGGGTTTCCGGTGGTTTTTGACGCAACCCATTCCGTGCAGCTTCCTGGTGGTGCGGGTGCTTCTTCCGGCGGCCAACGCCAGTACGTGGGGGCGCTGTCGCGAGCCGCCGTGGCCGTTGGCATTGATGCTCTGTTCTGGGAAGTGCACGAAAATCCCGATCAAGCTTTATGTGATGGGGCCAATTCCCTTGCCCTGTCTGCCTTGAAACCTCTGTTGCAACAACTAATGGCCCTGGATCATCTGGTCAAAACAGGACACTGATTTTTATGGATATGCTTGAAGCTGCGCGTAAGGTTTTACAAATTGAAGCGGATGCGGTGCTGGCCCTTATTCCGCGGCTGGATCAAAACTTTTGCCAGGCTATCAGCGCAATCCTTGCATGCCCGGGACGCGTTATTGTCACGGGTATGGGTAAGTCGGGTTTAATTTGCCAGAAGATTGCCGCAACTATGGCATCAACCGGAACCCCGGCTTTGTTTCTGCACCCGGCTGAAGGCATTCATGGCGACCTGGGTATGATGACCAAGCAGGATCTGGTGCTGGCGGTCTCCAATTCGGGTGAAACGGAAGAGCTCTGCCGCATTTTACCTGTGGTGAAACGGATGGGATTGCCTTTGATTGCCATGGCCGGCAACCCGCACAGTACTCTGGCTCAGGCTGCGGATATTTTTCTCAACATCAGCATCCTTGCCGAAGCCTGTCCGTTGGGTTTGGCACCAACGGCCAGCACCACGGCTACCCTCGCTATGGGCGATGCTCTGGCGGTGGTTCTTTTGGAAGAGCGCGGCTTCAAGGCTGAAGATTTTGCCATGTTCCATCCCGGGGGGGCTCTGGGAAAACGTCTGCTGCTGCGCGTCGAAGATTTAATGCATCGCGGCGAAGCTATCCCAATGGTGGGGACAAAAACTCCCTTGCGTGAAGCCTTATTTGAAATTACCGCCAAACATCTTGGCGTGACGGCGGTTACCAATGATGCGGGTGAAATTGTCGGTGTTTTTACCGATGGGGATTTACGTCGCGTGATGGAGGCGGGCCTTGAGGGATTACATCAACCGATTGAGCAGGTTATGAATCGCAACCCCAAACGGGTTCTGCAACGTAATTTGGCGGCTAAAGCCCTGCAAATTATGGAAAAAAACGCCATCACTTCCCTGTTTGTCTTCAGCGACGAAGAGCAGCGAGTGCCGGTTGGCATTCTCCATCTCCATGATTTGCTGAGAGCCGGAGTTGTTTAATGCCAAATAAGACGGGACAACTCCGGCTCTTATTGCTCGATGTCGATGGTGTGCTGACCAACGGCCAAATAATCTATGACGGCGCGGGCAATGAACTCAAGATGTTTGATGTCCGCGATGGCCACGGCATCAAATTACTTCACCGTGCAGGAATTCGCACCGGCATTATCACGGGCCGTTCTTCGGCAGTTGTCGCGCGTCGTGCCCAGGAGCTTGGGATTGACCTTCTGTACCAGGGTGCACTGAATAAGCTGGAACCTTTTGAAGAAATTTTACGCGCTACCGGTTTGCGTGCGGCTCAGGTTGCTTATGTTGGCGACGATCTCATCGATCTGCCGATTTTGAGCCGGGTCGGCTTCGCCGCTACGGTTGCCGATGCTGATCCTGAAGTTTGTCGGCGAGTTGATTATGTTGCCGAGCGTAAAGGCGGGCGCGGGGCGGTTCGCGAAATATGTGAGTTGATCTTGAAGCAGGGCGGCCACTGGGAGAGGGTTACTGCCCGTTATTTTGAGCCCGCTACCGCAAAGAGCCGCCCTTGAAGGGGCGCAAGCGCATCCAGGGTTTGTTGGGCGGTTTGATTTTGCTGTTACTCTTGGCCCTGACCGTCGCTCTCTGGCCTGTGGGCAAAAGATCTGACTCCTTGACGGATTTGGTTGAAAAATTGCCCCCCGGGGTCGATCTGGGGATGGAAAATGTGCATTACAGTCAAAATGAGTCGGGGCGCAAAAGTTGGGAGCTGGATGCTGGCCGGGCCGATTATCAGCGCGATACCAAAGAGCTGGCTTTGAACAGGGTGCGCTTTGTTTATTACCTGGAAAATGCTCGGGGTCAGCTGAACGTCAATGCCGGGCAGGGGGTTTTAAACCAAAGCCGTCAGCAACTGCAGCTCACTGATGGGGTGATTATGCTTGCCGCTGCAGGAGAAAAGTTTCAGACGCAGTCGTTGCATTATGATCTTGAAAAAAAACAGGCCCACACCGATGACCTTGTCCAGATCGAAAACTCTCAAATGAAGCTCACCGGAAAGGGAATGCAGCTCGATATCAAACAGGAACATTTACGTCTTTTTGCCGATGTGCACGCAATTTTCTATTCTTCTGCGCAAGAAGGGTCGGGCAAATGAAATCTGTTTTTTGGAGTGTTCTTATGCTCCTGCTGTTTTCCGGATGGCCCCGGTCGGCTAACGCTGAAAAACAAGTGACCGCAACCAACGAGCCCATTGAAGTTGTTGCGCAGACAATGGAGGCCGATAAAAAACAGCAGACGGCCATCTTCAGCGGAAAGGTTGTTGCGACACGCGGTGCTCTAACGCTCTATGCTGACCAGCTGACCCTTTTTTTTACCGAGCAGACTACGCAGAATAACCGCCAGAAAATTGAACGCATTGAAGCACGCGGCAAGGTGAGTGTTGTTGATGACCAACGCATTGCCAAAGCCAACGAACTCGACTATCACTCTGTCACCGAGGAAATCGTCTTGCGCGGCAATGTCAGTGTGCAGGAGGGCGAAAATCTGGTGACTGGCGATGAAATTACGCTTGATCTGCGTACCAATCAGACGCGGGTAAAAAGTCGTGATGGAGGGCGGATCAAGGCCATATTCCAACCCGAGCAGGAGTCCAAATGAAAAGAACCCTGCGCGCAGAAGGTCTTGAAAAATCTTATGGTGGCCGCCGGGTGGTTGCCGGGGTTGATTTGCAGCTTTGCTCCGGCCAGGTCGTCGGGTTGCTTGGGCCTAATGGCGCGGGTAAAACGACCAGCTTTTACATGGTTGTTGGGTTGGCGCGGCCAGATGCCGGTCGGGTTTATCTTGATGATCAGAATTTAACCGATATGCCCATGTATCAGCGGGCGCGCGCCGGGATTTCCTACCTGCCGCAAGAGGCCTCGGTTTTTCGAAAAATGACCGTGGCGCAGAATCTCCTGGCGATTCTGGAAACCCTGCCCCTGACTCACGATGAGCGCCAGCAGCGCCTGGAAGATTTATTAAAAGAATTCCGTATTGGCCATATTCGTAAATCCAAGGGCTATGCTCTTTCGGGCGGCGAAAGACGGCGGGTGGAAATTGCTCGTTCGCTGGTCTTGGAACCCTCTTTTTTGTTGCTGGATGAACCCTTTGCCGGTATCGACCCGCTGGCCGTTAACGATATTCAAACGGTCATTTGGCAGCTTAAGAGCCGTGGGATCGGGGTGTTGATTTCCGACCATAATGTTCGCGAAACTCTCGGGGTATGTGATAACGCTTATATTTTGAATGAAGGGGCGGTGCTCGAATTCGGCTCACCGGAGCAAATTGCCGCAAGTAAAAAGGCCCGGGCTATTTATCTGGGGGATAATTTCAGGCTTTAGCCCTTAGGCCTGGCGAGATTTTTTTCGCTTTAAAAGACATTTTCTCATAAATTGGCACAGACTTTTCCGGCAGAGAATGTTAAGGTTCAGTCAGATCTGTGTACCAGTAAAACCCGCAATGGATAACGCATTTTTATGGCCTTAGATCTACGCTTACAGGTAAAACTCAGCCAGCAATTGGTGATGACGCCCCAGTTGCAGCAGGCGATCAAACTGCTGCAACTTTCGCGCATGGAACTCGTCGATGTTGTCACGCAGGAACTGGCGGAAAACCCCATGCTTGAAGACGGGGAGGAACGCGAAGAACCCGTGCAAACCGCCGAAACGGTGAGTGAAGAACCCCTGGTCGCAACCTCCAGTGAAGATGCCACTGAAGTCAAGGCGGAAACTGAGGGGATGGAAGATATTGACTGGCAGACCTATCTGGATGGCTACAGTCTCAGTAGCACGACGACCAGTGATATTTATGAAGAGAGTGAAGAGCGTCCTTCCTTTGAAACCCTTCTGACAAAAAAAAGCGATCTGAGCGACCATCTGATGTGGCAGCTGAATCTGTCGAATGTTCCGCATTACGAATATCTGGCCGCCGCTGAAATTATCGGCAATCTCGACGACGCGGGATATCTGCATGCCAACCCCGAAGAAATTTGTGCCGCGACTTCCGTTGATGAAGAGACGGCAGGGCGCGCCTTGCAGCGGGTGCAACAATTCGATCCCCCCGGCGTAGCCTGTCGCAATTTGCAGGAATGCCTGTTGTTACAACTGGAACGCCTGGGGGACGAAGAAACCCTTGCCGCGGTGATTTTACGCGACCACATTGCCGATCTGGAGGGGCGGAAATATCAGCTGATTGCCCGGGCCTTGAAAGTGACGATCGAAGATGTGCTCGAAGCCGCGCGCATTATCTCTGAGCTGGATCCACGCCCGGGTACAGCTTACAATCAGGAAGATGTGCAGTACATTTCACCGGATATTTTTGTGCATAAAATTGGTGACGAGTATGTGGTAACCCAGAACGATGATGGGCTGCCCAATTTGCGGATTAACGCTTTTTATCGCAGTGCCTTGACCAACTCTGATTCCGTCGACAAAAAGGCCAGTGAGTATATTCAGGAAAAGATGCGCAGCGCGGTTTGGCTGATAAAAAGTATTCATCAACGTCAGCGCACGATTTATAAGGTCACCAAAAGTATCGTTAAATTTCAGCGGGAATTTTTTGAATATGGTATCGATTACCTCAAGCCCCTGGTGCTGCGGGATGTTGCTGAAGACATTGAAATGCACGAATCAACCGTCAGCCGGGTAACGACGAATAAATATGTTCAGACGCCCCAGGGATTGTTTGAACTGAAATATTTTTTCAATAGTGGAATTTCCACCAGCGACGGTCTTTCGGTTGCGTCGGAAAGTGTAAAAATGCGCATCAAGGAAATTGTTGCCAAAGAAGACCCGAAAAAACCCTTTTCCGATCAGAAAATTGTCAAAATGCTCAAAGATTGTGATATTCACATCGCGCGGCGGACGGTGACCAAGTATCGCGAAATGCTCGGCATAGGTTCATCGACAGAGCGCAAAAGATTGTTCTGAAATAACACAAATTCATACCCTTCCCCCCAGCAAGCGGGAATTGGGTTATACTCAGCAGGGACTGTCCCTTTAAGGGATCAGCAAAAAAATAAAGGAGAGATGCGTATGCAAATTTCGGTTAATTTTCGTCACATGGAAAGCAGTCCAGCGCTCAAGGACTACGTGGAAGAAAAATTGTCAAAAGTTAAAAAATATATCGATGAGCCGGTTGATGCTCAGGTTGTGCTTTCCGTGCAGAAAAAAATTCACCAGCGCGCTGAAGTTACCATGGTTGCCAAGGGCATAACCATGAAGAGTGCCGAAGAAAAAGACGATATGTATGCCGCGATTGATCTTATGGTCGATAAAATTGATCGCCAGCTTAAGCGCTACAAGGAAAAACTCAAGCGGCATAAACCGACGACCGCCAACGCCAAGCAGTTACAGAAGTCGGTATTGACTGCCAGCAGTGTTGATGATGGTTTGGCCGAGCCCGAAATTGTGCGGAGCCATTCCTTCTTTGTTAAGCCCATGTCGGTTGAAGAAGCGGTGATGCAGATGGATCTTCTGGACAAAAGCTTTCTGGTTTTTACCGATGCCCGCTCCGAAGAGATGAATGTGGTCTATCGCCGTAGCGATGGCAATTACGGCCTTATCGTGCCGCAAGGCAGCTGATCCCAATAGCGGCCAGGGCTCGTCGCTTCGGGTGAGCCCTGGCATTGACAAGATGACTATGGATAATGAACGAATCAATGAAAATCAGTGAGCTTTTAAATCCGCTCTCGGTTGTCGCTAACATCAAAGCAAACGATAAAGAATCAGTGCTGTCAGAGTTGGCCGACGCGCTGCTTGCGGTTGCTCCGGAACTGCAACGTGACACTGTCTTGCATGTTCTCAACGAACGCGAACAGCTGGGAAGTACCGGCATCGGTGAGGGTGTTGCCATTCCCCATGGAAAACTTAAGGGAATTCCGCAACTGATGCTGGCCTTTGGCCGGAGTCTCGACGGACTCGATTTTGAATCCATGGATGGCCAGCCGGTTCATCTCTTCTTTTTACTGCTGGCCCCCGAAGATTCTGTAGGCATTCATTTAAAGACCTTGGCGCGGATTTCCAAACTGCTAAAAAATTCTGACATCCGCCGGCAGTTGATGGAAGCCGCAGATGCCGAAGGAATTTATCAGTTGATATGTGATCGTGAAGATTGATCTCTCTCGCTGGGGTATTTCAGGTTTTTCAAGGAGTTAGGGCTGTACGACTGCAATGACAGAGCTGAATATTCAAGAAATTCTCGATGAACGCGAGGCCGGGCTTGATCTGGAATTGCTGGCAGGCGGTGCCGGCCTGGCGCGCACAGTTTCGGTTCCCCGCATTCAGAAGCCGGGTCTGGCGCTGGCGGGTTACAGCTCCAACCTGCATCCGGATCGTATTCAGGTTCTCGGTTCGACCGAACTCTCTTATTTAGCCCATCTCCCTCCTCCAGCTGCTGTTCAGGCAATCCATGATCTGCTTGATTTGAAACTTGCCTGTCTGGTTGTTACCAAAAGTCAAGAAGTTCCCGACTATCTCCTTAAGGCCGCCGAAGAGTATCAGACGCCGGTGTTACGCACCTTTCATCTGAGTTCCGATTTTATTTCCCTGATCACCAAATTTCTTGAAGAGCGACTGCTGCCGACCTCGACCCTCCACGGGGTTTTGCTCGATATTTTTGGTGTTGGGGTCTTACTTCAAGGCAAGAGTGGTGTCGGAAAAAGTGAGTGCGCCCTCGATCTGATTTTGCGCGGTTATCGTTTGGTCGCAGATGACGTGATTAAGGTTCGCTTGAAACTCCCCGCGGTTATTTTCGGCGAAGGCATGGATCTGCTGCATTATCACATGGAAATTCGCGGACTGGGAATCATCAACATCAAGCATCTTTTCGGGGTCGCCGCGATTCGTGAGCGCAAGAAGATTGATCTGGTTATGGAACTGGTTGAGTGGGAAGAGGGCAAGGAATATGACCGACTCGGTTTTGAAGAAGAGTTTTACACGATTCACGGAGTTAAGATCCCGTTGATGCGCATCCCCGTACGCCAGGGACGAAATATCAGCACCCTTGTCGAGGTTGCGGCGCGCAATCAATTGTTAAAAGAGATGGGCTATCACAGTGCGCGTGAATTTCAGGGATTGCTTGAAACGCGTATGGCTGAAGCCGCCCGTTTGCATGCCCATACGATCATTGGGGACAATCTTGAATAGTCGCCCCGTCTATATTCTCACTGGCTTGTCAGGTTCAGGCAAGAGTACCGCTGCCCGTGCCCTGGAGGATCGTGGTTATTTCGTGGTTGATAACCTGCCGCTGGTGTTGCTGCCCCAGTGTCTGGAATTGACCGCGTCCGACGCCAAAAATGAACGCCGTCTGGCGGTTGTCATCGATGTGCGCAACCGCGAATATCTCGCCCAATACGGCACGATTATCAGTCAATTGAAAGCCCGCGGTTACCCATTGGAAACCTGTTTTTTTGAAGCCGCCGATGAGGTTCTGATCAGGCGCTATTCAGAAACCCGGCGCCGCCATCCCCTGGGGGAGAGCACTGATCTGCCGCAGGCCATTGAACGTGAACGCAAATTGTTGTTGTCTGTCCGCGAAACGGCGACCAGAATCATTGACAGCAGTGGTTTGAACCCTCATCAGTTGCGGGAAATATTGCTAGAGACCTTCTCCGATGAGCAGCTTTCACCCTTGATGCTGCAACTCGAATCATTCGGGTTTCGTTATGGGCTGCCACCCGCTGCTGATTTGGTCTTCGATGTTCGCTTTTTGCCCAACCCCTATTATCTGGCAGAGTTACGTCCGCTCAGCGGGCTGGATCTGGCCCTGCGTCACTATGTTTTAGACCAACCCGACTGCCGGAATTTTTATGCCCATTTGCTACAAATGCTCGACTTTTTGCTGCCGCTGTATATTGCCGAGGGTAAAAGCTATCTGACTTTGGCTCTGGGGTGTACCGGGGGGCGTCATCGTAGCGTGGCCCTGGTTGAAGAGCTTTCACGCCAGCTGGCAAGCGATAAAATTCGCGTCAGGGTGGTTCATCGGGATATTAATAAAAGTGACCACTGACAGTCGTTTTACCCTAACGCGATCCCTTGGTGGGAAAAAAGGATGATCGGATTAGTCCTGCTGGCACACGGGCAACTAGCGGCAGAAATGCTGCGTACGGCAGAAATGATTATCGGGCCCATTGCTAAGTGCCGGGCAATCGCCATCGAGCGTCACATGGCACCAGATCTGTGCGCTACTCGCCTGGGCGCGGCTTTAAACGAGGTTGGTTGTGACGGTGAAGGTGTTTTAATTTTAACCGATATGTTCGGCGGCACGCCAACCAACATTGCCGCCGACTTTCTGCTGCCCCCTGAGGTTGACATCCTTGCCGGGTTTAACTTGCCCCTTGTGTTGAAAGCCGTGAGCGCACGCCAACAGATGGCCCTGGTTGAGCTGGCCGATTTTCTGGTCGACTATGCCGATAAAACCGTTATGCGTCCGGCAACGCTTTTGAAATGATGGTGAAAAAATGCCTATCGTTCTGACGCGCATCGATAACCGCCTGATTCATGGTCAGATCCTGGAGAGCTGGCTGCCTTACGTGCATGCCAATTGTCTGGTGGTCGCAAACGACGATATCGCAGGGTCCCCGCTGAAACGCATGATGATGGAAGCCTCTGTCCCCAGTCGGATCAAGGTTGTGATTGACGCCGTTCCGGATGTCGTCGCGATGTTTGCCCGCGGTGAATTTGAGAATTTCCGGGTGCTATTGCTGTTTGCTTCCACTTCTGACAGTCTGGGGGCCTTGCGCTTCGGGCTGAATTTTGAACGATTGAATTTGGGGAATCTCCACGCCGGTTCGGGCAAAAAGCAATACAGTTGTACGGTTTTTCTGGACCCGGAAGACATTGAAAATCTCGAAGCGCTGGATGCCGCTGGAATCGACATCTCGGCGCGCTGTATCCCTGCCGATATGGCACGTCACTGGCGGCGGCTGGTACCAGAAAAGAAGAGAGAACAGTGAGTTTCGCCGATCTGTTTATTGGGGCCGTTGTTGCCCTTTGTTGCGGACTGGATCGAACCGCTGCCTTGCAGGTCATGATTTCACGGCCAATTGTCGCCGCGCCCTTGGCGGCCTGGCTACTGGGAGATGTTGCCGTTGGTTTGCAGCTGGGTCTGATGGTCGAATTACTCTGGCAGGCACGTTTGCCGGTTGGTGCCGTGGTACCGCCGGACGACACCCAGATTGCGGTGGGTGCCACCGTTCTGACCCTGGGAATGGGTGCCGTTTTGGAGCAGAACAGTCTTGCTTTCACCCTGCTGTGTCTTTTGATTGCCATTCCCTTTGGCAAGTTTGGCCAATTTTTCGACCGCAGGGCGCGGCTGTATCATGGCCGTAAGCCGTCTCTCAGTGCAAAAATGTTGGAAAATCAGCAGTATCGGGCCATGGAGCACCTTCATTTGCGGGGACTTTTGAGCTTCGGTTTGGCGTCATTGTTAACCTATCTGGTGATTGTCGCGGGCGGCTTGGTTCTGGTTCCGATGCTGGCGTCAACCCTGCTGCCGGCCCTCGAAGCTGCGGGACATTGGTTGCGTCTGCTGCTGCCACTGGTGGGCATTGCGACCATCTTGGGCACAATTAATGTCAATCGCTCTTTAACTTTGTTTGGTGCTTCCTTCGGGATGGCCTTTCTGCTCATGTGGCTGGTATGAAAAAACAAATGCCACCGCGCGTTTTGCTGCATGTCTGGCTGCGGTTGTTGCTGCTGCAATGCAGCTGGAACTTTAAACAACTACAGGGTGGCGGGTGGTTTTATGCCATGGCTCCGGTGTTGCGCCGGCTCTACGGTCAAAAGGAAATGCAACAGATTGCCCGTGAGCATCTGGGATATTTCAACACCCACCCCTACCTGGCTCCAGCGGTGGTTGGTGCTGCCATCCGTCTCGAAATCGAACGTTCACAGGGCAGGGCACCCAGTGTCACCATGAAAGATTTCAAGGAGATGGTGGCGGCTCCTTATGCCGCGGTTGGCGACGCACTCTTCTGGGGTGGTTTGCGGCCCCTGTCGGCCAGTATCGCGCTCTTGCTGGCGGCGAAAGGCTTGGTGGTTGCGCCGCTGGTTTTTCTGATCATATTTAATGCTCTGCCGTTGTGGTTCCGTATTTACGGTTTTCTCAATGGCTATGAGCAGGGGTTGCAATCGATCACTTTTTTGCAGCGACATAAATTGCCCGATCTGGCAATTCGTACCAAGGAAACAGCCATTGTTTTGCTCGGTGGGTTGGCGGCGTTTCTGGTATGTGAACTCTTCAACTATCAGCACACTCCTCTGTGGTCAGGGCTGTTGTTGCTGCCTTTGATTTTGGGTTGTGGGTATTTGGCTCGGCGTGGTTTTTCAACCCTGCTGATAGTTTTTCTGGTGTCATCTTTGACCATAATCGGCTGCTATTTTGCGGAAGATGTTGTGGTGTGGTTACCTTGATCTGGAAGTAAAGGGACTGTGGTGCAAAAACAATTTACAATCGTAAACAAGCTGGGTCTGCACGCACGTGCCGCCGCACAGTTGGTCCAGACCGCCAATCGTTTTCGCAGCGAAGTGCTGGTGGAAAAAGAAGGCATCGAAGTGAACGGCAAGAGCATTATGGGTATTTTACTGCTGGCGGCTCCCAAGGGTTCACAAATTTCATTACAGGTCACGGGTGAAGATGAACAACCGGCGATGGAAGCGCTGTCTCACTTGATCGAGGACGGTTTTGGGGAAGACTGAAATACAACAGGATACCTATCTGGTTGGGGTCGGGGTTTCTCCAGGCATTGGCATTGGCCGAATCTGTCTGCTGAATCGGCTCTCCCATGTTCTGGAGTGGGAGATTTCTGCGGCAGAAATCGACACAGAGCTGGCGCGCTTCAGGGCGGCACTGGCGACTGCGGCTGACCAGCTGCATGAGGTGAAACAAAAGGTCTCAAATCAGGAACATTTGCGCGAACATATCTATATTCTTGATACGCATCTGCTGATTCTCGAAGATCAACTGCTGATCAGCCAAACCGAAGATCTCATTCGGCAGAATTTCAACGTAGAAAGTGCTCTGGATCAGGCGTTGAAGAAAATGCGCGTGATGTTTGAGAAAATTGAAGATGATTATCTGCGCGAACGCAGCTCCGATCTCGACGCAGTTGGTCAACGTATTCAGCGGGTTCTGGCGGGGATAACCGATAATCGGCTTGAAAAACTCGCCGAAAAATCCCTGGTAGCGGCGCATGATTTATCGCCGGCCGATACCATGCAACTGGAAAAGAGTAAGGTTGTTGGTTTTATCACTGACCGCGGTGGTCGAACCTCGCATACGGCGATTCTGGCGCGCTCCCTGGGAATTCCGGCAGTTGTCGGGCTTGAAAGTGCAACGGCGGTGGTGCAAAACAACCTGCCGGCAATTGTTGACGGTTCCACCGGGGTCGTCATTCTTAACCCGTCGGAAGACACGTTTAAAGAATATCTCAAACGTAAGCTGGCTTTCGAATATCTGGAAAAAGAGCTCTGCCATTATCGCGATTTAGCCGCTGAAACCACCGATAATGTGCAAGTTGTTCTCCGGGCCAATCTGGAACTGGTGTCCGACGTGCCTGGGGCGCGCCAGGACGGCGCTTGTGGTATCGGACTTTATCGCACAGAATTTCTTTACCTGAACCGTGAGACCCCCCCCACGGAAAAAGAACAATTCCAGGCCTACTCAAAAATAGCGCGCAGCATTGCGCCCGATCCGGTGACGATTCGGACTCTGGATGTTGGTGGTGACAAATTCCTCAAAGATTTCAGCCTCGAAAACGAAGATAACCCGGCGATGGGGCTGCGGGCGGTGCGTTTTTCCCTGCGCGAAATTGACCTCTTCAAGGTGCAGTTACGCGCAATTTTGCGCGCTTCGGCTTTTGGTCAGGTACGGATTATGTTTCCGATGATCAGTGGCGTGGCGGAAATTCGCACCTGTAAACGTTTGCTTAATTGCGTGAAGTCAGAATTGGACGCGCAGGGGATTGCCTATGACCCTGAAATAAAAACCGGTATTATGATTGAAACTCCGGCAGCGGTGATGATTGCCCCCTTACTGGCACCTGAGGTTGATTTTTTCTCCGTGGGCACCAACGACCTCATCCAATATTGTTTGGCGGTCGATCGCGGCAACGAGCATGTCGCTTATCTCTATGAGCCCTTGCACCCGGCCATTTTACGCGCGCTTAAACTGGTTTGCGATGCCGCAAAAGAAACCGGCACCGACGTTAGCATTTGTGGAGAAATGGCCGGTGAGCCCATGTATCTGGCAGTTCTCATTGGGCTGGGTCTGCGAGAATTGTCCATGAATCATCCCTGTATTCCACGCGTGAAACGCGTGTTACGTGAGCTCTCATGTGCCGATGCCGAGAAACTGGTGGCAAAGTTAATGAAATTCCCGACGGGCAAAGAAGTTGCTACCTGTCTCGACCGCGAAATGCGGCGCCAATTACCCGATCTTTTTGGGACTTTTGTGATTTAAACCGTGAGTTTCGCTCACCAGGCTGCACCATTGGTCTGCAGCCTATCCATCTAGCGCAAGAGGAGATGATTAAACTATGGCTATGACAGATTTTCTTTTTACGTCCGAATCTGTTGGCGAAGGGCATCCCGACAAAGTTGCCGACCAGATTTCTGATGCGGTGCTTGATGCTATTTTAATGCAGGACAAATATGCGCGGGTTGCTTGTGAAACTCTGGTGACCACGGGTATGGCTGTGATCGCCGGCGAAATTACCACGACCGCTTACGCGGATTTGCCTGCGATTGTTCGCCAGACAATCAAAGATATTGGTTACAATGACTCGTCCATGGGCTTTGACTACGAAACCTGTGCCGTTTTAACCTCTATCGATCAACAATCTCCGGATATTTCCCAGGGCGTATCCCTTGGGGAAGGGCTTTATAAGGAGCAGGGGGCCGGCGACCAGGGACTAATGTTTGGTTTTGCCTGTGATGAAACTCCCGAATTGATGCCGTTACCAATTATTCTCGCTCACCGACTCACCAAAAAACTTGCCGATGTGCGCAAGGGTGGACAGGGCAATTTTTTACGTCCCGATTGCAAATCGCAGGTTTCCGTGCAATATGTGAACGATAAACCGGTGCATATTGATACCGTGGTCATTTCTTCACAACACACCCCTGATGTCAGTTACCAGCAGCTGCAAGAATCGATCATCGAACTGGTGGTTAAGCCGACCCTGCCGGCGGAACTGATCACCGACAAAACCCGTTACTTGATCAATCCAACCGGGCGTTTTGTCGTTGGCGGTCCCATGGGCGATTGCGGATTAACCGGCCGCAAAATCATTGTCGATACCTATGGCGGCCAGGGATCCCACGGCGGCGGAGCCTTTAGTGGCAAAGATCCGTCGAAAGTCGATCGCAGCGCCTCTTATATGGCGCGTTATGTCGCAAAAAATGTCGTAGCCTCCGGTTTGGCCACCAAATGTGAGGTGCAGTTGGCATACGCGATTGGCGTCGCAGATCCGGTATCGGTCATGATTAATACTTTTGGCACTGGGGTTATTCCTTCCAATCAGATCGCACAGATTGTTACCCAGGAATTTGATATGCGGCCGGCAGCGATTATTTCACAGCTTGATCTGTTGCGCCCCATCTATCGGCAGACCGCCGCCTATGGCCATTTCGGTCGCGAACTGTCGGATTTTTATTGGGAACGCAAAGATCGCGCGGCATCACTGCGCGAGCGCGCCGGGCTCTGACCCTTCTTAGGCTTCAACTTTGTTCCGCATACAGAGTCTGAAGCAGCGATGGTCCGGAGGTCGTGGGTGC
>Ga0210030_1001467_pt1 | contig 16838 bp, 15 predicted proteins | sample CryGeymeta201523_FD_183986 | JGI IMG/M metagenome (GOLD analysis project Ga0210030, IMG submission 183986) | Groundwater microbial communities from Crystal Geyser aquifers in Utah, USA - Crystal Geyser metaG 2015-23 (SPAdes) (version 2) | ecosystem: Environmental > Aquatic > Deep subsurface >...
CTGCCGTGTCGGTGTACACATGCTCAAGGGAATCGTGGACGGTCACGAGAAACCCAGACTTCGCCCCTGCGCCGGATTGCCGGTTGTCTGCGTCCATGTACGCGAGTTGGCGGACAAATTCACGGGACTCTTCGCCGAGGGAGGTGACGCCTTCGAGAATCGTCGTCCATTGCGACTTGCTGATGGACGACTTGTTGTTCATTTGAGCAGAGAACGCCCGAATGCGTTCAGCCAACTGCGACTGCTGCGCGCGCAGTCCCGACTTTGCCGCGTCGGGGAAAGCGCTTTTGGCGATGATTTGGTTGCCGCGTTTCCCGACCCGCAACAAGCCGGCAAGGATGTCGTCCACCAATGGCAGTCGTTTCGTTGCCCGACCAACCAGTAGCAGCTTGTTGTCTGATGCGATGCGCACCAACATATTCCAGTCCCCTCCCTGCTGTATGGAATAGGGGACTTCCATCGTTGCCGCCTCTCCCGGATTAACGCGTGTTTCATGCTCGATATTGCGCATCGGTGCGCCTTCGGCCGCCAACTGCACGGTGGCTGTAACCGACGTCTGCTGCTGTGTCGTGTTGTCGACGCGGCATCGCACCGCATTACTGCCGAAGGACAACTCACCGGGATCGACGCTGACTTTGGGGCGGGGAGCGCCTCGGAGCCCCATGAACTCCAACTCCCCGAAACGGGATGGCTGGTGGAACCCGAGGGTGGCGACGTTCCAGTTGATGAATTCGCCAGTACGACAGACATGTCGGTAGAAGTTGGCCGGCCACACATCGCCCGGCTGCGGTGTTGCGGCCAGCTCTTCTTTGTGCCGGAGGATGGTGAAGGGGATGGCGATTTCGAGATACCAGGCCTGGTCGTCGCGGAAGTTCGCCGCCTTCCAGCCTTTGCCGGGTTCTCGACGATCCCCATGCCAGCGTGTGCCGACCACGCTGCTCATGTCGCACTTGGTGCCGAGGACCGAACACATGAGCTGGAAGTAGTCCTTGCGCTGGTTGGTCACATCAAAGAACAACTCCACCTCTTCATCTTGCCAGATGTCCTCATCGACCTTGTCCTGCGGACGCCTGCCGACCACCGTTTTCATTTCCGGGTCGAAGCACTGAAAATAGACATGCAGGTTCTCCACGTCGTAGCAGAGCCAAGCGCGGGTGCGGAACTTGGCCGGGCCGCCCTTCTGGTACGCCTCGAAGTCGCCCGTGGGTGTGGCTTCCTTCCAGCAGGCATCGTCCATCTTCCCATCGAGCGACGGAGGCGCGTCTATCTGATACACCTGCAGTCGCTTGATGGGTAACTGATCTTCAGCCCTGGCGAGCTTCGGTGCTATTGGCAGAAGCGCGCAAGTGAGAATTCCGGCCATACATTTGGCGGAGACCGTTCCTGCCCATGAGCTCTGCATCCAATCGCCTCGTGAACATCGGTGACTGCTCAGCCTGCCTCAGGCGAGGCAATTGCTGAGTTGAGATGGCTTACATTATAATCGGTGCGTGATGGGCAATAAACATTTTTCCAAGAAAAGTTGAAAAGGGTGATCACGTCGAACCCTGTGGGTTCGCTCGAACCCTGTGGGTTCGCTCGAACCCTGTGGGTTCGCTGTGGTTATACTATGGAACTGCGATGGTGGGAACAATGATAGAACTCACCTCGAACCCTGTGGGTTCGCTCCGGAACAGATACGTGCGGTCTACCGGCAAGGCGAAGCCGCGGTGGTCGCCTTGGTCTTGGAATTGTTTGCGCTGATCCGCTCGTTGGCAGCGCGGGTGCAGGCGGTGGAGGACCAACTCGCGAAGAACAGCAGCAACAGCGGCAAACCCCCGTCCGCGGACTCTGTGAGTCCGAAGCGATGGACTCCGGAAACCGTGCCCGCGCAGCTTGCGGCAACCCAGCGGCAAGCCGAGCGGTGGGCAACCGGGGCATACGGGGCACACGCTCAGAGCCGTGGAGCGGCCTGATAAGGTGCAAGTGCATCGGATCACCTCGGACTCAAAGAGTCCGCCGTTGCCGTCACTGTCAGGCTTCTCTGGAGGAGGTCGCACCCCGCGGTTGTGAAAGGCGCCAGGTGTTTGACCTCCCGCCCGTCCGCATCGAAGTGACGGAACACCAGGCGGAGGTCAAGCAGTGCCCGCACTGTGGGGAAGCGAATGTCGCCGAATTTCCTGCCGACGTGACCCAACCCGTGCAATACGGGCCCGCGATCAAATCGGACTCACAGAGTCCGCGCTCAAGCGGTCTACTCGGACTCACAGAGTCCGTTTCGATCAATACCACTCGAACCCTGTGGGTTCGCTCGAACCCTGTGGGTTCGCTGATTCCACTCGAACGGACACGCGAAATTCTGGCTGATCTGTATGAGCAGCCGATGGGAGAGGGCACGATTGTCGCTTCGAACCCTGTGGGTTCGCTGCTGGCGTGGCAATGGCGCAGCAAGTGGCCCCAGTGAATGAGCTCGGACTCTGAGTCCGCAGTGAAAGAGCGGTTGACCCACGGCGAAGATGTGGTTCATTTCGATGAGAGCGGGCTGCGTGTGGATAAGCGGCTGGAGTGGTTGCACTGCGCCAGTACCGACCGCCTCACCTCCTTGGATGTGCACGCCAAGCGTGGCGCCGAAGCGATGGATGCCATTGGCGTCTTACCTAAGTTCACAGGCACAGCGGTGCATGACCATTGGAAGTCGTATTTCAAGTATGAAACAGCGACCCATGCCCTGTGCAACGCGCATCATCTGCGCGAATTGCAGTTCATCGAGGAGCGTTACCAGCAACCTTGGGCGAGTGAGATGGCGGGGTTGCTAGTGTCGAACTCCGAGTTCGCGGAGATCAAAGATACGGTAGAACAGACCCGCCCGGTACAGGATCATCTGGAGGCAGCACAGATCGCTGAGTTTGAGACCCGTTATGACCAGGTGATTGCACAAGGGCTGCAAGCCAACCCGCCGCCGGCGCCAGCCGCGCCAACCGTCAAGAAGCGGGGGCGAGTCAAACAGAGTCCCCCGAAGAACTTACTGGATCGCCTGCAGACGCACAAACGCGACGTGCTGGCCTTCATGCGTGATTTCAAGGTGCCGTTCGACAACAACCAGGCGGAGCGAGATATCCGCACGATCAAGGTGAAGCAGAAAGTGTCGGGCTGTTTCCGCAGCGAAGAAGGGCCCAAGGTGTTCTGTCAGATTCGCAGTTACCTCTCCACGGCCCGCAAGAACGGTCAGCGTCCTCTGGAAGCTCTCATCACCGCGCTTCGCGGAACGCCTCATGTCCCCTCTATCCTCCGCGCCGAACCCGCATCACTCGGCCGAGCAGTTACGAACATCGAATGAAGTGTCAGCAGGATAAGGGACAAGGGGTGGACGTGTCAACCACGGAGGCGCACAGATCCGGAGGTGGGAGACGCTTGAGCGCACTATTCGCCAAGCAGGTGCCGGATGACGTCGGCGGCTGTGTAGGAGGTATTGCCGTTATTCATGAGGCGGGTGAGATCTTTGACGTCGTCGCCGATCGTGACGAGGGGCTGTTCACGGTAGCCGGTCTTCTGGAGTTGAGGGTGGCCGATATTGGCCATGAGTCCGTTGCAGAGACATTTGCGGCCGACGGTATCCTCGATATTCCCGCCTTTGCGGACATAGTCGTCCACAGGTTCCGATGGGCAGCGATAGCCCAACGAGCCGTCGTCCTTTTCATAAGGGTGTCGCAGGTAGCCGAGGTCGCAGACTCGTGGGCGGTCTGCGTAGCACATGGGGTTCGACAGCGAGTTCTCAAGGCTGGCCACCTTGAAGGGGAAGCCCGTCGGCGACGCCACTGTGTCTGTGCGCACCTCCGTCGTTCCCGCGACGACCCTGGCCAGCAACTCCTGCTTGACGGAGTCTGCCAGCGCGGACTCCTGGCAGAGCGCGAACGCAGTGCCAACCTGAACGCCCTGGGCTCCTGCGTCGAGTGCAGACCGCAGCTTCTCCGGTGTGCCATAGGATCCGGCAAGCCAGAAGGGAAGCCCAAGCTCCCGAATCTTCCCCAAGTCCACATCATCCTTGGGTCCGTAAACCGGCTCGCCCTTGGCGTCCAGAACCGTCGCTCCACGGGGCGGTGCGTTGTGTCCCCCGGCGGTGGGACCTTCCACTATAAATCCGTCCACCTGCCCGGACGCCTTCTTGGCCAGAGTAATGGCAAGGATGGCAGAAGCAATGATCGGGAGAAATTTCGGCCGTTTCAGGGAGGGTAGCCCTTTCTCGAGGATCTCCGACGGACTGAAACGAGACCGGTGATCCCGATCTCGTGATACGCCTTCCGCGTTCAGACGCAGGCTGACATCGCCATGGCCGGTCAGTTCATCCATAATGCCCGGAATCTTACGGGGTACTCCCGCTCCCATGAGGACATAGTCGACGCCGGCCAACATTGCGCCATACAAGGAAGAGAGATTCGGCATCTGAATTTTCTCGAGGTAGTTGATGCCCACAATCCCGCTGTGCCCTTCCTTGGCGAGGAAGACTTCCACGAAGTTGGAAACAACGGTCAGTCGCAGGAGTTCCTTGCCGGGAGCCGCGCTAAACATCGGGACGGAACGGTACGGTTTATCGGACGGCTTGCCACCATCGACGAAGTACTTCTTGACGATGCCTTTCGCAAGTTCAGGCGACGGGAAGTGACCGAGGGCGCGACGGAGGCACCCTGTAGGGTCGCCTTCCTGTAGACGTCTTGCAAGGATAAGAGGAAGGGCGGTGCCCGAAACCACGCCGAGTTGCCCCGCCATGGAGACGGCCTTGGCAAGGAGGTGGCTCGATACGCCAGCTCCCAAGCCTCCTTGAATTATCGTCGGATAGTTCTTCAACCTCGTTTGTGAGCCTCCTTGGCAGGGAGGCACTCTCGCCTTTCCCTTAAACCACGGAGATAAGGATACCACGCTTCAGACGCAGGCACAAATGTCAACGGTGCAACAGAAAGCATTTTTTTATCGATTTATTCGCGAATTGCCCTTTGTGAACCATCGCGGTAGAATCAGGCACACACGCGCGACGATGAGAGTGCTTGTTGCTGCCGTTCATAGGAGTCGTACGACCGGTGATTTCACCAAATAACTGCTGAACGACGATCGCACTCAGCAGAGCATTGGGAATCTGGAGAGTGAGGATGAACCCTGCATCCAACGGAGCTACAACAGTCCCGTTCTGCGTCTATGCAGCGGCGGCGATTCTCGTGAGCCTGTCTTCAGCGCAGGTCGCCGCGCGGGACTTACAGCTTTCCATCGTCCGGGATGGAGCGTCTGTCTCCAGCATGATTCTCGCCGACAACCCCACTCGCGCGGCGCAGCTTGCCGCGTTCGAGTTGCAGCGCCACCTCAAACTGATCACTGGAGCAGACGTGCCTGTTGTCAGAGAAGCAGGGCCGACTGACGGGACGCGCATCCTTGTTGGTGCAAGCGCGGCGACAGAAAAGCAGGGACTGAAGAACGACAGCCTCAAACCGCAGGAGTACATCATTCGGTTCGCTCCCGGAACGCTGGTGCTGATGGGGCGCGACAAGGAAGACTTTGCTGAAGTGAAGTACGGTGAGGACGACCCGTTTGCGTTCGGCACCTGGCCTGATCTGTTCGACGAACAGGGCACGCTCTACGCCGTATATGATTTCCTTGAGCGGTTCTGCAACGTCCGCTGGTTCAACCCGACCGAGCTGGGGATAGACTATCCGCAGACTAAGAACCTGACGGTGAAGGGCACCGAGGTCCGTCGGTCGCCTGCGTTTGAGTACCGCGACATTGGATGGCCAATGGGGATGAGCGAAGTGTACAACATGGTTACCGGCCTCTGGCCGCCGAAGTCCCCGCAATTGGATGAAGCGGACGCGCTGGGATACGCAGACCTGAAGAGAAAGTACCCGGGCGGGTGGCAGTACGTCCATGCAAAACGCGGGATGAACCGGCTGTTCCTCCATCGCATGCGTGCAGGCGGCGTCAAGTACCAGGCGAACCATTCCTTTTATGGATACTACGACCGCTTCTGGGCAAAGAGCGCAGATCCAAAAGCGGCCTCCGTGTTTGTGGGCAGCAAGCCGGAGTGGTTTGCGCACGGCTACGACAATAAGCCACCGCAGATGTGCTACACGAATCCGGAGTTCATTCAGCAGGTCACTCAAGATGCCCGTGACTACTTCGACGGGAAAGACAAGCTCCAGGGAGCCGTCGCCTCGGGAGACTATTTTGCTCTCGTTCCCATGGACAACAGCGCGTACTGCAAGTGCGACAAGTGTCAGGCGCGGATGGATTCGGAGGAAGCGAAAAGCCCGTTCTTCTCCAACGGTTACGCGAGCGACTACGTCTTCGGTTTTGCCAACGAGGTCGCAAGAGCAGTCAAGCAAACTCACCCCGGCAAGCGTCTGGCGACATTGGCCTACGCCGACTACGCGTATTACCCGAAGCGTGTTCGTCTGGAGTCGAACATCGCTGTTCAGCTCTGTCTACACATGCGCAATACCTATGCGACTGAACTCCAGCAGAATGATGTGAAGTTCTACGACTCCTGGGTGACAAAGGAGAAAGATCGACCGATATTCCTGTGGCTTTACTACTGCTTCCCCGCAGAGGTGGGACATGGAGGGGGATGGAACGTCTTCCCCGGTTTCTTTGCTCACAGGATCGAGCGGTGGTTCAAACGGTTCCATCGGGACGGAATTCGCAGCGCGTTCTTCAATGGCTTCGGCCAGGAGGTGGAGGCGTTTGTCACTTTCAAGCTCCTCGATGACCCCACTCGCGACGTTGACCAGTTGCTGGATGAGTACTTCGCCCGCTATTACGGGGCGGCGGCGAAACCGATGAAGTCGTTTTACCTGACGGTGGAAGGTATCTATGGCGACCCCGGCAATTACCCCCGGCTGGAGGGAGGGAAGATACTCGGCCACCAGTCCGAGGAGATGGCCTGGAAATTTCTCGGCACGCCGGAGCGGATGGCGGACTTGGGGAGTCTCGTGGTAAAGGCGCGTGAACTTGCGAAGACCGATACGGAGAAGCGCCGCCTTGCCTTGTTTGAGAAAGAGATTTGGGAGTATATGAAAACGGGACCCTACCGCACTGTTGTAGTCGAGCACCTGGAGTTCCCGGATCGCGGTGTGGAATTGCAGCGAATCATGTACCGACAACCAGAAATGTCCGGCGACGACGCGGCGCAGGGGAGGGAGTTTATCCTCGAGACGGAGGGAAGCTACTTCAACTGGGGCGGCAAAACCATATTTCACAAGGGCAACACGATCGTGGGGTTGACCGACGGCGACGTTGCGGAGTCCCTGTTCTTCCACCATTCCCAACCGATGGAGGTTACGGCGAGATGCGAGTTGGGGGAGGTTACTGCCGAAGGGCGGGAACTTCGGCAGATTCGTCTTTGCTGGACGATGGAAGATTCCCAGCGCAGCCGCGCCAACATCAAGTTTGCTGTGCGTGACGCGAAGGCGCAGGACTGGCGGGATGTAACGGGGTTTCTTCAAGTGGATCAGTGGGAGGGCGCGAAGGCCGACTGTTATCGGGTATTGACTGTGTCGTTCCCGTCAGGGGCCGTGACCAACTTTGACGCGGTTCGCCTTATCGACGGCGCCCCGCTGGCCAAGTTGTACTATACGCGTTTCACGGAGATCGACGTCGTGACAGGACCGCAGAAGTGAGCGGTAACGCACTCAGCCAACCTGGACATGCCCTTTCGGATCCAGTGCAGGAGACCGCTCCCACGGAGCCCCGCCACCCACTCACTTTACGGGCGGCTGTGATCGGTATTGCTTCTGTCGTCTTCTTGAGCGTTGCTGCCCCGTTTACAGATCTGTTTCTCCAGAACTCGGAGCTGAGCGGCAACCATCTTCCGCTCGGTCCCATGCTGGTGTTGATAGCTCTTATTGTCATCGTCAATGGCGCCCTGCAGTTGCTGGAAACTCCACTTGGACTATCCCGCCAGGAGCTGCTGTTTGTCTTTTGCATGACGCTGGTGGCAGCGGGGATTCCCACGTTCGGCTTGGTGGGTTATCTCCTTCCGGCCGTGGCGTCCCCCATGTACTTTGCCTCACCGGAGAACGACTACGCGTCCCTGATTCAGCATCACATTCCCTCGTGGTTGATTCCCAGCAGTCCGGAAGCGGTTCGCCAACTCTACGAGGGGGCGCGCTGGTTTCCTACGTGGCAGTTATTGTCCTCGCATACCGTCACGGAGCGCTGACCATGAGTCGATGGTTTTTCGTTGACGGGTCGCAGGGACTGTGGAACAACGCGTCTGCTGCTATTGCCATGCCGACCTCTGTTGAGAGTGGGAAACTGGTCGCAATGGTCGCCGGAGGCATGGGTGTGCTCTTCCTTCATTTCATGCGGACGCGATTCATCTGGTGGCCGTTTCATCCTGTCGGTTATGTCCCGGCCTATTCTTGGGAGACGACCCGCGTGTGGTTTGCCTGTCTCGTGGGTTGGACCTTCAAGGTCGCCATCGTGCGTTACGGTGGGCTGAAGGGATACACTGTGGCCCGGAACTTTTTCTACGGGTTGATCCTGGGCGAGTTCGGCATAGCGGGGCTATGGCTGGCGATGGACGCGTTCGCCGGGAAGAGCGGGCATACGGTGATGCCGTAGGTTGACAGAGCACAAACCGAGGCAGGACTGGTTCGCCCCCCGGACTGTCCCCGATGCTCAATGGGCCATTTCTTTACCAGGTGCAGTGAGCGCCCGACGGAGGAAGCCCACCACTTTCGCGCGGTATTGTTCTGGGTGCGCAAACCGGCTCTTGGTATGCAGTCCCCGAGGGGTCAGCCACAACTCCTTCGGCTCTCCCGCTGCGTCGAAGAGGCGTTCGGATTCTGACTTCCACACAAGGAAATCCCTGCGACTGTGAACAAGCAGAACAGGACGCGGGGAGATGCCCGGTATGGATTCCTCCGGAGCCACGATGCTCGGATCGAATCCCAACATTCGCTTCCCGTGCCACAATGTCAGTGGCGCCAGCAACGGTTTCAAGGGGCCGAAAAAGACCCACAGGTGCTGGTTGATGGCCCGGTCCAAGCGACCATAGGAACTGTCCGCCACCACGGCACAGATGTCCGCGCACCTCGCGGTAGCCATGATTGCTACCGCCGCTCCCATCGACGCGCCGATTGCACCGATGGGTTTCTCCGCGAGCTCCTCCCGCGCCTTCAGGTACGCAACAGCGCCCAGGAGGTCGTTCACCTCCTCCCGGCCAATAGTGTTGATCTTCCTGCCGCTGCAGCCCCGCTGACGGAAGTCGAAGGCGAGAATGGCAAACCCGGCGCTGTTCAGGTCGAGCGCGAGGTCCATCAGGTCGGTGCGGTCTGTAAACGCGCCGTGGCACAGGATGACGATGCCTCTGGCGTCTTCCTTCGGTATGTACCAGCCGGACAACCGCAGTCCGTCGGTGGAAGGGAAGGACACATCCTCATAGCGCAATCCGGACCGACTGGGATGGTGACGGGCGACATGGATGGTGATGGGATGATGGACAACCACCCACGCCGCCAACAGCGGTACAACACCTATCACAAGCGCAATGGCTATTAGCCACAGCGCAGCCGCCTGTCTCATTGGAAACCTGATGCTGACTTTCACTCGCGGCGTCTCCAGTGGGAGCACGGACTATCCTCGGCGCAATAGACAACTCCCATTTCTCGGCGAGGTTCATGTTGGCTCTTTCATTGGAGTTCCAGCTGACACAAGCACGGCCCGAAGGCTGGTTTGCCAGTCTCTAACGTTCGTGGCTCGGGCCCAAGGCGCTACCGCTGGCTCTCCGTGCGACCGGACAAGAATCGCGCCAGTTCGGCTCTCGTCGGCAAACCCTCCCAGTCTCCTTCCGCCATGCAGACCATGGCTCCTACCGCGTTGCCACGCAGGAGACACTCGGTTGGCAGCATGCCGTCGAGAGTCGCGGACATGAACCCCGCCACGAAACCGTCTCCCGCGCCGATAGGGTCGACAATCTCACGCAGGGCGAAGGCCGACGCGTGTTTCTCCGTGGCGGCGTCAAAACAGAACCCACCCTCGGCACCAGCTTTGATGATAACTCGCAACGGCTCGCGATCGCGCAACCGGTTGGCGATGTCCGCTGGAGTGTCACCCCCTGTGAGCATCTGTCCTTCTGCCATTCCGGTCAGCACTACATCGACGCTTCGCAATAGTTCCGTTGTTGTTGCTCGGAATTCATATTGGCTCCATAGCTTGCTCCGGTAATTCGGATCGAACCAGACCTGCCGGCCGTGTTGTCGCGCGGATTTTGCGAGGTTGACGATTAACTCACGACATCCCTCGCTCAATGCCGGCGTGATGCCGGAAATGAACAGGACCTCTGCGTCATCCAACGCTTCGGTCGTGAACGACTCGCCGGTCAATCGACTGCACGCCGAGCCTGTTCGGTAATAGAAGACCTCCGGTTCAGCGTATGCGCGCTGGCTGCGTAGCATCACGGCCGTGGAAGCGTTGGGATCAATGATCGCATGTGAAACGTCCACGCCTTCGCCCCGCAGTGTCTTCACAATGGCGCGCCCAAACGGATCGTCGCCCACCGCGCTGAGCCAGCGAACCGAGTGCCCCAGCCGCGCCAGACCGATGGCCACATTTGACTCCGCCCCGGCAAAAGACAGCCTCGCCTGCGACGCACGGTCGATGCTGGTTCGCACAGGGCTGTTGATCAGATACAGCGTTTCACCGAGAGTTACTACGTCCATGTTCTCAGCGCATCTCCATTGGATTGGCATTGCATGATACCAGATCCCAGCAGTCAGTCCGGTGGTTGTTGCCCGCACATCCAGGACATGATCGCTGCCAGCTTCCGCATGAAAGGACTCGTTCCATGAATGGTCGGGACATCTTGCTGCGACGTGTTCCATCCCCTGCTGGCCGCGCCAATACCGTTCACGCGAAGGACGGGAAGCAGGTTGAGTCGACGTGGCTTGCCGACGCGACGCGTGCCGAGATGTCCCTGGTCGTCGCGTTTGTCTCAACAGACTCGGGACTGGAGATTGATGATGTGCGGTCCGAGAAACTGCGAAGCCGATAATCCCGACCTATAGGCGCTTTCAGGAACCTGAAGGATTGGTCTCTGTTCGGACTCTGTGAGTCCGCGGTGTACGGATAATGGAAGCGTAGCGGCTGTCTCGCCCCCATCCTGATGTTCAGCATCTCCACGAACAAGGAGAACCCCATCGCGAAGTAGACGTACCCTTTGGGGACGTGGGCGCCCACTCCTTCCATGATCAGCGTCGTGCCGATGAGCAACAGGAAGCTGAGCGCCAGCATCTTGATGGTCGGATGACTTTCCACGAAGTTGCTGACCGGGTCGGAGAAAAGGAGCATCACACACACAGCGAGAATGACCGCGGCAATCATGACCCCAAGTTCGTCCACCATCCCTACCGCGGTGATGACTGAGTCGAGTGAAAAGACGATGTCCAGCAGGGCAATCGTGATGAGGACACTCACAAAAGAGGGCGCGACTTTAGCGGATCGGTGACCCTCCACGCCCTCCAGCTTGTCGTGAATCTCGTGAACGCTTTTCGCCAGGAGAAAGAGTCCGCCGCCGATCAGTATCAGGTCTCTCCCGGAGACTCCGTGGTGCAAGAGCGTGAAGATGGGGCCGGTCAGTTTGACCATGAACGATAGTGAACACAGCAGAATGATGCGTGTGACCATCGCCAGCGACAGGCCGACTCTGCGGGCCCGCGGTTGCTGGTGGGGCGGTAGCTTTCCCGCAAGGATCGATATGAAGACGATGTTGTCGATCCCCAAAACGATCTCCAGGGCTGTGAGCGTAACCAAAGCAATCCAGGTGTGCGGGTTCGTCAACCATTCCATGTAGAATGCTCCTTTGCGTAACGCTGCATCCTGTCAGCCGGTCAGGCCATGACGTATTGTTATAAACCATACATGCACAACGGGCAAGCGATCTCTCGCCTTCCCGTGTCTCGGATGACCGTTGCCTGGCCAGCCGCCTATTGCTTCTGCAATTCCGCCTCAATCGCTTTGAGTATCTCCTCCGACTCCGGCTGGACGCCGGAACGGAACCGGGCGACAATCTCCCCGTTGCGCCTGATCAGAAACTTCTCAAAATTCCATTGGGCGTCTTCCATCAAAGGTTAAGTGAGGAGGTACTTGGAGAAGACAGCCCCCGCCCGCGAAGCTGTGGGAACGAAGAGGCGACAGACGAACCTCACTCCTGCGCGTACATCTTCGCCGCAGTCAATAGCAGCTCAGGGCTCAAGCGTTCACGGTAATTGGGATTAATGTAGCTGAAGTCGATAATTCCGTCTTTCCCGACAAGGAACACTGCGGGAACTGGCAGGAGATGGTGCCCCTCGCCAGCAGCGGCTTCGAGGTCGATGTTGTACTCCTTGAGACGCGCAAACGTATTGTCATCGACCCGGAACGCGAGACCGAAAGCCTTCGCCGCGTCGGCTTTGCTGTCGGAGATGAGAGTGTAGCTCAATTGTTGTTTTGCGACTGATTTCTTGAGTTCTTCGGGGCGATCCGGACTAACGGCGATGAGTTGATAGCCAAGCGCCAGGAACTCGGGCTCGATCTTCTGCAACTGCCCCAGTTGCGCGTTGCAGTACGGGCACCAACCGCCGCGATAGAAGATCAGCACCGTGGGTTGCTGAGAAATAGCGTCGCTCAGTTCAAAGGGTTTTCCGTCGGCTGAAATCAGGACGACCTGCGGAACCTTCATGCCGATCTTCAGGGGGCAGGTATCCATTGCCGACAAAGGCAATGCAGTCTCTTCAGCCGCGATTGCCTGCCCTGTCGCGCCGAATATGATCAGTGCCGCGCCAAACATCAAAAAGGAATGTGCGCCCCAGCAAATCATCATGCTCAGACCTCCCTCAAGGTGTCGAATGCCTACTGTCTCTCGAGTTCCGCTTCGATGGCTTCGACCATCTCCGCAGAAGTCGGTTCGACCCTTGACCGGAATCGGCCAACGATCTCTCCCTTGCGGTTAAGAAGGAACTTCTCGAAGTTCCACATCACTTCTCCCGCGAACTGGTGACCAGTTTCCGTCGATGTTAAGTGTTGGTAAAGGGGACAGATTCCCTCACCCTTCACGACCACCTTCGAGAACATGTCGAACGTGACGCCATAGTTCTTCTTGCAGAAGGCCTGTATCTCGTGATCGGTCCCCGGCTCCTGACCTCCAAACTCATTGGCGGGGAAACCGAGGATCGCCAGTCCCTTGTCCGCATACTTCTCGTGCAGCTTCTGAAGCCAGGCATATTGCGGAGTGTACCCACACTTGCTGGCAACGTTGACCATCAGCGCAACTCTGCCGCTGTACCTGGCCAAGTCGATATCTTCTCCAGCGAGACTCTTCATACGGAAGCTCAGCACGGCTGGTACTCCCTTCTCCTCGGTGTCCCCGGCGTTGGCGCGCTGTAAACCGCCCACCGACCCAATCAGGGCGGGTAGTGCCAAGAACATGAGCGGTGTCCGCATTGGCAGGAATCCTTCTCCAAATAATACCCAGCAGCTTTGAGTGTGGCGCGCGGCGCTTCAGAGATGAAGCAATGCACTTTCCTTAATCCTGATTAGCGAGAGACCTTGTCAACCGCTCGCGCAGGTTTCTTCCCAGACGGATCAGTTCGGCGGCTTCATCCGGCGACAGGTCACGCTTCTCGTGGTGCGCCTGCAGCGCGGTTTCGAGAGCCGCGCGCTGGCGGGAACTGTGGAGCACGGCTGGAACCATCGACCGCATTTCGGCTTTCGAGTTCGGTATGAGTCCCTGTTCAATGAGGAGAAGTCGCGCCAGGTTGACGACCGCACGGGTAAGGATTTCGCTGACGTGGCAGTGACAGTGTCCCGAGCGACAGTGTTTTCTGTGGAACGTGAGCTCGCGCTGATAGCTGTCGATGCCCCAGTCCAGCCGACGGGAGAAGAACTCAAACGCTTCCTGCTTCCACTCACTGGTTGGAGGTCCGAGCGGGGTTTGCTTCAGCCTCTCAAGTACGGCTTTCGCGTCATACAGTACCAGCCCTTTCTGAATCGAGTGCGCCAGCGAGCTGTGCTGGGCAACGTGACGTCTCAACTCCTTGAGGTTGAGGGGAACCAGTTCGACGACGCCTGAGTAGTCATACTCCAACTCAGCATGCCATCGTTTCCGTCGTCTCCCGCTCAAGATCCATACGAGGTCAATGTCGCTGTCACTTTCCCACGTGCTGTCCGCCACACTGCCGATGACAGCGAAGGCTACGGTGTTGGGGTACTTGCGCAGAATCCTGCGACAGAATTCGCGAACAGGTGGGCGGAAGGTCGAAGGCAACTGATGGAACTGGGGCGCAGGGACTCGGGCGCTGTACGTGTTTGGCATAGTGGTAAGCTCTAAGAGTTTGCCGTGTTGAGCGTGATAGTCTCCCCAACCACCGCGGCGGAGTCGTCGGAGGCGAGAAACACCGCAACTCCGGCGATTTCTTCGGGAAGAGAGTAACGCCCGAGAGGCAAGGTGGGAGATTCCATGGAGTCCCCGGGATGCCAGTTCATCATCTCCGTGGCGACAGGGCCGGGACCGATGGCGTTGACGCGAATCCCGTGGGGCGCGAGTTCCTTGCCCAATCCGCGAGTGAAACCCACAACCCCCCATTTCGAGACCCCATAGGGGCTGGGGGCGGCGCGCAGACCTGCATCTGACGCTATGTTGATGATGATTCCACTTCTCTGTTCCTTCATGATTTCCGCGGCGCCACGGCAGATGAAGTAGAGACCTTTCAGATTGATATCCATGATGTAATCCCACAGAGCTTCGTCGGTAGGATTGGGATGATCTTTTGGCAGACGCACAACGCCCGCGTTGTTGACGACGATATCCAGACCACCGAGAGCGTCCCTGATCTGGTTCAGACGCGACTCAACCTGCGATACGGCGCGTACATCCCAGGCCACGGGGTGGGCGGCGCGTCCCAGTTGCCGGACTTCCTGAATCGTTCCATCCAGCGATGCCGCATTCCGGGCAGTGACTGCCAGGTCCGCACCTTCCCGCGCGAACGCGACGGTGATGGCTCGACCAATTCCTCGGCTCGCGCCGGTGACCAACGCTTTCTTTCCTTTAAGACGCATTGCAATTTCTTCTCTCGGACCGTTCCCGGTAGATGGCTCTTCCGTTGTATACTCGTTACGTATGAAAATCCACCTTTCCCCCTCACCCTCGAACCCAAAGGGTTCGAGGGTGAGGGGGTGTTTTCACCCGTAACGAGTATAGTCTGAGCCGTGAACGGGATCCGTTATGGGGGCGCTCTCAGACAACTTCCTCACAAATATCGATTTCTGACAGCCTGCTCTCGCCGAGCCCCAATCTTTCGTCGGCGATGAAGATATGTCTCGATTCGCTCAGCAGACTGGGATCCTGGCAGTTGATTCTCTTTTGCCCCTCTTGCAGCAGCTCAAGCCCGACGCGGTCCACCGCCACCGGGTCGGTGCCAAATATCAGGCATCGCGCGTCCCAGAAGTACCGTTCATTCACGTGTGGGCTGCCGGAGCAGAGAGGCCGGAGAGCGTCCATGACGATTAGTCGACAGCGACTTCGAATCTGCGGGAGGGCTTGCAGTATGCCGACCCTTGCGCAGTGGTCGCCGTGGATCGGGAACAGTGTATCCTTGTCATCAATGTTAATCCCGTCCACCGCCCCTGCCCAGTTTTTGAGTGCGCCGGACATGCCGGAAAGCCAGTGGGCCTTGAGACGGGGCAGGTTCACCAGCGAGGTGGCGAAGCGTGTCACCGGTCTGCTGACGGCGTCGTCGAAACCTGCGCCCGGCTTGAGACGCTCCATACCTCGCTCTCCGAAACCGTGGAGAGTGCGATCCCAAAACAGGAGGCGCTCATCTGGAAGTCCCCAAGTGTGCAGCAGGTGTCCCATAGCGTTAGCCAACTCCAGATGCGTTCCGGGAGGCATGACGGACACTTTCACCCCAATTCGATCTTCGGGTCTAAACAAGCAGGAAAGCGCTGCCCGGTACTCACCTGCACTGGTCAGGCGCATCAGTCCCACTTCCAGCATGTCCAGCAGGAGCGGCACTCGAACCGGGGAGATCGAGCGAACGATCACCACGCGGGGCCGGCCGCTGATCGGTGATGCTGCAATCAACGATCCCGACACGGCAACGCCCATCGTGCCGCGACTTGCTTTGCAGAGGAATTGTCTCCGAGAGAGCCTGCTCATTACTGGAATCGAGTATAACCATGTGGGAGGTGACAGCCGTTGATGATCGACTGATGAAAATCCGGACACATGGAAATGCCCCGACGTCTCGCCCCTGTTCCTTGGGGACTCTGTCGTCGGGGCACTCCAATATCCGTCACGAGAAGGTGATTTAGTTGACAGCGTCCTTCAACTGTTTCCCGGCCTTGAACGCAGGCACTTTCTTGGCGGGGATCTTCTTCATCTCTCCGGTCTGCGGATTGCGTCCCATTCGTGCGGCCCGATCCCGAACTTCGAAGGTCCCGAAGCCAGTCAGTTGCACGTTGTTCCCCTTTTTGAGGGCGTGGGTGATGGCCTCCAAGGTCGCCTTCAGTGCGGCGCCGGCCTTTACCTTGGGGATGTCCGCTCCTGCGGCAATGGCATCTACCAGTTCTCCTTTAGTCATTCGCTAAGTCACCTCCTTCCATTGTTGAAACCTAAACTCGTCTTACGGGATGGTACTAATGTCCGCTAATGGTAACAAAATTCCTCACTGCATGGAAGGTAATTAAGCCTTTTCACAGAGTTTTTTTTGCTGCAGGTCAAACCACGGAACATCGACAAGTTCCGGTTTGGAGGCGCGGCCCATCAGATCAGCGACGGCTTGTCGCGGTTCTTTGCTTTCGTAGAGCATCGCGTGGACCTCCCGTGTGATCGGCATGGCAAT
>Ga0210030_1001484_pt1 | contig 16719 bp, 19 predicted proteins | sample CryGeymeta201523_FD_183986 | JGI IMG/M metagenome (GOLD analysis project Ga0210030, IMG submission 183986) | Groundwater microbial communities from Crystal Geyser aquifers in Utah, USA - Crystal Geyser metaG 2015-23 (SPAdes) (version 2) | ecosystem: Environmental > Aquatic > Deep subsurface >...
CGCCGTCTGCACCGGCTGATCGTCTCGACGGATGACGCCGAGGTCGCCGAGGTCGCCCGCCGTTACGGTGCGGATGTGCCTTTCATGCGCCCGGCCGAGCTGGCCGGCGACAGGGCGCCGATGATCCCTGTACTGCAACACGCCGTTCAGACGATCGAAGCGATGGATCATATCCACCTCGACTGGGTGCTGCTTCTGCAGCCCACCGCCCCTTTCCGCGCCCCCCAGGATATCGAGGCTGCTCTTAACCTGGCTGGGCGCGGCGGCTGCGACTCCGTCATCAGCGTCGTGCAGGTGTTCGCTGTTCATCCCATCCTGATGAAGCGCATCGAGAACGACCGGCTGCTGCCCTTTTGCCTCGAGGAAAAAGAAGGCACGCGCCGGCAGGATTACCAGCCTCCCGCTTACATGCGCAATGGCGCCATTTACCTGACCCGCCGCGCTGTTTTGATGGAACAAAATTCCATCTGGGGAGGGGTCATCCGTCCCTACGTCATGCCGGAAGAACGCTCGGTCAGTATTGACAATGAACTGGATCTGAAATTGGCGGAACTGATGCTCGCTGAGCGCAGCCGCCCGGAATAACGGAATGCAGACTTCAGTCTGCCCTGCATTGCGGACTAAAGTCCGCGTTCCAGAGGGTTTTCGGATAGGCACTAAGTACTCGTGAAAGAATAAGTTCCCTGTTCAGGATGCAGTTGGACTTCATCCTGCTCGCAGTGCAATCGCGAAGCATCCCTGTGGGACTGCTCGCAAATTATAAAAGTGGAAATCATGATGGAAGAACGTTTAGAAGCAAAGGATAAGTAATGCCGCGCTTTCATATCCTGAACCTCGAACCCGATAACTACTCCGCCGAAGCATCGGCAATTTTGCAGTCGCTCGGCAGGGTAGACGGTGGGCCGTTGACGCGCCGTGAACTCCTCGAGCGTATTGGCGATTATGAGATTATCATTGTCCGGCTGGCGCACCAGGTTGACAGGGAAATGCTCGACCGCGCCGAGCGCCTGAAAGCCATCCTCACCGCCACCACCGGCCTGGATCACATTGACATGGCTTACGCCGAGTCGAAGAATATCACCGTGCTGAGTTTGCGCGGCGAGACCGAATTTCTGCGCAGCATTCCTGCCACAGCCGAGCATACCTGGGCGCTGCTCTTAGCCCTGGTGCGGCGCATTCCGGCTGCCTTCCAGTCGGTGCTGGCAGGCGAGTGGGAGCGCGATCGCTTCAAGGGGCACGACCTGGCCGGGAAGACGCTCGGCATCCTGGGGCTGGGACGCATCGGCGAGATGGTCGCCCGCTACGGGCAGGCCTTCGGGATGCGCGTGATTGCCTATGATCCATATCGCCGCGATTGGTTGCCGGGCGTCGAACGCGCTGGTGAAATGGAAACACTGCTGCGCCAGAGCCAGGTTTTGTGCGTGCATGTGCCGTTGAACGAAGAGACGACAAACCTGCTCGGCGCTGCGGAACTGGCGCAACTGCCGCCCGGCGCGGTATTGGTAAATACCGCACGCGGACAGGTGCTGGACGAATCTGCTCTGCTGAACGCGCTCGAAAGCGGACGCCTGGCTGGCGCGGCTTTGGATGTCATCTGCGACGAACGCGCTAAAGGGCCGAATCGTTCCCCGCTGGTGCAGTATGCCCGTACTCATGATAACCTGCTCATCACCCCGCACATTGCCGGCGCGACTTACGAGTCAATGGCCGCGACAGAGATATTCATGGCACGCAAATTGAAAGCATTTCTGGAAGGTCAACAAGGTTCATCGAGATGAAATTCCTCATCGCCGGTCTGGGTTCCATTGGACGCCGCCACCTGCGCAACCTGATCGCATTGGGTGAACGAGATATCGTCCTTTATCGTACCCATCGCGCCACTCTGCGGGACGATGAGTTGGCAGCCTTTCCTGCCGAAACCGATCTCGCGGCCGCCCTCGACCCTTCGACAAGCTCAGGGCAAGCCAAACCAGACGCCATCATCATCGCCAATCCTACCGCCCTGCATCTGGAGGTGGCCATCCGCGCGGCGGAGGCTGGCTGCCACATCCTGATCGAAAAGCCAATCTCACACAGCCTCGACCGCGTGGACGAACTCGAAGCTGCCCTGAAACGCGGCGGCGGAAAGGTACTGGTCGGGTTCCAGTACCGCTTTCATCCCACGCTGCGCAAAGCCAGGCAACTGCTCGCCGATGGCGCGATCGGCCGCCCGCTGGCAGCGCATGTTCATTTTGGCGAATATCTCCCCGCCTGGCATCCCTGGGAGGATTACCGGCAGAGCTACGCCGCCCGCGCTGATCTGGGCGGGGGTGTCATCCTGACCCAGTGCCATGCGCTCGATTACCTGCCCTGGCTGATCGGCAGCGTCGAATCGCTTTGGGCCTTCGTTGGAACGCTTGGCGGTCTGGGCGTGGACGTAGAGGATACGGCTGAGATAGGCCTACGCTTTACCAGCGGAGCCATCGGCAGCATTCACTTGAACATGATCCAACAGCCGCCCTGCCACCGCTGGGAAATTATTGGAACCGGCGGCACGTTGCTCTGGGATAATGCCACTGGCTTGTTACGCCGCTACCTGCCAGGAAAGAAGGATTGGGAAGATTATCCTGCCCCCGAAGGTTTCGAGCGCAACGTGATGTTCCTCGAGGAAATGCGCCATTTTATCCAGGTTGTACGCGGCGAGTCTGAGCCGCTCTGCACACTGGAAGACGGACTCCATGCCCTGCGTCTCGCACTGGCCGCGCTGCGCAGTGGACGCGAAATGACCATTCAGAAAGTTCGAGCGAGTGATAGATATGTCTGAAGAATACAATCATGGTAGCCCGAAGTCAGGCTACCATCAGAGATCGAGCTTATTTTTCCCAACCTTGGGAAGCATCCTCCGCCGCCTGCTTCGGGGGGGCTACGCCAGGATCGCAAGGAAATCCATTCGCGGCGAAGGGAACGTTTTCCAAGCGGAAGGCGCCACCCTTTCGGGCATCGAACTGGACATCATCGGCGAACGCAACCGCATCATCGTCGCGGAGGGCTGCGTGCTGAATAATGTAAAATTCCGTCTGCGCGGCTCGGACCACCTCATCGAGATCGGCAAGAATTGCCGGTTCAGCCGCGCGGGTTCCTTTTGGCTGGAGGACCATCACGGTGAGGTGCGGATCGGCCAGAACACGACCATGGTGGAAGTTTCCATTTCATTGGCTGAACCCCATTCCAAAGCGCTTATCGGAGAAGAGTGCATGTTTGCCAGTGATATCGAAATCCGCACTTCCGATGCGCATTCGGTCATTGACGCAGCCAGCGGCGAGCGGATCAACTTTGCCGAAGATGTTACAATCGGCAATCACGTCTGGATCGCCTCGCATTCCATTATCTTGAAAGGCGTGAACATCGGTGAAAACTCTGTAGTGGCTGCAGGAGCGGTCGTCACAAGCTCTTGCCCGCCTGGATCCATCCTGGCCGGTAATCCCGCCAGGGTCATCAAGACCGGGATTACGTGGATGAGAGAACGGATTATCGAGTGACCGAATGGAAAACATTTTCGAGAAATTCAACCTGAAAGGCCGCGTTGCCATCGTCACCGGCGGGGCGGGATTGCTGGGAAGCGAATTTTGCCGGACTTTGGCCGAGGCTGGCGCGGTCGTCGTCGTGGCGGACCTGGCAGCGGGTCCCGCGCGAAGCGTGGCCGAATCCCTCACCCATGCCATTCCCTTCCCGCTGAATGTCACCGACCCGGCCGCCTGCGCCGCGCTGGTCGAGATGACGTTGAAGGAATTCGGGCGGCTGGATGTGCTGGTCAACAGCGCCGCCCTCGACCCGAAGTTCGACGCCGAGGCGCTGGCAAAGGGCATCACCCCCGGCCGGTTCGAGGATTACCCGCTCGACCAGTGGAACGCGGCTCTCAACGTCAACCTGACCGGTATGTTCCTGGTCACGCAGGCGTGCGTCAAACCGATGCTCGAACAGGGCCGGCGCGGCAGCATCATCAACATCTGCTCGACCTACGGGCTGAACGGCCCCGACCAGCGCATTTACATCAAGAACGGCCGGCGGGTGGCGTTCAAGCCAGTCTATTACACGGTGACCAAAGCTGGTGTGCTGGGCTTCACCAAATATCTCGCCGCCTATTATGCCGGGACAGAGATCCGTGTAAATTCGTTGTCACCTGGCGGCGTGTTCAATGACCACGACGAAACCTTTGTCGCCAACTACTCTGCCAAGACCATCCTCGGCCGCATGGCGCGCAAGGACGAGATGAACGGCGCGCTGCTTTTCCTCGCCTCGGATGCTTCCTCGTACGTGACCGGCGGCAACCTGGTGGTGGATGGAGGCTGGACGGCTTGGTAGGGAAACAGGTAAACAAGTACACAGGTATACAGGTAAACAAGGCGGTGTATGTACTGTGTACGTGTTTACCTGTATACTTGTCTACATTTGCCTATGACTGAAACTCTCGCTCTCATTCCCGCTCGTGGAGGTTCCAAGGGGATCCCGCGCAAGAATATCCGCCCGTTTGCCGGCTACCCGCTGATCGCCTACAGCATCGCGGCCGGCTTGCAGGCTGAGGCGGTGACGCGCGTTATTGTCAGCACCGACGACGAGGAGACCACCGCCATCGCCCGCCGGTTTGGGGCAGAAGTTCCCTTCCTGCGCCCGGCAGAACTGGCACAGGATAATACCACTGACCTGCCTGTCTTCGAGCATGCCCTGAAATGGCTGGCCGAGAACGAAGGCTATAAACCGGATGTGATCGTGCAGTTGCGCCCGACCTCCCCCATCCGTCCGAGGGACTGTGTGGATAACGCCGTGAGGCTGCTTCTTGCACATCCCGAAGCTGACTGCGTGCGCGGCGTTGTACCAGCCGGGCAGAACCCCCACAAGATGTGGCGGCTGCCGGCCGGCGAGAACGCCCCGATGCAGAACCTGCTCGCTGTTCCTGGCATTGATGAGCCATACAACGCGCCACGCCAGAGCCTGCCGCCGGTCTACTGGCAGACCGGTCACGTTGACGCCATCCGCACGACTACCATCCTCGAAAAAGGCTCGATGAGTGGAAGGATTATTTATCCGCTTGTCTTGGACCCGCGCTACACGGTAGATCTGGATAACCTGTCCGATTGGGCGAAATATGAATGGCTGGTCTCGTTTGGCGGATTGGAGATGGTTTGGCCTGGCAAACCCCGCCGCCCGCTGCCGGAGGAGATCGAACTCATCGTGCTGGATTTCGATGGCGTGGTGACCGATAACCGCGTCTGGACGGATGAGACCGGGCGCGAGATGGTCGCCGCCAGCCGCAGTGACAGCATGCACATCCGCGCCCTGCGCGAGATGGGAATAGAGGTTATCATCCTATCATCGGAACCCAATCCGGTCGTCACGGCGCGGGCGAAGAAAATCGGCGTGGAGGCCGTGCAGAGCGTGGGCATCCGCGAAAAAGGCGAAGCCCTGAAAAAACTACTCGCCGAGCGAAAGGTGGACCCGGCTCACGTTGTCTACGTCGGCAACGATATCAACGACCTGCCCTGCTTCGAGATGGTTGGCTGGGCAGTGGCTGTTGCAGACGCATACCCCGAGGTGGCGCGGGCGGCCGATTTCGTCTTGAACAAGCGCGGCGGTCACGGCGCGGTGCGGGAGTTGTGTGAGTTAATTCTGAACAAGATCCGTAGTGGCGACTTTCGCGAAGCCCCTTTGGGGCAGTCGCTCTAGCGACCAAGCGCTTATCCGTATAACGGAACGCAAACTTCAGTCTACCCTGCATTGCGGACTAAAGTCCGCGTTCCAGCTTTAACGGAACGCAGACTTCAGTCTGCCCCGCACTACGGACCAAAGTCCGCGTTCCAGCTTTAACGGAATGCAGACTTCAGTCTGCCCTGCATTGCGGACTAAAGTCCGCGTTCCAGAGGTTTTCGGATAGACACTAAAGTTGTCACTACGAGGAATGGAGAAGAAAATGACTCGTAAAGTAAAAATTGGCAATCGCATGGTTGGCGACGGCCATCCGACCTACATTGTCGCCGAGATTGGCGTCAACCACAATGGCGACCTCGAAATCGCCAAACAGATGATTGACGCCGCCGTTCACGCGGGTGTGGAGGCGGTCAAGTTCCAGAAGCGCACGCCGGAACTTTCTACTCCAGATGAGCAAAAGAACCAAATGCGCGAGACGCCCTGGGGCTACATTACCTACCTCGAATATCGGCGCAAAGTCGAGTTCGGCGAGGCCGAATACCGCGAAATTGACCGGTACTGCAAGAAGCGCAATGTACCCTGGTTTGCATCTGTCTGGGATGAGCCCTCGGTGGACTTTCTCGAACGGTTCCACACACCAGCCTATAAAATCCCTTCCGCTGCGCTGACCGATCACAATTTGCTCCGTCACCTGCGCAAGACCCATAAGCCGCTCATCCTCTCGACCGGCATGTCCACCCTCGAGCAGATCAAGGTCGCTGTGGATGTGCTCGGCACGGAGGATCTGGTCATTACCCATGCCACCAGCACCTATCCCTGCGAGCCGGAGGAACTCAACCTGCGCATGATCGCGACCCTGCGCGAGACCTTCCCGTGCCCAATCGGCTACTCCGGCCACGAGGTGGGACTTGTCCCCTCGGCGGTGGCTGTCGCGCTGGGCGCGTGCCTGGTCGAGCGGCACATCACCCTCGACCGCGCCATGTGGGGCAGCGACCAGTCTGCCTCGGTCGAGCCAGGTGGTTTCGAGCGGCTGGTCAAGTATATCCGCGTCACCGAGTCCGCGCTGGGCGATGGCGAGAAGAAAGTTTACGAGAGCGAAATGTCTTCGCTCAACAGGCTTAGAAGAGTAAAGGGATAATCTTGGCAGGCAGGTTCTCTCCGGGAACGTTGGCAGACTACGGCCAACGAAAAATATCCCGCATGAAGGATGTTCTTCGCCTCGTCCGGCTGGCGCGACAGGTCTCCCGTCAGGCGCGACCCGATCCTGGCCAGAGACCGGTCGTCTTTTTCAACGCCTCCACGCGCTTGAGCGGCTTGAGCCTGAACGCGGCTTTCTCATTGGTCACATCCTGGGCAGTCCGGCTGGCAGGCGCGCCAGTGGTGCATTTCGTCTGCAACGTGGGCATGAGCCATTGCGTGCTCGGCACGAACCTGGATGACCTCACCCAGCCCCCGCCGTGCGGAATGTGCATCCGCCAATCGCGCTTCAACTACGCTCATGCTGGCGTGCAATGGTTCGCATTTCAGCGCGATGACAGGTTAGCCGAAGCGCTTGCGGGATTGAGCCTCGCTGATCTGATGAGCTTCCAGTTCCCAGTGACCGGTCACCAATCAGATACAGTTCACTCGTCACTCGTCACTCGTCACATACCTCTGGGCGCGCTGGTGCTGCCATCTATCCGCTGGCGGCTGCGGCTGCATAATCTTGTGGATGACGAACCGACGCGCTTTCTGTATCGTGAATACATCCTTTCTGCCTGGAATGCTGCCAGCGAATTCAATGCCCTATTAGAGCGCAACAACCCGCAAACTGTCGTCGTTTTTAACGGCCAGTTCTTCCCTGAGGCAACCGCGGCCTGGCTGGCGCGGCAGCGCGGCATCCGCGTGCTCACGCACGAGGTCGGCTTCCAACCGTTGAGCGGCTACTTCACCACCGGCGAGGCCACCATCTATCCCATCACCATCCCTGACGACTTCGAATTGAACGCGGAGCAAAATGCCCGTCTGGATGCCTACCTCGAAAAGCGATTCCAGGGCAAATTCAGCATGGCGGGCATCCGCTTCTGGCCGGAGATGAAGGGATTGAGCCAGGAATTTTTACAAAAGGCAGCCGGATTCGAGCAAATCGTGCCGGTCTTTACCAACGTTATCTTCGATACCAGCCAGCCGCATTCCAACGTGGTTTTCCCCACCATGTTTGCCTGGCTGGACCTGGTGCTGGAAGTCGCCAGAAAACATCCCGAAACGCTGTTTGTCATCCGCGCTCACCCGGACGAGGCGCGCCCCGGCAAGGCCAGCCGTGAGAGCGTGGCGGCCTGGATCGAACAGAGTCGGGCGACCGATTTGCCCAACGTGGTGTTCGTCCCGCCGGATGAATTCATAAGCTCATACGAATTGATCCAACGCGCAAAGTTCGTGATGATCTATAACTCGACTATCGGGTTGGAGGCTACGATCATGGGCACGTCAGTCCTGTGCGCCGGCAAGGCGCGCTTTACGCAGTATCCGACGGTCTTCTTTCCGCAGACGCAGGCGGAATTCCGCAGAACGTTCGAAAAGTTCCTTGCCGCACAGGAAGTGGCTGCGCCGTCGGAACATCGCCGGAACGCCCGGCGCTTCCTGTATTATCAGTTGTTCCGCTCCTCACTGCCTTTCGATGCCTGGCTGGAAGCGACCGAAACCCGCGGCTATGTGCGCTTCAGGAAGTTCGCCTGGCAATCGCTGCTGCCCGCTGCCTCGCCGACTGTCCGTGCGCTGCTGGATGGCATTTTGGGTGAGGGCGACTTTTTGTTGGAAGCACAGCCGGAGTCCAACGTCTCCCGACGTTGGTCATGAATAATCCGAAGTCTGGAGACTTCGGACTCCGTAGGTATTTTTGATGGAAACAATAACAAAAAACGTACAAAACCTTATCGCCGAAGCCCTGCAAGTCACTATTGATGAAATCCCACCCAATCTGGCCTTCGGCGGGATCAAGCAATGGGATTCGATGGGTCACATGGGCATCCTGCTGCTGCTCGAAGAACGCTTCGGCGTGCCTATCGACGCGGATGTGATCGCCACGCTGACCAGCATCCCAGCCATTTGCACCTATCTGGCAGAGCAGGAACCCGTTTTCTCGGAGAAAACGGGTTCCTGAAAGCCAAGGAGTAGAGAATGACGAACCAACTGAAAATCACCCCCGCGGCGACCATCCCCGAACACCTGACCGGCGAGGTGCAGTCCAAATTGGCTTATGTGGACGAGGCCATCCTGCGGGCGCGCGTCGCCGCGGACGGGATAACGCTCGAGTTGCGCGAGCCGGTTGAGGGTCCGCGCCGGGGCGAACTGGAGGGAAAAGTCCAGCGCGTGGTGACGATGATGGTGCAGGGCGCGTTCAGACCCAAGGTCCAAGTCCTCGAAGATTTCTCCAGCCGCCCCGTCCCCTGTTCCGCTGACCCGAACAGCGAACTGCTGGCGCGCGGCGAGATATTCCAGGAAGCCAGCGGGATTTACACGCTCGGCCCACTGGTGACGCGGCTGATTGCTTTCTTCGAGGGACAGTTCGTCAAACTGGCCGATTCCTTCGGCGCCGCGCCGTACCGCTTCCCGACCCTCATCCCGGCGCGCTATCTGGAGCGGGTCAATTACTTCCGCGCCTTTCCCCACTCGCTGACCTTCGTCACGCACCTGCGCGAAGACCTGGAGGCGATTGACGATTTTGCGCAGCACGCCGCCTGCGACGAGGGCGGCCTGAACATGCCGCGGGAGTCGTTCTCGCAAATCCAGACGCTGCTCTCGCCCGCTGTGTGCTACCACCTGTATTTCTCGCTGGCCGACAAACCGCTGCCCGGCGGCGGATTGGCGGCGACCGCGGTGGGCAACTGCTTCCGCTACGAATCCATCAACCTGGCCTCGCTGGAGCGGATGTGGAACTTCACCATGCGCGAGGTGATTTTTGTCGGGCCAAAGGATTTCGTCCTGCAAAACCGCGAGATCGGCCGTGAGCGGATGCGCGGCTTCTTCGAGGAGATTGGCCTGGCCTATCACGTGGAGAGCGCCAATGACCCGTTCTTCATCGGCGAGTTCAAGAAGCAGGCCGCCTTCCAGAGCGCGTTCCAGTTGAAGTTCGAGATCCGCGCCCGCCTGCCGTTCAAGGATGGCACGCTGGCGGTCGGCTCGTACAACTACCACCAGGATTTCTTTGGCCGCAGCCTGAACATCACCCTGCCGGATGGCTCCCCGGCGCACACCGGCTGCATCGCCTTCGGGCTGGAGCGCATGGCGTTCGCGTTCCTGGCGCAGTTTGGGCTGGATGCGGAGAGGTGGCCGGAGGTGGTGAGGAAGAGCGTGATGCGTGGTGCGTGATGCGTGATGATTGAGGAGTGATGGATGGTTGGCGATACCGCGCCGCCTTCCAGAAGTCATCAGTAGTCGCAAGTCAGGTATAATGCGAATGAAAGGAGTTCGAGATGACGAAACTTCTCGAGAAAGTGTTTGTCGAAGCATCCAAACTGCCTCAACAAGAGCAGGACGCGTTTGCTTCTTGGATGCTCGAAGAACTTGCTTCCGAGCGGCGCTGGGCCGAACTCTTTGCCAAATCCACTCACGCGCTCGAGCAGTTGGCAGATGAAGCGCTTGCTGAGTACCGAGCGGGACGAACCCAGGTGCTGGATCCGGACAATCTATGATCTCACATACTACAGGGCGGTTTCGTAAAGCATTGAAGCAATTACCGCAGCAAATCCAGCGCCAGGCCCGACAAGCATATAGACTCTTCAAACAAAACCCGTATCACCCGAGTTTGCATTTCAAGCAAGTTCATCCAACCAAACCAATCTACTCGGCGCGCATCAGCCTGGATTATCGCGCGGTTGGGATTCGTGAAGAAGATGTGGTGATCTGGTTTTGGATAGGTATCCATGGGGAGTATGAAAAGTTGATTGCTCAATTCTAACGGGGTGTTACACAACCGCGTAGATTACGCCATGTCCGAGAGCGATGTAATAGAAGTGACAGATGTTGAAGGTTAATCGTGAACAAGTTATTAGTGCATTAGAGTCCATCGGCCTGAAAAAGGGCGACGGCGTGATGGTGCACTCGGCGCTGCAATTCCTCGGACTTCCGGAAGGCGGCATGGAGATTTATTACGGCGCCATCTGCGCCGTGCTGGGCATCGGCGAAGGGATTGGCACGCTGGTCGTGCCGACCTTCAACTTTGGCTTTGCGCGCGGTGAACCGTTCGATCAGGCTGCCACTCCTGCCGAGGAGATGGGCGTCTTCCCCGAATATGTCCGTCAGCAGCCGGGTGTGCGCCGTTCGCCCCACCCGATGCAGTCCATCGCCGCGATTGGCCGTCACGCTGATGACTTGTGCGCGCGGGATACCTCCTCGGCCTTCGACCCCGGCTCGGCTTTCGAGCGCATGATCGTCCTGGATTTCAAACTGCTCCTACTCGGCGCGGACGTGCGCTTCACCTCGCTGGTGCATTACCCCGAACAGCGCGCGAAAGTCCCTTATCGTTATTGGAAAGAGTTTACCGGTCAGGTGCGATTGATTGGAAAGCCGCCAGAAGTCCGCACTAACCGCATGTTCGCCCGCGACCTGACCATAGACCCGGATGTCAACTGCGCGCCGGTGCGGGATTTGCTGCAAGCGCGGGGGCTGTGGTCGTCGGTGAGGCTCAATTACGGCAAAGTCGAAGCGTGCCGCTTCCGTGATTTCGTGGCTGCCGAGGAGGAACTGCTGGCGAAAGACCCCTGGGCGCTGGTGACGAACAGGCCAACCTAACCCCCGTTCCCCCTTCCCTTTACCCCCTTCGGGGGCGCTGCGCGGGGGAAGGGGGGCGAAGGGGGGATAGGTTTTACATTTTCTCGGCAGTCAAAATCCACTCGGCGTGGCAATCGTATGGCGGCGTCAGTTCTTCCATGAATTCCACGTGCCGCAGCCCGGTCACCTTCCAGCCCGCGCCGAACATGCCCAGGATCTCGCCCTTGCCGTAGAATCGCACCGGCCCGATACCGGTCAGCGTGCCGCCGGAGATGTCCACTGTCAGGCCATCCGGGCCGGGCTTGCCCGAAACGTGGCTGCTGTGACGGTCGCTGTACGGGTTGAAGAAGAACTTGCCGCCGGGCAGCAGCACGCGGCGCACCTCGGCAATCGTCTTTGCTGCATCGCTCGTCGTGGAGCAGGTCAGGGCGGCGCGGTCAATGACGAAGTCGAAAGTATCATCTTCGTAAGGCAGTTTGATGAAATCGGCGACGCGCAGATCGCCTTTCAGCCCCTCCTCGGCGAAGCGTTTCTGGGCGAACTCGATGGCGCTCGGACTGCCGTCAATGCCGAACACGGTGAAGCCCTCCCGCGCCGCGAACCACAGGTTGTTGCCCGCCCCGCAGCCAATTTCCAGGATTTTCGTCGCAGCGCGCGGCTTGGCGCGCGAATAATTGCGATAGATGAATTGCACCACATTGTCGAACGGATAGCGGTTCAGCGCCCGGCCTTCGCTGTAGATGCCTTCCCAGGTAGGGCCGACCGCCGAGGCCGGTTGTTTTTTATTGCTCATGAGAACTCTCCTCATTACCGGATTGTCATTGCGAGAAGCGAACGCTTCGACTGCGCTCAGCGCAGGCTCCGTGAGCGACGAAGCAATCCTCACGCGAGGAGATTGCTTCGCACAGTGCGCTCGCAATGACATAACGGCGGCAAGTATAACATCCAATCCGGTATAATGACACCGGACGGAGTCACGAAATGATTGATCCTCAACCTGACTGGAAAGCCCTGACCACTCAAGCCAATGACCTGCTGAGGCGACTCTTTCCCATCTGCCGCAGCATAACCGGGGCGGGCCTGCGCGCGACCCTGGGCTTGCTGCGAAAAACCTCGGACTTTTCCCTCACCGAAGTCCCCTCCGGCGCGGTCTGCTACGACTGGATCGTTCCCGATGAGTGGAACGTGCGCGACGCCTACGTCGCGGATGCCAAAGGCTGCCGCGTGATTGATTTTCAGGCCAACAACGTCCACCTCGTCAATTACAGCATCCCCTTTGATGGGATGCTGACCTTCGACGAACTCGCTCCGCACCTGCACACTCTTCCCGACCTGCCGAACGCCATTCCCTATCGCACGACCTATTACAACCGGACATGGGGCTTCTGCCTGGCGCACGAGCAATTCCAGACACTGGATAAGAAAGAAAAGTATCACGTTGTCGTGGATGCCACGCTTGCGCCGGGCAGCCTCACCTATGGCGAGACGCTGCTGCCCGGTAAATCAGGCCAGGAATATCTTATCTCTACTTATGTCTGCCACCCCTCGCTGGCCAACGACAACCTGTCCGGCGTGGTGCTGTGGACGCTGCTGTTGGCCGAACTGCGTAAAAGGGAACTGTATCATTCATATCGTTTTGTGATTGCCCCGGAGACCATCGGCGCGCTGGCCTACATCGCCCGCAACGAGGACGCCGTCAGAGCGCTGGCAGGCGGATTCGTCGCCACGACGGTTGCAGGTCCGGGATGCTTCGGCTACAAATCCACCTGGCGCGGCGACTCGGTCATTGATCGCGCCGTCCGCCTGACGTTCAAGGAACTCAGTCTCGATTATGTCGAATACCCCTTCGATGTCAACGGCAGCGACGAGCGCCAGTACTCCACGCCTGGGCTGCGCGTGCCGGTCGGGACGATCTGCAAAGACAAGTACTACGAGTATGCTTGCTACCACACCTCGTTGGACAATCTGGATTTCATCAGCGCCGGGAACTTGGTGGCGACGCTGAAGTTGTACCTGCTGGCGATCGAGAAACTGGAGCAGAATAGAACCTATCGCTCACTCAGCCCCATCGGTGAGCCGATGCTCGGCAAACGCGGACTGTATCCACAAACCGGCGGGGCCATCAAACAGAAGGCCGCGGATACCGCCACCGCACACAGCGAGCGCCGCTATGCGGCGGAGGCTGGCAATATTCTCTATGGCAATGAACTGGACGCCATCCGCTGGGTGCTCTTTTACGCTGACGGCGCGACGCCGCTGCTGGAGGTTGCCGAGCAGACCGGCCTGCCGATGAAGCAGTTGCACGAGGTGGCGGAGAAGTTAGCGGCGGCTGGATTGCTGGAGGAAGTTGGATGAGATGTTCCATTGTCATCCGCGCCTACAACGAGGAGCAACATATCGGGCGTTTGCTGGAAGGGATTTCTCACCAAACGCTCAAGGACGTGGAAGCCATCCTGGTTGATTCTGGCTCGACAGATGCAACTACTGCTATTGCCGCGCATTACGGGGCGAGGGTTGTTCGTATCCAGCCTGGGGAATTCACCTTTGGCTGTTCGCTGAACAAAGGCATCGCCGCAGCCTCCGGTGAGTTCATCGTAATCGCCAGCGCGCATGTCTACCCGGTCTATCCCGACTGGCTGGAGAGGCTGCTCGAACCTTTCGCAGACCCGCAGGTCGCCCTGACCTACGGCAAGCAGCGCGGGGACGAGGATTCCAAATTCTCCGAGCAGCAGATTTTTGCCCGCTGGTATCCCGACCAGTCGGACTTGCATCAGAGCCATTCCTTCTGCAACAACGCCAACGCCGCCATCCGAAGGTCGGTTTGGGAGAAACATCCTTACGATGAAACTCTGACCGGTTTGGAAGATCTGGCCTGGGCGAAGGAAGTGGGAAGTGCGAAGTGGGCAATTTCGTACGTTGCCGAGGCGGAGGTGGTTCATGTCCATGATGAGACGCCGCGCGGCGTGTACAATCGTTACCGGCGTGAGGCGATGGCCTTCAAGCAAATCTACCCCGAGGCGCATTTCAGCCTGTATGACTTCGTGCGCAACACATCTGCCAGCATCAGCTTCGATCTGCTCCACGCGGCCCGCGCCCGCGTCCTATGGCGAAGTTTTTCCAGCATCTTCTGGTTCCGCTCCACGCAGTTCTGGGGCACCTACCAGGGCTATCGTCAGTCCAGTTACTTGACCCCTGAATTGCGCCAGACCTTCTACTACCACGTTGGCTGGGAAAGGACGAAGCCGGAGCGGCGCGAGGTGGAGCCGATTAGGTATAATCAGGGTTGATGGCAAACTACAAACGAAAACGGCGGCATCCTTTGCGGGCGTGCCGGCTATGCAAATTCCACAAGTACATGGGCAATTCCGAGGCGGCCAAGAAGCCGCGCTATCGAAAAGTCCGTGAACGACAGAAGCAAGTTGCTTCTGTTTGAAAGGCTTTCCCTATGACTACTTCAGTTCTCGCCCAAGACCTTGAAACCGTCCGCGCGATTGTACTTGGGCATTTAAAGGGCTACCGCGCCAAAGTGTATCTGTTTGGTTCACAGGCGGCGGGCAAAATCCGCCCAACATCTGATATTGATGTTGCAGTATTGCCCCTTCAACCTCTGCCAGAGTTGACCTTTTTCAATATTCGCGAAGCGCTCGAAGAGAGTGACGTAGTCCGCAATGTGGATGTTGTCAATCTAACCGAAACTGACGAAACATTCCGCCAACGGGTAAGGAAAGAAGGTGTGTTATGGAAAGGGTAAAAGAGCGTCTGCAGGTGGCGCGTAAAGCGCTTATCACTTTGCAGGAATTGGCAAGTAAACCGAACTTCACCGTTCTCGAACGTGACGCGGCAATACAGCGATTTGAATATACATTCGAGGCTATCTGGAGGGCTGCACAAACCTTTTTGTTCACGATGGAAGGTGTTGCAGCGAACTCTCCAAAAAGCGCGGTTCGCTCCTCGTGGCAGGCGGGATTGCTGGACGAAATATCCTCCCAGGCTGCATTGCGCATGTGCGAGGCGAGAAACATGACTGTGCACACCTACAATGAAAAACTAGCCCAAGAAATCGCGAATCAAGTTCCAGATTTCGCTCGCCTGCTCGAAAAATGGCTCTCGTCCATGGAAGCACGATTTTCGTGACCCGCATCACCGCCCTCGTCCCCATGCGCCACCACAGCCAGCGCGTGCTGAAAGAAGGTGCAATATGGAAAAAGTGACCCAAAAGACCATATCTGCCTTTGCTCGCCGGATTGCCCAGCAGTTCAATCCCTACAAAATCATCCTGTTTGGCTCTTACGCCTATGGCAAGCCGACGGCAGATTCGGATGTGGATATGCTGGTCATCATGCCTTTCGAGGGCAAGAGCGCTTACAAGGCGACAGAGATTCTGCTTGCTACAGACCCGCGCTTTCCGATTGATCTGCTTGTCCGCACCCCTGAACAAATCAAGACCCGCGTCGAGTTGGGCGACTTTTTTCTTCGCGAGATAACTAACAAAGGCAAGGTGCTTTATGAAGCCGCTGACGCATGAATGGATAGAAAAAGCAGAAGGAGATTATCTTTCGGCTCAACGCGAATATCGGGCGCGAAAATTACCCAATTACAACGCCTCATGTTTTTTTTCACAGCAGTGCATCGAAAAATATATCAAAGCACGTTTGCAAGAGGCTGATATCGAGTTTGGCAAATCTCATGATTTGGTAGAACTGCTTGAATTGGTTGCGCCTGTTGAACCCATGTGGAATCCCTACCGTCCCACATTCCGCCCCATCTCGTCTTATGCAGTGAATTTCCGTTACCCTGGTGATAATGCCGACAAAGAGGAGGCGCGAGAGGCTATCAAGATTTGTCGCGAATTTCGCCGCGCCGCCCGCCAGAGTTTGGGATTGCCGGAATGACCCGCCTCGCTGCCCTCGTTCCCATGCGACATCACAGCCAGCGCGTGCCCGGCAAGAACTACCGTCCGCTGGCGGGCAAGCCGCTCTACCAGCACATCATCGCGACCCTGCTGGCCATGCCAGAAATCGCCGAGGTAGTCGTGGATACCGACTCCGAGCCGGTGATGGATGGATTACGCCGCGACTTCCCGCAGGTGCGCATCCTGCCGCGCCCGAAGCACCTGCGCGCCGACGCCGTCCCGATGAACGAGATTCTGCTGTATGACACCTCGCAGGTGGCGGCCGATTTCTACCTGCAAACCCACAGCACCAACCCGCTGCTTAAGTCCGCGACCATCTCGCGCGCCATCCAAACCTTTTTAGCGGATTATCCTGCCCACGACTCGCTCTTCTCGGT
>Ga0210030_1001489_pt1 | contig 16704 bp, 16 predicted proteins | sample CryGeymeta201523_FD_183986 | JGI IMG/M metagenome (GOLD analysis project Ga0210030, IMG submission 183986) | Groundwater microbial communities from Crystal Geyser aquifers in Utah, USA - Crystal Geyser metaG 2015-23 (SPAdes) (version 2) | ecosystem: Environmental > Aquatic > Deep subsurface >...
AGTTTTCTCGATTTTCTCCGCATCGGAAACAGCTTTTTCGGAAAAAACCAAACGATTTTGTTCACGATTAACTTCAATTACTTTTACCAGCAATTTTCTGCCTACCAAAGAATTGAGCTTTCCTTGCCAAACAGAACCGATCTGGCTTCCGGGAATAAAACCTTGTAAAGTGTACGGGGTATCAACAATCAAACCACCTTTATTAACTTCCCTTCCCTTAACTTCTACTTTTTCATTATTCTTCAACAGATTATCAAAATTCTCCCAGGCAAAACTTGAAGCTGCCTGGCGAAGAGAGAGTAAAATTTGCCCTTTTTCATTTTCAGCACTGCCAACATAAGCTTTAACTTTATCACCGGGTTTTAAACTTCTGATAAAATCTTTTTCTCGTTCAAATTCTTTACCCAAAACAACACCTTCAGTTTTTGCGCCGATATCAATAAAAATAGTTTTTGCCGCAATCTCCGTAACAACCCCGTCAACAATCTGCCCCCTCTTTAAACCACGAATTTTGTTTGTCTCCAAAACGAGAAGCTCTTCCATGGTAGTTGGTTCTTTGGCAACAGAAGTTTTAGGAGCTAGAAGTCCATCTGTTTTTGTCTTTTTAATTGATTCTTTTTTCTTCAATTTTCATTTCCACCTTTCGTTAGAAATCACGAATTAATCCGAAACCTTTTACATTGTACATTTTTCATTGTACATTGTAAATTTTGCGCAAGAGTCCCCCTTGCCCCGCCGTAGCTTTAGCGAAGGAGGGCGACCTCGATCTAATTCGTTGCGCAAGCAAAGAATCAATCCGCCAGCCGGCGGATTATTTTCGCTCCGGCTCAGCCGGACAGCTTGCTTGGCCATTTTGCGCATGAGTCCCCCGACCTCGATCTATTTTCGCAGTCCGTTTCCGGATTACTATCGTCGACGCTGGAGCGTTTTACGACTCTGTTCGGAATGGGAAGAGGTAGTTCCGCTCCGCTCCAGAGACCGAAGGGCTCCTGCGCAAAATTTTTATTTTCAAAATTATTCGTCGCAATCCCGCCAAGGCGGGGTTTGCTCTTTGAAAGGTGAAGAGAAAGTATGATATATACAATTACATTCGACCAAATTAGTACGGCTAAGCTTAAACCCTTACGGGCCTTACACCGGCCGCCTATCAACCTGGTAGTCTACCAGGGGTCTCTCTCCCCGCCAAAGGCGGGGAAACGATTTCTTATCTTGGGGTCAGTTTCCCACTTGAGATGCTTTCAGCGGTTATCTAATAGGAACATAGCTACCCAGCGGTGCTCTTGACAGAAACAACTGGCACACCAGCGGTTCCCTCCTCCAGGTCCTCTCGTACTGTGGAGGAATCCCCTCAAAAATCGAACGTATGCTCTGGATAGAGTCCGAACTGTCTTACGCATGTTTTTCCACAATTTCTTATGGCATGGACTATATCTTCACCCTAAGTCAAAGTCTTATAACTTAGGGGCTGACATATCTCCGATGTAACATCGGAGTCACCTTACTCCCATTGACTAAATGGGCCTAGGGATCAGTCTCTACGGGATTCAAGAGATCGTGAGATTCCAGAAATTCTTTAACTTGTTTCGAAGTATTAGTTCGCCTCTTTGAATAATTCAAAAATGCAAATTTATCAACCTCGCAGGACAATTCCATTAAAAGTTTAGCACCAATCTTTATTTTGTTTGGCAATTTCACTTCTCCCGGAATTTTTCTGATAATTTCTAGAGCGAGTTGAGCTTGCTTCTTTTTAAGTTTCAAATAAGGATAAAGTAAGGTTAAAATCTTTTTCACCGGTTCAAATCCAACGACTGTATATTCCACCATATCATCGTTTCGCTCCCGAATATAACCATATATCAACTTTTCCTTAATTTCCTCTAAAAAAGACCTGTATTGCAGTTTTTGATAGAAAACGATGCTTGCTCTTATCTGATAACCAAGAAGGTAATCCTTCCTGGATACCAACTGAAGCATAATACAACCATCTCCATCAAGAAAACCAGCAATATAGGCAAGCTCTTCTTTTTTCACCTCTTGACTTACCCTCGGGGTTACCCTTCTTAACCAGTTCTAATAATCAAAAGAGGGTTTCACCGATTTTAGTCAGATTTATTTTACTGCATTACTGCAGTAGAACGCAATGTAATTTACGTTCTGAACCCAGCTCGCGTACCGTTTTAATGGGCGAACAGTCCAACCCTTGGGGGCTTCTTCACCCCCAGGATACGGTGAGCCGACATCGAGGTGCCGAACCGCGCCGGCGCTGTGGACGCTCGGGCGCGACTAGCCTGTTATCCCCAGGGTAGCTTATATCCTTTAAGCTCCAACCACAACCACTGCGAGTTGGAGGATCACTAAGACCTACTTTCGTACCTGCTCGACTTGTCAGTCTCGCAGTCAAGCACCCTTATGCCTTTATACAAAACACCCGATTTCCATCCGGGTTTAGGGTACCTTTGTAAACTTGTGTTACTCTTTAGCAAGTGACTGCCCCAGTCAAACTGCCCACCTGACACTGTTCCCTCCGGCGTCTCCAGCCGGATTGGGTTAGATCTGAAAACAAAGAAAGAGAGGTGTTTCATTGGCGCTTTCGCTCCCTCCTACGCTAAACAATCAATCGTTTCATTTCAATATCAAGCTACAGTAAAGCTCCATGGGGTCTTTTTGTCCTAGAGCATATAGGCCGCATCTTCACAGCCATTTCAATTTCACCGAGTGAAGGTTCGAGACAGTTGCCAAGTGGTTAGGCCTTTCGTGCGGGTCTGAACTCACCAGACGAGGGACTTCGCTTATTATTCTTAACTGCATGTCGCCATGCAGATGGGACTATATCTTCCCCGATGTCACATCGGGATCTGACGTGTAGTCTCTGAGGATTGTCCGACGTAACGTCGGACTCTTTCCTGCTGATTGACCCCACCGGAAGATTTATCACCTTGCGGTATCTCCGGATACACGGGTTATTCCAGCATATAGTCAGATTTTACTATGGCAGCAATCCACCATAGGACGGTTCATTTATGTTATTCACCTTTCAGTAAATTCTCCCTGCGGAGCTTCATATCGCTATGAAGATCGGACTATATCATTCCCGATGTTACATCGGGATTCGGCGTATAGTCTCTGAGGATTCCGTCAGCTTACTATAAAATATCTTTAATCGAATATTTTCTTTTTCTCCCTTTTCCTAAATTAAGTCTTTCTCTCAAAACAAGAATTTCTTCTAATGAGTCTAATTTTTTGTGTTTTCCTTCTTGTACCAATCTAGCAATTTTTTTAAAAATACCAAAATTGACAATTTTTGTATTTGAGATAAAACCAATTTTAGAAAAATATGGAATAACTTTCTGGTTTATGTCTTGGATAGAAGTTACTTCAAATAAATGAAGTCCATCTCTTTTTCTTGTTTTAATAATTCCGCAATTAAAAGTCTTTCTTAAAATCTCAAGAACAGTAATATCTTTCTGCGAAACATTAAAAGAAAGCACAACCTGCCATTTAATTTTATAATCAGGTTTCTTTCTTAAAGAAACATTAAAACTTCCTTCTCCATCAACAAAACCAGCTAAATAGTAAGATAATCGGTCTTTCCTGCTGATTTTCTGCTCTGGGCGTTTTTTCACTGCTTTTATCATAACAAATAAAAACGAGTAACGCCAGATACTACAATCGTTCGTCCCGATTTGCGTCGGGTACGACGATACAGACCTTCCAGCAAATAGCCGAATTTTACAACTACAATCCGTCTTGTTTATAGTTACCGCCGCCGTTCACCTGGGCTTAGCCCCCAAACTCACCGTGCAAAGCACGGGTCATCCAAGGGTTTGACCTACAGGCACTGGGCAGGCTTCAGCTTCTATATTTCCCCTTACGGGTTTGCAGAAACCTGTGTTTTAGTTAAACAGTCCCTTGGCAATCTTTTGTTGTAACCCTCCGAATCGGAGGGCAGGACATCTTGCATAGCTTACGTCCAGATTTTTTGCCGAGTTCCTTGAACCTCCTTCTCTCGCTCGCCTTAGTCTACTCGACCAACCCACCTGTGTCGGTTTGCGGTACGGGAAAAAAATAGTCTCCCTGCGAATCTTTTCTTGGAAGCAGAAAATTATCGAATTGTCTTGCCAGAGGCAAAACTTTTCCACACCTTAATTAAACGTTTCAATGGATTTTCCAATCAAAACTACTTTGGTGTTTAAATCAAGCATCTTCATCGCTTGACTCGATTATTCCCGCTTCGTCAATCCCCAGGTAATAAGAACCTGCAAACTTGCGTTCGCAGACCCTTGTTTTCGCTTGCGCAAAAATAACGTCTATTTCTTTGTACAGAAATATCAATCTGTTGTCCATCGGCTACTCCGCCTGTTGGCGGACTTACCTTAGGCCCCGACTCACCCCACATCGACGACCGTTGTGTGGGAAACCTTGGGTATTCGGCGTCAGGCATTCTCAGCCTGATTTCGTTACTCATTCCGGCATTCTCACTTCCATTAACTCCAGTCCGATTTACATCGTAACCTTCTCTGTTAATGGGACGCTCCCCTACCATAACTCGAGACTAAACTTTGTTTACGAAGATCTGTGTAAATCCGCTCGTAATCCGCGTAAATCAAAGCCTTGATTTGCACAGATTTGAAACGGATTTTCGCGGATACTTTATGAACAAAGTATAGCCCCGAGCTATCTTGAATTTCGGCGTTTAGCTTAATTCTCTATCATCTACGGCGCTAAATTCCATCTTCCAGTGAGCTGTTACGCTTTCTTTAAAGGATGGCTGCTTCTGAGCCAACCTCCTGGGTGTCTCTGGAATCTAACTTCCTTTAACTTAGCTAAAACTTAGAGGCCTTAATTGCAAGTCTGGGCTGTTTCCCTCTCGACTGGTCAGCTTAGACCGATCAGTCTGACTCCTCACGTTAAATTTCCTGGCATTCTGAGTTTGGTTAGACAAGAAATCTTGCGACTCCTTGTCCATTCAGTATCTTTACCTCCAGGAAATCATCACGGAAGGCTATACCTATATATATTTCGGGGAGAGCCAGCTATCTCCAGGCTCGATAGGCATATTACCTCTAATCTCAAGTCATCTCATGTCATTGCAACGACAACGAGTTCGGGCCTCCTTCGGCATTTCTGCCGAACTCACCCTGCTCAAGATTAGCTCGCCTGGGTTCGGGTCCCCCGCCGTTTCTAATAAACGCGCTAACGAAGTCAAGCTTCGCTTATTCACACTCGGTTTCCCTTCGCCTACCCACGTCAGACGTGGTTAAACAAAAGAAACAACGGGGACTCGCCGGATCATTCTTCAATAGGCACGACGTCATCCCGCCAAAGGCGGGACTCCGTCTGCTTGACAGCTAACAGTTTCAGTTTCTATTTCACTGGGTGTCTCACCCTTCTTTTCACCTTTCCCTCACGGTACTAGTTCACTATCGGTCACAAGGAGTATTTAGCCTTGGAGAGTGGCCTCCCCGGATTCCCGCAAGGTACTTACCCCGCGGTACTTGGGATATTCGCTCGAGGTGCTTTTAGTTTCGCTTACAAGACTTTCACTTTCTTTGGTCGCTCATTCCAGAGCATTCTGCTACTGCAAGCACTCCCTTATAGCGTCCCGCAACCCCCGCCAAATTGACGGGTTTAGGCTGTTCCGCTTTCGCTCGCTGCTACTTACGGAATCTCTTTGATTTCTTTTCCTCTGGGTACTTGGATGTTTCGGTTCCCCAGGTTACCCCCTCATCAAGCAAAGCTTGACGAAGTACTCGCACTTTCGTACGAGCGAGTTTCCTCATTCGGAAACCGCCGGATCACAGGTTTTTGGCACCTACCCGACGAGTATCGCCGCCATATGCGTCCTTCCTCGGCTCCTTGTACCAAGGCATCCACCGTTAGCTTTATTTTGTAATTTGTTTCTTCCGCTGAACAAGCACCCCCACCATAGGGCGGGGAAGCTCGTTAGGCGGCCTACATCAATTTTCTCTTCACTTTTCAAAGAGCAAATTTTACTCTGTAAAATTTGCTCTGCACCTGCCAGCAAACGCTCCTTGAGCCGTGCCTCAAATGAGGCTAAGGCGAAAGGTAAGTTGCGGCGGGAAGGAGCACTCCGCCGAAGGCGGAGCCTTTCCTTTCCAAAGGTGCAGTATTTTACAAAGTACTTCCTTACTTTTAGTAAGGGTGGACCCGGGCGGTACTGACCCGCCTACCTTCTCATTGCAAATGAGACATTCTACCGTTGAACTACAGGCCCGCAAATTAAAAAGAACAAAAAAACTGGCCGGAGCCAGTTTCTATTTTTGCCTCGAGAAGCTATCTATCCTTTCCCACGACAAAAGGGCCTTGGGCTTATTTGAAATAATTGCTTGCTTCTCATGAATAGTTTTCTGGCTTTCGCCAAGTCAGACTTGGCTTTCGGAAACTGCCTGAATTATAGCCGAACAACACCCTCCTGTCAATCAGCAAAAAACCTTTAATCGGATAAGAAAATACTCTCTTTTCGCAAATTGCCACCCTCATTCCAAGCCTCCAAAAACTTCGGTGACTGGAGATTCCGCTCACTGGCAATTGCCCCAACAATGGTTGTTTTTAACCCGCCCAGTTCATAAGAAGAGGAAAAATGCAAATGTCCGGCAAAAACTTCTTTAACTTGGTTTTTAACAAGAAGATTTATTAATTCTGCTGCCTCGCTAGCCACCAAAGGACTCTCTTCACCCATTACATGCAAAGAATTAGGGTGGTTAAGCGGAATATGCATAAAAACCAAGCAATAAACCTTAAGGCATTCTTCTGTCTCTTTTTTCAACCAGTCCATTTGGGTTTCTTCCTCGTCAACTTTGAACTTTGAACTTTGAACTTTGAACTGATTTATTCCCCCAACCGCATCTCCATTGTTTATCAAAATAAACTTTGCCCCATCTTCCCTAAAACTCTCGAAGCTCTCTCCAAAAACCTCTTCCCATACATCTCTTTTATATTTTCTTCCCCACCAAACATCGTGGTTCCCGGGAATAACATAATATCTCAGCCCACTTTCCTCCAAAATCTTTTTTGCCTCTAAAAGTTCGTTTTTTGTCCCAATCGTTGTCAAATCTCCGGTGATTATCACAAATCCTTTACCCGCCGTAGTCCCGCCGACTGGCGGGACGAAGGAGGGCCCAATCTCCATATCTGTCTTTGCTTTTTCCAAAGCCTTCTGAAAATTCTCCCAATCACTGTGAACATCGCTCATTACCGCAAACCTAGACGGTTTCTCCCCCTTATAATTTTTTTTCTCAACTTCCCCTGCCCCTTCAAAGCCCCGCCACAGCGGGGCAAAGTGAGGCCCGACCTCCCTAATCCCCCAAATAATCCCAACCGTCAAAAGTAAAATCAAAACTCTCTTTAAAAACTTCATGAAGCAATTGTAGCAAAAAGGAGAGGAAGGACTAGAAGGAAAACGGAAAATATGCTAAAATTTTGGGAATCCGGGCAAGTGGCTCCCCACAAGAGCTCGCTTTTCGCAAGGTTTACATCCTTGCCTCAAAGTGTCGCTCAGCGGGGCAGGCAGCGGTAGAGCGATTCTTTGGAAAATTCGGACGATTAGCTCAGTTGGTTAGAGCGCGTCTCTGATAAAGACGAGGTCAATGGTTCGACTCCATTATCGTCCACATTTGAGGATTTTCGCAGGAATTGGAATCCCGCAGAAGGGGCGGGACGAAGGAAAAGACCTCTGCGAAGCCCTTTTTAAACTGGCAAAAAAGCTGCCGGAGAAAAAGGATAATAAAGTGGCCGAAAAACGCAAAAATTTAAAAGTACAAAATCTTAAATGGCGCATCGAGTGGACTCAGTTCGGATGACTCCTCACTGCCTCGGTGCGCCATTAAAAAAGTCATCCGACAAAAACTGAGTCCACTTCTAAATATACACTCTTTCTCAGATAAATAAAATGGTATACGACAATTTAAAACTTCCTTTGAAAGATAAATAGTGATATAAGTGATTGTAATGATGCTTAGTTGAAATTTAAAACAAATAATATTAGACGAAATGTTAAACATAGAAAATATTATTTCTAAATTTATTTTTTACTTTATAAATTACTCGAATATAGAGAGATTAAATAGTGAATTACGGAATATTAAAAAGTTAGATAAAGAAACTAAAGTAACTATAATGATATCGGCATACAACGAAGGAAATGTTCTCAGACCCGAAAAATCTAACCTTTATCATACTCTTTCCCTGCTATAATCTCAAAAAGATTTTGGTGGGAAATTGCTTTCCGAAGATTTATTTGAGGTGTTAATTATTGATAACGCTTCTACTGATAATACAAGTAAAATACCCTCTATTTTTCTGAAAAAATACCCGAAATTTAAATTATTATTATCACAAGAAGATAAAAAGGGGGTTGAGTACGTAAAGAAATATGGATTTGATCTTGCCGTCTATCGTTTTTTTGAGAGTTACAAGGAATCACTTCTGAAAAAAAGAATTCCTGAATACATAATAGCTTCTATAGATGCCGATACTGAGAAAATCGATCGATATTGGTTAGCCAAGATTATTAAAAAAGCCCATTCGAAGGACGCTAACTGTTATGGGGGCGAAACGAGATTTCCAATAAGAATAAGGAGGGGTTTTCCTAAGGCTATTAGTTTGCTAGATGAATATATTTCCCTTTCCAAGCATGGGGGAGATATGTATTTGGGAAACAAAGTAGTTAGTCTTGGGGGTTTATCAAAACTCTTGATAGTTATGTTATATTCTCTCCACGTAGATTTTTACAAAACCCGTTAGCTTTTGTCTCCGGTTTCTCCTATAGGCATGGACTAACAGATATTAGAACAGATGTGGACGCTAGAGATTTAAACCTTGAGGAATTTAGAAAAGCTCAAAATTATAGAAGGAGAGAATTGATAAGAACTCAAATTATTCTTCAATCTATTTTGAAACCTAATGTGGTTTTAAACAATAAAAACGAAGATTTCTTTAATTTACTATTCATAAGTGGCAAGAATTTTCAGAAATTTAAAGCCGATTTACTAGATTTGCTTGGTAATCCTGTTTTGCAATCGGTGGATGTTCTGATGGAAAAGTATTCAGGTTTATTATGGAATTCAATCTTCAAAAGACATTCTATCCAGCGTTTCAAAAGAAAAGTTTCTGTCTAATAAAATAGAAATTATTATGGGCAAGGCTAAAAAAGTCTGTTTGGGTCGATCTTTAAGTTCCCACTCTCTCTGGCTTCCATCGTGAAATAAAATTATAGAGCCAAGACGAACATTTTCTTCGACATTTTTAATGATATCATTTTTACTAGAATTCCAATCTCTAGAATATACGTCGAGGTCTTATAAATCTTGGTTTGATTCCAATAACTTTTTCTATTACCTTCTCGGCTTTTCCAAAGTCTCCTTTTCCATATTGTGGGTGGGAATACGAATGATTACCTATCAAATGCCCTTCTCGAAAAATATTCATCACTACATGTGGCCATCTTTTGGCCCATCTCCCAATCAAAAAGAAATTGGCCTTTATTTTATGCTTATTCAGAAGGTCTAAAAATTTCCTTGTCCAGTAGGGATTAGGTCCATCATCAAAAGTTAATGCGATTTCGCTTTTGTTTCTTGTTGCATGGTTATAGCTTTTCATAAATTATTAATTCCAAATATCTTAATAGCACTTTTTAGAGCAATCTCCATTATTGAGCCAATCCTTAATTTGTCTTGGTTATATTGGTAAATTTTTTTTAACTTGTTATTTTCTCTTTTCCATAGGATCAACCTTCCATTATTGGAATCAGCTACGATCACATCCCTTTCCTGTGTAAAAATCGCATCTTGCACCCAATCAAAATCAGAACTAATTTGTTTTTGTATTTTGAAATTTTTATCTAAAATAAATACTCTATTTCCTTTTGTATCACTTACAAGATATTCATTATTGCTCGATTTAATTCCGTGGGGATTTTTTAATCCTGACAACAAAATCGTGGCTCTGTTTGTTCGCTTGTCGATTTCAACTAAGCTGCCTTGATGGAAAAACACGGCAAATATTTTGTCTCTACTCTTCTGTAAAATACTGTTTAGGTGAGTAGTGTGCAGAGGCGTGCTAAATTCAACTCCTTGAAGTTTTTTACTATAGTCTAAAGTTCTTATTTCTCCATTTTTCGATATGGGAAAACCGTTCTCGGGGGCAAACCAATGCCATAAATTCTCTCTCGGTCTTTCGGGATCTACCTCAAGTATCGCGTCAACTCCCGTACTTGCAACTAATAAAGTATTCCTTGAGGTAAGTGAGATTCCGTGAATACAATTAAAAAGGTTATTGTTGAGCTCTCTAACAACTTGGCCATTTCTTATTTCATAAATCCAGTGATCACTTCCTGTAAACAATGAATCTCTATTCTCAGACAGACAAATTCCCATTGGTGTCCTAACATTAACATAGGCAATTTCAGAACCTTTATTGTTTTCATTTAACTTTAATAATACTACTCTCCCGCCCAAGACGGCGCTAGTAATTTTTTCAGTTTCTTTTTGGCTTCTTCCTATTACAATATCCTTAATTAACTCTTTCTTCCAAGCTTTTTTTATTTTTCTGAGATATTTCGGATTTGTTATATTAAAAGCCAATATTAAAAACTTATCTTTCGAATAGCTCATTGAAGACTATTATACCTGAACGTCAATAATTAGCCATTTTAATTATTGATGTGGAAAATATAGAGGAAAAATGTTACAATTTCCCATACGAAATTGAATTTATTTGTCATTAGAAATATTATGAAAGAGATGGAACCAAGAACTAAACAGTTATTGATTCAGTTGGAGCAAAGGTTACTTACAGAACATCGAGACCTATCAGCATTATCTGCAGAAGAGCAATTTAGAATAATAGCAGATAAAGTAGCTGATCACCCTGAGGCCATCACTCCTGTTCCACAACAAGGTAATAACGAACTATTGCAAAAACTAAAACGAGCTAAAGAGAGAGGAGGGCTATTAACTGTAAAATTTGGCATTGATCCAACTGGACCAGAAATGCACCTTGGTCATGCGGTACCGATTTTAATGTTAAGGCGTTTTCAACAAATGGGATACAAAATTCAATTCGTTGTCGGTGACTTTACAGCTAGAATAGGTGATCCTAGTGGTAGGTTAACAGGGCGGCCTATCTTAACAGAGCAACAGATTCGAGAAAATATGAGAAACTACTTTGAAGAAGCAGGATTAATTTTAGATTTAAATAAAAAAGGCAGAACAGAAACTTTTTATAATTCGGAGTGGTTAGGCGAGATGAGAATGCAAGACTGGCTTCCTTTACTTCAGAGAGTAAGCGCCAGCCAAATGTTTCAACGCGAGGATTTTCAAAAAAGATTAGAAGGTGGCAGTTCAATAAGTATGGCAGAGCTTATGTACGCTTTGTTTATGGCTTATGACTCTGTAGCGCTAAAGCCTGATATAGAAATTGGAGGAATAGACCAATTCTTAAATCTTTATTGGTGTCGAGAGTTAATGAGATTTGAAGGAATGAAAAGCGAGATCTTTATTGTTACAAACCTGCTTGCCGGTACGAGCGGAGAAACTGATTCCGAAGGAAGATTTATAAAGATGGGTAAAAGTAAAAAAAATTATATATCTGTAACGGAGAACCCTAGGGAAATGTATGGAAAAGTGATGTCTATCCCCGATGAAGTAATGTGGATATGGTTCAGAGAGTTAACTGAGATTTCCTCTGAAGAATTAAAAGAGCTAAAAACAGAGGTTGAAAAAGGAGAGATACATCCAATGGACGCAAAAAGAATGTTGGCAAGAGTTGTTGTCGGCACGTTCAACCATTACGATAGAAACACAATAGAAAAAGCAGAACGAGCCTTTAATCAGATGTTTGGTAAGGCTAAACAGCTAATTCCTGAAGATATAAAAGTGATTACTGTTACTGGCGGATCAAGGCTGGTTGATATCTTAAGTAAAGCAACAGGAGAATCAAAAAGCAATTTAAAAAGAATGTTAGCTTCAAGCAGAAGGGGTGGAATTAGGATTTTGGTTGAAAACGAGTATATCCCTTTAACAATGGAAGAATTAAGTAATAAAACAGTAGAAGGTGAACTAATCATAAAAGTGGGTAAAAGAAGATACTACAGAATCCAAACTGCCTTTTAATCAATTTGTAGCCATAATCTTAATGCCAGATATTGTTTTTGACGAAAATTACTATAAAAAAATAATCAAGGAGTTTGGATATAATCCTTTACGATTCGAAAAAATAAACTTCAATTTGGGGAAAATAGACAAGAAGGAACTTCGAGCTCGATGGATCTGCCACAGTGAAGGCAACAAATTTTCTGAATCCTTAAAGCAGGGCAAGCATGTGATAGTGACAACAGGTATAGGATTATCTGCTCCACCTCATGTTGGCACTTTGGCACAAATTGTAAATGCTATATTTCTTCAGGGAAACGGAATCCCGGTTCAAATGGTACTCGGAGATTTAGATGCTTACAACGGCAAAAATATTTCTTTACAAGTTACGAGAGATTTGGCAAAAAAATATAGAGAGTTCATTTTGAGACTTGGTTTCAAAATTGGAAATGGTTCAATTTTAAGGGATCAATATAACGACCTTTGTGTATTACGAACGATGTATCTTTGCGGTAAATATATGAATGATTCGGATTTTGAATGGACAGAAGAAGATCTACACAAATTTTATGTGTCAAAAGGACGAGTGGATAAAGATATGACTTTTAGAAGAAAATTGTCTCTTGCTTTAATGACCGCCGACTTTATCTATTTATTTCTTTCTGATAGATTTGAGGCGGTGCTAGTAATGCTGGGGATAGATGAACACAAGTATGTATTGTTTTCGCAAGAGGTTTTAGAAAGAATGAAAAAAGATAATATGATTAAGAGGGGTGATCTGGCCGCGATTTATTCACATATGAATAAGGGGTTCAATAATTACCCCAAAATGTCGAAGAGTTTTCCCGACTCTTCGATTAATCCTGAGATGAGCCCCGCTCAAATTGTTCATAGAATTGTATATGAAGAAGGTGAATATAAGAAAGCCAATGAAAGTCCAGTCTATCAAATGATGTCTTCGGTTGGAAATTTCAGCCTTAAAGATCTTACAAAAAGATATCTTGCTTGTGAGGCCAAAAGTGAATTGTGGGTCAAATACAAGAAAGCGTACGCCGAAATGTTAGTTTCGATTTTCAAAAAATGGCAAGAGATATAAAATTTGTTCCATCTATACGAACAGGAAACTATTTACACGAAGCTATCTATCGTATTAATGTTGGTTATAATTTAACAGAAGAAATCGCTTTCTCTTCGTTTCGTGAAGCCTTGTTGTTGAAAAATCCAGAAGAAAGAGGAATTTTTATGGGAATTTTGTTAAATAGTGTCATGGCAAGAGGACCCTCAATAGAAGAAGCTGTCGGTTTTATTCGAGCAGCTTTTTTATTCGACAATTTTGACCCTACAAAATTGGATGGACTCAAACTAAAGGGGAAAGTGATAGGTATAGGTGGAAGCGGTAAAAAAGGAATAAAGAGTATGAATATTTCTTCAGTAGCCGCAATAGTCGCCTCTTCGTTGGGTATAAATATTGCTAAACCCTGTTCAGACTCAACCTCCTCTTTAACTGGTTCTGCTGATTTTATAGAAAATCTAGGAGCAAACATCAACATTAATGCCAAAGAAATGACTGCAATTCTTAAAGAAACAGGCCTAGGGTTTTTTAAAATAGAAAGCCAAATACCTAGATTCAACTCACTATATGGAGGAAAATTTTACGCACCTCATATCCTTAGCCTGGGACTTGCAGGAATGATTCTTCCTTTTAAACCAGATTCCATGCTCTATGGGCTTGCCCATCCCAGTGTAGAACTATCCGCTAAAGTTTTCCGAAGATTTGGATATAAAAATGTCATGGTGGTTACAACCACAGACGATGGTGTCCATTTCCTTGATGAATTTGGTACTTTCGGTACTACATCAATCATTGGTATAAGAGATGGTAAATTAGGAAAACTGGTTAGTATACAAACCTCCGATATTCTGAATTTCCCTAATTATACCAGGGAGTCAATTAAGCCAGGATTTAATAAAGAGGATAACATTCGTTTAGCAGTTCAAGTTTTAAGCGGTAAAGGAGAGGCCGCCAGAGAAGATATCGTATGCATTAACGCCGCGACTCTACTTTACCTGGCGGGCAAAGCCGAAGATTTAAAAGAAGGTTATATTTATGCAAAACAGGCAATAAAAAAGGGTTACCCAATTGAAAAACTCAAAGATTTTATAAGGGCAACATCTGGCAATATAAAATTTTTGGATAAATATTTATAAATTACACCATGTTAATGAAAGCAATTCTTGTATCTAATAAATCCATAAAATTAATAACTACAGAAACACCCACGATAAAGAGTGAAAATGAGGTTTTAATTGAAGTAAAAGCAGTAGGATTATGCGGTAGTGATATACATAGAATAAGAAAAATCCAAGAAAATTCTATTAGCAATTTTACTATATTGGGTCATGAAATTGCTGGCAAAGTTGTAGAAACCGGTAAAAGGGTTAAAAGTTTTTCAAGAGGAGATCGCGTAGTTGTAGAACCACTTATAAGTTGTTCCAAATGTTACTATTGCAAATCAGGTAATTACCAACTTTGCACTAAGCTAAAATCTCTTGGTAAAGATCTGAATGGAGGTTTTGCTGAATATGTAATTGTACCTGCGTGTAAAGCTTTCAAATTAGAAAAGAAAACTAGTTACGAAGAAGGTGTACTTTTTGATCCTCTTGCTGTATGTATACATGCTTTCAATCTAGCTGAGGGAATAAAAGATCACAAAGTAGCAATAATAGGAGACGGAACAATAGGAAGAATATGTCTACAACTGGCTGAATACTATCAGGTGCAAAACGTAACCATAATTGGCAAACATATTAAAAAAAGAGACTTTACTTCCAAGAAAATACACGTTATCAATTTCAATCGAGCAAACAAACTCAATAATCTCAAAGATTATTTTGACGTGGTTTTTGAGTCCGTAGGCAGGAAACAGAGTGAAACCCTTAATTTAGCTATAGATTTAGTAAAACCTAAAGGGAAAATTATTGTCCTGGGAGTTTTCCCCGAAAACTATAAAGCTAATTTAAGTGTTCGGAAATTATTTATTAAAGAAGGCGAAATAATAGGGTCGAACTCGTATGGATGTTATAAAGGAAAAAAAGAAGTTCTTGAAGCACTTGAGATTTTAAACAAAAATGTTTTGAATCTAAAACAATTAATAACACATACGCTACCATTAAGCCAATTTGAGAAGGGAATCAAGCTTTTTGAAAATAAAGAAACGTCAAAAGCAATAAAGATAGTGTTTCTTCCATAGCTTTTATGCTTAACTTTATTAAACCGGCATATAGAAAAATATTTAAGAACAAAAGGTTAATCCTGTTTGATATGGATGGAACAGTTACTAGGACTGAGGTTCTTAATTATCGTATATATAAAAACGCGATTAATAGAGCGCTAAATATTAAACTTACCTTGACAGACTGGAACAAATCTTTTTCTGGTACAACACCAAACGAATCATTAACAAAATATTTGGAGAAATGCGGTATTTTATTAACTAACACTCTTCTGAAAAATTTAATGGAAGAGATTCATGTTTCAAAGAAAAAGCAGTTAGAAAATATAAGTAACATAGAAGTTGTTAATGGATTTATTGAATTTGCAAAAAAACTAAGGAAAGAAAATTTTAGGATAGGATTGGTAACCTCTACAACAAAAGTTTTTGTCAAAATTATTTTTTCTAAAAGTGGTATAAATCATTATTTTGACCAAGTAGTAACCAGAGAAGATTGTAATATCAGTAAACCAAATCCAGCTATATATCTCCACGCAATGAAAATTTTCGGAGTAGACCCAAAATATACAATTATTTTTGAAGACTCCTCCTCGGGTTTAATGGCCGCAATAAAAAGTGGAGCTACTGTAATTCAGATTAATGGACAATTAAACAAATTAAACGGAGTTTCTTGCCATGGTAAAAATTATTTAGACATCCTGAACTAGTTTTATGGCGGCTCCGCCGCCCCCGCCCCTTTGAAAGCACCCAGTCAAAAAAGGAGGGAACGCGACAGATAACCATTCGAGTTACCACAGCCTTTAACGAGCGTTCCCGACTAACGCGAGCCCCGCTTGATTATCCTTAAAAGGGAAAGAAAACGCGGGGCGAGCCCTTCGAGAATTCTCGCGAGGGTTCTAAAATTTTTATTCCTTTTGCGTGAACCCGAGCCCTTAATAGCAGAAAGGGGTACAAATAAAGAAGGCGGGGGCGAAAAGCGGATCACCCCGCCGCAACGAGCTACGAAACGAAAAACAGAAAACGATAAGCCGAGCGCGGCCGAAGGCTTTCGTCTCGCGCGAAGGCGAGGAAGGGATTGTACAGCGATTTTAGAAAAGATAGCCATTGGCGAGCCGCCCCCTAGGGCGGCCTGCGAGCGAGGACGGGGTCGCCGCCAACAATTTCTATCGGGTGGGTGGGTTGCTATGGAATTAGGATTTTGTTAAAATTAAGGAGGTTAAAAACGAAAAACGTTCTTTCGTTTTACGCGGCCGCCGAAAACAATTTATTTATATTTATAATCGAAAGCGCGAACCCCGCATAGCGGGATAAACTCCGCGAGCGCAACAATTAAGCGAGCCCCGAGCAAAGTCGAGGGGCGA
>Ga0210030_1001496_pt1 | contig 16653 bp, 12 predicted proteins | sample CryGeymeta201523_FD_183986 | JGI IMG/M metagenome (GOLD analysis project Ga0210030, IMG submission 183986) | Groundwater microbial communities from Crystal Geyser aquifers in Utah, USA - Crystal Geyser metaG 2015-23 (SPAdes) (version 2) | ecosystem: Environmental > Aquatic > Deep subsurface >...
TCTCTGATTGGAGCATTATGTCTCTCCCTTCAACCCAATTACAGATAAGAGTTGGTATTCCTATCCCCAAGTTGACATATTCGCCATCCTTTATCTCCCTACTGGCCCGCAGAGCGATCATCTCTCGAGAAAGCCCTTCAAATCTTTTTGACATTTTCTCTCCTTATGAATTTAATCTATACCTATTGCGTATGTGAGTCGCGGTACTTTTATTACCCGCTGTACATATATTCCTGGAGTATGGACACTGTCAGGATCAATTTCACCAAGCTCGACGAGATTCTCAACCTCAGCAATAGTTACTTTGGCTGCCATAGCCATGACATGATTAAAGTTTCTCGCTGTTTTTCTGTATTGCAAATTACCTTGTCTATCTCCTTTGTAGGCGTGAACAAAAGCAAAATCTGTTTTCAAGGCATATTCCAGAACATGCTTTTTACTATTGAATATCCTCGTCTCCTTCTTTATTGCTTGACTAGAAGAATTGTTGGATATGATCTTTTCCTCCACTATTGAGCCTACTCCTGTGGGAGTATAAAATGCAGCTATCCCTGCTCCAGCGGCTCTATACTTCTCTGCTAAAGTCCCCATAGGATAAATTTCTAATTCTATTTCGCCAGTTCTAACCGCTTGCTCGAATGGGTCTTGCATCCCTTTGCTAGCTGAGCGGAAAAATGGATAGGAATCTATGAGTTTTTTAATCTGTTTATTTTTCACAAGCAATTCTCTTTCTTCAGCAGCTCCCACTAATGGGCCGCATCCACAAGCCAGCGTGAGGTTCCTTATGCCTTTGGCAATCAATGCTCTTAGCAAAATCCTGGGGACGCCAGCGGCGAAAAAACCAGGAATTGCTATTACTGCTCCATTCTCAATATCTGCTATTGCTTCTTCTGCACTAGGATATAGCTTATCCATAAAGCGTCTTTAGGACCTCCTTTGGAATCTATTTGCGTAGCACTATCAAACATGAAAAAAATCTTCATCTTAATTAAGACTTGTCGAGCACGGTACTAGTTATTGTCCTTGCACATAAAGAGCTAATTTTATCTCTAAACCTAAAATATGGCAACGAGTAGTCTCTTCCAATACAAGTACAAGATGAGCCTGGGGGAAGGTATGATTTCTAATGCAAGATGAGCCTGAGAAGATGAGGCAACTCGTTTATGATTGGGACATGCAAGTGATTATGAACGACGAACAATTACAGACGATAGAACAAGTTAAACAATTTCTAGAGGGGAGTGAGGCAATAGAGTTCAGGGGTCTAACTACTGAGGAGAGATACTGCTGGATAAAGGAGGTGCTGATAAGATTTAAATATCATCGTCCTGAACTTAATTCAGGATGAGAAAGGGGTGATACGACGGTATATCGAAAGAATTACAGGATATTCCAGAGTACAGGTATCCAGGTTGATAAGAAGATATAAACAGAGAGGGCAGCTGAAGAAAATGGAATACGGAAGACACCGGTTTCCCAGGAAATATACCCCATCAGAAGTTGGACTGTTGGCCAAAACAGATGAATTACACGAGTGGTTAAGTGGACCAGCAAGCAAAAAGATCATGGGGCGAGAATACGAAGTATACGGACACTCTGAGTTTGGGAACATTTCCCGAATATCTGTAGCTCATTTATACAACTTCACTAAATCAAGGCCCAGGCATACCGACGATAATGGACTGGTGGAGGCCAAGAATGGCTCAGTGTTGCGTAAAAACCTGGGATATGCTCATATCCCGCAAGCATGTGCCGAATTGCTTAACGAGTATCATAAAGGCTACCTAAATCCCTATATCAATTTCCACCGGCCTTGTTTCTTCCCTGTGTCTGTTATCGACCACAAAGGCAAGATCAAGAAAACTTATCCTTACGAGGAGGTGATGATACCCTGCTCTTTCAACAAATCACAAGATTTGCTAAAACGACCCTGAATCAAGTTCAGGGCATTCCCTTCAGGCTCATTTTTCGATTAGAATAGAGTTACCTGTCTCAAACCATGACAGGATCCTTTCTGTCTCTCATTTATGTAACAGCAATAGGGACTAAAGTCTCATTACGAAAGCATAAGCAAAATGGTACTAATGGGTGATTTACATGATGGGAGCGTATGCCATAATATACCTAGATATTGCTGGGAGAGCATCATTATGCCTGTAATAATAAATGGTCAAACCTATTATAGAACCGCTGAAGTCTGCCGAATGGCTGGCATAAGTAGAAACACCGTCTTTCGCTGGCTCAAGGAAGGCATATTTATGGAAGCCGAACTCAGGGATAGGAGAGGATGGAGGCTGTTTACTGAAGCCCAAATTGACAAACTGAAAACAGAGGTCAATCGCATCATAGAAGACCAAGCAGAATAGGGTGTTTAAAAATGTAGTGCGAGTCCTGAACTTAATTCAGCCCTGAACTTAATTCAGGGCTCGTGCACGACCCTAAGGGGTCGCACTACGAAAATCGTGGAGGTAATGAAACATATTTATGAGACTAGACACTAGTACTAATCCTCGGCGTCTATTTGGAACTAGCGGTATTAGAGGCATAGTTGGCCAAGAGCTCTCAACGGATTTCTGCTGCGAGGTTGCTAAAACAATAGCTACTAGTTTGCCCCTACATGCTAGGGTTTGTCTTGCCACCGATACCAGGCAGAGCAGGGAATTGGTCAAAAACGCAGTTACCTCGGGCTTGCTTTCGGCTGGTATAAACGTGGTCGATTTAGGCATTTTGCCCACGCCAGCCCTAGCACTTCTCACCCGAGAGATGGGATTCGACACAGGAATTATGATCACTGCCTCACATAACCCACCTGAGTTCAATGGGATTAAGCTTTTCAACGGGGATTCATCAGGATATAGCCAAGCTCAAGAGGCGGAGATAGAGGAGATTTACCTTGGGAAGAAGTTTACCAAGGGACGAACAGGGAATTTAACACACCTATACGATGGGAAACAAAGATACCTCTCATTTATCAAGGGAAAATTCCCGGCACCCCAATCTAACCACTTGAAAGTCGTTGTTGACCCTGGCAATGGTGCTGCTTCTCACTTTGCCAGCGATATCCTGGGTCAAATGGGCTTCAATATAATACCTCTAAATGACGAACCAGATGGTCTTTTCCCAGGTAGAAGCCCAGAGCCAAAGGAAGATACCCTGCTTGGAACTGTAGAGTTCTTAAGACAGCAGGATGCTGACCTGGCCGTTTGTTTTGATGGCGACGCTGATCGCGTTGTCTTTTGTGACAGGGAAGGCTTCTTGGGATTTGATGAGCCTATCGCTCTTATTTCTAGAGCGATAATTCAAGAAACGGGGAAGAAGAAGGTCGCCGCTACGGTAGAAACGGGGAAGCTTCTTGATTTGGCGATAAAGGATTTAGGAGGGGAGGTAATAAGGGGCAAAGTAGGCGATGTCAATGTGGCTTACTTAGCTCGTGAACTTGATGCTGCCCTTGGAGTTGAGCCGGTAGGAGTTTACATCATCCCCAAGATGGGTTACTATTCAGATAGCATGGTGGCTACACTTATCCTCTTAAGTCAGATAAAAGGTGCTGGGGAGATTCGACAATTCTTCCAGCATATTCACAAACCATTCTTTGAAAAAAGCAAAATCCCCTGTCCCGATGAACTTAAGAATTTGGTTATGACGCGACTACAGGAAAGGGCTTACCTTTTCGGAGCCAAAGAAATAAACAATCTCGATGGCCTCAAGCTGGAATTCGATGATTCCTGGATGCTTATCAGAGCTAGTGGTACTGAGCCTGCCATCAGGGTCATCGCTGAATCAATGTCAAAATCACAGGCTGGTAAGCTCATGAAGAAGGGTACGGAGTTTGTTCAAAGCCTCATGGAGGTCAGTCGATGAAAGCCGTATTTCTTTGTGGCGGCAGCAGCAAGAGAATGTTTCCCATCACTGAGGATAAGTTCCTTCTCGATTTTCTGGGAAAGCCATTGCTCTGGCACCAAATACAAACCGCCCAAGAAGCAGGCCTAAAGCATTTTGTAATCGTTGGAAATCCACAAAATATGCCAATGATAGAGCAAATTGCCACAAACCTTCCTGGAATAAAGGTCGAGCTTGCTCTACAGAGAGAACCCCTAGGCATAGCCAATGCTCTGGAGAGCGCCGGCGAATTCCTTGACGGAGATATCATCTTGGTTAACCCCAATGATGTCTTTGAAAGCTCAGCTTACAGTGCTATCCTCGCTGCCTATAGGAACAGTTCTGCTGATTCCTACATCCTGGGCTACAGAGTTAGAGATTATTTTCCCGGGGGATATCTGGTGGCGGATGAGCAAAATTGCCTAAAGCATATCGTGGAAAAGCCCGAGGTGGGTAAGCAGCCGGGCAACCTGGTGAACATTATGGTTCACCTTCATACCAATCCCAAAAAACTTTTGGAATATATTAACAAGGTCAGGACCACCAGAGATGATGTCTATGAGTGTAGTTTAGACAATATGGTTCAAGACCAGCAGAGGATTTCAGTCGTCCCCTGTGATGGCTTCTGGCAGGCTATTAAATATCCCTGGCATATCTTCGAGGTGGTCAAATATTTCTTAGATAGAAGCGAGCCCTATATCTCTCCCTCGGCTCGCATTTCACCAAGGGCTCTCGTCGAGGGCAAGGTGATCATCGGTGACAATGTCAGGGTACTGGAAAATGCCGTTATCAGGGGACCAGCCTACATCGGCCCCAATTCAGTCGTTGGAAATAATGTACTAGTTCGAGATTACAGCCATATCGGCGCTAACTGCGTTGTCGGCTATGCCACTGAGGTGAAGGCCTCCTATATTGGCAATAACTGCTGGTTTCACTCCAATTATATCGGCGACTCCGTAATCAGCGATGGCTGTTCCTTCGGTGCCGGTACGGTCCTGGCTAATTTCCGCTTCGACGAAGGAAACATCAAGGTGATGGTTGAGGGTGAGCTTATAGATACTGGACAAGATAAACTCGGTGCCATAATCGGCAGCAACTCCAGAACTGGCATTAACACCAGTGTCATGCCTGGCATCAAGATTGGCCCAAACTCCTTTGTTGGTCCCCATGTTTGTCTCACTCAGGATCTCGACCATGATAAAATTATCCTGGTTGAACCCAGTTGCAAAATTATGGAAAACACCACTGAACTAGATGCTAAAAAGAAGCAAGAGCTAATGAGGAGGCTTCGATGTGCGGAATAATAGGTTTTGTCGGTGAAGAGCAGGCAGCGCCAATTATCTTATCATCGCTTGAGAATCTAGAATACCGTGGCTACGATTCTGCTGGTATAGCTACCATTAGCGATGGCAAGATTTGCCTAAAGAAAGATGTGGGCCATCTTGAGGAGGTGCAACAAAAACATCATCTCGATGAGCTTCCCGGTGTGCTAGGAATAGGACACGTGAGGTGGGCGACTCATGGTGGCGTTACAGCAAATAACGCTCATCCTCACCTCGATTGCAGTGGCAACATCGCAGTGGTGCACAATGGAATCATAGAGAACTACCGGGAGCTAAGAAGTCGGCTCAAGTCTAAACATAATTTCATCTCCCAGACTGATACTGAGGTGATTCCTCATTTACTCGAGGACTACCTGAATGATGGAGCTAGTTTGGAGGAAGGCGTTATCCGTGTTACCAAGCAGCTTCAGGGTTCTTATGCCTTTGTAGCTATCTATTCTCGGGAGCCAGGCAAGATAGTAGCTGCTCGGCAGGGCAACTCTCTGATAGTTGGCCTGGCCGATGGAAGGAAATTCATCGCCAGCGACTCCTTGTCCTTCCTGAAGATGACCGATCAAGCTATCTTCGTGGAGGATGGCGAGATTGTAGTAGCTACCAAGGACAAGGTGAGGTTTTTCAACCAGGACAGCTTGGAATTGGAGAAATCTCCTGGCAAAATAGATTGGAAATGGGATGAAGCCACCAAGCAAGGATATGACTCCTTTACCTTGAAAGAGATACTGGAGGAACCTGAGACAGCACGCCGAGCCTTAATGCAGGATAAAAACCTAGTAATGGATATGGCTCTAGGCATCTTGAGGGCTAGGCAAGTGGTGTTCATTGGCTGTGGCACTTCAAGATACGCTGCTCTTCTTGGAAGGTATGTTTTTTCTAAGTTTGGAGGGGGATTCAGCCCCGTAATCATAGCTTCTGAATACCCGTACTTTTCTGAGTCCATCGATAGTAGCACGCTGGTGATGGCTGTTTCCCAGAGTGGTGAAACTGCCGATATCCTGGAAGCAGTTAGAGCGGCCAAAAGGAAGAGTGCCACTATATTTTCCATAGTCAACAGGGTAGATTCCTCGCTGGCCAGGATGAGCAACAAAGTGCTCTACCTTAATTGTGGCCCTGAGATAGGCGTCGTCGCTACCAAATCCTTTGTAGCTCAACTCATCATCTTCTATCTTCTCGGTTTTGCCATAGGAAATAAACTCGATGAAGGGCTGGACAAACTGGCAGCTGCTCCTTCTTGGATTGCGGGAAATCACCGTGAAAATGGGAAAGGGCTAATCAAGCTAGCCTGGAAACTAAGAAAAAGGAAAGATTTCTATTACATAGCCCGAGGAACTAATTTCCATATAGCTGGTGAAGCAGCGCTAAAGCTGAAAGAGATCGCCTACGTTCATGCCGATGGCATGCCTGCCGGGGAGCTAAAGCATGGTTCTTTGGCTTTAATTGAGAAAGGAACCCCGGTAATCGCTATTTGTCCTGAGGATTACACCTTCCATGAGACTCTGTCCAATGTGGAAGAAGCTAAAGCAAGGGGAGCATTTGTTATAGGTGTTTCCGACCGTCGAGAAGATGTATTCGACAAATGGATTAAGATTCCTAAAGTAGAGGAAATCTTCTATCCTTTAGTAAGTATCGTGCCCCTTCAGCTTTTCGCGTATCATTCAGCAATAGCACGAGGTCTCGACCCGGATAAACCTCGTAATCTAGCGAAGTCAGTAACGGTAAAATGACACGAATTATCTCAGGGGGTAGCAACTAATGCTTTTATTTGCTTCTGCCGGCATCACTTTAGGGGCTGGAATATTGCTTGACAAGTTCCTCACTGGGAGTCACCCTTTTGGTATAAAAAGCGAATTCCAGCCTTCCTCACCGTCATTGCGAGCCAGGCGAAGCAATCTCTTACACAACCCATCCACTTCCCTTGCCTCACCCAAAAAGCACCTGGATTATAGATTCCTGCTTATAGGTTCCCTTCTTCCCGACTTGATTGATAAGCCAATAGGAGGCATTTTCTTTTACCAGACTTTTCAAAACGGCAGAATATTTGCTCATACGCTTTGCTTTACCCTTGACCATGGCAGCCGGGATGGGCTTGGCGCTTGTGTCTCTCGCAAATAAAGGGCACCAGCCAGGCGATGCTACCTATAAGTAAAGCTTCCACCGCTATGGTTATACCGCCAAGTATGGCAATATCCTGCCAAAAAGGTGGGGGAAACAACATTATGAGATAGTCTTTACTTGGGTCGAGTATCCATGGTGAAAATGATGGGTCACCAAAGAAAAAATAATGGAACTGGATAAATAGCTGCTCGAAGCCAAAGAAGGAGATGATACCTATTACAGCTATGAGGCATAAGGTGAGAGCACATCCTCGTCTTACTCCCTTAAGTAAATCCTGCCAGCGACCTTTTCTCCACAGCAGGAAGAGCAAGACATAAACAACAATATAGCCAAGAACTATCTCCTGCACCAAATAATCAAGTTGAAATAGCCCTTTTACATCTTTGAGATGAACAAGTTCGTAGTCGTGAAATAGTTGAAGCTCCTCGAGCTGGCGCGTCTCCGCTTTAGAATTGAAATAGTCAATAAGCGTGCCGGTTATCCTGCTTAGTTGTGCCCTATCTATCCCGGTAACTTGGCTTACATGATATTTATCAAAGCCATATTCATAAATACGCGTGCTATTCACTCCCACTCGAACAGTGCTGGTAAGTAGCGCAAGAGAAAAACAAACCAAAAATAAACCGTAAGTAATGACTTTAATAACCCGCATTTAAATTAAACTCTACCCTGAATTAAGTTCAGGGCTAATACTAGAGCTCTAAATCCTAAACAATGTCAAATTTCTAAGTAACTACACACCCTGAATCTAGTTCAGGGCTTATGTCACCCTGAGTAGTTGCCCAATTTATTGGGCTTTCCCGCCTGATAAATCAGGCAACTACAGATTCTTCGCCGGAGTCTGCACTGAGCGTTATCAGATTCTTCGCGGAGTTTATCCCGTGAGATTCCGAAACAAGTTCGGAATGACATTACAGGGCTCAGAATAACAACCCTGAACTAGATTCAGGGGAAGGGGCTCAGAATGACAGAAAGCGAAGGGCTCACTCAGAATGATACTCGGGTGGAAGGAAAGTGTGCCAAAACACTGCTATAATTTAAATGATGCCACAGAAGTTTGTTCATCTTCACGTTCATACTGAGTATAGCCTGCTTGATGGTATGTGTCGCATTCGCCAGCTTATTGCCCGGACTAAGGAACTGGGTATGGATAGTCTTGCCATCACTGACCATGGTGCCATGTATGGCGTTATTGATTTTTATCTGGCAGCTAAAGAGGCGGGGATAAAGCCAATCATTGGCTGTGAAGTCTACGTCGCTGAAAACTGCCATAGCCGAGACCCCAGTCATAAAAGCCTCTTTCACCTTACTTTGCTTGCCAAGAATGAAACAGGCTACCGTAATTTAATCCAATTGGTTACTAAAAGTCACCTGGAAGGATTTTACTATAAACCCAGGGTGGATAAGGAACTTCTTAAGCTTCATCGTGACGGACTTATCGCCCTTTCTGGCTGTACTCATGGGGAACTGGGGCGGCTCATTCTAGCAAACCAATTTGATGATGCTGAGAGAGTAGCTTCGTGGTATAAGGAAGTCTTCAGTGATTATTATCTGGAAATTCAAAGGCATCCTATGCCCGAGCTGGAGCAAATCAATGCGGGACTTGCATCCCTGGCAGCTAAGTTAAATATACCACAAGTAGCCACTTTTGACGTTCATTACATTGATAGAAAAGATGCTGTAATGCACGAACTTTTGTTATGCATCCAGACAAACACCTCCATATATGACGAAAAAAGGTTGAAGATGGCTGGTGACTTCTTCTATCTGAAAAGTCCCGAGGAAGTGGCGCAACTTTTTCCGGATTTACCCCAAGCCGTAGACAATACTCAGCACATTGCCGACATGTGTCAGCTAGAACTGGATTTTTCCCGACTTCATCTGCCACAGCTACCGTTGCCACAGGACAAAACAGCAAAAGATGAAGGAAGCTTTGAATTTCTAGCTGAGCTTAGCTGGGAGGGACTGGAAAACCGTTATCCCAAAGCCAGCGCCAAGGTCAAAGAACGCCTCAGCTATGAGCTTGACGTTATTAAGAAGACAAATTTTGCCGATTATTTCCTCGTTGTTTGGGATATAATTTCATTCACCAGGAGACAGGGCATCTATTTTGGGGTCCGTGGCAGTGCCGCTGCCAGCCTGGTGCTTTACTGTCTGGGCATTACTGATATAGACCCCCTGGCTTATGGGCTTGTCTTTGAGCGCTTTCTCAATATAGAGCGCCGCGAGATGCCTGATATTGACCTTGATTTTCAGGATGACCGTCGTGATGAAGTCCTGGCTTACGTCAATCAAAAATATGGCTCTGACCATGTAGCCCAGATCATTACTTTTGGAACCCTGGGAGCAAGAGCAGCATTGAGAGATACGGGGAGAGCTCTAGGTCTGCCCTATGCCCAGGTGGACCGGGTAGCGAGGCTTATTCCGGCGCAAGCCTCAATAACCCTGGATAGGGCTTTGCAGGAAAATAGAGAGCTTCATGAGATATATTATCAGGATGACGCAATACGTAATCTAATTGACTCAGCAAGAAAACTGGAAGGGGGGATCAGACATGCCAGTACCCACGCCGCCGGCGTTGTTATATCACGTGACCCACTGATCAACTATGTTCCATTACAGATGGCAGGCAAGGAAGGACAACGTATTGTCATGACTCAGTTTCATATGGAAAATATCGCACATTTGGGGCTATTGAAGATGGATTTCCTTGGGCTATCTAATTTGACCATACTGGCGAAAGCTAAAGAAAGCATTGAGCAGAATCAGGGGATTTCCCTGGACCTGGCGAGTATCCCTCAGGACGATACTAAAACCTTTGAACTGCTTGCCTCCGGGGAAACTAAAGGCATCTTTCAGTTGGAGAGTGATGGTATGAGGCGCTATATAAAAGAACTCAAACCAACTAACTTTAGCGACATTGCTGCCATGGTAGCACTCTACCGTCCCGGGCCGATGGAACAAATTCCCACTTTTATCAAAGCCAAGCAAGGAGCTGTTCCGGTTCATTATCCCCATCCTACCTTAGAAGAAATTCTGAAGGAAACTTATGGGGTTATCGTATATCAAGAACAAGTGCTATTTATCGCTCAAGCATTGGCTGGCTATAGTCTAGGACAGGCAGATATCCTGCGTAAAGCTATGGGAAAGAAGATACCGGAAGTCATGAGAAAAGAGGAACAAAACTTCGTCAGCAGAGCGAAGAAGAGGGGAATATCACAAGAATTAGCTAAAGAGGTTTTTTCCCTTATTGAGCCCTTTGCTGGCTACGCCTTCAATAAAGCTCATAGCGTTAGTTATGCCCTTATTGCCTATCGCACTGCCTATCTTAAAGCAAATTATCCTGCCGAATATATGACTGCTTTTCTTAACACCTATTCTGATAACATGGAAAAGGTTGGCTCAGCGATCGCTGAATGCCGTAGGTTAGGTATCAAGGTGCTGCCCCCGGACATCAATAAAAGCCAGGCTAACTTCGCTATAGAGAAGGAAGAAGGGAGTTCCGCCATACGTTTCGGACTAGCTGCCATTAAGAATGTAGGATTTTCCCCTGTCGAACATATACTCTCCGCCCGTAAGCAGGGTGGCAGTTTCCAATCGATAGAAGATTTTTGTTATCGCACCAGCCTGCCCAATATCAACAGGAAGGTGCTGGAAAGCTTGATTAAAAGTGGCGTTTTCGATTCGCTCGGTAGCCGTAAAGCCCTCCTTGACTCTATCGATAAGATTATCTCTCTGGCTCAAACTGCCCGAAGGATGAGAGAAGCTGGTCAAACTAGCATGTTTGCTTTATGGACTGGGGAAGAATTTCACATCCTTGGGAGTCCTGAATCCCCTGAACTTAATTCAGGGTCAGGAGAGGATATTCCTATAAGGCAAAAGCTGGCCTGGGAAAAAGAGCTTCTAGGCGTCTATTTTTCCCAGCCCTTTGGTTTTCCGACTCATGATTTTTCCAGAAACAGACTTCCCCCCGGCAATTCTTCTGTTTCCTGTGGCGAAATCACTACAGAGATGGAAGGTGAAACAGTAACCCTTAGCGGAATGGTAACCTCGCTGCGTCAGGCTTATACTCGAGATAAACAGCCCTTTGTTGTGGCAACCCTTGAAGACTGGAATGGTGATATAGAAGTTACCGTCTGGCCAAAACTTTATAAGGATACTCGAGAACTGTGGCAAGAGGGTAATATCCTCGGAGTCAAAGGCTTGGTAAAGATAAGGGATGGAGTAGCCCAGTTAAATTGCCAGGAGGCATGGCGCTATGTGCCTCAAGATGCCAGCCGAAGCCCTGACTCTGAACGCAGTGAAGAGGAAGGGGAAGCGAAGCAATCCCCAGGGCCAACCCACCATCATCTCATAATAAGCATTATACAAACAGAAGAGGCAGAAAAGGATATAGAACGCCTGCGCAAAGTCATAGATATCCTGAAGAATTATCCTGGAGATGATGAAGTGTCCTTCATGGTGGTCATCGGAGATGAAACAACTAGCTTAGATATGCCACACATAGCAATAAACTATTGCCCCGAGCTGGCAAGTAAATTGAGCAATATATTAGGCGAAGGTAGTTTGAGACTTATAGAAAATTAAAAATCAAAGGTCAAAAGTCAAAATGACAACTACTCACCAATATTGTCATGCTGAACTTGATTCAGCATCTCTGCCCTGAAACAAGTTCAGAGTGAGATTCCGAAACAAGTTCGGAATGACATTAGTACGGCTGTGTAGTTACTCATAAACAAATTCAATCCTGAATTAAGTTCAGGACCAAATTCAAATACCAAAACTCATTTTGTTTTCTTCGATATTGATTACTATTTAGAATTTCGTGCTTAGCCCTGAACTTGTTTCAGGGTAGAATTTATCGTTGATGGTGTTAAGCATATAGGTCGACAAGCTTGATGTATTTCTTATGGCCATCGTAAGCTACGCTATATACTTGCAGGTCATCGGCAAATTCCCTAACCCAGCCATCGAGGGGAAAGTCGTTAGTTTCTTTAATGGAGAGTATGTACTGGACATCATAGTCAGTAACGAATGCTCTTATCAAAGAGATAAAGCGTCGTAAGTAGTTCTTGTCAAGGTTATTGGCAGCTTCATCTATAATGACAGGCAATCTGAAATATACTGCTAGAGCAGTCAGTGCTGCCAGACTGAAAAATGACCTTTCTGCTCCACAGGGGTGGGTTATTTCTTGGTCTTTATAAGTAATCTTGTTAAGTTGCAAGCTACCCTCGTCCATTTCGATGCAAGAATTTACTAAGCCCTCGGCCACAAGCTTGTTATTTATTCCAACCAGGATATTTTGTATCCCTTGTATTACTTCTTGTTCATCGAAAGCATTATCCAGGATAGCATCGAGGGTCTTATTAATCCCCTCTACCACCGCCGGTACATATGTTAAGTCAACATATGCAATGTCGTTATCTTCCCACTCATCTCTTTTTTGTCTTACCAGACTATTCCAGACGCTTTTGTACTGTGATAAATCTCTTTCCATCCCGGTTAGCTTCCATAAGAGACTATCTATCTCGCGAGTATTAAAATCACCTGCCTGTATGCCTACTGGTTTTATTTTCTCGTTAATTTCCTCGAGTGTAACCGACTTCTTGCGAGCTACAATCTGTCTCACAGCCGGTAAGAATGGCTCTAAATCCCCTTCGCATTCTAACTTGGGCATCGAGACATCTTCCCAGGCAAATAAAAGGAGCCTCTTATGTATATCTTCAAATAACTTTGAAATCCTCTCCTTTTCACCCTTCTCTTTTTCCATCAAAGTCGTGCTATATGCGCTGAGACCGGTAAGGCCAGGGACGAACTCATTGTTAAAAAAGCTTTCAGCCCTATCTTTATCCTCACATATAACCCTTAAATTTTCTATCTTCTTCCTTAAAACTGCGACATAACCCCTTTTATACTCCGGAGGTGCGTCGGGAATGGGTTCTGGGCTTAGCTTAGTAAAGGCGGGATCCTCATCCATGAGTTTTAAGGGAATAAGCCCGTGCACTGAGTTATCAATTTTTACCAAATCAACTTTAACTCTTGAGGCATCTGTGATGAGGACTTCTTTAGCCAATAGCCTTAGCACCTTCTCCTTGTCACTTTTGGCGCTGTCAGAAACCTTCAAGTCAATCTTTTCCTCTTGAGCCAGAGACAGTGCATTAGAGTAACGGGTTTGCGCATCTTTCAGTTTTTGGCAAATAACCCTGGCGCGCTTATCTAACTCGCTGTCATAAAACTTGCCTGGCTCTTGCAGTATAGGACTGCCCAGTTTTATTTCCCTTAATTTACCAAGAAGCAGGTTCAGGTGTTCTTTATCCTGTGAAATCTCCTCTATTCTTTTAAAGCAGCTTCTAATCTCTCCATCTTTTTTAAGCAGTTCTTCCACATCCTCGGCATTCTTGGCTCGATTTCTCATCTCTTCTAACCATTTCCTTAACTCGCCTTTTTCGATGCTCTCAATATAGTTTTTCAACTCCTCGGCGGCGTAACTTATTTTTTCAGATGTCTTGCCAAACTCATACTTACCAAGAGCGCTCAAATCAATAGGGGCATTTTTCAGTTCTTCTTTCAAGCCACCTACGAAAGAGTAATAATCCCTTTCTATACCCGCAACCCTTGCTGAAGCCTCTTCCCTCAATTTCTCTATACGTTGCCGGAAACTCTTGGTTAGTACCTTGGCATTTCCAATTTCCTTAAATAATTCCCGGATGACAGCATCGATATTTTTCTCATTAAGATGTCTAAAGCCCATAGCACTATCCGGGGCGAAAAGAGCATTAAGCAATTCTGCCTTCAATTCCTTATTCATGGTCTTATTAAAATCGAGTTCCTGAAAGCCCTCAGCTTCTTTTCTCAGAATTCTATTGTTATCCCTATAGTGGTCGATTTCTCTACGTATTTCAAATTGTTTACCATCGTGCTCGAATTCGATAAATATTCTTCCCACCCCATTGATAGGAGCTATCTCCTTCCCTGTTACCAGTTTCAACTCATCATATCCTGAGGTTTTTCTAGGTCTTATTACCTTATTGAGAAAAGCATACCTGAGAGCATGGATTATATTGGACTTGCCAGCTTTGTTTTCACCATAAATAACGACCACCTTTCCCTCGGGAAATACAATAGAGCCTTCCAGTTCCATTACATTTTCGAGGTTAATTTTAGTCAGTTTCATTTTCCCTTATTTCTTCTTCCAAAGTGGGTCGACCTTCATGAGGAAACTCTTTAGACGCTCTTCTGGCACACCACAATGTAGTGCCGATAATTCGAGAAGCTTTTGGAAAAGAATTCTTTCCAGGTTGCTATCGGCATTTCGGGATAAATTATCGCTGTTAAAGATTTCATCGAATAACTTTTGAGCCAGGTCTCTATCCGGCCAAAGTAGAGAAGTCAACACCCTTGCTTCCAGCTCCGATAGACTTATCACTTTATCCAATCCCTTCAATTCGATATTTTTGATTTTTGACTTTTGATTTTTAACTTTTATATCCATTGTGTTTATTTCAGGATACCGATTTGTTTCCTGCCGCACAGTATGCTCAAAAGTGATTCCACTGGCAGAAATCCACACCCAAAGGTTATCTCGATCCTCTCTTTGCATTAAATGAGAATAAACCTCGTTAATTCCCTTGACAATGTCGCCGGGATTATCCCCCTCAATCCGAATATTAACTATGCTCTGTATCGGGTTGTATCTTTTGAAGGAAATCTCGTCACCATCCAATATCAGGTATCCAAACGGGGAGTCTTTTATTTTAGGGTTCTCCAAATCGCCAGGCCACTGATATTCGACGGTGAAGTTGTTTTTCAGCTCTCGCGATGGAATCAGAGCCGGCAACGAATAAAGGTTAGGTATGTCCAGTGAACCATGGGAGTAATGGTGCATGTGACCGTTAAGCAGGAGGGTGAATCTCTCACCCAGTGCCTGGAATACTTCTTGTTCTAATCCAGGCATATCCCAGGGTATGGTTTCATGCATGATAAGTATCTCTCCTTTTTCCGGAAGCTCTTCTCTCTTGATTGTATAGTTGCCCTGCCGATAGCGGGTCTCCATGAAATACATGCGACGGTTGCCTATTTTTTCCTCTTCATTTCTGACAAAGTGAAATCCATTCCCCAGGTAATCTTGAAGTTCTTTCAACACCGGTGCCGTGTCATGATTCCCTCTTAGTGCATAAATCCCATATTTGGTGCACGCCATTAATTGCTTAAGTCCATTACGAATCTCAGGCCAATATTTGGCTGCTTCAACATCCACCACCCACTCTCCCCCTTTCTCCCTTTCGTCAAACATATCGCCGGCAAGGATAACTGCCTCAGGTTCTTCTGCTACGACCTGGCTGACAACCTTATTGAAATTCTTCAGCGAGATTTCGCCGCGTGGAGACCTGTAGTTCTCGTCTCTAAAACGTTCGGCCTGAATTAGGAGATGTGCATCGCTAAGAATGGCTATTCGAGACACGGCTGATTCTGCCCTAACTATATCCTTTGTTCCGGTGTAACTACTCACCCTGCTGTCATTCTGAGCCGAAGGCGAAGAATCCCCGAGACCCTTCGCTTCGCTCAGGGTAACATAAGGATAGCTGTGTAGTTACGTTCCAGTTTAAGTATATCACAATGGTATAGGGTTACCTCTGGAAAGGTGAGAGGAATTTTTACCATATTGCTATGATACCCCAGAATCTGATTCTCCAGGGTGGCACCGGCAACAGGACTCATTACTCAATGATCCTACTCAAGGTGTTAAATGCCTCCTTTTCTACCATGGCAGGGTTCAAGGGTACTGCTCCTTGATCTGCTGGCGAAGCTTCCTATTCATCCTGAGGGAGTAATAAATACTGATGCCTATGAGAGCTACTGTGAAGAGAACCAGGAACTCTATTTTTAGCCCTTGCCACTCGCCAGAGGCTACCTTTATTGTACTCACCAAAATAAAGAGGAAAAGCAAATTGAGCAGTATATCCAGACCAAATAGCATAGTGGGTAGAAGGGAATAGATCTCCGCGTACACCTTTTTCTTGCTTTCTTCTGAAAGTTTTTGCAACTCTTCCTTTATGTCCCGGGGGAGATTGATCATGCTCCTTGGCAGATGAGGTAGTTTACAAGTTAAGCCAAGGAATAACAGGAACAGTCCGCTTTGAATACCCGGCTCAAGGAATATCGTCTCCTTTCCTCCCCAGCTATCAGGTGTTCCGGAAGCGCCAAAGTGGTAAGGAATTTTATCGGGAAGGTTAGGGTAATTGCTTATAGTGAGATACCATGCTAAGGCTATCAGGATAATGTTTAGCCAGAGTAAATACCGTGTTTTGGAATCTAGCGA
>Ga0210030_1001498_pt1 | contig 16640 bp, 19 predicted proteins | sample CryGeymeta201523_FD_183986 | JGI IMG/M metagenome (GOLD analysis project Ga0210030, IMG submission 183986) | Groundwater microbial communities from Crystal Geyser aquifers in Utah, USA - Crystal Geyser metaG 2015-23 (SPAdes) (version 2) | ecosystem: Environmental > Aquatic > Deep subsurface >...
AAAATATAAAAATTCCATTATGGCAGTTTGGAAAAAAGCCATAAAGTTACCCTTAAGATTTTTTTCTTTTTTCCAACTCTGCAAGTATTTCTTTGGGGTCGATATTTAAACTAACCAACATTACCAATAGGTGAAACCATAAATCTGCAACTTCTGAAATTACTTTTTGTTTATCACTATTTTTAGCTGCAATTACGACTTCAGTTGACTCTTCTCCTACTTTTTGAATAATTCGATCCTGTCCGGCTTTGAAAAGGGACGCCACATAAGACCCTTCCGGCATTTTTAATTGGCGGTCTTTGATTATTTTATAAAGTTCATCTATTGTCATATTTTTATTATAGTAATTTTTTATAAAAACAACTTTTATTTCCCGTGTGACAGACGTTTTTACCGATTAGTTTAACTTTAATTAAAATGGTATCGTTGTCACAATCATAATAAATATTTACCACCTTTAATTTATTTTCTGATTCTTCACCTTTCATCCATAGTTTTTTTCGGCTTCGACTGTAAAACCAGATAAAACCACTACTTCTTGTTTTCTCCAAAGATTCCTTATTACTATATCCCAACATATATACTTCAAGCGTTTGATAATCCTGGATGATTGTCGGTATTAATCCTTTATTTTTCTTAAAATCAAAAATTTGTGTTTTCATAATTAATTTTATTTAACTGGTATTTTTTTGTTAACTAAATATTCTTTCAAATCTTTTACTTTCAATTCTCCAAAGTGAAATAAAGAAGCGGCTAAAGCTGCATCTGCCTTACCTTTGGTAAAGACTTCGTAGAAGTCCTTATCTTTTCCTGCACCGCCGGAAGCTATAATCGGTACATTTACTGATTCAGAAATCTTTTTTGTTAACTCCAAATCATATCCTAATTTTGTACCGTCTTGGTCCATGCTGGTTAATAGTATTTCTCCAGCTCCAAGTGCCACTCCTCGTTTTGCCCATTCAATTACATCTTTTCCTGTTGGAGTCCTGCCGCCGTTTATGAACACTTCCCAGTTACCTGTATTTCTTTTGGCATCAATAGCTAATACAATACATTGATTGCCAAATATATTAGCTCCATCGCTAATCAGTTGAGGATTTTTTACAGCAGCAGTATTTATTGATACTTTATCAGCACCTACTAAAAGAATTAATCTCATATCTTCGACAGTTCTTATACCACCACCAACAGTAAAAGGAATAAAAATCTGCTTAGCAACTTTTTTAGCTACTTGAATCATAGTTTTTCTTTTATCACTTGACGCGGTAATGTCGAGAAAAACCAATTCGTCAGCTCCTTGATCGTTGTAAAATTTACCCATTTCAATAGGATCTCCGGCGTCTTGTAGTTTGACAAAATTAATTCCTTTAACTACTCGTCCTTGATCAACATCAAGACAGGGAATGATTCTTTTAGCTAACATATTTGATTACCTCCTTTAAGTTAATTTTTCCTTCATATAAAGCTTTACCAATAATTACTCCGTCAACATTTATTGCCTTTAATTTCTTAACTTGGTTTATATATGAGATTCCGCCGGCAATAATTAATTTCATATTGGTATTTTTTCTAATCAATTCAATACTTTCATAATTCGGTTCAGTCAGTGTCCCGTCACGAGCTATATCTGTATAAATAATCGTTTTTACTCCGATTTTCTCTATTTGTTTGATCGTTGGGATTAGGCCAAAATTACTTTTTTCTAACCAACCTTTTTTCATTAATTCTCCATTTTTAGCATCAAGAGAAACAATTATCTTTTTTCCATACAGATCAATAAACCGCTTCAATAAACGAGAATTTTCTATGGCAATAGTTCCTAAAATTACTCTTTTTACTCCAATTTCCAATAACTTTTTTACTACTGATAAATTCCTTATACCCCCTCCTATCTCGATTGGTACATTCACTTCTTTGATTATCTTTTTCACAATCTTGATTACTTGAGGCTTACCAATTTTCGCACCATCCAAGTCAACAACGTGGATCATTTTTGCTCCTTGGTTTTTCCAGTTCAAAGCCATTTCAATAGGACTACTACTATAAATAGTTTCTTTATTATAATCGCCTTGGAAAAGTCTTACACATTTTCCGTTTTTTATATCAATTGCCGGTATTATTTGCATAGACTATATCTGCGAAATTTTTTAACAGCTTCAAACCATTTTCTCCGCTCTTTTCCGGGTGAAACTGGACACCAAAAATATTTTTGTCTTCTATGGCACTAGTAAAATTTATTCCATATTCAGTTGATCCTATTATTATTTTTTCTTCACTTGCTTGGCAATAATAAGAATGAACAAAATAAAAATAGCTCTTATCTTTAATGCCTAAGAACAGCTTTGATGGTTTTTGTTTAACTTGATTCCATCCTATCTGCGGTACTTTTAATTTGTTATTAAACCTTTTAACTTTTCCTTCAATTACATTTAAGCATTCGGTATTACCTTCCTCGCTTAAGAAAAACAATAGTTGCATTCCCAGACAGATTCCCAATATTGGCTTTTTCAGCTTTATTTGCTTTAGGATTACTTTATTCAATCCACTTTTCCTCAAATTTTTCATACCTTCTGTTGCTGAGCCGACACCGGGTAATACAAGACCGGTAGCTTTTTCTATGTCTTTAACTGATTTTGATACCATAGAATCAACACCCAGCTTGTCCAGAGCATTCTTGACACTTCCCAAATTTCCTAAACCGTAATCAATGATGACTATCATAAGATTCCCTTTGTTGACGGAATTACTAATGATGCTCTCTTATCAATTTCGCAAGCCATTTTCATCGTTCTTGCGACTGCTTTGAATATTGCCTCAATTTTGTGGTGATCATTCCTGCCGTTTTCCACCCTGATAAATAAATTAGCTTTTGCACTCTGGGCAAATGCATCCCAGAAATCATAGATAAGCTCTGTACTTAAATCACCGACTTTTTCGCGGTTAAATTCACAATTTAGTTGAAAAGCATAACGACCGGAAAAATCTATCGCCGTGGTTGCCAATGTTTCATCCATCGGTAAAATGAAAAATCCATATCGGTTGATACCTTTTTTATTTCCTAATGCTTCAGAAAAGGCTTGGCCCAAAACAATTCCGATGTCCTCAACAGTGTGGTGTTCATCAATAAACGTATCTCCTTTAGCTTTTATATCAAGATCAAATAAGCCATGTTTGGAAAATAGATCTAACATATGATTAAGGAAACCGATAGGAGTCTCGATTTTCCTTTTTCCACTGCCATCGACATTGAGGTCGATTAAGATTTCCGTTTCATTAGTTTTTCTAACTACTTTTGAAATTCTTTTCATAGTAAATATTTAATAACTTGTAATACTGATGAAAACCTTTTTGATCCTATTTTTTGTTTTCCTACATATATGCACGGTATTCTAGCTTTTTTAGCAGAGATAACGTCACTTGGGCTATCGCCAACATAGATAGTATTCTTAAACTCCATTTTTTCAATCACAGCAAGAAGCATGTCTGGTTCCGGCTTGCCGTTGATGATATCTTCCATAGCAACGATGCAATCAAATAATCCTTGCAATTTATTCTTTTCAATTACATATTGAGCTTCTTTCCTTGGTCTGCCTGTCGCAATGGCTAGTTTTTTATATTTCTCTTTCAGCTGCTTTAGTATTGCTTTAGATATTAATACTGGTTCGTTATCAATTAATCCTTTTCTTTTGGAATTTCCAAGATATATTTTTTGAAAATATGATTTAACTTTTTCGTAGGCAATGCTAGGTTTATTGATAAGCGCGTATGTTGCGTCCCAATCATTATTCATCCCAATTTTATTTTTAATATTATCCACCTCTTCTTTTTTAACTTCCCGATTTAAAAAATAACTACTTGTTAGTCTAATTGCTTCACGATAGGATTTTGAAACATCGACAAGTATTCCATCCATATCAAAAATTATTCCGTCAAAATTGCTTTTCATAAGTTGTTTAAAATTTTAATAACTTTATTATTTTGAGCAGAAGTGCCAATAGTTATTCGAAATGCTTTTCCAGTAGAAGAAAAATCATAATAACGAACAGCGATTTTATTTTGTCTAAAATTTGTTCTGAGTTTAAAGAATAAGGTTTCGTTAGTTTGAATAAATAGGTAGTTACCAAAAGAAGGATAAATTATAAACTTATTATTATTCTTTATTGCCTTATATATTCTTTCCCTCTCCATGATTATTTGATTAATAATTTCTTTTCGGGATTTAATATCTTCCAAAGAAACTAATCCTGCCAACTCAGCCGCAACATTGACGTTATACGGTGGCTTAATTTTCATTACTTGGTTAATTAAAAATGGAGAAGCGATAAGATATCCCAACCTTAAACCGGCAATCCCAGCCCATTTACTAAAAGAGCGAAGAATAATAAGATTGGAATTCTTTTTCATGAGAGGAAGAACGGTAATGTTTGAAAATTCAAAATATGCCTCATCAATTAAAACGAGTTTTTGAGTATCAAGAATTTTAATAATATGGTTGAGATTGGTTAAATTACCAGTAGGATTGTTAGGATTACAAATAATAATCAGTTTTGTTTTATTATTGATGTTATTGAGTATTTTCTTAATATTTATTGCAAAATCCTTTATTCTAGGAATATTAATAATGACCCCACGATTTAAAAATGTAGAAGTGGAATAACTACCAAAAGTTGGTGGAGAGTTTATTACCTGATCTTTTGGTTCAAGGATAAGTCGTAACAAAAGATCAATAAGTTCATCTCCACCTGAACCAACTACTATATTATTTTCTGGTATTCCAACATACTTACCAATTACTCGTCTTAAGCGTTTGTATTCCGGATCAGGGTAAAATTGAAATCCTTTGAATTTTAACAACACAGAATTGAGACTTTTTGATGGTCCAAATATGTTTTCATTAGCATCGAGTTTATTGATTTTTTCGATCTCAACTTTATTTTGTTCACTAATATCATAAGCAGACGGAACTGCTTTATATTCTTCATATTGAATTAGATCACTTCTTATAAATTTGGTTAAATTAATACTTTTCATAAGTTTTTTTCATTATTAATAAATCGTATGGAAACTGATTGTTTATGAGCCGGTAATTTTTCTACTGTGGCAATTGTTTCAATGGTATTCTTAATATTTTTTAACCCTTGTTTGGTACATTCTTGAACCTGCATCCATTTGCCATAAGAACCAACGCCAAGCGGTGCATACATTTTTGCCATACCACCGGTAGGTAATACGTGATTGGCACCGGTTGCATAATCACCACTTGATTTTGATGTCCAATTGCCTAAAAATACTGAACCGGCATCGGTAATTTCTTTGACCAGCCGTTCGGAATCTTTTATCATTATTTCTAAGTGCTCTGGTGCATATTCGTTAGTGAATCTAATAATTTCATCCATATTATCCGCTACGGCAAACATTCCGTATTTTTTTAAAGATTCTCTTGCTCGATTTTGAGTTTCTAGTGTTTTTAATTGCTTTTCGATTTCAATTATGCTTAATCGAGCAATCTTTTCTGATGTCGTTAACAATACACAGGCGGAATCTTCTCCGTGTTCACCATCAGCCAATAAATCAGCAGCAATAAAGGCAGGATTTGCTGTTTCATCAGCGATTATAAATACTTCAGATGGACCGGCTGGCATATCAATACTTATTTTTTCAAGAGCCAACATTTTAGCAGCGGTTACATAAGAATTACCGGCGCCAAAAATCTTATAGACATTCGGTATTGTTTTTGTCCCGTAAGTCATAGCAGCTATTGCTTCAGCGCCACCGACTTTATATATTTTCTTTAATCCAATCATATCTGCGGCAACAAGTGTTACTGCTGGTATTTGTCCATCTTGTCCTGGAGGAGAACACATAATTATTTCCTGACAACCGGAAATTTGAGCTGGAATTGCACTCATTAAGACGGAAGACGGGTATATCGCCTTTCCACCAGGAATGTATAAACCGACTTTTCTTATTGGCCGCCATTCTCTCCAAACTCTAATTCCTTTTTCAGATCTAACCACAGTGTCTTTTTTAGAAGGAAGTTGGGACATTTGTACAAGCGTAATATTCTTAATCATTTGCTTTAATGCCTTGATTGTTTGCATATTCACATATTTGTAAGCTGTCTTAATTTCTTCTTTTGTTACATGAATCGTTCTGTAGTTATTAGCATCGTAACGTGATTGATATTTCTCCAATATCGTTTTATCGCCGTTATTTTTCACATTATCCATAATCTTTCGAACTAAAGGCATAATTGTTTCATTACTACCGGCTGATCGATTGATGATTCTTAAATAATCCTGCTTAGATAAATTCTTAAGTTTAGTTACTTTCATATAATTAACTTTTCAACTGGTAACACCAAAATATCCGAAGCACCAAGTTTTTTTAGTTTTTCGATTGTTTGCCAAAAAACATCCTCTTTGATTACCGATTGAATCGATATCCATCCGGGATTTGCCAGAGGAGAAATAGTGGGGGATTTTAGACCGGGAATAGCCTTTTTGATTCTGGGAAGGATTTTTTCCGGTGCGTTCATCATCACGTATTTATAGTTTTTTGCTGATAAAACACCTTTGAAACGAATAAGAAGCTTATCAATCTCTTTTGTTTTCTTTTCATTTTTTAACGATAATGGATTGGCTAAAAGTACAGCCTCTGAATCATATAGTTTTTCAATAATCCGAAGGTCATTTAAAGTTAAAGTGCTACATGTTGAAACAAGATCTACAATCGCAGATGCAATGCCTAAAATCGGGGTAATTTCGACTGAACCTTTGATTTTTATTATATTTACCTTAATATTCCGTTTCTTGAAAAAATATTCAGTTGAGCTTGGGTAAGAAGTAGCAATAGTTTTGTTATCTAGATCTTTAACTGATTTGATAGTTGATTCTTTAGGAACAGCAAGGGATAGTGAACAAAAACCATATCTAAGATTTAACAACTTTTTTACATTTGGTCTGGTTTCATTAATTAGATTTTGACCAACAACACCTAAATCAACCGCACCAGATTCGACATAATCAGGAATATCGTCGTCACGGACATAGACGATTTCTAAAGGAAAATTACGACAAGTTGAAAATAGCCGTTGTTGATAGCTCTCAAATTCCAATCCAGAAGACCTTAAGAAACCTACGGTTTCCTCTGTTAATCTTCCGTTTTTCTGAATGGCCAGCTTTAGTTTGTTATTTGCCATGATATTAAAAACCATATTAATTGTTGTCCGCCATATCTTACCTCTCGCTTGGAAATATTTTTAATAGTTTAGCTATTTCTTTAACATACCCCAGAAGAATTCTTACTTCGGTCTGGAGGCTTTCAGCCTCGCACTCCCGAGGAGCGAATCTTCGGGGTTTGGTATTCGTAATCCGAAATTACATTTCGGAAACAACTACCAAAAAAAACTCCCGCTTGCGCGGGGTATTGATAATCTTCAATTATAAATACTACCCCGCCAAAGCAGGGGAGTGATGTAAATTTAAATTCATTGTTCCATTGCTAAATTGTTTCATTGATGGATATTTATTATATTAACGTGTTAGCATGATAACATATGACTTTTGTTTTGTCAAGTGTTATAATATCTATATGCAAAAAACAGAATCATTTTTTCCAAGAAACGAAAAGGAAAAAGCACTAATTAGGGTATTCTTGAAATTAAAAACAGAGCAAGAGGTTGCAAATTTTTTACGAGATTTGTTAACATCTCCGGAAATTGAAGAATTTTCCAATCGTTTAGAAATTGCAAGATTATTATTAACCGGAAAATCCTATTTAAAAATCGCTAAAGAAACTGGAGCTTCAACAACAACAGTCACTCGCGTTGCACAGTGGTTATTTCGCGGATGTGGAGGATATTGGAAAGTTCTTCATCAGTAAATCATTTCCAATCAGGAACATAATATTTCTTTCCTACTAAGTTTTTTGGTAAATATTCTTGCATGATTTTCTTTCCGGTTTGCTTATTAACCAACCAGGGGTAACGAATATGTCCACGGCCATAGCCCAATGACTTCATCACTTTATTGGAAGCATTGCGTAAATGAAGGGGGATTGGATCAAGGTTGTTTTCATCAATATCGTTAAGAGCAGCATATAAGCCATTGGTGGATGCAATAGATTTTTTTGCAGTGGCTAAATAGGTTGCGGTTTGAGCAAGAATTAAACCGGCTTCAGGCCAACCAATCATGTGAACGGCTTGCATACAGGAAGTTGCCACCACTAAAGCCGTTGGTTGAGCATTGCCAATATCCTCGCTTGCAAAAATCAACATCCGTCTGGCAATAAAAACCGGATCTTCACCTGCTTTGATCATTCTGGCTAAATAATGCAACGCTCCATCAGGGCTGTTCCCACGCATGCATTTAATAAAGGCAGAAATGGTATCATAATGCCAGTCGCCTTTTTTATCATAATAAATCGCTTTTTGTTGAAGCGCATCCTCGGCGATTTTTAAATTAATTTTTTTTGATAGAGAACTAGCTAACTCAACTGCATTAATGGCAGTGCGCGCATCGCCATTGGCATGTTTGATTATATGTTCAATTGCAGACTTTTCCCATTTATGTTTTGGATAAAATTTGATTGCACGATTAACAATTTCGGTAATTTCTTGTTCACTCAAAGCATAAAGTACGTAAATTTGACTACGAGAAACTAAGGGAGCAATCACTTCAAATCCGGGATTTTCAGTTGTGGCACCAATCAAAGTAATCGTACCGTTTTCAACATGCGGAAGAAACGCATCTTGTTGAGCTTTGTTAAACCGATGGATTTCGTCAACAAATAAAACCGTTTGTTTTTGATAAAGACCGATATTTTCCCTGGCTTTTTGAATTATTTTTCTAATTTCCGGCACTCCTCCACCGGAAACAGCGGAAAACGGCACAAACTCTGCATTGACATATTTTGCAACTAGTCTAGCTAATGTAGTTTTGCCTGTACCAGGAGGTCCCCACAAAACCATGGAAATAATCTTGCCTTTTTCCAACATGGTTCTGATTGGCCGACCTTTTCCAATTAAGTGTTGCTGTCCAACCATTTCGTTAAGATTGGTGGGTCGTAGTTGTTCTGCAAGCGGGATATTTGCCATTGACATATGAAATATTTTATATGCTATAATATAATCACTAAAAACGAGGGAGAGACCGTAAGGCTCGAGCTCGTTTTTTTTATTTTGGTAATACAACAAATGATTCTACTTTTTCGTAAAATCTCAACTTTTTAGTACTTAATTTATTTGGTTTAGAAAAGAATTTATTATTCAAAATTTTGATAATGCTATTTTCGTAACTTCCTAAAGAAAAGGGTTTTTTCTGAACTTCTTTCAAGAATTTACACTTTGAAGCATATGAAAATAAATCGGCAATTTGTTCCTCAATATCAAAGTTTCTTTTCGTAACGAAAGAAATTGATGTGAGAATTTCTTGGATTTTTTTGTAATCAATATTTAGTTCGATACACCTGGGAGATGTGAAATAAGCAAAGTATTTTAGATAATAAACGTCTTTCTCAGCAGTAGCTGATTCAACAACTATTTTCCCATTACTGCTTTCTTTCCCTAGCAGAAAAGCTAAATAATTATAATAAAGCAATCTAATAGTTTCCTTTGTGATTTTTATATCATTCCAGTTTTTTCTAAAAGCTTCTTGCTTATCGACTATTATTGATAAAACTGTAAGAGGAGTGTGTGACAAATATTCAAGTAAATCTTTCAAAAAAGATTCCTTTAGTTTTTCATTTTTGTTAAATATAGAAAAATCTCCTAAGTTTTTTCCAATCTCTCTTGAGTGAAAGACAATGTTAGTTTTATTCCAGTATTTATATTTAATTTGATCTGCTCGGGTTTTTAAATCGTCTCTTAAGTCGTTTCTGACCATAATTCCGGTTAAAGCATATATTTTTGATTCAATAGCTTTAGGATTTGCAATTCCTAATTCGTCGATAAACAATCTATATTGATTCATAAGAAGATTTTAATGTAAACAATTGTTCACCATTCATAATAGAGGAGTGGTTTTTGAAAATCAAGGGATAATTTAGTGATTTATTACTACGCCATAACGAATGTTCGTTATTCCGTTTTGCACTGTAAGATTGGCAATCCAAATTTTGCCAATTTCTTTCGTATTTTTTACATGAATACCGCCGTCGGGCATCGGTGGAAAATCACCAATTTTTATAATTCTTAACGGTTTGTCTTTTGGTAAGTTTGGTGGTAAAAATTCACAGCTAGAAGATAATTCATTATATAGTAACCGCAAAACAAAATGTCATCCCCGTAAAGACGGGGATCTAGTCTATAATTACCTTATTTATAATGTATATTGTGTCTGGATTCCCTCCTACGAGGGAATGACAAAAACGGACATTTCGTTTTGCGTCAACTATAACTTGATTCCTTGGTAATGATTTCAATACCTGTTTGAGCAGTTTGATTAACCTTTTGCTCGATCTGGTCTTTTAATGACAAATCCATCTCTCCTTTATATTCCAGAAAAGCTTTTTTTCCATAACCTCCTCTTATGGGAGTTAATTTTTTTGTTAGTGTCATTAATACATCATGTAGTAAATGTCCAGCAGAATGAATTTTCATATATTTATATCGCCAGTTCCAGTCGAGTGTTCCCTTAATCAATTGATCTTTTTCTACATTTCCTTTTATCTGATGAATTATTTCACCATTCATTAAACGAACATACTCCACTTTTGCGTCACCTAACATTCCGCGATCTGATGGTTGACCGCCCCCTTCTGGATAAAAAATTGTTTGATCGAGGATTACATTTAAAAAGATCGTTGATTGTTCAACTGAAAGAGCCTTACATTCAAGTTCTGTTTTATACGGATTCTGATAATAGAGCGGTTGAGTTTTCATAAAATTACCTATACTAATCCCATTTTCTCCTTAACTTCTTTGACGGTTTTGCTGGCGATGGCGCAGGCTCTTGTTGCTCCGTCCTTGATGACAGAATCAACATAAGCCGGGTTTTTTTCAAACTCTTTTCGTCTTTCCTGAAATGGTTTTAGTTCGTCATAAATTGCTTGTGCAATGGCATCTTTAAGTTCGACGAATTTAAGTGTTTCGTCTTTGTAAGCTTTTTTATATTGTTCCACTAAGTGAGGTACAAATAAATCAGCATAGGTAAATAATGTTTTTACACCTTCGTTCATTTCTCCTCCAACAGTTGATGCGGTAGGAATTGATCTAACTTTTTTTCTTATTTCGTCTTGCGAGTCAGTTAAGTTAATATAACTTCCCTCAACTGATTTGCTCATTTTTCCCTCACCTTTTAGTGATGGGATGTATTCTCCTTTGGTGACGAAACGAGTCGGTTCGGGAAAATCCATTCCAAACTGCTGATTCATTTTTCGCGCCACTTCCCGCGCGACTTCCAAGTGCGGTTCTTGATCAATTCCCACAGGAACTAAACTAGCTTTGTAAACGAGAATATCCGCCGCCATAAGAATTGGATAGTTTAGTAATGCCATGGTGTTGTGCTGCGGATGTTGTTTAACTTTTTCTTTATAAGTTGGTAGATGCTGCATTCTGGCAATTGACATGATCGAAGAAAAATAAAATGCCAGTTCAGTATGTTCAGGAACGTCAGATTGATAAATAATCATGCTTTTTTTTGGATCTAGACCGGCGGCTAAATAATCCAAAATAATTTCCCGTTTATTTGCTCGGAGCTCTTCGATTTTATAAGGTGTTGTGATTGTATGAACATCTACCACACAATAAACAGTCTCATATTGGTTAGAATTTTGTAATTCCAACATGCCTTTAACTGCACCGAAATAATTTCCCAAATGTAGTCTGCCTGTAGCGCGAATTCCAGAAAATACTCGTTTTACTCCTTGAGTTGATGTAGTCGTTGTTACGGCAATTTTTGAAACGTCAACAATCTGGCTGTTTGGAATTTTCTTTAGATCTTGAGTGTTATAACGGAAAGTATACAAAAGGCTACCAGAACCACCATTAAGTTTTTCATTTTCAAAGACTTTATTATCGATCAAAGTAATCATAACTGGATTAAGGATATGAGCTGCTCCAGGAACTACTCCAGCTAATTTTGTAAACTCTTCGTCAGTCGCCATACGCAAACTTTCAACTTTGAGGATTTTTTTTACTTTCTTACTATCTAAGGAACAATCTCCACGACGAATGACTGCCACAAATCCTTTTTCGGTTTTCATAATCAGCGTCACTAAAGCTTCATCAAGTCCGAAGCCCAAATATTTTTGCACATCATCAACAGACACCAGTTCAGGATGTCCTAAGACTTCGTGAGCGATTCCTAATTTTATTAATCTATTACAATATTCGGTAACTTTTTGGTCTCTCATACATTTGATTATATCAATAATTAACAATAGTAATAATCGGTAATTGTCTCAGCGTTTCGCTACATTCGAGGACTTTTTTATCTATCATAGGTTTAAGTTTATCAAAAAATTTATAACTTTTATTAATTCTTTCACCGATTGGTGATTTGTTAAAATAACTCTAATAGTATTCTTTTTTTCTAGCCCTCTAAAATTTTTTCCATTAACAGTAAGGATTTTATTCTCCAGTAGTTTTTCATATAAAAATGGAATTTTTTTACTACCATCAATTAGTATAAAGGGGCCTTTTGTCAAAGAAAAATTTAATTCAAGATTTTTTTTAATATATTCTATGCTCTTATGAACCTCTTTCTTTCTAAATGTAACATTAAAAGGGTTTCCCAGATAGCTTTTTACTATTTCTATAGAAGGAGTTGATAGTTCGTAAGGCGAAATGGTTTTCTTAATAAATTTTATCAAAGATTCAGATGCAATTATATAACCAATTCTAAGTCCTGGGAGATTATATAATTTAGAAAATGATTTTATAATTACCACATGGGAAAATTTTAATACCAAGGGTGATAAAGAATCATTAAAATATCCTGCAAGAGCTTGATCTATTACGATTATGGTCTTGTTTATTTTTGATAAAAAATTATTTAAATCTTTATAATGAAAGGATTCTCCGGTTGGATTATTTGGACTAGCGATAAAAAGTAAATCAACTTTTTTTTGGTTTAACTTAGCTTTTATAAATTCTAGTTTATCTAGTTCATTTTTGCCGAAGAGGTTTAAAAAAATAGGTTTAGCACCAACAACTTTTGTATGAAACTCATAACGCGGAAAAGATGGAATAGGAATCAAGGATTTTTTGTTAATTCCTAAAAAAGTTTCTGCAGTATGATGTAGGGCGCTATCTGCCCCAGCAGTTAGGAGTATGTTTTCCAGCGGAATATTTTCATTTTTTGCTATAAATTCAATTAGATCTTTATTTTGAGAATATTCATATAAAAATAAATTTCTTACATTAGCGCCACGAAAAATATTGTTTATATTTTTATAGTTAGAATTGTCATTCTGTAAATCTATATAGTTTTTATCAAATTTATTTTTACCCCCGTATTCAATGTAATTAAGTTGTTCAATATGTTTATTTATTGGTTGATTTTTCATGATAGCTTGTAAAACTTTTAAAGTGAATTAGGAAAAGCATTTTTCCAAACTTCTTCCGCGTATGGTCGGTTACCATCAAATATAAAATCAAGGATAAATTGAACCCTATTTCCATATCCTTGTCCTCTCTCGCCTTTTTCTAAATAATCAGGTTTTCCAATGACTTCATAAATTTGCCGATTAAGAACTAGTTGTTCAAACAATTGAAATATAGATAAAAAATGTCCTCGGACTAATTTTATATTGGTTCCACCTCCATATTTCGATGACTCAATCATTTTTTCGGTCGGCTTTTCAAAAGGACTAAGCAATATTCTATTTGCTGGTTCATAGTCAATATATGGTGCCGCTTTTTGAACAAAACCATTTTTATCAGGATATAATTTCACGCCTGCTTTAACATAGGGTATAGAAACAGTATTTGTCAGTCCACGGCTTGCCAAATACAATGCGTATCTGGCATCAAAAGGTTGCTCATCCATGATATATTTTGGTTTACTTAGATATATTTCATTCATAAACCATCCGAGTTTGATTCCTCCCAGTTCTTGGTTAATTAAGCTATACATTTCCGCTATTTCCATCGCATAATGTTGATCGTGAACAAACGGAGTTCCTTCTGCATCTTTAACCATGGCGTCATACGCATTTTTTGCTTCCCGACCAATTATTTTATCTAGATCTGCACTTAAAAATATATTGAAATAATCTGCTAAACCGAACTTTTCTACCACAAGTTGTAATAAATCTCTTTCCGCAGACATTACCCCATCAATGCTTTCCTTGGAAAAAGATGGATGTTTTCCGATATTTGTGCGAGTAATATCATTAGCACATAAAATATTTATTTTTCCGGCATTTAATTCTCTACGTATTTTTTCAGCGGTTAAAACCATACTTAGTACATCAAAAGGCAATCCTTGACAAAGTTTTTGACTACCTCCTCCCATTCCAAATAAAATATGAGGGCTTTTTTCAAAAGGCGTAAAAGGATTAATGCTTCTTAATGATATATCTTTTGGGATAGTTGGTGTTGTTTCGATAACTTTAGCTAATTTCTTGAAATATGGCAATCTTTCCGACGGTATTTGTTTTTGTTGAGTTTCCGATATAATTTTAAGCTGACTTTCATTAAGTCCAAGACAATCAGTATAAGCTCCCATTTGAATTATTGCAGGATGTTGAACGACCATATTGGCAACGTGTTTTAAACTATCATCATCAAGCATGGGCGTTCTGACTGATTTACCATCATCTCCTATTGTAACTTTAGTCATCAATGCCTTAAGAGCCATTAGTCTTGGATCAGAGCGATATATTACCTCAGTCCCCATAATTTTTTATTCATAAACTTTTAATCATTAAAAAACCCCGCCTAGGCGGGGTTAATATTTAATAAATAATTACATTAAATATACACCCGCCGTTTGCAGGGATTCCAATTCTGCCAATTTTTAGAGATTATTATATTTTTCATATATTTTTAAATCTTCCCATTCGTAATTCTCTTGATCCTCTTGTCACCGTGGCGACTCCGACTTTGAGCCGGCGTGCGATTTCCTGGTGGGGAAGACCTTTTTTTATCAGTTTAACAATTTGCAATCGGGTAACTATTTCGTCAAGTTCACTTGGTGTCAATATGCCAAATAAAAAATCCCTCATTTCAATTAAGTTTTTTTGTTTCAAAAAACTATTAATCAGTTCTTCAAGCTTTTTTTTGTTCATAGTTCGACTACGCTCGCCAAAATAATATACGTACTATTATAATAGTATATTATCATTTGTCAAGTGGTATTTAAAATATTATTCTGTTATTATTTTTTTATGCAAACAAATCATAAAATTATTATAGGTGATTCAAGGTTGATGGCAGAGATAAATAATGAAAGTGTTCATTTAGTTATCACGTCACCCCCATATTGGCAACTTAAAGATTATGGGAGTGATAATCAAATCGGTTTTGACGATTCTTATGAAGAATATATCAACAACCTAAATTTGGTTTGGAACGAGTGTTACAGAATTCTTCATAAGGGATGTAGATTATGCGTAAATATTGGCGATCAGTTTGCTCGATCAGTTTATTATGGGCGCTATAAAGTAATTCCAATAAGAACCGAAATAATTAAGTTTTGTGAAACAATAGGTTTTGACTACATGGGAGCAATCATTTGGCAAAAAGTCACAACAACCAATACCACCGGTGGAGCTTCAATCATGGGGTCTTTTCCTTATCCTAGAAATGGCATTTTAAAAATAGATTACGAATTTATATTAATTTTTAAAAAAATTGGAGAAGCACCAAAGGTTACGAAAGAAATAAAAGAAAAATCTAAAATGACTCAAAAAGAGTGGAATGAATTTTTCACTGGTCATTGGAACTTTAACGGTCAAAAACAAACCAATCACATTGCGATGTTTCCAGAGGAGCTGCCAAAAAGATTAATAAAAATGTTTTCATTTGTTGGCGACACGATTTTAGATCCTTTTTTAGGCAGTGGCACAACTTCTTTAGCAGCAAAAAATTTAGATAGAAATTCTGTCGGTTATGAGATTAACAAAGATTTTTTACCGGTAATAAAAGAAAAAATTGGAGTAAACCAAAAAGGTTTTTTTGATGACAGCCAAATTGAATTTATTAGTCAAAAAAATATAAACATAGAATTTAAAAAAGAAATTAATAAATTAAAATATATTTTTATAGACCCAATTAAATTAAACAAACAAGTCGATCCAAGAAAATTACAGTTTGGATCAAAAATTACTATGAATAAAAATAATTAATAATTTATTATCAGTAAATTTTATGAAAATTAAAATATCATTTATAGATATAAAAAAATCTCTTAATTCACCAACATATAATTTCCCAAAATATTCTACCCAGATTTTGAATTTGGCAAATCAAAATGCTCAAGCCACTAGACCAAAAGCAGTTGGTCAATTAAGTGATTTAATACAAGAATTTCATGGAAAAGACATTAAAGAATGGGAAGAATGGTATATAAAAAAATACCCTGATGCTTTATCTATAGCCGCGATCAAAATTACAGAAATGATTAAAAATTTGAGGGATTCAATAACAAAAATTAACGAAGAAATTATTAGCGAGTGGTTAAAGGATCTGGTTA